>Ga0210129_1000316_pt1 | contig 12457 bp, 7 predicted proteins | sample WestPond_Cattail_2_FD_185582 | JGI IMG/M metagenome (GOLD analysis project Ga0210129, IMG submission 185582) | Wetland microbial communities from the San Francisco Bay, California, USA, that impact long-term carbon sequestration -... | ecosystem: Environmental > Aquatic > Marine > Wetlands ... | reverse complement strand
GGTGGCGGACGAGGACTGACGGGCGGAACCGGGACCAATACGGATTACGTCACCCTGGCCAGCAACAGCGTCAATGCCTCCAAAGGCGAAGGCATCGCGGGCACGCCGCGTTATGTCAACAACACCGCCTCCTATAACGCAGCCCCCTCGGTGCTGGATACCACTTTCGAGGGCTATCCGAACGGTTCCTACGCTCGAGGGGCTCCGGGCAATGCGGGGGGCGGCGGTACCGATGGAGAAACTTCATCCAACCAGATGAATTCAGGCGGTGGCGGCGGCAGCAATTACGGGGCAGGCGGGCAAGGCGGCAACACCTGGAACAACAACCAGCCCGTGGGTGGCAAGGGCGGCGCGTCCTACAGCGGAACGCTGGATTTCAACCGGGTCTTTCTGGGCGGAGGTGGCGGCGCGGGCACCACCAACAACTCGACCTCGGACACGAGCACCTATACCAATCCCCCAGGACTTTCGTGCTCGGCAGGCGCCGCCTGTTCCAGCGGAGCGGCTGGCGGTGGCATCGTTCTCATTCGCGCCGGATCCGTCACCGGCGCAGGGCTGATCGATGCTCGCGGTGCGGATGCCTATAACGTCGCAAACGATAGCTCCGGCGGCGGCGGCGGCGGCGGAACCATCGTATTGCAGACCTACTCCGGTGGCAGCGCTACGGTGAATGCTTCAGGCGGCAATGGGGGCAATGCCTGGCGAAATCACTCGACCAGCGACAGTGATCGGCATGGCCCTGGCGCTGGCGGCGGCGGCGGCTTCATCGCTTACAGCCCCGCTTCTGGTTTGACGTTGTCGGCAACCTATGCGGGCGGGTTGAGCGGCATCACCACCAACAATAGCACTTACGGATCCACTGCTTCTGCTGGCGGCATCAGCGCCTTTGACACGCCCATTGTGCCGGGCGCGCAGGCTGGCGCGTTCTGTCCGCCCGCCATCAAGGCGGTGCGTCTGTTTACCGATGGCGGCACGGCCGGACAGGTCGACCCCGGCGACACGCTGGAATACACCGTGATCTACCGCAACGGCTCCAGCAACAGCATCACCGGATTCAACATCACCGACACCCTTCCAACCGGCTTGAGCTATGTTGCCAGCTCACTCGCCCTTACGGCTTCGGGCGGTGCCAGCGGGAGCGCCAATGCTTCCTACAACGGCAGCTCGACAACCAGTCTGCTGTCTTCAGCGATCACCTTGCCCAGTGGGGGAATTATCCAGACGACATTCCGCGCGCTGGTGCCCAGCAGTCCCTCATCGTCCTTGTGCGGTAACAAATTCAACCAGGCCAACTCGGTACAAAGTGGCGGAGAGGTGATCGGCCTGACCGACAACGCCGACAACAGCCAGAACAGCCTGGGCCTGCCGAGCGCCACCTACATCAGCCAGACGCCATTCGGCACGTCCGGCACCGCCGATCAGACAGGGTTCAATGTCGTGTGCCCCACCCTGTCCGTCGGCAAGGCATTCTCGCCTGCCACGGTCAACATGAACGGCAACTCCACGCTGACGATTACCCTCACCAACTTCACTGCTTCCGCCCTGAGCGGAGCGGCGTTTACCGACACCTATCCGGCGGGCATCCTCAACGCGGCCACGCCTGCGCTCGGCAATTCCTGCGGCGGCACTGCCACGGCTGCGGCAGCGGCCAACACGATCTCGTTGAGCGGCGGCACCATTCCCGCGAACGGCAGTTGCGTGCTGACGGTATCCGTGACCGGCACCGCAACCGCTACCAACACGATCCCGGTCGGTGCGGTAACAGTAGGCGGCGGCGCAAGCAATTCGGTGGCGGCCAGTGCAAGCCTCACGGTCAACCAGGCCCCCACGGTATCGAAAAGCTTCTCACCGGCTTCGATCGCATCGTCGGCAAGCAGCACGCTCACCATTACGCTGAGCAATCCGAATGCCTTTGCGGCAACCGGCGCTGCCTTCACGGATACCTACCCGGCGGGTCTGGTCAATGCGGCCACGCCTGCTGTGGCCACAAGCTGCGGCGGCACAGCGACCGCTGCTGCCGGGAGCAACACGGTAGCGCTTTCCGGAGGGACCATTCCGGCAGGCGGAAGCTGCACGGTGACCGTAGCCGTCACCAGCAATGCGGCGGGCAGCTACACCAACACGATCCCTGCCGGCGCGGTCACCACCAGCAATATCGGGTCCAGTCTGGTCGCGGCCTCGGGTTCCCTGACGGTATTGCTGCCGCTGACGGTGGAAAAGTCCTTCTCGCCATCCTCCATAGCAGGAAGCGGAAGCGGGAACCCGACCCTGATGACCATCACCCTCAGCAATCCGAATGCCCTTGCGCTAACTGGGGTGGCATTTACCGATACCTATCCGCTTGAAACTCCCGCCGCGGGCGGAGATTACCTGCGAAACCTGGACACCAACCTGACTGGCACAGGGGAAGGCAATACTTGTGGGGGCACGGCAACGCCCACAGGAACTGGAAATGGCAACTCCAGCCTCGTGCTATCAGGTGGAACCCTCCCGGCAGGTGGCAGTTGTTCCGTGTCGGTTCAGGTTTATGCAAATGGCACCGGCAACTTTATCAATACCATTGCGGCTGGTGGCGTTACGACCGCACAAGGGGTATCCAACACGGTTGCGGCAAGCGCCACTTTTTCCGCCGGCCGCCTGGGCATCACCAAATCCTTTACCCCGGCTTTGATCGGTACGGGGGACACTTCAGTCCTGACCCTGGTCCTGACCAATCCGACGGGCACAAACCGGACCGCTGTCGGTGTGGTTGATACCTACCCGGCCGGGATGGTCAACACGACACCGCTCACCACGAGCAATTCTTGCGGTGGAACCCTGACGGCAGCGGCCGGCGGCGGGTCTATCACCCTGTCGGGCGTAGCGCTGAACGCAGGTGCGACCTGCACCGTCACCATACAGATCACCGCCGGCACTGCCGGGGTGTATACCAATACCACCGGGGCCATTACCGCGAGCGGTGGCGGCGGCGCAACCGTCAGCGATGTGCTGACCGTGCTTGCCCACCCGACCGTTGCCAAAGCCTTCAGCCCCAGCAGCATCAGCGCGGGCGGCGCATCGACGTTGACCATCACGCTCAGCAACAGCAACAGCAACACCAATATCTCCGGCGTGGCGTTCACCGATACCTACCCGTCCAATCTGGTCAACGCAGCTTCACCCAGTGCGTCCACCACCTGCCCAGGCGGCACCGTTTCAGCAACGGCCGGCAGCGGCACGGTCTCGCTGTCGGGCGGCAGCATTCCGGCCGGCTCGAGTTGTACGGTGTCAGTCAACGTCACTTCGTCTACGGGTGGAAGCTACACCAACACCCTGGCCGCCGGCAGCGTGAGCTCGACCAATGCCGGGTCCAATTCGTCCGGCGCCTCGGGCATCATCACCGTCATCGCCTATCCCAGCCTGGTCTTCCTGAAAACGGTGGCGGTTTATTCGGATCCATTCAATGCCACGGCATCCCCCAAGAACATTCCGGGCGCCGAGGTCGATTACACCCTGATGGTCACCAATACGGGAAGTGGCGCTGTCGACAACAGTCCGCCGCTCACGCTCATCGATCCGGTTCCGGCCAATACCGAACTGTTCACAGGCAACCTGAGCGGCGGCCTGCCTTTTGTTTTCACCAATAGTTCAAGCGGGCTGTCATGCGGCGCTGGGTGCATGGATGTTTCGACGGATGGGGGAAGCACCTGGATTGCGGTTCCGGGCGGGCCCTACGCGCCAACGGTGACGCATGTGCGCTTCAGACCCACGGGCAGCATGAGCGGTGACCCCGTCGCGGGACCGCCTTCACCCAGTTTCAGTCTGAAATTCAGGGTGCGGGTGAAATAAACGCGACTGAAGACTGATTTCCGTTCTGTCGCCCGGCTCAGCAGAGGCGACGAAAGCGAAGGCTTATTCGGTTTTACCCGCCCGCTCCGGTAAAATGGCGCTCAGCCTGTTACCGTTTCACCCTCCCCCGATGGATCCCACTCAAACCGCGCCGGCCCAGACCGGCGCCTCGCATTTGGCGCGCGACGTCAAGAAACGCCGCACCTTCGCGATCATTTCCCACCCCGACGCCGGCAAGACCACGCTGACCGAGAAGCTGCTGCTGTTCGGCGGCGCGATCCAGATGGCCGGCACGGTCAAGGCGCGCAAGAGCGGGCGTTACGCCACCTCCGACTGGATGGAGGTCGAGCGCGAGCGCGGCATTTCGGTGGCGAGCTCGGTGATGCAGTTCTCCCACGGCGACTGCGTCTTCAACCTGCTCGACACCCCGGGCCACAAGGACTTTTCCGAGGACACCTACCGCGTGCTGACCGCGGTGGACGCCGCCATCATGGTGGTCGACGCCGCCAAGGGCGTCGAAGAACAGACCATCAAGCTGCTGGAAGTGTGCCGCCTGCGCGACACGCCCATCATCACCTTCATCAACAAGATGGACCGCGAGGTGCGCGAGCCGCTGGAACTGCTGGACGAAATCGAGTCGATCCTGAAAATCCACTGTGCACCGGTGACCTGGCCGATCGGCATGGGCAAGCGTTTCCAGGGCGTGTACCACCTGATCAACGACGAGATCCTGCGCTTCAAGGCCGGCGAGGAAAACGCCGACCAGCCCTTCGAATCGCTGCAGGGCCTGGGCGATGCAGCCTTGAAAGAACGTTTCCCGCTGGAAGCCGCCACCCTGCTGTCCGAAATCGAACTGGTGCGCGGTGCCGGCGCGACCTTCCATCTCGACGACTTTCTCAGGGGCAGGCAGACGCCGGTGTTCTTTGGCTCCGGCATCAACAACTTCGGCGTGCGCGAAGTGCTGCGCGCGCTGGCCGACTGGGCGCCGCCGCCGCAGCCGCGCGAGGCGGTCGAGCGCGTGGTCGAACCCACCGAGCCCAAGTTCAGCGGCTTCGTGTTCAAGATCCAGGCCAACATGGACCCGCAGCACCGCGACCGCATCGCCTTCTTCCGCGTCTGCTCCGGGCGCTACAGCCCCAACATGAAAGTGCGCCATCGCCGCACCGGCAAGGAGATGAAAATCGCCAACGCCGTGGTCTTCATGGCCAACGAGCGCACCCGCATGGAAGACGCGGTGGCGGGCGACATCATCGGCATCCACAACCACGGCCAGCTGCATATCGGCGACACCCTCACCGAAGGTGAGGCCCTGCAATACAAGGGGATCCCCTACTTCGCTCCAGAGTTGTTCAGCCGCCCGCGCCTGCGCGATCCGCTACGTGCCAAGCAGCTGAACAAGGGGCTATTGGAACTGGGCGAGGAAGGCGCGGTGCAGGTGTTCGAACCGTTCGCCGACAACACGCTCCTGATCGGCGCGGTCGGACAACTGCAGTTCGAAGTCGTCGCCCATCGCCTGAAAACCGAATACGGCGTCGACGCCAGCTTCGAGAACGCCGGCATCTACACCGCGCGCTGGGTCACCTGCCCGGACGCCCAGCACCTGGCCGAATTCACCAAGGCCAATTCGCTCAAGCTGGCGAAGGACGTCGACGGCAACCTGGTGTATCTCGCCGACACGCGGGTAAACCTCACGCTGGCGCAGGAGCGCTGGCCCAAGGTCGCGTTCCACGACACCCGCGAACATGGGCAGGTGATGAGCTAGGGCCTGGCAAGCCGCGAAGCTGGCGGTCTGTAGCCGAGGGCGGAGTGGGGTCTGCGGGCCTTTTCCTGTTGCTGAACACCACTGCGCAGATGATTAGAAAGTCAAAAACCGCGTGGTTCTATGTGTTCCAGGGTGGCTCGACAAAGTTTACCCTCCCGGAATGGATCCCGGCACGCCAAGACGGGCAGCGCCGTGATGGCAGCGGCACGCACCACGCCAAATGGAATGGATTTTTTTGTATCGGTAATCGTTCAGCAATGAATTCGCGGGCCGTTCCTTGCGAAACGGCCCGCGAAGTTCACGGACGACAGGCGCTAAACCTCTCTGGTCGTGCAGCCGCCCTGTTTTTCAGGACTACCGAGGCCCGGGCTGGCCACGACGCAGCGGCGTGCCATCGACCGCGGTTGATTCCGCGGTCTCGAGCTTCTTGATGTCCTCGGGCGTCAGCTGCGGCCGGTCCACCTTGATCGTCAGCTTGTTCAGCTTGGCGGTCAACGGGAACGGCGGCGTGTAGTCGGCGTCGTTCACGCCGGTCAGCGTGTCCGAGCCGATATCGAAGCTTTCGTCCCACTGCAGGATCATCGGCAGCGTGTGCGGCGTTGCGACAACGCGCCGCCCGGTGTTTGGGCGATCGCCGACAGGTCGGTGGCGCCTATCGCGGCGGTGATGAAGGTGGAACGAATCATCTTCAACTTTGTTTTCCTTTGAACGGAGTTGGGAGGAAAGACATCTCCACCACGGGAGCGTGGTCAGCAGACCACTACAACGCCCGGTACTGTCTACAGTGGCGCCCCTGCCTGTGGTTCAGCGCGGCGTCCTTTTCAGATAAGCCTGCAGCCCGGGTTTCAGATTGCCCGGCTTGAGCAGGTCTTCCGTCAGCGCCAGCGCCTTCTTCACCTCGTCCAGCGACATCTGGTTGGCCAGCGCCTGACGGTTCTGCGCCGCCTGGGTCGTACCCTTGCCCGCGTAGGCCACCGAGACGTTGTACAGCGCCATGGCCAGCACCTTGTCCTGCGGCACCCCCTTGCCCCCCTGGTAGAGCACGCCCAGGTTGCTCAGCGCATCGATATCGCCCTGCTCGGCGGCCGGACGATACCAGCGCGCAGCCTCGGGATAGTTCACCGGCATGCCGACACCATGCTCGTACATCGCGCCGAGGTTGTACTGCGCATCGGTGTTGCCCTGTTTGGCCGATTTCAGATACCAGGCGGCAGCCTGTTTCAAATCCTTTGTCACCGCAAAGCCGTTTTCGTAGAGCACACCCATGGCGTACTGGCTGCGCGGGTCGCCTTTTTCGGCCAATGGACGGGTTTCTTGCAGCGCCTTGGCGTAATCGCCCGCCGCAAAAGCGGCGGCGGCTTCATCGAAGCCTGCCAGCGCCGGTTGCATGGTCAGTGCCAGGCTCGAACCGAGCAGCAAGCGGACGGCAGCGTTGCGCGCTGCATGAACAAAGGAGGCGTAAGTCATCTTCAAGTGTGCTTCATTTTGATGCTGCACGTGCCATTTCATTGATGGAAACTCCAAAAAAACGCGGGGCGTTCGATGACGAAACGCCCCGCGTGGTTCAACCAGCCAGCCGGATTACTGAGGCCCGGGCTGTGCCCTTGTCAGCGGCTTGCCGTCCATCGCTTCGGATTGCGCACCTTCAAGCTTCTTGATGTCCTCCGGCGACAACTGCGGCCGGTCGATCTTGATCGTCAGCTTGTTCAGCTTGGCGGTCAGCGGGAACGGCGGCAGGTAGTCGGCATCGTTCACGCCGGTCAGCGTATCGGAGCCGATGTCGAAGCTCTCGTCCCACTGCAGGATCATCGGGATCGTGCGTTCCATGCGGATCGTCTGCACGGCCTTGCCGTCGACCTTGAGCGTGCCGGTACCGGGCTTGCCGAGGCCGTTCATGTTGTTGAACGCGAGCGTGCCGACGCCCAGGCCCTCGTACTTGAAGTCGAACTCAAGCGTGTGCTTGCCGGGCGCGAGCGCATCGGGGCCCTCCCACTTGATGCGCTTGAGGTCCACCAGGTTCCACAGGAACACCGGCTTGCCCTGGAGCAGGTAGAAACCGTAGCCGGCGAAGCGCCCGCCCGAGGTCAGGATCATGCCTTCGGCGCCACCCTGCGGTACCTCGATGTCGGCCGTGATGGTGTAGGAGGCATCCAGCAGGAACGGCGAGTCGCCCTGCGGCAGCCCGACCATCGGCCGCGTATAGACGAACTCGGTGCGGCCGGCGGTGATGTTCGGCCGCGGTGCGACGATGCGCGCCGCCACCGACGCGTCGAGCGGGAAGACCTGGTACTTCTTCGCCTCGGCGACGAACTTCTCGCGCATATCCTTGACCTTCAGCGGGTATTTGGCCGCGAGGTCCTCGGACTGGGTGAAGTCCTTGCTCAGCTGGTAGAGCTGGAACACCTGGTTGTTCAGCGGATCCGGGTTGGCAGCGCCGAAGGCCTCCCACGGCGCGCGGTTGACCTCGGTGCTCAGCAGCCAGCCGTCGTCGTACAGTGCCCACTGCCCCATCATCTCGAAATACTGGGTCTTGTGGCGCGAGGGCAGCTTGGCGTTGGCCGCATCGAAGGTGTAGGCGAAGCTGGTGCCCTCGATCGGCGCCTGCTTGATACCGTCCACCATCTCGGGCGCCTTGATGCCGGCGGCTTCGAGGATGGTCGGCACGACGTCGATCACGTGGATGAACTGCTCGCGCAGGGCGCCCTTGTCCTTGATGCGCGCCGGCCACGACACCACCATGTTCTGGTTGATGCCGCCGAGGCGCGAGGCATTTTGCTTGAACCAGTCGAACGGCGTGTCGAAGGCCCACGACCAGCCGGCCGACATGTGGTTGTAGGTCTGCTCGGTGCCCCAGACGTCGTACCACTTCATCTGCACGTCGATCGGCATTTCGCTGATGCCGTTGAAGAATGCCACTTCATTCGGCGTGCCGTTCGGGCCGCCCTCGGCACTGGTGCCGTTGTCGCCGTTGATGTAGATGACGAGCGTGTTGTCGAGCTTGCCTATATCCTCGAAGGCCTGGATCACGCGCCCGATCTCGTGGTCGCTGTAGGCGACAAAGGCGGCGAACACATCGACCTGGCGAATGAACAGCTTCTGCGCCTCCGGGGTCAGTTGATCCCACGGTTTCAACACCTTGTCCGGCCAGGGTGTCAGTTGCGCATCCTGGGGGATCACGCCGAGCTTCTTCTGATTCGCGAAGATGGTCTCGCGCAGCTTGTTGTAGCCGCCGTCGAACAGGTGCATCGCGCTGATCTTGTCGACCCACTCCTTGGTCGGATGGTGCGGCGCATGGGTGGCGCCGGGTGCGTACTTGATGAAGATCGGCTTGCTCGGGTCGGTCTGGTGGATCCGCGTGATGTAGTCGATGGCGTCATCCGCCATGCCGGTGATCAGGTTCCAGCCCGGCTTGCCCTGGAACGGATAGATCTGCGTGGTGTTGCGGAACAGGTTGGGCTCCCACTGGTTGGCGTCGCCGCCGACGAAACCGTAGAAGTATTCGAAACCCATGCCGGTCGGCCACTGGTCGAAGGGCCCGGCCTGGCTGGCCGCGAAGGCCGGCGTGTTGTGGTCCTTGCCGAACCAGGCGGTGGAATAGCCGTTGTCGAGCAGCATGCGGCCGATGGTGGCCTTGTCCTTGCCGATGATGCTGTTGTAGCCGGGGAAGCCGGTGGACTGCTCGGAGATCACGCCGAAGCCGGCCGAATGGTGATTGCGCCCGGTGATCAGCGCGGCCCGTGTCGGCGAGCACAGCGCGGTGGAGAAAACCCGGTTGTAGCGCAGACCCTCGTTGGCGATGCGGTCCATCGTCGGCGTCGGGATCACGCCGCCGAAGGTGCTCGGCACGCCGAAGCCGGCGTCGTCGGTGATGATCAGCAGCACGTTGGGCGCGCCTTTCGGCGGCACGATACGCGGCGCCCACCAGGCCTGGGACTGCAACGCGTCGTTCTTGATCACCCCGCCGAAGGCCGGGTCAGGCGCCGGCAACTGCTTGTTGCTGACGGTGGTGGTGGCGCTGGGTGAACCGAGCGTACCGGTGACCTGCTGGGCCGTCGCCGACCCAACTGCAAGCACCGCGCCGCTCAGGCACAAGAAAATCCGAACTATCCGATTGATGCTGTTCATGCGATTGTCTCCTTACTGATGGCCATGCGATTGGCATCTTTAATACGGGTCATGTGATTCATCTCAAGGTCATGAATAAACGCGCGGATCAAGGCTGCGCCGTCACGTATACCAGATTGTTGCCCTGGAACACAGCACGATAGAAATTGCCTCCGCAGTAGAAGTAGTTGACGTTGCCGACCGGCGTCGAAGTGCATCCGGCGGGCAGGACTCTGACCACGGTGCCGAGTGGCAACGGCTTGCCGGCTGCGGCGGGCGGCGGCGGCGGGGGTGCTGCGTGCTTCTGGGCTTCGGCCGCCTGCTGTTGAGCTGCAGCCGCCTGTTTCTGGGCCGTGGCCGCCTGCTGCTGAGCGGCGGCAGCCTGCTGCTGGGAACTGACCGCTGCCGCGGTGGCCGTGGTGGCAACGACCGCGCTCCCGACGATCACAGTGCGGCGTGCGGCACGGCGCCAAACGCCAAAAATCGCATGCGCTTCGGGCACCAACTGGACGTACGCGGTCGACAACTGGGTGGGCGAACGGGACGGCACATCGACGAGGAACATCAGAACCAGGGCAATGCCCAGGATTGCAGACTTCAGGATGGGTTTCATGTGTGGTCTCCGGTTGGGCTTACTGTGCAGATGCGCTGCTGGCATCGAGGCGCAGGAAATCGGTCTTTGTCGCGTCCTTCGGCGGCACGAAGCTGAAGATGGAATCGGGCAGCTTCGGCGCAACGTCCCAGTTGCTCATCACCACTGTCGTGCTGGGCTGCCCGAAGTGCAGCCTGTCGGTGACGACATACTTCAGCGGCAGCGGATCGCCGGCCTCCGGGACCAGGATCTGGAAGTCGACATCCGGGCGGCTGAAGACGAGGTGATCGCACTTGACCCCGCCGATGACCGCCTTGCCGATGATCATGGCCGAATACACATGTTCCATCATCAGGGGAAAGGCGTTTCGGTAGAGCAGATCGCTGGCGGGAGCAACCAGGTCGAGGGATTCGCGCGCGAAATCCAGCATGCCTTCGATGCTGCCCGGCGCCGCCACGCTGGCGTAGTAGTTGTGCGATGCGTTGTACAGGGACAGCGTCTTGCCGTCGTAGGAAAAGCTCTGGTCGACGATGTCACCATGCCGTTTGGCGAGCAGTTTGTTGGGTCGCTGCACCGTCAGGCCGTTCGAGTAGTCGAACTGGATCTTCTGCCCGGACACGAGCACCTCCTCGATGGTGTTCTGGGTATGCACGCTGAACTGCTGCAGCGACGCCAGGTAGTCCATCGTGCGTTGCAGGATCTGCACCGCGGCAGGATCGATTGTCTGCGCCCGCGCCTGCGAGGGAATGATTGCCGACAGCATGAGCGTCGCGAGAGCGAACCCTGCTGCAGCCATCCTGTTATTGAATATTGCCATTCTGCTCTCCTGTTGGAAAAATCAATTCACTGCAAACCTGACCCAATCACCGCCAGCCAACCCCGCGCGCGCCAACCCCCACGCCATGAAAACCGGGGCCGACGCCGCCACCCACGCCAATCCAGTCGATGAACACGGCGGTTGCCCCCCCGGCCTTGGGCATCTTGCCTTCAATCAGCTTGTAGCGGTAGACCATGTCCTTTCCCTCGATGACCGGGTGGCTGATCTCGACCACGGTGAGCGTGTTGTCGGGGTGTCCCGGCTGATAGACCGACAGGGTGGCGTTGGGCGGATCGTTGCTGAAATTATCCGGACCTTCCGATGCCTTCCACTCGTCCAGATAGGCGGACATGGTGAGATGTCCAGCGATCCGTACCGGCCGGTCCGAGAAATAGAGCGTCTGCTGGCCGACATTGACCAGCCGCAAGGTCTTGTCGTCAGCCTTGAGTTGGTCGGCTGTCTGCACGAACATCAGTTGCACCTTTTGCTGTGGCGGCGTCGCTGCGGGCGTCTTGGGGGCGCTCTGCGCGAGTCCGGCATACGGCAACGCGATCAGGGTGGCGAGCGCGAACAGGTGTCTTGCACGAATGGGCACATCGGTCATGTTGATCTCCTTATACAAGCATCGGGGTCGCTATCGAGACGCCGGGCTACTGCTGCAACACGATCTCGCCCGGCCGCCAGGTCTTCGCGAACCACGGTTCGAGCGGCCCGTAGAGCCGCAGGATGGTGTTCCAGCCTTTGCCAGGCGCGGTCTGTATCCAGTTCGGTTCCTTGCCGGCGGGCGCTGTCGGCCCGAAGTAGACATCCACCGAGCCATCGGCGTTGACGAGGAGTCGTTTGTCCTGGCTGCTGACGCTTGGATACTGCTGGTCGGTCTGCGGCATCGAACGCGTCTGGTCGCTATACAAAATCACCGACCAGAAGTCCTTCACCGGGATGTTCGGCGGCAAGCGCAGCTTGTAGTTCTTGCCACCATCGAGCGGGTTGCCGCTGGCATCGCGGGCAGCCCAGGCGTACTGCGAGCCGAGCCCGACCATCTTCTCTTCCATGGCGGGCGTTACCCCGGTCGCCATGAAGTAATAGAAGATGTAACCGTCGAGATTCAGGACACCCGGCTGCGTCTGGAACTTGTAGCCGCCGATGAAGGGGAGTTGCCAGGCGCTGTTCTCATAGTAGTAGGCGTCCTTGCCGCGTGTACGGAAGGCAATGGCGCGCGCGGTCGCATCGCCGACAGCGGCAGCCTCCCTCAGGATCTTCTTCATCCGCTCGTCGGGCGCAAATGGCTTGCCCTTCTGGATGCCGATGGAGGCGTAGAAGCCTAGCCGGATCTGGTCGAGCGATTCGGTGGGTT
>Ga0210129_1000315_pt1 | contig 12468 bp, 13 predicted proteins | sample WestPond_Cattail_2_FD_185582 | JGI IMG/M metagenome (GOLD analysis project Ga0210129, IMG submission 185582) | Wetland microbial communities from the San Francisco Bay, California, USA, that impact long-term carbon sequestration -... | ecosystem: Environmental > Aquatic > Marine > Wetlands ... | reverse complement strand
GGTGGCGATGGCGCGCGCCTTGGCCGCACCCGCCAGCAGCATGGCTTCCAGCCGGTCCGGGTTGCGCATCAGCGACTCGTAGGTCTCGCGCATCGGGGCCACCTCGTGGTCGATGCGCTCGAACAGGATCTGCTTGGCCTCGCCCCAGGCAATGCCCTCAAGATAGGCCTGGCGCAACTCGGTGGTCTCGGCCGGCGTGGCAAAGGCCTGGTAGATCTGGAACAGCGCGGAGCCTTCCACGTCCTTGGGCTCGCCCGGCGCGCGCGAATCGGTCTTGATGCCGGCAATCAGCTTCTTCAACTGTTCAGGCGGGGCAAAGAGCGGAATGGTGTTGTCGTAGCTCTTGCTCATCTTGCGGCCGTCCAGCCCCGGCAGCGTGGCCACCGATTCCTCGATGGCCGCCTCGGGCAGCACGAAATGCTCGCCGTAGCGGTGGTTGAAGCTGGCGGCCATGTCGCGCGCCATCTCGATGTGCTGGATCTGGTCGCGCCCCACCGGCACCTGGTGCGCGTTGAACATCAGGATGTCGGCCGCCATCAGCACCGGGTACATGAACAGGCCGGCCGTCACATCCGAATCGGGGTCGAGGCCGGCGGCGGTGTTCTTGTCCACCGAGGCCTTGTAGGCGTGGGCGCGATTGAGCAGGCCCTTGCCGCAGACGCAGGTCAGCAGCCAGGTGAGTTCGGGGATTTCCGGGATGTCGGACTGGCGGTAGAAGGTGACGCGCTCCGGGTCCAGCCCGGCGGCGATCCAGGTGGCGGCGATCTCCAGCGTGGAGCGCTGGATGCGGGCCGGCTCGTCGATCTTGATCAGGGCGTGGTAGTCGGCCAGGAAATAAAAGCTCTCGACCTCGCTGGCGCGGCTGGCGGCAATCGCGGGCCGGATGGCGCCCACAAAATTGCCCAGGTGGGGCGTGCCCGAGGTGGTGATGCCGGTCAGAACGCGCAGGGTCTTCATGGTGTGCACAGGCCCTAACGGAGCAGCAGGGACAGGGGGTAGAGCAGCAGGTCCAGCAGGCCGTAGGTCAGGTTCATCACCGGCAGCATCCACAGCCAGTCGATCACATGCAGGATCACCAGCGCCATCACGATGAAGAAGCCCCAGGGTTCGACCCGTGCCAGCGCGGAGGCCTGCTTCCACGGCAGCAGCCCGACCAGGATGCGGCCGCCGTCCAGCGGCGGCAGCGGAAACAGGTTGAAGACGAACATCACCACATTGACCAGGATGCCGGCCCGGCACATCTCGAGGAAGAAGCGTTCGCTCACGCCCGAGGCGATCAGGATGTACAGCAACGCGCCCCACAGCAGCGCCTGCAGCAGGTTGGCGCCGGGCCCGGCCAGCGCGACCCAGATCATGTCGCGCTTGGGGTTGCGCAGCTTGTCAAAGCGCACCGGCACCGGCTTGGCGTAGCCGAACAGAAAGGTGCCCGAGGTGGCGAAGTACAGCATCAGCGGCATCAGGATGGTGCCCACCGGGTCGATGTGCTTCATCGGGTTGAGCGTGATGCGCCCCATCATCGCCGCGGTGTGGTCGCCGAAATGGCGCGCCGCATAGCCGTGGGCGGCTTCGTGCACGGTGATGGCGAACAGCACCGGCAGTGCGTAGATCAGGACGGTTTGAATGAGGTGAGCGGTATCCACGGGGCTGATTGTCTCAGAGTATGCGGGCCTACAGGCCCAGGGTTTCAAGGTCGCCGCGCCCCTGGCGCAGCACGACCGGTTCGTCGCCGGTCAGATCGACCACGGTGGTCGGCTCCAGCGCGCAGGCGCCGGCATCGATCACGGCGGCCAACTGGTGCTCGAAGCGGTCGCGGATCTCGTGCGCGTCGTTGAGCGGCTCGGTCTCGCCGGGCGCTATCAAGGTGGTCGCCAACAGCGGCCCGTTGTGCAGGGCCAGCAGCGCCTGCAGCACCTTGTGCTCGGGCACCCGCAGGCCGATGGTCTTGCGCGAGGGGTGGCTGACGCGGCGCGGCACTTCCTTGGTGGCTTCCAGGATGAAGGTGTAGGGGCCGGGCGTGGCCGCCTTGAGCAGGCGGTACTGCCGGTTGTCCACCTTGGCGTAGCTGGCCAGCTCGGCCAGGTCGCGGCACAGCAGGGTCAGGTGGTGCTTGTCGTCCATGCCGCGGATGACGCGCAGCTTGTCGGCGGCGGCCTTGTCGTCCAGGTGGCAGACCAGCGCATAGCTGGAGTCGGTGGGCACGGCGGCGATGCCGCCGCGCTCCAGCAGCGCGGCGGCCTGCTTGAGCAGGCGCGGCTGCGGGTTGTCGGGGTGGACTTCGAAGTACTGGGCCATGGTCAGACTTCCAGCGGTTCGAGTTGCAGCCGGCTTTCACGCACGGCCAGCCAGGCCGCGGCGGCGCCGCAACTGGCGATCATCACCATGCCGACCAGGGCCCAGCCATCCGGGACATGGGAAAACACCAGCCAGCCGCCCAGCAGGGCAAAGCCGATCTGCGAATAAAGCAGCGGCGTGATGGTGGCGGCAGCGGTGCGGCGGTAGGCCTGGATCAGCAGGAAGTGGCCGATGGTGCCCATGGCGCCCATGAGCAGCAGGCCGGCCCACTGGCCGGCCGTGTCCGGCAGGCGCCAGACAAAGGGCAGGGCCAGCGACGCCAGCAGGGTGCCGACCCAGCCGGTGTAGAAGTGCATGGTCACGGGGTCTTCGGTCTTGACCATCTTGCTGGTCAGGATCTGGAAGACGGCGTAATTGGCCACCATCACCAGCGGCAGCAGCATGGTCCAGTTGAACATCGCGCTGCCGGGCCGGATGATGAGGAGCGTGCCGGCAAAACCGCCGACGACCAGTGCCCAGCGCAGCGCCGAGACCTTTTCCCCCAGCAGGGTGGCCGCCAGCAGGGTGACGACCAGCGGGGTGATCATGGCGATGGCGGTGAATTCGCCCAGGGGCATGTAGCGGACGCTCAGAAAAGTGAACAGGCTGGTGAAGAGCAGCAGGGCGCCGCGCAGGGCCTGGTATCTGGGGTGGGCGGTGCGCAGCAGGGCGCGCCCGCGCACCGGCAGCATGATGGCCGTGGTGACGATGGCCTGGAAGGCGTAACGAAACCACAGCGCCACCAGCAGGGGAAACGTCAGGGTGACGTACTTGGTGGTGGTGTCCAGCGTGGCAAAGCAGGCCAGGGCCGTGAGCGCGAGCGCCATGCCGGCCAGCGTGTGGGGGCGGGGGTGTTTCACTGAATGCGGTCCGCCAGCAGTTCCCACACCGGCGTGAGCGTGCCGGGCAGGAAGGGCAGTGAGCCCAGGTCGGTGTGGGATTCGTCGGGGCTGTGGAAGTCGCTGCCGCGCGAAGCCACCAGGCCGAATTCGCGCGCCATGTCGGCGTAGGTCAGCGCCTCGGCCGCCGAGTGGCTGCCGGTGACGACCTCCACCCCTTGCCCGCCGTGGGTCTTGAATTCGGTGAACAGGGCGTACTCTTCGTTGGGCGTGAACCTGTAGCGCGCCGGGTGCGCAATCACGGCCACGCCGCCGGCCTTCGTAATCCAGCCAACGGCATCGCGCAGCGATGCCCAGCGGTGGGGGACGTAGCCGGGCTTGCCTTCGATCAGGTATTTGCGGAACACCTCGTTGGTATCGCGGCAGACGCCGGACTCCACCAGGAAGCGGGCAAAGTGGGTGCGCGATACCAGCTCGGGATTGCTGACAAATTTCAGCGCGCCTTCATAGGCGCCCTGGATGCCCACGGCCGCCAGGCCGCCCGCCATCTCCTGGGCCCGCGGTCCGCGCCCGCCGCGGGTCTGCCGCAGGCCCTGCCGCATGGCGGCGTCGTCGGGGTCGAAACCCAGGCCCACGATGTGCACGGTCTGGCCGGCAAAGGTGATCGAGATCTCGGTGCCGGTGAGGTATTTCATGCCCTGGGCGCGGGCGGCGGCGGCGGCCCGGTGCTGGCCGCCGATCTCGTCGTGGTCGGTCAGCGCCCACAACTCGACGCCGTTGGCGCGGGCGCGCTCGGCCAGCGCCTCGGGCGTCAGGGTGCCGTCGGAGACGACGGAATGGCAATGGAGATCGGCGTTGAGGATGGAGGACACCCCGCTATTTTAAGCTGGCACAATGTCCCCATGAGCGATTTCATTGTGACCCATATCTACGATCTGGCCGGTTTTGCCCTGAGCGTGGCGGCCGTGGCTGCCTATCAGTTTTATCTGGGCTGGCGCACCCGGCGCGACCCGGCTTCCAGCGCCCAGGACATCATGCTGGCCGCGCGCGCGGCCTGGGTGGAGACCATCATGCGCGAGCGGCGCGACATCCTGGCGGTGCAGACGCTGCGCAATTCCACCATGTCGGCCAGCTTCATGGCTTCCACCGCGGTGCTGCTCATCATCGGCGTGCTCACGCTCAGCGCCCAGGGGGAAAAGCTCTCCGGCACCTGGCATTCGCTCAATATTCTGGGGCAGTTCGCGGCCGAGTTATGGCTGTTCAAGCTGCTGGTGATGCTGTTTGACCTGCTGTTCGCCTTCTTTTCGTTCTCGATGGCGGTCCGCCTGTTCCACCATATCGGCTACCTGGTCAACGTGCCGCTGTCGGCACCGAACGAAGTCTCGCAGTTGGCCCATGTCGTGGCCCAGCTCAACCGCGCCGGCATCTACTACCGCATCGGCATGCGGGCCTACTATTTCACCGTGCCGCTGCTGTTCTGGCTGTTCGGGCCTTTGCTGTTGATGTGCGCCACCCTGTTGCTGGTGTTTTTCCTCTACCACCTGGACCGTGCGCCCCGCCGTGACTCGGACCTGATGGGTTGAACGGCGGCCACAAGGCAACAGCACCGCGGCACGGCACTAGGCAGAGCCAGACCATGATCGAGCTTGACCTGCGCACCATCATCCTCATGACCGGCATCCTGGGGCTGCTGCTGTCGATGGTGCTGCTGTTCTTGCGGCTCAGCTATCCGCCATCCATCAAGGGCCTGACCCTGTGGGCCGCCGGCCCGGCCCTCAGCTTTGCGGCCACCGTGCTGCTGGGTTGGCGCGGCGTGATTCCCGACTGGGTGTCGATCGTCGGCGCCAACGTCCTGCTGCTCATGGGCGTGGCCTTTTATTATTTCGGGACCCAGCGATTTTTCGGAGTGGCGGTGTCCTGGCGGCGCTGGCTGGGTGTGATTCTTGCCGCGGTCCCCTTGCTGGTGTGGGCCGGCCTGATCCAGCCGAATTTCACCGCGCGCGTCCTGCTGGTGACGGCGCTCTGGATTGGCATGCAGTCCATGCTGACCGTGCTGATCTGGCGGCAGGGCAAGGAGATATTCTCAACCCGCTACACGGTGGTGGTGCTGCTGGTCCATGTGGCTGTCCTGGTGCTGCGCTTCCTCACGGCCCTGCTGCCGCTGCCGGGTGAAAACCTGCTCGAACCCTCGCGCATCCAGACCCTGTACATCTCGGCCAATGCCTGCATCATCCTGGCCTTGAACATCGGCCTCATCCTGATGGCCAGCGACCGGCTGCGTGAAGAATTCGAGCACGCGGCCTCCCATGATTCCCTGACCAATGCCCTGTTGCGCCGCACGCTGATCGAGCGCTGCGAACAGGAGCTCGAGCGCTGCCGCCGGCACGGGCGCAGCATGGTGGTGCTGATGCTGGACATCGACCATTTCAAGACCATCAACGACACCCATGGACATCAGATGGGGGACCGTGTGCTGGTCGATTTCGTGAACCGCATCACGCCCTTGCTGCGGCGTCCGGATCAACTGGGGCGTTTCGGCGGCGAGGAGTTCGTCGTGCTGCTGCCCGAGACGACGCAGGAGGAAGCGCTGGTCGTGGCCGAGCGCATCCGCATCCGGGTCGGGCTGCCGATGAATGACTTGCCAGCGATCTCGGTCAGCATCGGCATGACCTCCAACCGCCCGGACGAAGCCGATCTGGACGCGCTGCTGGCCCGGGCCGACAAGGCGCTGTACAAGGCCAAGGAAGCCGGGCGCAACCGCATCGTCGCGGCTTAGATTTCCGCGCCTTCCACCAGGAAGCGCACCCGCCGCACACCCTGCCATTCGTCGGCATCCAGCCGGAACGCCAGCGTCACCCGTGCCGGCAGCGGCTCGGTGCGGCCGAACCAGATGCCGTCCACCGGCTGGCCCTGGTGCTTGAGCTTGAGCGCCAGGTGTTTCTCCCCCACCAGGCGCTGCGAGATCACCTCCACTTCCTCGCTGAAGGTCGGTGGCGCAAAGCCCTGGCCCCAGACTTCGCGCTGCAGCGTGTCCACCAGGTCCGTGCGGCGGTACTCGGGCGCCAGCGGGCCGTCGGTGTCGAGCCGGCGCGTCAGCGTGGCGGCGTCCAGCCATTCCTGCGCCACCTCATTCAGGCCCTGCTCGAACACCTCGAAGTGCTCCTCGGCAATGGTGCAGCCGGCTGCCATGGCGTGGCCGCCAAAGCGCAGCAGCACGCCGGGATGGCGCTTGGTCACCAGGTCCAGCGCATCGCGCAGGTGAAAGCCGGGGATCGAACGGCCCGAACCCTTGAGTTCATGCTCCTTGCCCGGCGCCTGGCTGGCGGCAAACACGAAGGCCGGGCGGTGCAGCTTGTCCTTGATGCGCGAAGCCACGATGCCGACCACGCCCTCGTGGAAGTCGGGGTCGAACACGCAGATGGCCGGCGGCGGCTCATCGCCTTCGTCGAACAGCGACTCGGCGATCAGATAAGCCTGCTCGCGCATCTCGCCTTCGATTTCGCGCCGCTCGCGGTTGATGCCGTCCAGCATGCGCGCCAGCTCATCGGCGCGGGCCGGGTCATCCGTCAGCAGGCACTCGATGCCCAGCGTCATGTCGGCCAGCCGGCCGGCGGCGTTGATGCGCGGGCCTAAAGCGAAGCCGAAGTCGAAGGTGGTGGCCGCGGTCGCTTTGCGGCCGGCTACTTCAAACAGGCTGGCCATGCCCGGCGGCAGGGCGCCGGCACGCACGCGTTTCAGCCCCTGGGCCACCAGGCGGCGGTTGTTGGCGTCGAGCTTGACCACGTCGGCCACGGTGCCCAGTGCCACCAAGGGCAGCAGGGTGTCGAGCTTGGGCTGGTTTTCGGGTGTGAACACCCCGCGCTGGCGCAGTTCGGAGCGCAATGCCAGCAGCACATAGAACATCACGCCCACGCCGGCGATGGCTTTGCTCTCAAACGTGCAGCCAGGCTGGTTCGGATTGACGATGACCTCGGCTTGCGGCAACGCGGGCCCGGGCAGGTGGTGGTCGGTCACCAGCACCTGCAGGCCCACCTCAATCGCGGTGGCCACGCCGTCGACGCTGGCAATGCCGTTGTCCACGGTGATGAGCACGTCGGCGCCGCTGTCTTTCACGCGGCGCGCAATCGGGGGCGTCAGGCCGTAGCCGTCCACCACCCGGTCGGGCACGATGTAGCTCACGTGCTGGGCGCCCAGCAGGCGCAGGCCGCGCAGGCCCACGGCGCAGGCGGTGGCGCCGTCGCAGTCGTAGTCGGCCACGATGCACAGCTTTTTGTCCTGCGCCATGGCGTCGGCCAGCAGCACGGCGGCCTGCTGGGTGCCGCCCAGGCTGGCGGGCGGCAGCAGGCGGGCCAGGCCGTCGTCGAGCTCTTCCTTGCTCTGCACGCCCCGGGCGGCAAACAGCCGCGCCAGCAGCGGATGCACGCCGGCCTGCTCCAGCGCCCAGACGGCACGGGGCGGAATGTCGCGCGCTACGATTTTCATAGCTTCTCCCAGGCGTCCGCCAGGGTCGGCCGGCTGAAAATAGGCTTGATGCGGGCCCAGCCCCGGCGCGGGGCGTGGACATAGGGCAGGGCGTGCTGATCGCTGCACAGCGTCAGCCGCACCGGGCTCGCGCCCTGGTCGAGCGCGGCCAGCAGGGCGGCGCATTCATGGGCATCCAGGGCTTGCCAGGCCTGCGCCCAACCCGGCCAGTCCTGCTGCAGGGCCGGCGCGATGAGCTGCTGCGGCACGACGGGCGGTTCAGCCGGGACGAGCGGGGTGGCTTCCAGCGCGCCGCTGCCGCTGATCCAGAAGGAATTGACCGGCAGGGCCCGCCGTGCCGTGCGCGCATCGTGCAGCGGGTGGGCATAGAGCAGCATCTGCATTTCGTTTTGCAGCCGGCGCAGCGTCGGAGAAGCCGGCATCCAGGGAGCGACGTCCTGGCCGACCACGCGTTGCAGCGAGGCGCTGCTCAAGTCCCGAAACAGCTCGCCCCGGGCCAGCCAGCGCCCCGGGCGGTCGAACAGCAGCGTGATGCCGTCCTCCGCGAAGTAGGGCTGCATGGCTGCCAGCAGGGCGCGGGATTCGTCCTCCGGCAAGGCCAGTTGCTGCGGGTCGAGCAGGGTGACCTGGGCCTGGCCCACCTGCCAGTGGCAGGGCGTGATGAAAGCCCACGCCGCGCCAGGCGCCTCCTGCCCGCTGTTGATCGCCTGCCACGCGGCCCACGGAATCGGGTCGGCGGCCGGCAGCCCCAGGGCTTGCGCCAGCACCCGCTCGTGGGGCAGCGAAGGGCTGTCTTCCCGCCCTTCGATCAGCGGCAGCGCGCTCAGGCGCTGGATCAGTTGTTCGAGATGCGGCAGGTGCAGCCCGCGCAGGACCTGCCGGCTGGCCGGCTCCTGGCTGGCGGCGAAGGGAATCAAAAGATGCATGGCGCTATTGTCGCCCGGCACGAGGTTGGAAGGCCATCCTTGATAATCGCAGCCAGCAAACTAAATACCCATGCAAATTCCTTACGAACTCATCCTGGGCTGGCGCTACACGCGGGCCGGCCGTGCCACCCGGCGCAACGGGTTCATCTCCTTCATCTCGGGCGTGTCCATGCTGGGCATCGCGCTGGGGGTGGCCGCGCTCATCATCGTGCTCAGCGTGATGAACGGCTTCCAGAAAGAGGTGCGCGACCGCATGCTGAGCGTGGTGTCGCATATCGAGATCTTCGCCCCCAATGGCGCGGCGCTGCCGGATGTGGCGCGCACGCTGGCCGAGGCCCGCGCCAACCCGCAGGTGGTGGGGGCCGCGCCCTTCATCGGCACGCAGGCCCTGCTGGCCCGGGGCGAGGACATGAAAGGCACCATCGTGCGCGGCATCGATCCGCAGCATGAGCATGAGGTGACCGACCTGGTCGTGGGCCTGCGCGACAACGCCCTGGCCCGGCTGGTGCCGGGTGAATTCGGCGTGATACTGGGGCGCGATCTGGCGCGCAGCCTGGGCGTGCAGGAGGGCGACAAGGTCACGCTGGTGGCGCCCAGCGGGCAGGTGACGCCGGCCGGCGTGGTGCCGCGCCTGAAACAGATGACGGTGGTGGGCACCTTCGATTCGGGCCACTACGAGTACGACTCGGCGCTGGTGATGATGCACATGGACGATGCGGCCAAGATCTTCCGGCTCGAAGGGCCGACCGGCATCCGCCTGAAGCTCAAGGACCTGCACCAGGCGCGCGAGGTGGCGCGGCAGCTCGCGCACAGCCTGAGCGGCGACCTGCTGATCCGCGACTGGACCCGGCAGAACCGCAACTGGTTTGCCGCCGTGGAACTGGAAAAACGCATGATGTTCATCATCCTCACCCTGATCGTGGCGGTGGCGGCCTTCAACCTGGTTTCCACGCTGGTGATGACGGTGACCGACAAGCGCGCCGACATCGCCATCCTGCGCACCCTGGGCGCCAGCCCGAAAAGCATCATGGGCATCTTCGTGGTGCAGGGCGCGATGGTGGGCGTGATCGGCACCCTGGCCGGCCTGGCGCTGGGCCTGGCCGTGGCCTTCAACATCGACGTGATCGTGCCGGCGCTGGAGCAGTTGTTCCATGCCAGCTTCCTGCCGCGCGACATCTACCTGATCAGCCGCATGCCCAGCGACCCGCAGAGCAGCGACATCGTGCCGATCGCGCTGATTTCCCTGGTGCTGGCCTTTGTCGCCACCATCTACCCGAGCTGGCGCGCCAGCCGCGTCAATCCGGCGGAGGCGCTGCGCTATGAGTAATTCTTCTCCCGTTCAGGCTGAGCTTGTCGAAGCCGGCCCTCACCCCAACCCTCTCCCAGAGGGAGAGGGAGCGAACACCCGGTCTTCACCCCCTCACCCCAGGGGAGAGGGCCGGGGAGAGGGCCAGGTGGTTCTGGGCGCCCAGGGCCTGACCAAGCGCTTCACCGAAGGCCGGCTCGATGTCACCGTGCTGCAGGGCGTGGACCTGCAGGTGCATGCCGGCGAAACGCTGGCCATCGTCGGCGCTTCCGGCTCGGGCAAGAGCACGCTGTTGCATTTGCTGGGCGGGCTCGACGCGCCCACCAGCGGCGCCGTCCAGCTCATGGGGCAGGAGATGTCCACGTTGCCGCCGGCCCGCCAGGGCGAATTGCGCAACCTGCACCTCGGTTTTGTCTACCAGTTCCACCACCTGCTGCCCGAGTTCAGCGCGCTGGACAACGTGGCCATGCCGCTGTGGATCCGGCGCATGGACCGGGCCGCCGCCGCGCAGGTCGCGGCCCGCACGCTGGCGGCCGTGGGCCTGGCCGAGCGCCTGCAGCATCGCCCGGCTGAACTCTCGGGCGGCGAGCGCCAGCGCGTGGCCATTGCCCGCGCCCTGGTGACGCAGCCGGCCTGCGTGCTGGCGGATGAGCCCACCGGCAACCTGGACCGCAGCACGGCCGACGGCGTGTTCGCCTTGATGATGCAGCTCGCGCGCGATCAGGGCACGGCCTTTGTGGTGGTCACGCATGACGAGACGCTGGCCGCACGCTGCGCGCGCCAGCTCAAGCTGGAGCGGGGCCGGCTGGTGTAGATCGGCGACTTGCTTCGGGCGAGGATTGGGCCTAATATAACAAGCGTTATAACTTGAGGGCGCGCCATGCACATGCTCAAACTCACCCAAATCGGCAATTCAGTCGGCGTCATCCTGCCCAAGGAAGCCCTGAGCCGGCTGCGCCTGGAAAAGGGGCAGTCGGTGTTTCTGACCGAGACGCCGCAAGGCTATACCCTCACACCGTACGACCCCACGCTGGAAGAACAGGTCCAGCTCGGGCGCGAGTTCATGCGCGAGTTTCGCGACACCTTCCACCAACTCGCCAAATGAGTTGGCGCTGGATCGACCGGCGCAGCCTGTTGTTGCTGCATGGGGAGAGCGTCGCGGAGCATGGCGGCGGCGATGGCATCCGCGACGAGGGCCTGCTGGACTCGGCCCTGGCACGTCCTCAAAATCAACGGGCCTATGGCGCGCCTGACTTTGCCGACCTGGCCGCCAGCTACTGCGTCGGCTTGGCGAAAACCCGCCCGTTCGTGGACGGCAACAAACGTGAGGCCTTTCTCTCGATGGGCCTGTTTCTTGGCCTTAACGGTTATCGCCTGCGGGCGACACAGGTCGAAGCCACGCTGACGATACTGGCGGTGGCGGGCAGCGACATGGACGAAGCCGAGCTGGCCCAGTGGATTCGCGAACACGCTGTAAAGCAGAAAACAGGCCGACCATGAAAATTGACGTGCTGCAGGCGGACTATCTGGACCCCCGGCATGCCCGGGACCTGGGCCAGCTTCTGGAGGTCTACGCCACCGACCCGATGGGCGGCGCAGCGCCCCTGGCGGCGGGCGTGCGGGACAAGCTGGCCACTGAGCTGGCCAAGCGGCCGCAGGCCTTCAGCTTGCTCTGCTATGTCGATGATCAGCCGGCCGGCCTGGTCAACTGCTTCGAGGGCTTTTCCACCTTCAGGTGCCAGCCGCTCGTCAATATCCACGACCTCGTCGTCGCCCCTGGTTTTCGGGGCCTGGGGCTGAGCCAGTTGATGCTGGCCCGGGTCGAGGCCATCGCGCGGGCCCGAGGGTGCTGCAAATTGACGCTGGAAGTGCTGGCAGGCAACCAGGCGGCGCAAGCCGCGTATGCCAGGTTCGGCTTTGAGGCCTATGCGCTCGACCCCGCCATGGGCAGCGCCCTGTTCTGGCAGAAAAATATGACCGGCCCGTGAGCCGGAATCACCTTGCCTGAGCGGTTTGCATGCCCAGCGGTACCAAGAAAGGACACGCCACGATGAAAGCCATTGATGACGCGGCAAAAGGCCCGGCGCGGTGCTGATCGAGACTGCATGAACAACTGGATCGATACCCATTGCCATCTCGACGCGAGCGAGTTCGCGCCGGACGTGGCGGCGGTGCGTGCGCGCGCGAGAGAGAACGGCGTGGCGCACTGCGTGCTGCCGGCGGTGGAGGTGGCCGGCTTCGACGCCGTGCGCCAACTGGCGCATGCGTTGGGCGACAGCTACGCGCTCGGTATCCACCCGCTGTACGTTGGCCGCGCTGCCGATGAGGATCTGGCCCGGCTGGACGCCGCCTTGACGCAGCAGCGGGCCGACCCGCGCCTGGTGGCGGTGGGCGAGATCGGGCTGGACTACTTCGTGCCCGAGCTCTTAAGTAGCCCGCTGCGCGAGCGGCAGGAATATTTCTATGTCGAACAACTCAAGCTGGCGCGCAAGCACGGCCTGCCGGTGCTCCTGCACGTGCGCCGCTCGGCCGACAAGCTGCTGCAGGGGCTGCGCACGATGGGGAATGGAGCGCCCTGGCAGAG
>Ga0210129_1000314_pt1 | contig 12498 bp, 12 predicted proteins | sample WestPond_Cattail_2_FD_185582 | JGI IMG/M metagenome (GOLD analysis project Ga0210129, IMG submission 185582) | Wetland microbial communities from the San Francisco Bay, California, USA, that impact long-term carbon sequestration -... | ecosystem: Environmental > Aquatic > Marine > Wetlands ... | reverse complement strand
GCAACGAAGCCCGAGACCAGCACCGCCGCTGCCACGGTCAGTGCAAATTCGGTGAACAGCTTGCCGGTGTTGCCTTCGGCGAAGGCCAGCGGGGTGAATACCGCCGCCAGGGTGAGTGTCATCGCCATCACCGCGAAGCCGATTTCCTTGGCGCCCTTGATCGCGGCGTCGAACGGTGGCATGCCCTCCTCGATGTGGCGGTAGATGTTTTCCAGCATGACGATGGCGTCGTCCACCACCAGGCCGATCGCCAGCACCAGCCCCAGCAGGGTCAGCACGTTGATGGTGAAGCCCATGGCATAGAGAAAGATAAAGGCGCCGACCAGCGACACCGGGATGGTGACGAAGGGGATCAGCGTGGCGCGCCAGTTGCGCAGGAACAGGAAGATGACCCCCACCACCAGCATCATGGCTTCGAGCATGGTTTGGTACACGGCGTCGATCGACTTTTCGATGAAGATCGAACTGTCGAAGCCGACCTTGATCTGCATGCCCGGGGGCAGGGCAGCTTGCAGACGCGGCAGTTCGGCTTTCACCGCACGCGCGACTTCCAGCGTGTTGGCGGTCGACTGCTTGACGATGCCGAGGCCCACCGCCGCGCGGCCGTTGACACGCACGATGTTGCGCTCATCCTCGGCGCCGACCTCGGCGCGGCCGATGTCGGCCAGCCGCACCAGCACGCCGCCGCTGTCGCGGATGATGATCCGTTCGAATTCGGCCGGGGTCTTGAGATCGGTTTCAGCCAGCACGGTGAATTCGCGCGTCTGGCTCTCGATGCGGCCCGAGGGCAGTTCGGTGTTCTGGCTGCGCAGCGCGGTTTCCACATCCTGTACCGTGATCCCCAGCGCGGCCATGCGGTCGGGGTCGAGCCACAGGCGCATGGCGTAGCGGCGTTCGCCGCCGATGATGACCGAGGCGACACCCGGCAGGGTTTTCAACTGGTCGGCCACCACGCGGTCGGCGAAGTCGGTGATTTCCAGTGGCGACTGGCGGTCGCTGGAGAATGCCAGCCAGATGATGGCCTGGGCGTCGGCCTCGATTTTGGCGACGACCGGGTCGTCCGCCTCGGTGGGCAGCTGTCCGCGCACCCGCGCCACGCGGTCGCGGGCGTCGTTGGCGGCGGCTTCGGGGTCGCGCGACTGGATGAATTCCACGGTGATCTGGCTGACTTCCTCGCGGCTCACCGACTTGATGGTGCGGATGCCTTCGATACCGGACAGTGAATCTTCCAGCGGTTTGGTGATCTGGCTTTCCATCACCTCGGCGGAGGCGCCGGGATAGACCGTGCGCACCGACACCACCGGGGCGTCGATGTTGGGATACTCGCGCACCGGCAGGCGGTCGAAGGTAATCAGGCCGATCAGCAGGATGAGCAGGCTCATCACGGTGGCGAGTACCGGGCGGCGGATCGAAATGTCGGAGAGGATCATGACTCGGTCTTTGCAGATATCTTGGTTTAAGCGAGGCGCTTGGGTTAAGCGCGGCTCGCCTGGATCAGCGCGGCTTGCCGGCCTGCATCTTCTTCATCATCTGCGCCGCCTGATCCAGCGTGACGACCGGCACACCCGGCCGCAGCTTGATCTGGCCGTCGAGGATGACGGTGTCGCCTGCCTGCACGCCGGAGACGATTTCGACCCGGCCCGGTTCACGCTTGCCCAGCGTCACCTTGCGCAGTTCAGCCTTGCCGCCTACCGCCAGAAAAACGTAGCTGCCGTCCGGACGCGGCACGATGACCTGCTCGGGCAGCAGGATGGCACGGGTCCTGCCGCCGAGGTCGGCCGTGGCGCGGGCGAACATGCCGGGCTTCAGTTGCCCCTTCGGATTGGCGATGCGTGCGCGTACCCGCACGTTGCGGCTGACCGGATCGACCACCGGATCGATGGCATGCACCTTGCCGCTGAACGTTTGTCCGGGCAGGGCGTCAACGGTCAGGGTGACCGGCAGGCCGATGCGCACCAGTGGCAGATAGGTTTCCGGCACCGGCACTTCCAGCTTGAGGTTGCCGAGGGCGTCCAGCCGCACGATGTCGTCCCCCTTCTTGACGTAGGCGCCGGGGCTGACCTGGCGTAGCCCGACCAAGGCGGCAAACGGTGCGCGCAGCACCGTTTTGTCGAGCGCCACCTGCTCCTGCAGAAGGCGCGCACGCAGGATGTCGAGGTTGGCGCGTGTTACGTCAAGTGCCTCGCGGGAGATGAAGTTCTGCGCGACCAGTTCCTCGCTGCGCTGGTAGCGGCTTTCCGCCAGCTTGAGGTCAGCCTGGGCGGCAGCCAGCCGGGCGCGCTGGTCGGCGGAATCGAGCACGACCAGTACCGTACCCTGTTTCACCGGCTGGCCTTCCTTGAACAGCAGCTTGTCGATGCGGCCGTCGATTTCCGGGCGCAGCACCACGCTATCCTCGGCAATCAGCGCGCCGACCGCGTTGACCGTGTTTGATACCGGGGTCTCGCTCACTTTCATCATGTTGACCGGGATGAAGGGCGGGCCGCCTGCCTGGGCAAAGGCGAGTCCCGGAACGAACAGCAGGATGAACAAGGTGCGCATGACGGATTCCGCAAAAAGAACAAAGATATACGATGGAACCGCACCTTATCAGTTCCGCGCCGAAACAAAAACCGCAAAGCGGTGTCGACATGATTTACAGCTTGTTTGTAAGGATGCCGAACCGGCTCCGACTGTTCCGATGTCCCCTTTCCTTTTATCGATTGGAGCCAGTCATGCTGATACGCCAACCCGACGGCATTCTTCCGTCTGACATCACGCCGCCTGAAATTTATCGGGAACGCCGCCGCTTCATGCAGGGCATGGGGGCACTGGCGGCCGGCGCGGTCCTGGGGGTTGCCCCGGAAGCGCAGGCCGGCGCCAAACTGGCTGGCGTGCATGCAAGCGCCTATAACCTGGATGAAGAAAAAACCCCATTCAAGGATGTCACCACCTACAACAACTTTTACGAATTCGGTACCGGCAAGGCCGATCCGGCCGAAAATGCGGGCAGCCTGAAAACGCGTCCCTGGACGGTGGCGGTCGAAGGCGAGGTCGGCAATCCCAGGATTTACGACATCGAAACGCTGCTTAAACTCGCGCCGCTGGAGGAACGTGTTTACCGGTTGCGCTGCGTCGAGGGCTGGTCGATGGTGATTCCGTGGGTCGGTTTTCCTTTACGTGAAATCATCCGCCGTGCCGCGCCTACCGGCAATGCCAGATACGTCGAGTTCGTGACGCTGAACGACCCCAGGCAAATGCCGGGACAGCGATCGCGTGTACTCGACTGGCCGTATGTCGAAGGACTGCGGATGGACGAAGCGATGCACCCATTGACCCTGCTGACCGTCGGCCTCTATGGTGAAGTGCTGCCCAACCAGAACGGCGCGCCGATTCGGCTGGTGGTGCCGTGGAAATACGGTTTCAAAAGTGCAAAATCCATCGTCAAGATCCGCTTTGTCGAAAAGCAGCCGCTCACCGCGTGGATGGCCGCCGCGCCTGACGAGTATGGCTTCTATTCCAACGTCAATCCGCAGGTCGACCATCCGCGCTGGAGCCAGGCGAAGGAACGCCGCATAGGTGAATTCTTCAAGCGCGACACGTTGATGTTCAACGGCTACGGTCCGCAGGTTGCACAGATGTATCGTGGCATGGACCTGAAAAAGTACTTCTGATGACCGCTGCCCTGCGCAACCCGAAAATATGGATTTTCGGCATCTGCCTGCTTCCCCTGCTTCGGCTGATCGTTCTGGGCGGGAGTGGCGGCCTTGGGGCCAATCCGATCGAGTTCATCACGCACTCGACCGGTACCTGGATCCTGGTCGGGCTGATGGTGACGCTGTCGGTGACCCCGCTGCGGCGGCTGACTGGGCGCGCTGAACTGATTCGTTACCGGCGAATGCTGGGTCTCTTCACCTTCTTTTATGCCTGCCTGCATTTCATCACCTATGTCTGGCTGGACCAGTTCTTCGATCCGGCCGCCATCGCCAAGGACATCATCAAGCGGCCCTTCATCACGGTCGGTTTTTCGGCCTTCGTTCTGCTCGTTCCGCTCGCTGCGACGTCGACGCACGCCATGATGCGCCGCCTGGGACGACACTGGCAGTCCCTCCACCGGCTAATTTATCTTGTGGCCATACTGGGGGTCATTCACTATGGTTGGCTGGTGAAGAAGGACCTGACGCAGCCGCTGATCTACGGGGCGGTACTGGCCCTGCTGCTGGCCATGCGCATGACTTGGGGGGTGATGTTGCTGCAGTTGGCGCGTAGCCGATTCGTGCCGGCCAGATCCTGAAACCTGTCGACCCGGCTGTGGCGCCCCCAAGTTCGGGGCCATCGTAAACGCACCAATCCCTGGTCGCCACATGAATAAAAAACGGGGGACAAGCCCCCGTTTCAGATTGGGCAGTGCCCGACCTGTTAGAGCCCGAAAGGCTTGATGACCGGTACCGCCGGTGCGGGGGCAGGTGCAGGCGCCGGAGCAGGTTTGGCGGCGGGTGCCGCTTTCTTCGCTACGGGCTTTTTAGCCGGCGCTGCCTTTTTGGCGGCGGGCTTGGCAGCGGCTTTTTTGACTGCCGGTTTTGCTGCTGCCTTTTTGACTGCGGGTTTTTTGGCAGCGGGAGCTGCCTTCTTGGCCGCCGGTTTGGCGGCGGGTTTCTTTGCTGTTGCCATATAACACTCCTCAGAAGTTGAACACATTCACTTATCACTACAGCTTGATGCCACGTGCAGTTCGAATTTGCACTTCCAAAGCGTGGTATCGACAGGCGACCGACTTGCCCGAAACCCGCTAGATACCGGCGATACCGAGGCTCCGCTTGGTGAGCCTCATTCTAGTTACTTTTTTTTGGTGTTCAATAAATAGCAAGGGTGTTGTGAAAATAATTTGCTGAAGATTGTCGCGGCTTAGCAAAATGTATCGATCCGATACCAAAACCAGCGACAATTACCCGGCGCATGATTAAATTAAAGTCAATAAACAAGCCGTTCTCCAGCCATCATGCCGTCCTGTGTTTCGCGTTCCCGGATAAGGTGGATTTCATTCTTGTCGATCAGAACTTCGGCGGCCCGCGGGCGGGAATTGTAGTTCGAGGCCATGCTCATGCCGTAGGCACCCGCCGAAAGCAGGGCCAGCAGGTCGCCCTCCTCGATCACCAAATCGCGCGCAAAGCCAAGAAAATCGCCGGTTTCGCAGATCGGTCCGACGATGTCGTAGCGTCGAGCCGGCGTTTTTCGCTGCTTGACGGCAACGATTTCGTGATACGCCTCGTACAGCGCTGGACGCATCAGATCGTTCATTGCCGCGTCGACAATTGCGAAATCCTTGCCTTCTCCCGGCTTCAGGTACTCGATGCGCGTGAGCAGCAGACCCGCGTTGCCGACCAGCGAACGCCCCGGTTCCAGCAGCAGTTTCTCGCGGCGGCCGGCAAAGCGAGCCGCCAGCAAGCGGCCGTAGGCGGCGAGATCGGGGGGGGACTCGTCGCGGTAGCGGATGCCGACACCGCCGCCAAGGTCGATGTGATGCAGCGCGATGCCTTCGGCCAACAGCGCGTCGACCAGCGCCAGCACGCGGTCGGCGGCGTCGGCCAGCGGCGACAGGTCGGTCAGTTGCGAACCGATGTGGCAGTCGATGCCGGTGATTTCCAGATTCGGCAGGCTGGCTGCCAGGCGGTAAAGTGCGGGCGCATCGGCGATCGGTACGCCGAACTTGTTTTCCTTGAGCCCGGTGGAGATATACGGATGTGTCCTGGGGTCGACGTCGGGGTTGACTCGAAACGACACCGGCGCCACTTTGCCCAACTCGCCCGCAACGCGGTTCAGGCGGTGCAGTTCGCTGACCGACTCGACGTTGAAGCAGAGGATGCCCGCGTCGAGTGCGGCACGCATCTCGTCCGCAGTCTTGCCGACGCCGGAGAACACCACCTTGCTGGGATCGCCGCCGGCAGCCAGCACGCGGGCGAGTTCCCCGCCCGATACGATGTCGAAGCCTGTACCAAGACGGGCGAACAGGTTGAGGATCGCCAGGCTGGAGTTGGCCTTGACCGCGTAGCAGATGAGGTGGGGCGTTTCGGCAAAGGCGTCGCTATAGGCCTGGCAGGCGTCTTCGAGTGCCTGCCGGGAATAGACATACAGCGGCGTGCCGAATCGTTCGGCAAGCGTGTCCAGCGCCACGCCTTCGAGATGAAGGCGGCCGTCGAGTCGGTGCAGGGTATTCAATTGGGAGTCCGTTGCGGTGCGGGAGGTTTTTCGGGAAGATACAGGTCACCCTTGGAGCCGCAGGCGCTCAGACCGAGCCCGCACAGCAGCAGGGACACTATATATAGGACGCGCAGTTTCATGCGCGAAATCTTAGCACGGGACATCATGACGAGAATCGAATCAAGCGAGGCCGAATTCAGCCAGGCCGCCGGCGCAACCCTGGCCCGTATCGAACAGGCGCTGGAAGATGCCGACCTGGATTTCGAGACGCCAGCCGATGGCATCATCGAGGTCGAATTCGACGATGGCAGCAAGATCATCATCAACCGCCACGGTGTCGCCCGCGAAATATGGGTCGCCGCGCGCTCGGGCGGCTTCCACTTCAGGCCGCATGAAACGAATTGGGTCGACACCAAGAGCGGCGAGCCGCTCTACGACAAGCTGGCTGCGCTGATCGCCGCGCAAGGCGGCGTGATGGTCCGATTTTAAAACCATTTGAAAAGCCAGGCGCTCACCCTGTTCGATCTGGTCGAGCGACTGTCGCTGCTGACCCGGGCCGACTTGCGGCAGGCGGGTGCGGCACAGGGGCTGCAGCCGGTGCACCTGCAGGTGCTGTTCTATCTGAACCAGGCCAACCGCTTCAGCAATACCCCGCAGGCGCTGACCGAATACCTCGGATTGACCAAGGGTACCGTTTCGCAAACCGTGCTGGTGCTGGCGCGTCGCCGATTGATCTCGCGCTACGCCGACCCACGCGATGGCCGGGTGGTGCGGCTGATCCTGGCCGAAGGGGGCACCACCCTGCTGAAGACGCTCAGCGCCGGGAGCGCCTGGCGCGATATCGTACAAACAGCCAGTCCGGCGCGGGTGACATCGGCGATGGTGGTGCTGCGACAGGTGCTGGCGCAGGTGCAGGCGCAAAGCGGAAAACGCACCTTCGGCGTGTGCGCCACCTGTCTCCATAATCAGCGGCTGGGGCCGCGCAGCTATTTTTGCGGATTGATGCAGGAAAAACTGGGCAGTCCAGAAGTGCGGCGGATTTGCCGCGAACACGCTCCGCCTCCCGTACGACTCGATCCGACCTAAATACGCTGACGGGCGCGTGCGATGGCAGTGCGAACCTGGGCCGGTGCGGTGCCGCCCAGGTGGTTTCGCGCAGCGAGCGAGCCTTCCAGTGTCAGCACGGCATAGACGTCGTCGGCGATCATCGGGCTGAACGCCTGCAATTCGTCGAGAGGCAGATCGGCCAGATCGCGCCCGGACGCTTCCGCCGCCCGCACCGCACGCGCCACGACTTCATGGGCATCACGGAAGGGCACTCCCTTTTTCACCAGATAGTCAGCCAGATCGGTGGCGGTGGCGAAGCCCTGCATCACCGCGGCGCGCATCGCGTCCGGCTTGACGGTGACACCGGTGAGCATGTCGGCATAGATCGCCAGCGTGTCGGTCAGCGTGTCGACGCTGTCGAACAGCGGCTCCTTGTCTTCCTGGTTGTCCTTGTTGTAGGCGAGGGGCTGCCCTTTCATCAGGGTGAGCAGGGCGACCAGATGGCCATTGACCCGGCCGGTCTTGCCGCGCACCAGCTCGGGCACGTCGGGGTTTTTCTTCTGCGGCATGATGCTTGATCCGGTGCAGAAACGGTCGGCTAGATCGATGAAGCCGAAGCGCGGGCTCATCCACAGGATCAGCTCTTCCGACAGACGCGACAGGTGCGTCATGACCAGCGCGGCGGCGGCGGCAAATTCGATGGCGAAGTCGCGGTCGGAGACGGCGTCGAGCGAGTTTTGGCACACTGCCTCGAAGCCGAGCTGGTCGGCGACAAACTGGCGGTCGATCGGATAGCTGGTGCCGGCCAACGCGGCGGCACCCAGCGGCAAGCGATTGACGCGGCGGCGGCAGTCGACCATGCGCTCGGCGTCGCGTGCCAGCATTTCGAAGTAGGCCAGCAGGTGATGGCCAAAGGTCACCGGCTGCGCCACCTGTAGGTGGGTGAAACCGGGCATCACCGTGTCGGCGTGCTGTTCGGCCAGATCGACGAGCGAGGTCTGACAGGCCTTGAGTCCGGTCAGAATGCGGTCGATCGCGTCGCGCAGGTAGAGGCGGATGTCGGTAGCGACCTGATCATTGCGCGAACGGCCGGTGTGCAGGCGCTTGCCGGCATCGCCGATTTTCGCGGTCAGCGCGGCTTCGATGTTGAGATGGACGTCTTCCTTGTCCAGCGACCAGTTGAACTGTCCGGCACGAATCTCGACCAGCAACTCGGCCATGCCGCGCTGAATCGCTGTCAGGTCGTCCTTGGACAGGACTTTGATGTGGTGCAACATGGCGGCGTGCGCCAGCGAACCCTGAATATCGAACTCGGCCAGCCGATAATCGAAGGGAATCGAAGCGGTGTAGCGTTTGACGATTTCGGAAACCGGCTCGGAAAACCGGCCGGACCACGCTGCAGGCGGCGTCGATGACGTGCTCATGGGGCAAATAACGGGGAATGAAAAGAAAGAATCATAACAACCGGCAGGTCGAATTGCCGAACTTCTGTCACCTGGGGGTGAACCTGCGCATCGCGCTGACGGTGGAAGCCGCGCTGGTTGCCGGGGTGGTGGCGCGTGCATCCAGTGCGCCGGCATTCTGGGCGGAATTCATTGAACTGTCGGCGCAGGCACAGCCCGCCTTGTTGCTCACCCTGCTGGCCTTGTGCGCGGCGGGGCGCTGGCTGCGCAGTCAGCCTTATCGTCTGGGATTCGGGTTGACGCTGGCGCTCGGCGTTGCGGTGCCGTTGCTGGTCGCGCTGTGGCTGAATCCGCTGCTGGCCGGAACGGCAGTCTTCCCGCTCGCCGGGGTGGCAGTGTTCTGCCTGCTTGTCGGCGCCGGGCTGCTGGGCTATTTCAATCTGCGTGCCCGTGCGCTGTCGCCCGCCATCACCGAGGCACGTCTGCAAGCATTGCAGGCGCGCATCCGCCCACATTTTCTGTTCAACAGCCTGAATGCCGTGCTGTCGCTGGTGCGCAGCGACCCGAGGCGCGCCGAACATGCGCTGGAGAACATGGCCGATCTGTTCCGCGCGCTGATGAGCAATGCCAGCCAGCTGGTACGGCTGGAGGACGAAGTCGCCCTCACGCGCGCCTATCTGGAACTGGAGCAGTTGCGTATGGGCGATCGTCTGCAGGTAACCTGGCATATCACCAAGATGCCAGTCGACGCCTTGATCCCCCAGTTGGTGATCCAGCCTCTGGTGGAAAACGCGGTCTACCATGGCATCGAGCCACAACCCGAAGGTGGGGAAATCAGCCTCAACATCTTTCTCAGTGCCGACAAGGTACATATCGTGGTGCGCAATCCAATTGCCACCGACACCAGCCATCACAAAGGCAACCGCATCGCGCTGGCCAACATTCGCGAGCGCCTGCTGCTCCATTTCGACCTCGATGCCCAACTCAAGTTGGAACCGCTAGGCGCCGTTTATCAGGTGCATATCGTCATTCCCTATACCCGTGAACGCACCCAACCCGCCCCTGCGCGTCCTGATCGTCGATGACGAGGCGCCCGCGCGCCGTCGCCTGCGCGATGTGCTGGCGGACTGCGCCGGGCAACTGCCGGTCGACATCGTCGGCGAAGTCGACAACGGTCTGGATGCGTTGAATCGGGTTCAGCAGCAGCCCGTTGACGCGGTGCTGCTGGATATCCGCATGCCCGGCATGGACGGCCTCGAATGCGCCGCCCACCTCAACCGCCTGTCCGTCCCGCCCGCCATCATTTTCAGCACCGCCTACGATGCCTACGCCTGCCAGGCATTCGATCTCAATGCCGTCGACTATCTGCTGAAGCCGGTGCGTGCCGATCGCCTGGTGCGCGCCCTGTCACGGGCGCACAGCCTGAGTGCCGCGACGCTCGAACATCTGCGCGAGGCGCATCCGAAGGCGCGCACGCATCTGTCGGTCAACGAGAAAGGCCGCATCGTGCTGATTCCGGTGGCAGATATTCTGTACCTCAAGGCGGAGCTCAAATACGTCACCGTGCGCACCGCCGCCCGCGAATTCCTGATCGAGGAATCGCTCACCCGCCTGGAAAGCGAGTTCGGCGAAGCCTTCCTGCGCATCCATCGCAACTGTCTGGTGGCCAGCGCGCGCCTGCGTGAAATCGGCAAGCTGCCTGGCGAGGACGATGGCCATTTTCTGCGGCTGGACGGGCTGAATGAGCGGCTGATGGTCAGCCGACGCCAGTATTCCGCCCTGCGCGAAAAAATTAAATCCATCTAAACAACGGATTGCCTTTGGCCTGCTGCTTTAGTTGCATGGTCAAATTTCACCCCAAGCCTATACCAAGCATCCGATGACGCGATGAAACGCCGTCGAAGGAGGTGCGTGTGGAACTCAAATTTGTTTCCACTGTGGGGGCAGTGGTCGTCAGCATGATGTTCGTGGGGACGGTAAAAACCGACACGAACGGTCAGCCCCTGACCGATGCGGCTACCGGCCAGGTTATCCAGGAATCTGGGGGATGCAGTAGCCCGGAGTGACTGCGGGAAGTGCCTGATAAGGCCGGACTCAATGCGGGCAGGGGATGCGCCAGGCGCCTGAAAACGGGGTTTCTCATTGCCCGCTGAAAATAAATTCGTTTATTATCAGTTGGTTGCAACCTGTCTACAACTAAAGTTGTATAGCCATATTTTGCTTCCCCCCGTAGCATGAACGAGCTTGCAGTTTGCGCCGCAAGCTGGAAGTTCTCCGCAACGAGGGGCATGTCTCCTCTGTTCTGCCGGGTTCGCAAGAACCCGGCATTTTTTTGCCCGCGCTCGTTATCATGGCGGACATGAATAACGAGACCCCTGACCTCGCTGAATCCGAGCTTGCCAGTGAAACCGTCTTCCAGGGCGGGCTGTTGCACGTCAAACGCGACCGCGTCCGCCTGCCCGACGGTGGCGAATCGACGCGCGAATACATCGTTCACCCCGGCGCCGTCGTCATCATCCCGGTATTCGAGAACGGCGATCTGCTGCTGGAACGCCAGCACCGCTACCCCCTGCGCCGCGATTTCATCGAGTTTCCGGCAGGCAAGATCGATCCCGGCGAGGATGATCTGAACTGTGCCATGCGCGAGCTCGAGGAGGAAACCGGCTACACTGCCCGTGAATGGCGCGCGATCACCACCATCTATCCGTGCATCGGTTATTCTGACGAGCGGCTGGCGTTCTACCTGGCGCGTGGGCTCGAAGCCGGCAACCACGGCCGCGATCCGGACGAGTTTCTGGAAATCCTGCGGGTGCCGTTCGGCGAGGCGATGGACTGGCTGCGCAACGGCAGGATCTGCGAGACCAAGACCGTCGCCGGTCTGTTCTGGCTGGAAAAAATCCTGCAGCAGGGCTGGTAAGCCCTGCCATTCAGGCTCAGGCGGGCTGGTAGGCCAGATTAGGTGCCAGCCAGCGCTCGGCTTCCGGCAGCGTCCAGCCCTTGCGGCGGGCATAGTCCTCGACCTGGTCGCGCTCGATTTTGGCCACCGCGAAATACTGGCTGTCGGGGTGAGACAGGTAATAACCCGACACCGCGGCACCCGGCCACATGGCGAAGTTCTCGGTCAGTTTGACGCCGATGGCAGCGGTGGCGTCGAGTACCTCGAACAGCGGGGCCTTTTCGCTATGCTCGGGGCAGGCCGGGTAGCCCGGCGCCGGGCGGATGCCCTGGTATTTTTCCGCGACCAGGTCATCATGGGTGAGCGCCTCCTCGCTGGCATAGCCCCAGAATTCGCGGCGCACGCGCAGATGCAGGTGCTCGGCGAAGGCCTCGGCGAGGCGGTCGCACAGCGACTTGAACAGTATCGCGGAGTAGTCGTCGTGCGCGGCTTCAAAGGCTTTCGCGCGCTCGTCCTCGCCGATGCCGGCAGTGACGACGAAGGTGCCGAGATGGTCCTTGATACCCGATTCGCGCGGCGCGACGAAGTCGGCGAGACAAAGGTTGGCTCGGCCTTCCGGTTTCTTCATCTGTTGGCGCAGGTTGTGCCAGGTCATCAGCACCTTCGAGCGTGACTCGTCGTCATAGACTTCGATATCGTCGTCGTTGACCGTGTTGGCGGGGAACAGGCCGAACACCGCGCGCGCCTCGATCCAGTTCTCAGCGATCATCTTCTGCAGCATCGCCTGGGCATCGGCGTAGAGCTTCTTCGCTTCGGTACCGACCACCTCGTCGTCAAGGATCTTCGGGAACTTGCCGTGCAGCTCCCACGAGGCGAAGAACGGTGTCCAGTCGATGAGTTCGGCCAGCCTGGCGAGGTCATAGGCTTCCAGAACCTGCACCCCCGTCTGCTTGGGCACCGGCGGCCTGTAGCCGG
>Ga0210129_1000313_pt1 | contig 12538 bp, 14 predicted proteins | sample WestPond_Cattail_2_FD_185582 | JGI IMG/M metagenome (GOLD analysis project Ga0210129, IMG submission 185582) | Wetland microbial communities from the San Francisco Bay, California, USA, that impact long-term carbon sequestration -... | ecosystem: Environmental > Aquatic > Marine > Wetlands ... | reverse complement strand
GGTCGGGCATTCGGACATAAGCGTGGCATCAGCGGCCTCTCCAGATGTTCCGAGATGCTTCTTCACACGGACGGTGGCGCGTGTGTAACTGTAATTGGTCCTGTATGTCGCAGACGCCGCCACTGTGATCGTTGTGCCGATCTGAGAAAACACCATCTGTGTCCAAATGATATTACCGAGATCGTAATCGAAGCCATCATATCGCCATACGACAATACTGCCCGCGACAAATCGCGCATCGATATCCCACGTTGTTCCGACATTGGTTTGATTCGTCGTCGTAGATGCAACGTAATCGCCGGCTATGGGGAAACCGTCAGCATCGAGTGTCCCGAGTGCCTTTTTAGCGATATACACTTCCTCGAAAGCATCGCATTCGTGGGCTGCGTGAATGCAGATCAGATGCTGGTATTCATCCCGAGCACCGCTCGTCAATATCGCAACGACAGCGGACCCAACACGAGCACGACCGTACACATAGACGAACGGCGCTTCGGTACTGACGCTGGTGACGGTGCGGTCATTGAGGCTATCGTTGTACGCATTCCTCGCGTCGCGTTCGGATTTATCGCGCTGGAGCGCGAGTTGGTCTTGCTGATAGTAGCCATAGGCGGCCATGGCCACGCCGAGAGCCACACCACCCCAGCCAATAAACGCGCCGGCCGCCGGGCCAAGAAGCCAATATGCCGCCACCGTCACAACAAAGTCGAAAAGTCCGGCGTGCGCGTACGTCGGAAAACAGATCAGTGCTGCGAGAACGAATAGGTATTTCATCGTGCTTGAAACGCTCGTGACAACCAGCGCTGCGGGTTTGCGATCAGATCATCAAGATAATCCATTCCGGTTTCACCGGGATAACGCAATCGATGTTGTGCGGCATTGATTCGAAATATCGGGCGTCGTTTCAATGCGTAAGCGGATGTTTCGCATTTGATCTGGACGCCACCTTCTTCGCCGTCGATATTGATGATCGCCGTATCCATGATTCCGCGCCAGCAGAGTACGGGCGTTCCGACAATTACATAAGACGTATCCATGGGGCACATATACATTTTAATCGCTCGGCCTCGATATTCCTCGACAGGACCGATCGCAACCGCAAGCCACGCGGCTTGCGCGGCAACGAGCGTGAATGTTAAAGCCTTCGGATCAGCCCCTTCCGATTCTTCTACCGGGGCGATACGCAGAATTTGTCCAAGCCCCGACCAATCGTATCCACCCCAATTGATAGTTTGATTGAACGATGACAGTCGCTGCGTGCCGGTGGAAAACTGCATTTCCACAAAATAAACCGCCCGAGTGATCGGCTTTTCGAACTCGGTCTGTTGCGGTGTCGATAGGATCGTCATGGCCGCCAATCCTCAATCAGCGCCATACCAAAACCTTTGACGATGCGAGGTGTGTAGTCCCATGTCACCTCACTCGTCGTCCGACGAAACAGTGCTGCAGGTCGATCCCATACGACCACATCTGCAGCGGAAAACGCATTGCGCAACGGCGGTTCTATGGCCACAGAAATAACACCCGATCCGTTTGCGGTCGCATCGCTTGTGACCATGACGACCTGTTGGGTTGCTCCGCTACCGAGTTGCAGCAGGTCGCCTTGAAGCAGCGTGGTGTTGGCTTGACCAATGCCGGCGTCCAGGCTGAGTGTGGTCGCTCCCTGTGCTGCGGCAGATCCAAGCACAGGGGAGCCGCGCATCGTCCCGAGCGGAACCGGGCGCCGAATATCGTAGAACGATAATTGATTGGTCTGGCCCTTGAGCAGCATGATAAGTGCCTTCCACGCGCCCGCAGAAGCCTCATATAGCGGATTAACCTTGAATGTGACCGACCATACTGGCCCAGCGACTTCAAGCACCTGTGCGCCGAACAACGACCTGCTGGTGACATCGTTGCGCCGCTGCCCCCATGACAGGTCTGAAACGGTAAGCAGCATGGCGGGGGTAAGGGTGAGGACGGACATTTACATTCTCCCCGTACGACGCAATGAGTCCATAAGTTGGGCATTACCGTTACGCACCGCTTGATCGACCACTCGGGCTACTTCAAAACGATCGGTGCGACTGTCGATGTTGATCACAGGGGCATAGTTGATCGACACTCCGCCGCCTTTGATATGCACACCGAGATCGTTGTTGGCCATCCTGGTAAGCGGCATGATGGCTTCGCCAGGACTGCCTACTTTCTCGCCCATCACGCCTTGCGCAAACGCGAACATGGTCGGTTTGTTGACCACAGTGTTTCGGTACGATTCGAGGCCCGTATTGGCAGCGAACGCATTACCTTTAGCGTTGTACCATTCCATGGGAACAGCCCCACCGCCTGTAGCCGCTGCGGCCCCACCACCGCCACCACCGAGCATTCCCATCACCCCACTCGCAATTGGCCCAGTGATCAATTGTTGCGTTTTGATTCGCAGCAGGTCCGCAATAATCGAACGTGCCATATTCCCAAAGTTGAACGAGCCCGTTTCGGTCATCTTCAACATTTCGTCCGTCATATTGCTCATAGCGTTAGTGAACGCACCCTCCATGCCCTTGGAAATATTGGCAGAATTATCCGCATAGTTTTCAAGAGCACGAATAGCGCCGTTCGACCAATCAGCCTCAGCCATCCTGCGTTTATCGAACGCATCTTTCCACATCGCAGTCTCTGCTGTGGCGGTATCACCTACAAGACGCAACCGCGCCATGTAGGCTTCCCGAATTTCAGGATCGTTGGCGGCTCGTTTGTCGAGAGCCATTTGATTCAGGGTGCGCTGCCGATCCTGCACGGCACGTTCTTCAATAGCACCGCGGCCCGCAATGTCTTCTCGGGCGATGTCGCCACGGGCAACACCAGCCTGCTCGCGCGCAAAGCCTCGTGCGGTTGCGTTCAAATACGCCTGCGCCGATTGTTCGGCTTCGGCATAGGCGCGCGCCAGGGACGATATGGCAGCCGCCTGTTGCTCGATCAGAACGGCAGATTTACTTGTATTAGTTTCAACCTCTTTGTTAAGTTTTGATTGCAAATCCAATACCCGTTTGTCGCTCTCTTTTTGCGAGGTGCCGCGCTCGGCGCCCGTGAACAGTTCGCTCTGACGTTTACGCTCCTGTCGTTTTTCGAGATCGATCTCGGCGTTGAGAGCATCGACCGTAAGTTTGGACGAAATGCTAAGCGCGGCCTGCTTGGCGGCGTAATAGTCCCGATCGCTGACCGCACCGGACGCATGTAGCGCATCCAGTTTTTTGTTGTAGTTGTCGTACAGATTCAACTGCGTATCAAGCTCTTTCTGCAACACGGCTGTGTTGTATTCGAGCGTTGCTTTATCGAACGCCTTTTGCGTCGGAAGTTTGATAGCGGCAATGCGCGCGGCGCCTTCGGTTGCGGTGATCACACCGCGTTTAACCAGGTCAGAAACCTCGCCCTCGGATTTCGCAATCAGTTTCGATAGTTTCAACGATTCGGAATAATATTTCAACGAATCTTCATCAAACTTGGCACGGTCCTTACCGTCGCGCGTGCGCTCACCCTCGGCCTTGGCCGCCTCTTGCGCTGTCTTGGCAATCGCCTGTTGTTTGACAAGAACGGCCTGCAACGTAGCCAATTCTTTATCCTCGTCAGCGCTGCGTCCGGAAAATATGCCACGCCCTGGTGCCGATTTTTGTTGCAGTGCTGCGATTCTGCTTTGCGTGCGTTGGATGATGCTCTCGGCACCACTATCTTCGCCACGACCAATGTCGAGCATTGAATCCCATGCGTCTTTTGCCGTTGACATGACACCACGCCATGCGCGTTCCACATAGCCGAGGTTCTGCACCATATTTGCGGTACGAGAGTCGATAGCATCTGCGTAAGCGATTTGTGCGACCCGCCCAGCCTCCAGCACATGGCCCTGTTCGATAAGCGCCTTGATTTGCAAATAGGTCGCTGTCGTGAGATGGCCGGTCGATTCGTTGAGCTTTAAACTCGCGGCCAACGGGTCTTTGCCGAGAGCCGCAAATTGCTCTACAGTCTTTGCAACTGCAACGCCACCCTCTTTCTGCAATCTTAGCGCCGAAACGGTCACTCGTTCCATCTGATCGGAAACGATACCGCTGTTATTTGCGAACACGGTGAGCGCTTCGGCCGCAGCGCCTTTGGTAACACTGGCGGTCTTGGCGATTTCTGTCGCCATGGTCTGCATCAAGCCGATTGTCGTGCCAGTCGCGTTGCCCGTAAGAATCAGCGAATTGCGGTAGGCGTCGGTTTCTTTTGAGCCCTGATAATATGCCACGCCCACCGCCGCCACCGCTGCCGCCACGACGGTGAATGGATTGATCAGGGTCAGCAGATAACCACCCATGGCTTTCGCTGCGGCGCCGACACCGCCGAAAATATCTTTCAACTGTCCGCCTTGTTGCAGCAGCACCGTGAGTGGGGCTTGACCACCTTGCAGCGATACCACAATATCGGTCAGTTGCTGGGGCACCTGGCGCAACGCCGCGTTGGTGGCTTTGGCAGTCATACCCAGACCGCCGTACGCAGCGTTGGTGCCCATTGTGGCGGCCTGGGCGGCCCGTTGCTTGGCATTCACCGCGTCAAGTTGATCAAGATACGGTTTCAGCGATGTAGTATCGACGCCTTTTTGCTGGGCCAGCAACCTGAAGTATTCCGAAGTGTTGCGCCCGCCGGCATCCATGGCGGCGGCGGTGCGCTGAATGCTGCCGATCATCGCAGCAGTGGATCGATCGAATTTTTGGGCGCCTGCGGCGCTCGATTCGCTGATCGAGGTCGCCATGCCACTGACCGCCGCCGACGCCTCCTGTGCCCCCTTCTTGACGCCCGAGGCGTCCAAGCTGGCTTCGAGTTGGACTTTACGATTGTCGGTCATGATGGGGCATTATGACGGTTTCCGCATAGTCTGCAAAGCGGCTTCCTCCAGGACGCGGATGTCCTCGAATAGCCAGTCCCAATGTTTGGCATCGAGCCCCATTCGGTCCATGAGATGGAACACAACGTTGTAGTCAAGCCCCTCTCTGCCGTTGAACCCCACTCGCCACTGTTTTCCGACTTTCGAGAATAGATCGAACGCCGGCCAGTTGCAGGCCCACACTTTGATATCAGACTCACCGTAATCGTCTGCGGTGAGCCCGAGCGCGGCCAGTTCGCGCTCGTCATTGCCGGGTTCGTAGAGTTGACTGGCAACCCGTGTCAGTTTCCCAGCCGCACACCCGTCAGTTCGGCAAAATACTTGTCGATGATGGCTTTCGGTGCCGACAGATATTTCTTGCACAATGCCGCGACATTTTCTTCGGTGAAAGCATCGGGCATGTCCCAGCCGTTGACGATATCCATGATCACTTCGATATCTTTGCGCCCTTCAAGCCCTGCGACAAATGCGTCAAATTCATCGCGCGAGCGAGCCTTGAACTTGAACACCACATCGCCGGCATCTCCGCCGGGCACCGGGATCTCGACCTTGGCCGAAAACGTCGGATCGGGCACGAGAGTGATTTTGACTTTAGCCATGACGCATCCTTATGGTTGAAAAACCCCGCTGGTCAGGCGGGGCGATTGTCGCTTACGAAGCGTAGCGGACCGGGGGACCCATGAGCGAGAACGTTGCGCGCACACCCATGATCTGGTTTTTGGTCATCGTCGGCGTTTTGTTGAGCGAGATATACCCGTTGTAGAGGATCAACGAGCCGCTGGGCAAGGTCGCTTTCAGGCCGGTGACTGCGCGAGAAGTGGCCGCCGCGTCGAGCGCGATATAGCCAGCCAGAGAGGCATCGTCAGCGATGGTGAGCGCGATCGACATCGGAGATGCCTGGGTGGGCAACTGAGACTCGAAATCTTGTTCCAGGAACGAATAGGCCACGAAACCCATCTCGCCGCCGCTCGACTGCAGTTCCAGGACCTGCGAAATTTGCGTCCAGGCGCTGATCTCGCGAAACGAACCTGTGCCGGTGCCGGCAGGATAGTTTGTCGTGCTGGTGCTATCCAGACCTTCGTAGGCCAGGCTGGAACCCGAAGCACTGGCGGCCCGGAAGATCCGCTGATTCACACGCGACCAACCGCTGGTGACTTCAATGAACGCCCCCGTGGTAACGCCGTGCGGCGCACTGGTGGTGGCCACAGCGGGGTTGGCATTGGTGACGGCCGAAACCGTATCCGCTGCGACATAGGTGGTTGCGAGCGCCAATGTGACGCCGTTGGGGAGAGCTACTGACATGATGGCACCTCGCTAAAAGGGTTAAAAGACCAATTATCGGTCACTCCAGATACTAAAGTCTTGTATCGAAGTGCGCAAGTCGGTATCCTCATCGATATCGGCATGCATCGCCCCCTCGGGCGCTGCCTGGAAAGCGGTCGAAACGATCAGTGCCGCCTCGATCGCCAACATAAGCGTCATCGCTTCGCTTCGAGTCGATGAAAATACGTTGATCTGTACCATCGAATTGCGTTTGCTGGGAACCGCCCGATCCATGAACGTCGGAGAATCACCACCGATCTGCTGGTAGGTCACGAAAGGTGTCTGGGTGCCATAGGGCGCCACATCGGGAAACACCCGCGGACATTGAACCTGCAGCGCGGTGGTGAGCAGCGATTCGAGGCTCATTTCAAACCCTCTGCAAACTTTTGGATCAGCACTTTCTCCATCGCATCATGCGCACGCGGAAAAGCTGATGTGGCGTTGCGTAGGAACGAGCGTGCGGGTACCTGGATTGGCACAGGTAGTGTCACGTAATAGGCGTCTTTGATGGCTTGCGAGGCACGCCGTTTCGGTGGCGGTTTGCCCTGCATCCCCGGTCGCACCATGGGGCGGACGTTGCCAAATTTATCCTTGTAGTAGCGATAGCGCTGCAAGTGACCATATTCGACAAGAATTCCGTGGGGCGCTTTTTTCGCGTTCCAACTGACGTGATAGGTGGCCCGAAATGGACCCGAATTGTCAGCACTGTACGCCTGGTAAATCGAACGCTCCAGATTGCCGGTATAGCGCCGCAGCCGCCGCACGTTCGACAACACCTGTTCGTAGAGCACCTGAGCGCCGGCCTGGGCAGCTGGGCGCATCGCCGCCTCGATATTGTCTCCGAGACTGTTCAGGAACCTGTCGAGATCGCCCATATCGGCGCGAATGGTCAGACTCATGTGACCACCTCGCAAGTGAAGTCGGTGAACTCACGATCAATGCGGTCGGGGAGCACGGCATGAATCCTGTAAATCACCCCATCCTCGGTGATGCGCATTGCTGCCGTGATGTCGGTCCTGTAGCGCGTCCGAATGCTGGTTTTGACCTGTGATGTGGGGGCACCCGATTTAATGCTCTCAAGTCCTTTTACAGACCGGATATTCGCCCAAGCGGTATCGACGGTAGTCCAAGTCAGCACCGGCTGTCCGAGCGCGTCCTGGCTGGCGGATTGCTGCTCGAATGTGACCAGACGGTTGAGACGGGTATCGGGCATCACCGTCCCCAGCGTTTCGCGGTATCGAGCAACGAAATCACACCGGCAGGCACGTCGATGTCGGCCGAACGGTGCTGGTCCATCTCGTAAACATGCATCAGGAGTGCCGCGCGCACGGCGTAGGGCAGCACCGTGGCACCTGCCACATAGACGACTTTGACCGCATTTTCGATATCCTGAATAACAGGCCACACGATTCCGAACGCACGATAGATTTTCGTCGTCAGACCGTAGTCATCCACGAAGTAATTGGCACTCGCCCATGTCTGCACTGCGCCGTTTTCGTCCGTGTATTTTACGCTTGTGACCGACGTCACAGGACCGCGCGGCAGTTCGATCGCACCGTAACTGTCACAAGGAAAACGGTCGAATGCTGCTTCAAGTGTTTGCGAGCCAAACGACTGGCTGCAATATTCCTGTGCATGGTCGAGCGCTGCGGCCAGAAAATTCACCATCTCGGCATCTTGGGCGGCAGTGGTCGTCACATGGCGCAGATGCGTCTTCAAGTCCGCGGTCGTGATGACTTGCGCGGGCGGGGTGGTGATTTTGAATCCGCTCATGGTGGACTACTTCCGGCGCAAACCGAGAACCGGGCGCTCTTTGCCGTCAGTGATGACAGCCTTGTTGTCGATGGTGACCGTTTCAACGGGTTTTACAAAACCGTGCTTGACGGCATGATGTGCAAGGTATTCGGTCAGTTTGACCTGTGTGCCCGCAACATATTTGTCGTCAGGCCGACTATCGACGGAACCATCAAAGTCTTGTAATACGAGATAAAGCATGATTTAGCCTATCCTTCTGGCACGAATCGTACCGTATGCCGCCAATGTGGATGCCGTGAAAAGCGCATGCGCAACGAGATAGACGGTCGTTGCGACAGTGAGCAAAAGACGAACAGTTGGTGTCGGATAGAGCCATTCGGTCGTTGCACCCGGAACAATTGCCGGAAACGATATGGCCGATTGACTGCCGCCGTTCTGCATTGTCGCACTCACGGTCGAAATGCCACTCGAAAGATGGGTCATGGATGTGGATGCCGCAGGCGCAAAGCCAACAACGCCAGAAACATCCCAGTCACCAGGGGGCAACGAGATGGATGTGACATTGGCATCCGTGTTTGTGACCAGACCGGCAGCAGCGGCTATCGGCACCGACGCCGAAACGTATTCGCCAATCACACCGATCACCGAAGCACGCTCGGCATCGGTGTCGGCAGAAAGTAAATCATCGCGCAGGGACATGATGCTACTCCTTGGTGCTCTGATGTTGCTCCGAGATTGGCGCTGAGTGATCATAGTTCTTTTCGATCTCGGCCGCTGTGGGCAATGTTTCGCGCGGCGTCATGCTGAGTTTCAGCATACCATCCGCCTGCGTGTGGAAACCGATGTCCACCGTGTCGTAGCCATAGAGACGCGCTGACCGAGGGTACATCGAGTCCATAAGTGTTGTCGTTTTCGGCGTCTTGATGTCGATCCCGCGCGCAAAGGCCACGCCACACCAGAACTCAACACACGCGCGACCTTTCTCGGCATCGTGAACGTTTGGATAGGTGAAATCCATGCCGAACAGGCTGATTTTCGTAGCGCCAACATGGATTGCCAGGGCAATTGCGTAGGGTGCGGTATTGTTGAAATACTCCAGCCCAAAATGATTCAGCACATCCTCCAGAGGGTATTCCTGCAGGGCCGGATAGTCAGGGTGCCCCCGGCTCGTAATGACAGGGGCGCTAGGATTTTTAAGCCACTTGAGCATGGCCGCAATATTTGAGGTCGGCAATGCTGCCGCACGGATCTCCTGAATACGCACGTCATCCATGTGGAAAATCAAGTCACAGGCGAACACATCGCCCAAGGCGTTGATTGACCACACTTCATCGCAGAAATTCGACCGGCCGCCCAGTCGTTTCGTGATCTCGAAATACTGATCGAGTGACGGGCCGAGGCCGAGGATGCAGATGTGCTTTTGATCAGGCGCCGGTTCGGTCACAGGAATCTCATCGCGCGCGCATACGGCGATCAGCGTGCGGCCAGGCATGTCACGCTCTACTTCGGACTCCGGCCCAGCCTGGCCCCACCATTCGGTCACGCACCAGCCGCATTCACGCAGTAGCTCCGCGAACTCGTGTTTGGTGTAATGCCGGAAGTGGAAAGCGGTCGTGGCGCCGTCCTCGCGCATCCAGGGCATCACATCTTCGTTGGGGACGGAGCAGATCAGGCGCGGGGATGCTTGGCGTAAGGCGAGCAACAGGGGGCGCGGATTTTCGATGTGTTCGATTGTTTCGAAACTGATGGCGAAATCGGCATCATGGAATGAGGGCGGTGCGTTACCATCGGCGACGATAAAATCAAGACGCTCACGACTGTGATCGCTACGGTAATTCAGATCGGCATATTCGATCGCCTCCGGTTCGATATCGTAGCCGATCACATGGCATCCGACATCGGCCAGAATAGCCGTCCCATACCCAATACCGCAGGCAAAATCAATTACCCGACCCCCGCTCGGTATCTGCTTCGCTGCCCACTCGTAGCGCGCCACATGGTCACGCCGGATACCGTCGAGCGTGGGGGAGACTTGTCGTTCACCGTCAATCATGATTTGCTTCCTCATCCGAAGTTGAAAGGGTGCCGGGTTTCACGGCGGCCAATGGGATGAGCATCAGCCCCAGTTCGCTTACGGGTTGGTCGTGGGCGCGAGGTTGGGATTACCCAACAGCGCTATGGCACCAACCACACCGACCGAGGTCACGCCGGTCTGCACGGCGCTGATGTTGACATAGCGCTTGGAGCCACGATAGCCGATCCGCTTCGTCACCTCTTTCGAGACTTCGGCGGTGCGCGGCGTGGTGGCCAGCAGCGATGCCAGCACTTCGGTGCCCAGCAGGTCGGCATCGGCGACAGATGTCAGGGTGCCCGTCACATCGCCTTCCTTGACCACCAGAGTCACAACGGTGCCGGTCGTGGTGACCGAACCGTATGCCACCAGAAACTCAAGGCTACCGTATCCCTGCTTGTCGATCACCAGGCCCGTTTTCGTTGCGTTCGCGCCGATGGCGGCCGGCACAATGGCCGTTTTGGTGCGAACGTTATTATGCAAGTCATTCATGGTGTTCTCCTGGAGTTACGACGTTGCGAACTTCATCAGCTTGATGGCTTCGAAGTTGTTGATGCCACCACCGAACCGGCGACGGAAATTGAATTTCACGTTGCCTTTGCTGGTGAACGGATCGCGGATGATCGTGGTGCCTTGGCGATTCACGATCGTGTAGCCGCGCTGGAAGTTGCCGTAGGCCAACGAATACGAGCCGGCCGCGAGCACCGGCATGTTGTCGTCGATCTCGACCGGAGAGCCCAGGAAACGCCCACCAAAGCCCGCCGTGGTGTCCGGCTGCCACAGGTAGTAGGAGCCGCTGCCGTCCTTCATCTGGCGCATCTTGGCCAGCGTCGAATCGCCGGTCAGCCAGTAGGCGCCCGGACGGTACTGCGCCTTCAAGGAATGCTGCAGGTCAATCAGTTTGTCGGACGGCGCCACCGAAGCGAACGCAGCCGATTTGCCGGCCAGGATGTAGCCCACCGAACCCCATGCGTACGAAGCGTTAGCCACGTTGGTGTAGGCGGTGATGCCGCGGGCTTTCCCGACGCCGTTGCCGGTGATGAACTCGGATCCAGCGCCTTCGCCAAAACCGATGCCGGCTTCCATCGCCAGATCCGATTCCAGATCGACACGGGCGTCATCCAGCGTTTCTTGCTGCACCCAGGGCTCGACTTCGGCCGTGAACACCTCGATCTCGACTTGCGAGTATTTCGGCTCGGTCGTCTCGCCGCCGGCATTGCCGTTGGCAATACGGCGCATGGCCATACCGCTCGTCTTGACCATCTTCTGCCACTTGGAAGTGCCGATGGTCACGGTGCGTGCCAGGCGACTCATGGCGCTCATCACAGGCATGAAACGATCGATTGCCATATCCAGTTCGGGCAGCACCAGGAAACCGCCGTCCGGGTCGCTGGAATTGCTCATAGCCTTGCGTTGCAGTGCGAGCATCGTTTCTTTCGACACGTCACCTTCACGCAACTGACGATTGAACGCCTGGCGCCATTCGAGCATTTCGGGCGTATCGTTTTTTTCACCGCCACCGCCTTGCAACGCGGCACGACCGGCTTTTTTCTCAGCCTCGGCCGCTTGCTTTCGGATCTCGATCATTTCTGCTTCGATTTTATCGAGCTTGGCCTGCAATTCGGCAACGGATTTGCCGTCAGCTTTAGCTTTGAGCAGCGCATCGTTGGTTTCTTTGAACAGATCGAACACTCGGCCCTGTTTTTCGATCAGGTCGATTGCGGGTTGCAGCGGGGATGTTTCACCAGCAAACATCATCGGCATGCCGATACCGACGGCACCAACGGCCGCGAGCATGTCGTGCGTGACGAGCGGATGGCCGGCAACGGCCATGGTAGCGAAGACTGCCAGCACTGCCAGCATTCCCCATTGAAAAATGCGTTTCATTTTGAGTTCCTCTTTCGATCAGACATTGAAAATCGCGTTTCGGCGCTCGATGGCGTCGATCAGCGGCTGCATGCTGTCCTCAGAATCACTCTGCGACAACGACTTGACCCTGCTGATGAACAGCATGGCCTCGCGGCGGGACAAGCCTGTATCACGCAGGTATTGCTCCGCCGACTTCAAACTGTCCAAGGCTTCCAGCGCCTTGACGCCTTGCACACGCGCGGCGTCATTGGCGGGGAATGTAACGAGCGACACCTCCCACAGATCCACCTGGGTCAGTGTGGTAATTCCGGTCACCTTGTCATAATTCTCGGTGCGCGGCACAAAGCCAATCGACAGGCCGTTGATGGCGGGCCGGGGCTGCATGCTCATGAGGGCATAGGCTTCGGCGCCGCGCGCCGTTTTGAGTTCAAGTTGCCCTTCGAGTTTCAGGCCGATCGCGTCCTCCGACATCTGCATGTAGGCGCCAATCGGTTCGCCACTACGGTGTTGCCACAGCATGGCCGGCATAGTATCTGCGGTCTTGTGCTGGGCCAAAGTCTGTGAGAACGCACCAGGCGCCACGATTTCGTCGTACGAGTCTTTGATCCCGAACACCGAACCATAAC
>Ga0210129_1000312_pt1 | contig 12554 bp, 15 predicted proteins | sample WestPond_Cattail_2_FD_185582 | JGI IMG/M metagenome (GOLD analysis project Ga0210129, IMG submission 185582) | Wetland microbial communities from the San Francisco Bay, California, USA, that impact long-term carbon sequestration -... | ecosystem: Environmental > Aquatic > Marine > Wetlands ... | reverse complement strand
GTTCTAGACCCGTATTCAGTACACAAGCAGATATCAAATTAATAGCAGAAGAATGAACCGGTGCCAGACTCAATCTCTCTTCTTGTCAGGTTTTGGCGGCCTTGGCGGGGTATTGTTCTGAATTTGTAGCGCCACGCTGGGAAGAACGTACTGGCCATATAGCAACCGTTCCAGAATATCCAGAAGTGCCACTAAGTCTTCGCTGCTTGGCACGTGCCCGCGATGCGCAGAGGCACTTCCAGCATCGATCACTATCGAAAGAATGGTGCTTTCTCGTTCTGAGATATGTTTCTCGTTCACAAGCCGCTTGAGCTTCTCATCAAAACTACCGACATCACCGACAAGACCAACACAAACGAGATCGATGACCGCACGCACGCCCATGGCAGGCAATGCGCGCAGACCAGCTGGCAAGGCGTTGTAGATTTCATCGAACAATGCTCTGACTTTAGGCGGAAGCTTGTCAACCCAATCTGGTTGCTGCCGTACAGGACTGGCTGCCGATTGTGCAGGAGCTTCGGTAGCCTGCACCCGCTCACGCAAAGCATCTGCCAGTGCCAATTGACGATCACGAATACGAGTTGCCTGCCACCGACGGAGTTGTGCAATCACATCAGCAAATTTTTCAAAGCTAAGGATAGATTCGGCTGGAAGAATAGAGGCCTCTGGATTTGTATAAAAGCTCCCAGAATATCCACTCCACCAAGGCGCCTCCACCATGTAACTGAGCGCTTCCCCAACGAGAACAGGATCCAAGCTGGCTGTAATTGCCAATTCGGCAATTTTCACGGGCTCACGTTGAACACGTTTGTAATATTGCTTTAATTCTGCGAACAGAACTTCTGAATCCCGAAGGATGCGCACAGCGCGTTCGTCACCCATTTGCACAAGACTCATAAGGCCAACGTGGTATCGCTCTTGGTCCTTACGGATATAACCAACCGACTCCATCCAATCGATTTCACTGATCTTGTCGTGGTGAGTAGCCCGAAATGCCAGATGATCGACACCGGCATCTGAATGAGGTGTTTTGGCCAATAACTCACTCAACAAGGCCAGATCTCCTGGACTAAGCTCATGTAGCTGCGACATGTCTGAAAACCTCCTCAGTTCACTGCAAATGCTTTGGCGAGCGTTGCTTGCCGTAGCGACTGCGCGCGCTTGAGGTTGGCCACGCCGGTACTGGCGTGGATGTTGGCATCGGCCATATTGCAGACGTGCCAGCCCGCCTGCTGCAGCAGCGCGTCAATGCTGACCCGGGCTTTGGCTTCTGGCGTCATTGGTCTCCCCTGTGGCCCATTCTAGGCGAGCCATGCCTTGGTGCCATCCCCCACAGGGGCAGGCAAACCCTGACCAACGCAGGTCGGGCTCAGCGCCGCAGCCAGGCCGCCAAGGCATCGTTCAGCGCCTGCGGCTGCTCCATGGTGCACATGTGGCCGCAGTGCTCGACGATGGACAGCGTGGCTCCGGCAATGGCTGCGCACATCGCCTCATGTTGCGCGGGCGGGCTCCAGGCGTCGTCGCGGCCGCACAGCACGAGCGTGGGGCACTGGATGGTGGGCAGCACGGGGGCCGCATCGGGCCGGGTGAGCAGCGCGTTGATCTGCGCGGCGAATTGATCGGGGTTGCTGCGCTCGATCATGTCAAGGATGGCTTCGAACAGCGGGGTGTCGAGCCGGCTCGGGTGCACCATGCCGCGCGCCCATTGGCGGCCCATGGCGCGCATGCCCTGGGTGCGGGCGATCTCCAGCAGGGCCGTGCGGCCCGCTCGTTCCTTGGCGCCGGCCTCGCCTGCGGGCAGCGGGTGCGTGCCGGTGTCCAGCAGCGCCAGGCGCTCCACGCGCTGCGGGGCCAGGCGCATGAGCTCCAGTGCCACGCGCCCGCCCATGGAATGGCCGGCGACGCTGAAGCGCTCGGTGGGCGCCTGCTCCAACACCTGCTGCGCCATGGCGGTGAGCGAGTCGCGCAGGCCCCAGGCGGGCACCACGCACCGGGCTGGCAGGCTGGCCACCTGCGGCGCCCAGACGGCGGCGTCGCACATCAGGCCGGGCAGGAGCATGAGGGTGGGCTGCATCGCACTGGCCCTCAAAACATCTCGGTATCGACTTCGCTTTGCGACTGGGCGCTGTAGCGCGGGCCGACCACGGTGCTCTGGTTGATCAGGCCTTCCAGCTTGGCCATGACGGCCGGGCTGAGCTTCACGTCGGCGGCCTCGATGTCCTCATGCAAGTGATCCAGGCTGGTGGTGCCGAACAGCGGAATGATGTGGTCGGCCTTGTGCAGCAGCCAGGCGATGGCCAGTTGGGCCGGGGTGCAACCCACCTCGCGCGCCACCTGCAGGTAGGCCGGCAGCAGCTTGAGGTTGGCCGCGTAGTTGGCCGGGTGAAAGCGCGGCATGCCGTGGCGGATGTCTTTGGCGTCCAGCGTGCCGACGTCGAGCAGCTTGCCCGTGAGGAAGGCGCGCGCCACCGGGCTGAAGGCGACGAAGGCGGTGCCCAGTTCGCGGCAGGCCTGCAGCACGGCGATCTCGGGGTTGCGCGTCCACAGCGAGTACTCGGTCTGCAAGGCGGTAATCGGGTGCACGGCGTGGGCGCGGCGCAGCGTGGCGGCCGACACTTCGCTCAGGCCGATGGTGCGCACCTTGCCCGCTTCCACCAGGCGCGACAGCTCGCCCACGCTCTCTTCGATCGGCACTTTCTTGTCGAAGCGGTGCAGGTAGTAGAGGTCGATCACGTCGGTCTGCAGGCGGCGCAGGCTGTCTTCGCAGTTTTTGCGGATGGCAGCGGGCCGGCCGTCGATCACGCGCACCAGCTTGCCGTCGCCGGCCACATCCACGCCGGCCATGCCGCCTTTGCTGGCCAGGGTGATTTTTTGCCGATGCGGTTTGAGGACTCGACCCACCAGCTCTTCATTGGCGCCATAGCCGTAGAGCGCGGCGGTGTCGAAGTGGGTAACGCCGGCATCGAGCGCGGCCAGCAGCATGCGCTCGCCGTGCGCCACCGGTGGTGGCACGCCGTAGGCGTAGCTCAGGCTCATGCAGCCCAGGCCGATGGCGGAGACAGTGAAAGGACCGAGTTTTCGTTGATGCATGGCAGTGAATCAGACTGGTTGTGGGGAATAAGAATAAGCTTACCAGCCATCGAACGTTTCGTCAGCCGCCTTGAGTCTGTGCGTGCACAACGAGGCCCAAGCCGCGCAGCCATAGTGGGAAACCAGGTCGTACCGGACCTCGGCCCACGCCGCGTCGACAGGGTCCAGCCCCAGTTCACGGATGAAGTAGTCCTGTACCACCATGTATTGGTGTCGATAGGGCAGCAGGAATCCGCCAGTCAGGCCGTGTGCCTCGCGGGCAACGTCTGGATCGGCATACCACTGGTTGATCAGCACACCACAGCGGGGTGCGTACCAAAAGCCGCCCATGTCATCGCCCGACCTCGCCATGCCAGCCAGCACCCGCCGAGCATGGTCCCAGTGCGTGAAGCCGACATTGCGTGCCACCGCGTGCAAGCAGTCGCGCAGGCGGAGGTCCACCGCGTTACCTGCCTTGCGAGCCGCATTAAGCCGCAGCCGGGCTCGGGTTTTAAGCTCTTCAATCGCGCGCGTCATCGCAACTCCAGCGCGAGACTGCCGCATAGCGCGCGATGGAAATCATCTGCCCTGACGCCCATCTGCACATTAGCGGCCAGAGCCGCCGCACACACGGCTTCTGCCGTCTCGGTGGCCTCTTGCAGCAGGCGCCGCCCTGGGCTGCGCAACTGTATCGAGCGCACCCCATGGTCGTTCATGCGCTGCAACAGACCGGTTTTTTCCAGCGCTATCACCTGCCGCACCACGGCCGAGCGCTGCACCCCCAGCGGGCCTTCCAAATCGGCCGCACACAGGCCTGCGCTATCTGAGCGAAACAGCGCGTCGAGCAACACGAAATCGTCAAGGCTCAGGCCGTGCAGCGTACCCAGCTCGTCATCGAGCTTGCGCCGTAGTCGCGCGTAGGCATGGACAAGACCAAGGCAAGACTGGAGCGCAGCGCCGTTCATACGGCACCGCCTGTGGACGCTGCATGCAGCTCGGCCTGCCACAGTGACAGCAGCCCTTGCAACTCTGCCTCGTAATCGAAAGTGGGATCATCGCGCTTTTTTACGCGATCCAATACTTCGAAAGTAAACGATTCAGCGCCGTAATGCAGCCACTCGTTGGTGAGTGCGGCATTACGGTGCCCACGCATCTTGAGTTCGAAGCGGATGCGGTTGAGTGCGCCTTCGACGTTCTGGCTCTTGCCGAGCCAGACGCGCCCGGTGGCCGTGTTGCGCACTGCATAGATGCCCATGGACGGGAACGTGTCCTTGTATTCGCGGATACGTTCGCTACGGGCGGATGAGGAGAGGGAAATTGCCATGACAAGACTCCTGGGTTTCGTACACAGCCAATCCCGCGCTTGGCCGAAACGAACACCGTGGTCTGTCAGGTAATGAAACAAGACTTGGTAAGGGTGAGAGCCTCTTGTGCGGGCAGGCGCCCCTCAGCACCTGAGCCCGCATTGTAATTCATTAGGTCAACTGCTGTTCCAGATCGTGCAGTACCTTGTAGCACGGCAGCACCTGGGCGACGCTGGCGTTGGGCTCGCGGCCCTCGCGGATGGCGGCGAAGAATTCGCGGTCCTGCAGCTCGATGCCGTTCATGGACACATCGACCTTGCTGACGTCGATTTTTTCCTCCTTGCCGCTGAACAGGTCGTCATAGCGGGCCAGGTAGGTGGCGGTGTCGCCGATGTAGCGGAAGAAGGTGCCCAAGGGGCCGTCGTTGTTGAACGACAGGCTCAGGGTGCAGATGGCGCCGTTGGCGGCCTTCAACTGGATGGACATGTCCATCGCAATGCCCAGCGCCGGGTGGATCGGGCCCTGCACCGCGTTGGCCTTGACGATGGGGCTGCCGCACTGGTAGGCGAACAGGTCCACGGTGTGGGCGGCGTGGTGCCACAGCAGGTGGTCGGTCCAGCTACGGGCCTGGCCCAGCGCGTTCATGTTGGTGCGACGGAAGAAATAGGTCTGCACATCCATTTGCTGGATGTTGAACTTGCCGGCCTTGATTTCCTTGTGCACATACTGGTGGCTGGGGTTGAAGCGGCGGGTGTGGCCGCACATGGCGACCAGGCCGGTCTGCTTTTGCAGGCGCACCACTTCGTCGGCGTCTTTCCAGCTATCGGCCAGCGGGATCTCCACCTGCACGTGCTTGCCGGCCTTCAGGCAGGCGATGCTTTGCGCGGCGTGCATCTGGGTCGGCGTGCACAGGATGACGGCGTCCACTTCCTTGAGGGCCAGGCTGTCTTCCAGCTTGGTGGTGATGTGCTGGATGCCGTACTTGTTGGCGACTTCGCGGGTCTTCTCCAGGTCGCGGCTGATCAGCGAGACGACTTCGACACCGTCGATGTTCTTGATGCCGTCCAGGTGCTTGATGCCGAAGGCACCAGCACCGGCCAGGGCAACTTTGATGGTTTTGCTCATGTGTTTTCTCCTGTCAATTTCATTTCCCAACTCCCTCCGGGAGAGAAAGCTTTCTTTATCCCCTCTCCCTCTGGGAGAGGGTTAGGGTGAGGGCTCTTCCCTCGACTTGCCCTCACCCCTGCCCTCTCCCAGAGGGAGAGGGAGTTAAGCCTGGTTTTCGAGAATCAAATGGCCAACGGCCGTGTTGGAGGCAGGCACATGGTAGAAGCGGTGCGCCACCTTGGGCGGCTTGCCACCGGCGGTGTCGGCCATGGCACCACGCGCAATGAGCCACATCACCAGTTCGATGCCCTCGCTGCCGGCTTCGCGCACGTACTCGATGTGCGGCTTGTTGGCCAGCGTCTCGGGGCTGGCGATCATCTCGTCGAGGAAGGCGTTGTCCCAGTCCTTGTTGATGAGGCCGGCGCGCGGACCCTGCAACTGGTGGCTCATGCCGCCGGTGCCCCAGATCTGCACCTTGAGGTCTTTGTCGAAGCTGTCCACCGCGCGGCGGATGGCCTTGCCCAACTCGAAGCAGCGCCGGCCGCTGGGAACCGGGTACTGCACCACGTTGACGGCGAAGGGGATCACCGGGCAGGGCCACTCGAAGTTGTCTTTGCTGGGCGTGCCGCACACCAGCGACAGCGGCACAGTCAGGCCGTGGTCCACGTCCATCTTGTTGACGATGGTGAGGTCGAAGTCCTGCTGGATGACGGACTGCGCGATGTGCGCGGCCAGTTCCGGATGGCCCTTGACCACCGGCACCGGGCGGTGACCCCAGCCCTCGTCGGCCGGCTGGTACTGGGCCGCGGTGCCGATGGCGAAGGTGGGAATCATCTCCAGGCTGAAGGCGGTGGCGTGGTCGTTGTAGACGAGGAAGATGACGTCGGGCTTGTTGTCCTTGAACCATTGCTTGGAGAACTCGTAGCCCTTGAACAGGGGCTGCCAATAGGGTTCGGTGGTCTTGCCCAGGTCGATGGCCGCGCCGATGGCGGGCACGTGCGAGGTGTAGACGGATGCGGTGATCTTGGCCATGTCGTTTTCTTTCAGAGGAGCTTGCCGGAGCCATGGCCCTGCGGCTGGTTCTGCGGCTGGGCGGTGCCGTTTTCGCCGGTGTAGCGGTTGCCTTCGGCGCTGCGGCCGCCGGCCAGCATCATGTCGCGGTACTCTTCCTCGGTCATGCCGGTCATGGAGCCGGCCATCTGCTGGAAGCTCTTGCCATGCGTGGCGCCCAGCTTGGCCAGGAAGTAGATGTTGCCGCCCAGGGCGATGGCGCGGTTCAGGTCGGCGGCCAGCACGGCCTGCTTCTGGTCTTCCGTCATCGGCCACTCGTCCAGGTAGGCGCGCTGGTCGGCCTTGAAGCGCTCGCGGTTCTCGGCCTTCATGAGCGACATGCAGAACTGGTTGAGCCAGTAGCCTTTGCGCGATTGCTCGGCATCGAAGATGGTGGTGCCGGGGACGTCGAGGTAGGGTTTTTCGAGTGGCATGAAAATTTCTCCTTTTTGAACTCCCTCTCCCTCTGGGAGAGGGCGGGGGTGAGGGCCTCTCGCAGAGGGAGAGGGGATGAAATCAGTTCGCTTCCTCCGGCCAATACAGGCGCGTGGGATTGTCCACCAGCAGCTTACGCTGCAGCTCGGGCGTGGTGGCGATGTGGGGAATGAAATCCACCAGCAGGCCGTCGTCGGGCATGTGGTCCTTCAGGTTGGGGTGCGGCCAGTCGGTGCCCCAGAGCACGCGGTCGGGGAAGGTCTCGACCAGGCGCTTGGCAAACGGCACCACATCACGGTAGGCGTTTTGCTCGCCCTTGAGCGCAGGCGGGCCACCCACGCTCAGGCGTTCGGGGCAGCTCACCTTGCTCCAGATGTTCTTGTGCTCGCGCATCATTTTCACAAACAGCTCGAACTCGGGGCCGTCCACCGGCTTGGTCACATCGGGGCGGCCCATGTGGTCCACCACCACGGTGGTGGGCAGCGAGGTGAAGAAATCATAAAACTCGGGCAGGTCCTGCGCCTCGAAGTAGATCACGATGTGCCAGCCCAGCGGCGCGATGCGCTTGGCAATTTCGAGCAGCACTTCGCGCGGCGTGGAGTCGGCCAGGCGTTTGACGAAGTTGAAGCGCGTGCCGCGCACACCGGCGGCGTGCAGGGCCGCAAGTTCGGCATCGGTCACATCGCGGCTGACCGTGGCCACACCACGCGCCCTGTTGTTGGAAGCCTTGAGGGCATCGACCAGGGCCCGGTTGTCGGAGCCGTGGCAGGTGGCCTGCACGATGACGTTTTTATCAAAACCCAGGTGGTCGCGCAGGGCGAACAACTGCTCTTTGGAGGCATCGCACGGCGTGTACTTGCGCTCCGGAGCGTAGGGAAACTGGCTGCCGGGGCCAAAGACGTGGCAGTGTGCGTCCACCGCGCCAGCAGGCAGCTTGAAGCGGGGTTTGCTCGGACCGGCGTACCAGTCGAGCCAACCGGGCGTCTTTTGAAATTCCATGGTCTTCCTTTTAATCAATTGAGGACCGGGCTGCGCTGCGCATCGCCCGGTCCCGCCTAGTTTCAGTCCGGTTTGATGTTGGATTCGCGCACCAGCTTCTCGTAGCGCTGGCGCTCGGAATGGATCAGGGCGCCAAACTGCTCGGCCGTGCCGGGAATGACCTCGCCACCGACAGCCGACATGCGTTCACGGACTTCTTTCGTTTGCAGCGCCTTCTGCACCTCGGCATGCAGCCTGGCGACAATGGCCTTGGGCGTAGCGGCCGGGGCTACCAGACCGTACCAGACCGAGGCTTCAAAACCCGGGAAGCCAGATTCGGCAATGGTGGGTGTATCCGGGAAAATACTCGTACGAGTGGGACTGAGCACAGCCAGGACCTTGAGCTTGCCGCTCTTCACATGAGGCAGCACCTCCAAGGCATTGACAGCCAGCAAGGGCAACTGGCCGCCAATGACGTCGGTAATAGCCGGGGCGCCGCCACGGTAGGCAATGTGCTGCAGCTTGATGCCGGCTGCACTTTCAAAGGCCTCCACGGCCATATGCGGCGTGGAACCATTGCCGGGACTGGCAAAGGAAATCAAGCCGGGCTTGGCCTTGGCCGCGGCGAGCAGGCCGGCAATGTTTGAATAAGGTGCATTGGCGTTGGCAGCAATGACCACCGGCACACGGCCGACAAGCGACACGGGGACCAGATCCTTCTCGGCATCGAAAGGCATGGGCTTGTACAGCGCCATATTGGCCGCCAGCGCATTGGCGGCCAGCATCAGGGTATAGCCATCCGGTGCGGAATCAATCACCGCCTTGACAGCGATATTGGTGCCGGCACCGGGCTTGTTCTCCACGAGGAAGGGCTGACCCATGCTGGTTTGCAGCGCTTGCCCGATGGTGCGGGCGACCGCATCGACAGCGCCGCCAGCCGCATAGCCCACCACGATTTTGACCGGCTTGGTCGGGTACTGCTGGGCTTGGGCCAGCAACGGGACACAGACCGCAGCCGCCGTGGCAAGACTGACCAGCAAGCGCCGCGACATACGAATGGTTTGAGCAGACATGATGAGTTTCTCCTGGTTAATAGTTAGTAGTTTTCACGGGATCATGGGTTGGCGGTACCGCGCAGCCCCGACTTCTCGACAATCGACTTCAGCAAACCGTTGGTGCGAACCTGTTCGGCGAACTGGCGCATGAAAGGCAGGCCGGCCTCGCGGCCTTTCGGAATGGCGATGGCCAGATGCTCCAGGCCCCAGTTGCCGTTCAGAATGCGCGAGCCAGGCAGGCCGTCGGACAACTGGTACAGAATGGCCTTGTTGGTGGCGAAAGCATCCAGCTGCCGGTTCGACAGCATATCGGCCGCAGCCTTCATCGAAGGGGCCGGCACCACGGCGGCGTGCTTGTAAGCCTTCGTGAGTTTGCCCTGGGAAGAACTGCCCTTGGTCACGCCAATGCGCCGGCCCGGCTGGTCGATCTCGGTCAGACTCTGTAGCGCACTGCCGGCCGGCACCAGATAGCCGAGTTCGAGATTGATCAGGGGATCCGTGAAATCGACGATGCGCGCGCGCGCCTCCGAGGCATTGGTGAAGGTGAAGTCGACTGCGCCGGTCTTCAAGGCATCCATGATTTCGGCCACGCGGTGGAATTCCACCGGCTCAAACGGCACATCGAGTTGACGCGCCAGCTCACGCCCGAGGTCAAACGCCACACCCACTTTTTCACCGCTCTTGGGGTCTTTCACCGCGGAAGTCGGACTCCCCACGTAGAAGCCAACGCGCAGTTGGCCAGACGGTGCGAGCGTCTGGCGCACCTGCGGATCAACTGCCGGTTTGAGGCTGCCACAACCCGCCAGCAGCACTGCCGCCAGCAAGGGGGTCCAAAGGATCAATCTGCGAATACGGCTCATGGGGGTCTCCTCGTTAGTTGATTTTGATGAGCAAAACAGACGCCGGAATTTTCAGTCGATGTACTTCAGGCCGAGCTTTTCCAGCGGCTCGCGGAACTTGTACATGTCCAGGCCCAGCACGCCGGCGGCGAGCTTGGCGCGCTTTTCACCCTCGTTGGCTTCACGCGCTTCGGCGGCGTCGGCCACTGCTTGAGCCACCGCAGCCGGCACGATGACCACGCCGTCGTCGTCGGCAATCACCACGTCACCGGGGTTGACGTGGGCGCCGGCGCAGACCACCGGGATGTTGACCGAGCCGAGAGTCGCCTTGATGGTGCCCTTGGCGCTGATGGCCCGGCTCCAGACCGGGAAATCCATCGCTTTCAGTTCCTTCACGTCGCGGCAGCCGCCGTCGATGATCAGGCCCCGGGCGCCGCGCGCCTGGAAAGAGGTGGCCAGCAGGTCGCCGAAGAAACCGTCGGTGTTGTCGGCGGAGCAGGCCGCCACGACGACATCGCCGGGCTGGATCTGCTCGGCCACGACGTGCATCATCCAGTTGTCGCCGGGGTGCAGCAGCACGGTGACGGCGGTGCCGCAGACGTGCGCGCCGCTGTAGATCGGGCGCATATAGGGCTTGGTCAGGCCGACCCGGCCCTGGGCTTCGTGGATGGTGGCGACACCGAAACGCGAGAGTTTCTCGACGGCGGCCCGGTCGGCGCGCACGATGTTGCGCTTGACGATGCCGAGTTGATTGATCGGGGTGCTCATGTTTATTTTCCTTTCATTGTCTGTTTCCCCTCTCCCTCTGGGAGAGCCAACTTTTCAGTCCCCTCTCCCTCTGGGAGAGGGTTAGGGTGAGGGCCGGCTCCTGCCTTGCCCCCACCCCCGCCCGCCCCCAAAGGAGGAGGGCGTAAATTCACTGGCCTCTGGCCTTGAGCGCCTTATCCAGGCGCGGGAACACGCGGCGGGCGTTGCCTTCGTAAACCTTGTGGCGGTCGTCGCCGACGACGATGGTCGAGGCTTCGATGTAGCGCTTGGTATCGTCGTAGTAGTGGCCGGTCTCGGGGTCGATGCCGCGCACGGCGCCGATCATCTCCGAGGCGAACAGGATGTTGTCCACCGGGATCACCTTGGTCAGCAGGTCGATGCCGGGTTGGTGATAGACGCAGGTGTCGAAGTAGATGTTCTTCAACAGGTGGTCTTTGAGCAGCGGTTTCTTCATCTCCTGCGCCAGGCCACGGAAGCGGCCCCAGTGGTAGGGCGCCGCGCCGCCACCGTGCGGGATGATGAGCTTCAGCGTCGGGAAGTCCTTGAACAGGTCGCCCTGGATCAACTGCATGACGGCGGTGGTGTCGGCGTTCAGGTAATGCGCGCCGGTGGTGTGGAAGCAGGCATTGCAGCTGGTGGAGACGTGGATCATGGCCGGGATGTCGTACTCCACCATCTTTTCGTAGATGGGGTACCACTGTTTGTCGGTCAGCGGCGGGCTGGTCCAGTGGCCGCCGCTCGGATCGGGGTTGAGGTTGATGCCGACGTTGCCGTACTGCTTGACGCATTTCTCCAGTTCGGGGATGCAGGTCCTGGGATCGACGCCCGGGCTTTGCGGCAGCATGGCAGCAGGGACGAAGTGGTCCGGGAACAACTGGCTGACGCGATAGCACAGCTCGTTGCAAATCGCAGCCCAGGTGCTGGAGACATTGAAGTCGCCGATGTGGTGGGCCATGAAGCTGGCGCGCGGGCTGAAGATGGTGAGGTCGGAGCCGCGTTCTTTCATCAGGCGCAACTGGTTGGTCTCGATCGACTCGCGCAGCTCGTCGTCGCTGATCTTCAGGTCGGCCACTTTGGGCATGAGGGCCGGGTCCTTGATGCCGGCAATCTGCTGGTTGCGCCAGTTCTCCAGCGCCTTGGGCGCCGTGGTGTAGTGACCATGGCAGTCGATGATCAGGGGTTTCTTCATGAGGGTCTCCGGGGATTCAAATTCAATTCGTTGGGGTCAGGCCGCGGCCGGTTCCATGCCGTGGCGGCGTTTGACGTCGGCGGCCGCGGGCGTGTTCATGTCGGCCAGCATGGCGCGCACGGCCGAGGCCTGCCGGCTGCCGGTGCACACGCCGGCGGAGAAGGTGGTGATGATCTGGATGGCGGGCGGCAATGGGCCCAGCACGGTGATGCCATCGAGGTGCATCAGTTCGCTGAACTGCTGGAAGCCCAGCTCCACCTCGCCACGGGCCACCAGCGTGCCCACCGGAACGCCGGGCGGCGCCGTCACGAGGCGGTTCTGGATTTCTCCGGCGAGGCCCCAGCGTTCGAACAACCTGGCCAGTGCCACGCCGCTGGGGCCGGTGGAGTAGCTGATGCTGCGCGCCGCCCGTACGGCCTCGCGCACGGCGGCTTCGGTGGCGATGTCGGGCTTGGGCGCGCCGGCGCGCACGGCGACCGCCACACCAGAGCGGACCAGGTCCACCCGGCTGCCCGGCTGCACCTGGCCTGAAGCGATGAGCTTGTCGATGGCGTCGGCCGCGAGAAAGACCACGTCGAAGGCCTCACCGGCCTGCACGCGCCTGGCCGCGTCCACGCCGCCCACGGACTCGATGGCCACGCGCTGGCCCGAACGCTGCTGGTAAGCCTGCGTCAGATCGGCCAGGACCAGTTTGGTGGCCATGGAGGAAATGCCTTTGATTTCGGTCGTCATGGCAGACAAAAGGCTGTATTGAGCATGA
>Ga0210129_1000311_pt1 | contig 12566 bp, 9 predicted proteins | sample WestPond_Cattail_2_FD_185582 | JGI IMG/M metagenome (GOLD analysis project Ga0210129, IMG submission 185582) | Wetland microbial communities from the San Francisco Bay, California, USA, that impact long-term carbon sequestration -... | ecosystem: Environmental > Aquatic > Marine > Wetlands ... | reverse complement strand
AGCCGACGGTCGCCAGCCAGTGGTCGAGCTGCGCCTCGGGCACGCCCTGTTTCTTGAAGTCGTGGAACTGCGCGTCCACGCCGTGTTCGGCCAGCCAGGCGCGCGCCTTTTTGACGGTGTCGCAGTTGGGGATGCCGTAGAGGGTGATCATGGTTTGATTTTATTGCCCCTTCCCTCATTGATGAGAAACCGAAGCAGGACCCATGGACGGGCTTGGCGAGAGGATCAGGCCGACGCGACACTCAGCTCCGCGGCTGTCCCCCGTGTCGGCCTAGGGCCGACAACTCCTCCTTGATGCCGCTGCGCTGAGCGCCACGCCGACCTGATCTGCCAGCAGTTTTGGTGTTCGTGTATGCAAACCAGAGACGCCTGCGGCCGATGACATGGGGGTGGATGGCGTAGTGAAATCAAGGGGGGAGACCGCAGGGCGGAGGACATTCACGTAGCCATTCACCCCCATGGCGTCGGCGACAAGAAGCTTGTCAGGCGGATTTTGTCTTAAGAGCACATCGGCATCAGTCAAGCGAGGCCAGAAGCTGTCGTGAGTTTCGGAACGCTCAATAGCCAAAAAATCAGGATAGACCGTCTCGCTCGGGGCGATCAACAGTGCGCGACAATCACCCCCGTATGACGACCACGCAAAATTTCTCCACGCTACAGGACTGGCTGAGCCATATCGAGCGGCTGCACCCGAAGGCCATCGATATGGGCCTGGAGCGCGTGCGTGTGGTGGCCCAGCGCATGGCGATCCGCTTCGACTGCCCGGTGATCACCGTGGCCGGCACCAACGGCAAGGGCTCGACCTGCGCCATGCTGGAATCGATCCTGGGCCAGGCCGGCTACCGCACCGGGGTCTACACCTCGCCGCACCTGGTGCAGTTCGAGGAGCGGCTGCGGCTGCGGGGCGAGGCGGTCAAGGCCGATGAACTGGTGGCCTCCTTCGAACGGGTGGAGCAGGCCCGGACTGGACACGGCGCGGAAGTCTCCCTGACCTACTTCGAATTCACCACGCTGGCCATCCTGGACCGGATGGCGCGCGCCGGGCTGGATGCGGTCATCCTGGAAGTCGGGCTGGGCGGGCGGCTCGATGCCGTCAACATCATCGATGCCGACTGCGCGGTGATCACCAGCATCGACCTCGATCACATGGAATTCCTCGGCAACGACCGCGAAACCATCGGCCGCGAGAAGGCCGGCATCATGCGCACCGGCCGGCCGGTGATCGTGAGCGACCCGATGCCCCCTCTTAGCGTGCTGGACCATGCGACCGAGATCGGCGCCGACCTCTGGCGCTTCGGCCATGATTTCAACTTCTCGGGCGACAAGCAGCAGTGGGGCTGGGCCGGCCGGGGCCGGCGCTACAGCGGCCTGGCCTACCCGGCGCTGCGCGGCGCCAACCAGCTGGTCAACGCCTCGGGCGTGCTGGCCGCGCTGACCGCGCTGCGCGAGCGCCTGCCGGTCACCGCGCAGGCGGTGCGCAACGGACTGGCCTTGGTCGAGCTGCCCGGGCGCTTCCAGATCATCCCGGGCCAGCCCACGCTGGTGCTGGACGTGGCGCACAACCCGCATGCGGTGGCCGCGCTCACCGCCAACCTGGATGCCATGGGCTACTACCCGACCACCCACGCGGTGTTTGGCGCCATGGCCGACAAGGACCTGGCGCCCATGCTGGCGCGCATCATGCCGCTGATCGACAAGTGGTACTTCACCGATTTGCCCACCCCCCGGGCCGCCATAGCGCAGACGCTGCAGGCTTTTCTGCAGGCGCAGCAGCCCCGGGCCCAGGTGACGTCGGCGACCTATGCCGACCCCCTGCAGGCGCTGCAGGCGGCGATGCTTGCTGCGGACCCCGCTGATAGAATCGTGGTCTTTGGATCGTTCTTCACGGTGGGTGGCGTTTTGAAGGAGGGCGTGCCGCGCCTTCAAGCCCAACATCTGAAATCCTGAACCTCACACCATGGCCTTTTTCAAGTTCCGCAAGGGTGGCGACGACCAGACGGCCGCCACCGCGCCGCCCGAGAGTGTCGAGGCGATGCGCAAGCGCGCCAGGCACCGGCTCATCGGCTCGGCCATCCTGCTGCTGATTGGCGTGGTCGGTTTCCCGCTGCTGGTGGACAAGCAGCCGCGGCCGATTGCGGTTGACATGCCGATCGAGATTCCCGACAAGGACAAGGTCTTGCCGCTGGAGGCGCCGGCCCCGCTGGTGCCGGCATCCGGGGCCCCGGTGGCCCAGCCGCCGTCGGCCGCCGGCCCGGTGAGCGCTGCCCCGGCCCCGGCCGTGACCCAGCCCGCAGCGCCTGCGGAGCCCAAACCGGCCGCCAAACCGGCACCCAAGCCCGCCGAGAAGGCGGCGGGGAAAGCCGCTGACAAACCCGCTGCCGCAGCCGAGGGCCGTTTTGTGGTGCAGGTCGGCGCCTTTGCCGAAGTGACGCGGGCGCGCGAGGCGCGGCTCAAGCTCGAGCGTGCCGGGCTGAAGACCTACACCCAGGTGGTGGAGACCAAGGAAGGGCGGCGCATTCGTGTCCGGGTGGGGCCGTTCGCCACGAAAACGCTGGCCGACAAGGCGGCCGAGAAAATCAGGAAGCTTGATTTGCCGGCCTCTGTCCTCACTCTGTAAGGCCGAGCCAGCGGATGACGGCTCTGGACTGGATTTTTGTGGCCGTGCTGCTGGGCTCGCTGGGGCTGGGTGCGTGGCGCGGCCTGGTGTACGAAGTGATGTCGGTGCTGAACTGGCTGCTGGCTTTTGTGCTGGCCAACTGGCTGGGGGCCGATCTGGGACAGCGCTTGCCCCTGGCCGGGACGTCGGATGTGCTGCGTCAAGCCGCCGGGTTTGTGGTCGTGTTCATCGTGGCCGCATTTGTGGGCGGGCTGGTGGTGTGGCTGCTGACCAAGCTGGTGGAATCCTCGGGTCTGAAGCGGGTGGACCGGTCGCTGGGGGCTGGTTTTGGTGTGTTGCGCGGTGTGATCCTGCTGCTGGCGGTCACCGCGGTGATGGAAATGACGCCCCTGAAGGCGAGTTGGTGGTGGCGGGACTCGGCGGCGGCGGGTATTTCGGTCGCTGCCCTCAAGGGCCTCAAGCCGGTATTGCCCGACGCCTTGGGGAAGTATCTCCCGTAAATTGACGGGGCCACAGGCGGGTTGACACCGCCGCAGTGGCCCTGAACTGGATGGAACTATGTGTGGAATTGTCGGCGTTGTCAGCAACGCACCCGTGAACCAGCTGATCTATGACGCCCTGTTGCTGCTGCAGCACCGGGGCCAGGACGCGGCCGGCATCGTGACGCAGCAGGAACGCAAGTTCTTCATGCACAAGGCCAAGGGCATGGTGAAAGACGTGTTCCGCACCCGCAATATGCGCGCGCTGCCGGGCAATTGCGGCCTGGGCCAGGTGCGCTACCCGACGGCGGGCAACGCCTTCAGCGAGGAAGAGGCGCAGCCCTTCTATGTGAACGCGCCCTTCGGCATCGTGCTGGTGCACAACGGCAACCTGACCAACGCGCACGCCCTGAAGGCCGAGCTGTTCAATACCGACCACCGCCACATCAACACCGAGAGCGACTCCGAGGTGCTGCTCAACGTGCTGGCGCACGAGCTGGACCAGTCCACCCGCGGCACGACGCTGCAGGTGCAGGATGTGTTCAACGCGGTGCGCAACGTGCACCGGCGGGTGCGCGGCTCCTACGCCGTCATCGCCTTGGTCGCGGGGCACGGCGTGCTGGCTTTCCGCGACCCCTATGGCATTCGCCCCCTGTGCCTGGGCCGCAACAAGGACAACGTGATGCTGGCCAGCGAGTCGGTGACGCTGGAAGGCACGGGCCATGCGTTCGAGCGCGACATCCAGCCCGGCGAGGCGGTGTTCATCGACCTCCAGGGCCAGGTGTTCGCGCAGCAGTGCGCCGATGCGCAGCGGCTGAACCCCTGCATTTTCGAGTACGTCTATCTGGCCCGGCCCGACTCGGTGATGGACGGCATCTCCGTCTACCAGGCGCGCATGAACCTGGGCGAAGCCCTGGCCAAGCGCGTCATCTCCACCGTGCCGCCCAGCGAGATCGACGTGGTGATCCCGATCCCCGAATCGAGCCGCCCGAGCGCCACGCAACTGGCGCACCTGCTGGGCCTGCCCTACCGCGAGGGCTTCGTGAAGAACCGCTACGTGGGCCGCACCTTCATCATGCCGGGCCAGGCCGTGCGCAAGAAATCGGTGCGCCAGAAACTCAGCGTGATCGGCAGCGAGTTCAAGGGCCGCAACGTGCTCTTGGTGGATGATTCCATCGTGCGCGGCACCACCAGCCGCGAGATCGTGCAGATGGCGCGCGATGCCGGCGCCAACAAGGTCTACATGGCCAGCGCGGCGCCGCCGGTGCGCTTTCCCAATGTGTACGGCATCGACATGCCGACCGCCGGCGAACTGGTGGCGCATAACCGCACGGTCGAGGAGATCCGCAAGATCATCGGCGCCGATGAGCTGATCTACCAGGACGTGGACGGCATGAAGCAGGCCATCGGCTCGCTCAACCCGGCCATCAAGAGCTTTGACGCCTCCTGCTTTGACGGCGTGTACGTCACGGGCGACATCAATGCCGCCGACATCGAGCGGCTCAATTCCAACCGCGTGGGCGGCGAGGAGAACGAGGAAGACACCTCGCGCCTGGCCCTGCCCAACCAACAGGGAGACTGAACATGGGCAAGAAATCCCTGCCGGAGGGCCTGCACCTGCAAACACTGGCGGTGCGCACGGCGGTTGAGCGCAGCCAGTACGGAGAAAACTCCGAGGCTTTGTATTTGACCAGCGGCTACGTGCCGCCTAGCGCCGAAATCGCCGCCCGTCGTTTTGCGGGGGAAGAGGAGGGCTATACCTACGGCCGTTCCGGCAACCCCACGGTCAGCAGCTTTGAGCAAAGACTGGCTGCCCTGGAGGGCAGCCAGGCCGCGCTGGCCACTTCTTCGGGCATGTCAGCCATCATGCTGATGTGTTTCAGTCTGCTGAAGGCCGGCGACCATGTGCTGTATTCCCAGTCCATGTTCGGCTCCACGATCAAGTTGATCGGCACCGAGTTTGCGAAATTCGGCGTGGAGTCCACGAGCGTTCCCCAGGCCGATCTGGCGGCCTGGAAAGCGGCCTTGCGTCCCACTACCCGGCTGCTGTTTGCCGAAACGCCGACCAACCCGCTGACCGAGGTGTGCGACATCGCTGCCCTGGCCGATCTGGCTCATGACGCAGGGGCGTTGCTGGCGGTCGATAACTGCTTCGCCACGCCCGCGCTGCAGCGCCCGATCGACATGGGTGCCGACATCGTGATGCACTCCGGCACCAAGTACCTGGACGGGCAGGGCCGCGTGATGGCGGGCGCCTTGTGCGCCAGTGAACAACTGGTGAAGGAAAAATTCCTGCCGGTGCAAAAGAACGGCGGCATGGTGTTGTCGCCTTTCAATGCCTGGGTGGTTCTCAAAGGGCTTGAAACGCTGGATCTGCGCATGCGTGCTCAAAGCGCCTTGACGCTGGAACTGGCGACCTGGCTGCAAGTCCATCCGGCCGTGGCCAAAGTGCACTACCCGGGCCTTGCCGGGCATCCTCAGCACGAACTGGCGATGCGGCAGATGTCTGGCTTGGGCGGCGCGGTGCTGTCCTTTGATGTGAAGGCCGCTGGGGCCGAGCAGGCGCGTGCGCGGGCATTTCATGTCCTGGATTCGTTGCAAACCGTGTCGATGTGCACGAATCTGGGCGACACCAAGACCCTGCTGACCCACCCGGCCAGCACCTCGCACGGCAAACTGTCCGAGGCCCAGCGTCAGGTGGCCGGCATCGGCCAGGGCCTGATTCGTGTGGCCGTGGGCCTGGAGCATCCGCAGGACGTGCAGGCCGACCTCGCGCGCGGCCTGGACACCCTTTGAACTGAAGACCGTAGTGACACAACGCATCCGTACCCGCTTCGCCCCGTCTCCGACGGGCTTCATCCACCTGGGCAACATCCGCTCGGCCCTGTACCCGTGGGCTTTCGCCCGTTCCAAGGGCGGCGACTTCATCCTGCGCATCGAAGACACGGATCTGGATCGTTCCACCCAAGCCTCCGTGGACGTGATCATCGAAGGCATGGCCTGGCTCGGGCTGGACTACGACGAAGGCCCGTTCTACCAGATGCAGCGCATGGAGCGCTACAAGGCGGTGCTGGCCGAGCTGCAGGCCGCCGGCCAGGTCTATCCCTGCTACATGAGCGTGGCCGAGCTCGACGCGCTGCGCGAGCGCCAGATGGCGGCCAAGGAAAAGCCGCGCTACGACGGCACCTGGCGCCCCGAGCCCGGCAAGACCCTGCCGAGCGTGCCCGAGGGGGTGAAGCCGGTGCTGCGCTTCAAGAATCCGCAAGGCGGTTCGGTGGTGTGGGACGACAAGGTCAAGGGCCGCATCGAGATCAGCAATGACGAGCTCGACGACCTGGTGATCGCCCGCCCCGACGGCACGCCCACCTACAACTTCTGCGTGGTGGTGGACGACATCGACATGGCCATCACCCATGTGATCCGCGGCGATGACCATGTCAACAACACGCCGCGCCAGATCAACATCTTTCGCGCCCTCGGCAAAGAGCCGCCGGTCTACGCCCACCTGCCCACCGTGCTCAACGAGCAGGGCGAGAAGATGAGCAAGCGCAGCGGCGCCAAGCCGGTGACGCAGTACCGCGACGAGGGCTATCTGCCCGACGCCATGGTCAACTACCTGGCGCGCCTGGGCTGGAGCCATGGCGACGACGAAATCTTCAGCCGGGCCCAGTTCCTGCAGTGGTTCGACCTCGATCACCTGGGCCGCAGCGCCGCGCAGTTCGACGAAGCCAAGCTGCGCTGGGTCAATGCCCAGCACATGAAGGCCATGGCCGATGACGTCCTGGCGCCGCTGGTGGCCGAGCAGTTGAAGAAACGCGGCATCGCGGCCGACGAGCGCTTGCCGCGCATCTGCGGCCTGTTCAAGGACCGTTGCGACACCACCGTGGCGCTGGCCGGCTGGGCGCAGGCCTTCTATGCCGACGTGACCCCCAAGCCTGAAGAACTGGCCCAGCACGTGACCGAGGCGGTCAAGCCCGCGCTGGCCCAGTTGTCGCAGAAGCTGGCCACCTGTGCCTGGGACAAGGCGTCGATTGCGGCGGCCATCAAGGAAGTGCTGGCCGCCTGCGGCCTGAAGATGCCGCAACTGGCCATGCCGGTGCGTGTGCTGGTGCTGGGAACGGCCCAGACGCCCTCGCTGGACGCGGTGCTGGAACTGCTGCCGCGCGAAAAAGTTCTGGCCCGTTTCCAAAGAGCCTGAAATTCAGCTTATAATTCAAGGCTCGACGTAATCGACGACCTTGAAAAAGGTGGTTGCTGCGAAATTTGGGGGTATAGCTCAGCTGGGAGAGCGCTTGCATGGCATGCAAGAGGTCATCGGTTCGATCCCGTTTACCTCCACCAAAAACTGCGTCGGGATGGAAATCAGTCCAGGTTTTGACCCTATCGTCTAGAGGCCTAGGACATCACCCTTTCACGGTGAGTACCGGGGTTCGAATCCCCGTAGGGTCGCCAAATTCATCGTCAGATGAGAAGGCACAAGTCGGTAACAGCCGGCTCGCAAGAGCGGCGACTTGGCTCGTAAGAGTGAACGTTACCGCTACCAGGAGTGGTAGTTCAGTTGGTTAGAATACCGGCCTGTCACGCCGGGGGTCGCGGGTTCGAGTCCCGTCCACTCCGCCAACACATGAAAAACCGTTGAAGATCGTTGATCTTCAACGGTTTTTTTCATCGTGTGCCGCATCGTATTTTTGGGGTTGGTAGCAGTTTTGGTAGCAAACCATGCCGCTTTCTCTGCCCATTTACTTCCTTGGCCGCACCTATGAGGTTTTGCTCAAGAGCATCAAACAATCCTTTGAGGACAAGTGCCTTGAGCAGAAGCTGCCCTTCGTTGCTTTCGAGTCGTCTGGTTGGCGCTGTTCATATCAGCTCGACCTTGGTTGATGGGGCCTGCCAGTTATAAGTAAGTGAAAGTACTCGGCTGGAGCAGGCGCGCTGCAAAGTATCATTGCGGCACCGAGCAGAAGACTTGGATCAGGGTCACTAAATTTTGACGTCGTAATAAACATGGACCACGATTCCACGATTCCTTCTACCCTGATGCCAGATGACTTTGGTGACTTGAGGAAGAAAGAATCATCGGATAGCCACCCAATCATGAAGCTAATGGTTGGTGCTATCATATTCGTAGCATTTCTGGCATTGTTCAAGATATTCAAGCATTGACTTAGCCCTCTTGGTGGGCTTTGCTGCTCGGACTTTTCGACGGTCATAGACTTGCCGACCCATGCGTTCCGCCCCTTTTTCTTTGGCGCTTCTGCTGCACACGAAGTTTCAGCCAGCGGACGATCCAAGGCTGCCCCGGATTAGTTCACGATGGCCAGAGACAGGGGATCGTTGCCGGTCGTGAATGTCGTCGATCCTGCCAGCGGCGCCAGGATGCCGCTGGTGGCCTCGATGGTGTAGGCCGACACGGTGTTGGAGCCGCTGTTGACCACGTAGGCAAACTTGCCCGTGGGATCCGTTGCGACGAAAACAGGACTGGTCCCGGTCATGAAAGGCGATCCAGCCAGCGGCGTCAGGACACCGCTGGTGGCATCGATGCCGTAGCCGGAAACGGTGTTGGAAGCGCGATTGGCCACATAGACAAACTTGCCGGTCGGGTCCACCGCAATCGAAGCCGGCGTGAGCCCGGTCACAAGCGTCGATCCCGCCAGCGGCGTCAGCGCGCCACTGGTGGGGTTGATGCTATAGCCGGAAACGGTGTTGGAAGCGCGATTGGCCACATAGGCAAACTTGCCGGTCGGGTCCACCGCAACCGAAGCCGGCGTGAACCCGGTCACAAACGGCGATCCCGCCAGCGGCGTCAGCGCGCCACTGGTGGCATCGATGCTGTAGCCCGACACGGTATTGGAGCCGCTGTTGACCACGTAGGCAAACCGGCCCGTGGGGTCCGCCGTGACTGCAACAGGGGTGGTGCCGGTGATGAAGGGCGACCCGGTCAGCGGCGTCAGCGCGCCGCTGGTGGCATCGATGCTGTAGCCTGACACGGTATTGGAGCCGCTGTTGACCACGTAGGCAAATTTGGCTGAGGAGGTGGGGGCCACTGCGGCGATCGAAACAGGGGTGAACTGGGTGAGCACTGGCGATCCAGCCAAGGGCGTCAGCGCGCCGCTGGTGGCATCGATGCTGTAGCCGGAAACGGTGTTGGAACTGCTGTTGGCCACATAGGCAAACTTGCCCGCGGGGTCCACCGCAACGAAAACAGGAGCGAGCTGGGTCAGGGCCGGCGAACCGGCCAGCGGCGTCAGGATGCCGCTGGTGGCATCGATGGTGTAGGCCGACACGGTGTTGGAGCCGCTGTTGGCTACATAAACAAAGCGTGGTGGAAGCGTCACACAGCCCACGGCCACATCGGTGACGGCGGCCGTGGTCACCGTACCACTGCCGTTGCTGACGGTGCAGGTCTGGGACGGCATGACGGGCTGGGTCTTCACCGTCACAGCGTAGGATGCCCCGCTGGCCAAACGTGTGGCAAAGGTGAAGGCGCCATTGGCCACGATGGCCAGGTCATCGCCGCCATTGTTTTGCAGCACCAGCCCGTTGCCGGCCAGGCCGCTGACCGTACCGACAATCGCGAAGCCCGTTGAATCGCCGCCCCCGCAGGACAGGAGACCTGCGGCCAAGCCAAGCGCCGACAACATCTTGGCCAGCGTCCTGGCGCCGACCCCGAAGCCCGGTTTCATGTTCATAGACAACGTCAACATGTTGATCACCCTTATTCAATTTACTCGGCAGGCAGCGGGAAAGAATTGACAAGCATCAAGCGGCGCCGCGGATTATGTGACCAATTGATTCAACTGGATGATGGGCAGCAGAACGGCCAGCACGATCAGCATGACCACGAGCCCCATGAGCACGATCAACAGCGGCTCCAGAACCGTGGCCAATTGCAGCGCGCGGCGCTGCACTTCCGTGCTGAGTTGTTTGGCGGCGCGCTGGAGCATGGCTGGCAATTGACCGGTCTGCTCGCCCTGGCGTGCAAACATGGCGAGCAGTCCCGGAAAGCGCTTTTTTTGTGACAAGGCCGAAGCGAGCGGGGCGCCCTCTCTTACCAGCAACAGCGCATCGAGCGCATCGGTTCGCATGGCGCGGTTGGACAGCGTGTCTGCAGCCGCCTGCAGTGCCTTCAGGATCGGAACGCCCGCCGCCGCCAGCATCGCCAGGGTGCTGGCAAACCGCGCGGTGTTGTAGCTGCGTGTCAATTTGCCCAGAACGGGCAGGCGCAGCCACACGGCATCGAATTGATCATGAAAAATGGCATTCTCCAATGCCAGACGCAAACCAGCCGCTGCCAGAATGAAAGCCATCAACAGAAGCCAGGCGTAGCTGCGCAGAAAGGCGCTCGTCCCGATCAGGATGACCGTCAACATGGGCAGCGCCCGCTTGCTGCCCGCAAACACCTGGGCCACCTGCGGCACCACATAAGTGACCAGAAACAGCACGATGAAAAAAGCCACCAGCGTCACAATGGCCGGGTAGAGCGCTGCGCCGACCAGTCTGGCCTTGAGGGTTTGCTGCTCTTCCAGGTCATCGGCCAGGCGCTCCAATACCAGGCCCAGTTTGCCGCTTTGCTCTCCCGCGCCGATGACCGCGATGTAGATGGCCGAGAATTCCTGCGGATACTGTGCCAGGGCCTTGGCAAAAGTGGAACCACCGTTCACCTCGGAGCGCAGGGTGGACACCAACTGGCGCAGGGACTCCTGCTCCGCCTCGTCGGCCAGGGAAGTCAATGCCCTTTCCAGCGGCAGCCCCGACGACACCAGGCCGGCCAGCTGGCGGGTCCAGATGGCCAGGCTGGCGGCGTTGAACACGCGGCGTCGCATCAACCGGGCAGCCAGGCCCCAGTCGCCCTTGTCTTGCAGGGCATCGACCTCGGGGCCGACGGTCTGCACCTGCAGTGGCACCATCGACTGCGCGCGCAGCATGCCACGCGCGGCCTTGACGGACTCGGCCTCGATCACGCCTTTGCGGGTTTTCCCTTCAGAGGTCAGGGCTTCAAATGAATAGACCGGCATGACGTTGGCCCCGCTAATCCCGGGTGACGCGCAGCAGTTCTTCGCGCGAGGTGATGCCTGCCTTCACCAGTTTTTCCCCGTCATCGCGCATCAGTACCATGCCGCCGGCCAGGGCCACGGCGCGGATTTCGGCCTCGGGGGCGTGGTAGTGAATCTTTTCCCGGATGGTATCGTCGGCCACCAGCAGCTCAAACACGCCGGTGCGGCCCGCGTAGCCGCTCTGGCCGCAGCGCTCGCAGCCTTTGCCGTGGCAATTCGTGCAGAGCTTGCGCAACAGCCGTTGCGCCAGCACGCCCAGCAGCGATGAGCTCAGCAGGAACGGCTCGACCCCCATGTCGGTCAGGCGCGTCACGGCGCTCGAGGCGTCGTTGGTGTGCAGGGTGGCCAGCACCAGATGGCCGGTCAGCGAAGCCTGGATCGCAATCTGGGCGGTTTCGAAGTCCCGGATTTCGCCGATCAGGATCACGTCCGGGTCCTGGCGCAGGATGGCACGCAAGGCCTTGGCGAAGGTCAAGTCGATCTTGGGGTTCACCTGCGTCTGGCCGATGCCCGGCAAATCGTATTCGATGGGGTCTTCCACCGTCATGATGTTGCTGGTGCTGGCGTCTAGCCGTTGCAGGGCGGCGTACAGCGTCGTGGTCTTGCCCGAACCCGTGGGGCCGGTGACGAGGATGATGCCGTGCGGCTGTGCGATCAGGCGCTCAAGGCGCTGGAGCACATCGCCCTGCATTCCGACCGACTCCAGGCTCAGCTTGTTCTCGCCCTTGTCCAGCAGCCGCAGCACGGCCCGTTCACCATGCGCACAGGGCAGGGTGCTGACGCGCACATCCACCGAGCGGGTGCCGATGCGCAATGAAATGCGGCCGTCCTGCGGCAGGCGCTTCTCGGCAATATCGAGCTCGGCCATGATCTTCAGGCGGGAGATCAGGGCGGCATGCAAGGCGCGGTTCGGTTGCACGATTTCACGCAAAGTGCCGTCGATCCGGAACCGGACGCTGGAGTGGCGCTCATACGGCTCAATGTGGATGTCGCTGGCGCCTTCACGCGCGGCCTGGGTCAGCAGCGCGTTGAGCATGCGGATGATGGGCGCGTCGCCCGTGGTTTCCAGCAAATCCTCGACGGCCGGCAGTTCCTGCATCATGCGCGACAGGTCGGCATCGCTCTCCACCTCGCTCACCACGGCAGCCGCGCTGGATTCACCCTGCGCGTAGGCGGCACTGATGAGCCGCATCAGTGCCTCTGGCGCTTGCGCTTCCAGATGCCGCACCGGGTACTTGCGCATCACCTCGCTCAGTCCGCTCGCCACGGAGTCCGGATGCATCCAGAGGGTGAGGTCGCCGGACTGGTCCTCCAGCAACAGCTGGTGGGCTCGGGCGAATGCGTAGGGCAGCGGGTAGCGCATGGCAGGTCTTCGTCCGCTCAAGGGGTCTGGTTGAGGGGTGCGACCGGTGGGGG
>Ga0210129_1000310_pt1 | contig 12615 bp, 11 predicted proteins | sample WestPond_Cattail_2_FD_185582 | JGI IMG/M metagenome (GOLD analysis project Ga0210129, IMG submission 185582) | Wetland microbial communities from the San Francisco Bay, California, USA, that impact long-term carbon sequestration -... | ecosystem: Environmental > Aquatic > Marine > Wetlands ... | reverse complement strand
ACCGGTCCTGTAATCAGTGTCACTTCAGCACCGCGTTTTGCACAATTTGCTGCTAATGCAAAACCCATTTTACCGGAAGAATAGTTCCCGATAAACCGCACCGGATCAATCTTTTCATAAGTAGGTCCGGCCGTTATCAATATCTTCTTTCCGTTCAAATCTTTGTAAGAAGCAAAAAAAGCATCCACTGCTTTCACAATCTCTTCCGGTTCTTCCATGCGTCCTTTGCCTACAAGGTGACTCGCAAGTTCACCCGAAGCCGGTTCGATAATGAAATTACCATAAGAACGAAGTAAATCCAAATTACGTTTAGTTGAAGGATGCGCATACATGTCAAGATCCATTGCAGGTGCAATGAACACGGGAGCTTTCATGCTAAGGTAAGTAGTTACCAGCATGTTGTCGGCAACACCGTTCGCCATCTTGCCGATGGTCGCAGCTGTTGCAGGAGCTATGACCATAGCATCCGCCCAAAGTCCCAAATCCACATGACTATGCCATGAACCGTCGCGCTGATTGAAGAATTCCGAGATTACAGGTTTGCTTGTGAGTGCCGACAATGTTACAGGTGTAATAAACTCCTTCCCTGAAGGTGTAATAACCACCTGTACTTCGGCACCTTCCTTTATAAAAAGCCGTGCCAAAACAGCAGCTTTATATGCTGCTATGCTACCTGTAATACCCAATACTATCTTCTTGCCATCAAACTTCATCTTAATTTTTTTCTTTGTTTGCCGACCTGTTTTATTTATTTGTTAACTCGCGAAGTTTTATTTTTGTCAGCATGGCTTTCGTATTCAAAGTGAAATCGCTGTTCAGTATCCACGAATAATACCCTGGGTCACGGTGAAGAACATCCAATACCGGTATGCCTTTATATTTTCCGAAATTAAATACTTCCACACCTTTTTCATTATATATCATACGGCCTGCAAAATCCACATTGTTATTAAAGCTTGAATAATCGGATAAGAAGTCGATATTGTTTTCCAAATCGGAGTATTTATCCAGCTGAGCTTTCAGCACTTCATAAGTGGCACGCGTATCACCTTCTGCCGAATGAGCTACATCCGACAAGTCCTTATTGCAGTAAAAAATATAAGCAGCCGATAAAGTACGTTGCTCTTTTTTATGGAATATCACTTGTACATCCACAAACTTATGCTTGCCTAAATCTATATCTTCGTCGGCTCTCAGAAACTCCTCCGCCAGCAAAGGTACGTCAAAACGATTGCTGTTAAAACCGCCGATGTCACATCCCATAAAATCATTAGCTACACTTTTGGCAACTTCCTTAAATGTAGGGCAGTCAGCCACATCTTCATCAGTTATATGGTGTATAGCTGTTGATTCTTCAGGTATATGCATCCCGGGGTTGATGCGCATTGTTTTTGCTTCATCATTACCGTTAGGATATACTTTCAGATAACAAATTTCTACTATTCTATCTTTTATAATATTAGTACCTGTCGTTTCCAAATCAAAGAAAATGATAGGCTTTTTCAAATTAAGTTTTGCCATAATAATAATTCACTTAATCATTAAGCATCATAGGCATAATCAACATCAACAAATCATTGTCCTTTTTCTGTTCTACAGGCACAATAACACCGGGACGCGAAGAATCGGACAATTGAATTTCTACGTTTTCAGCAGGAATATTACTCATTATTTCCACTAAGAATGTAGATTTGAAGCCTATATTTAAAGGAATGCCATTATAATCGCAAACGACCGTTTCCTCAGCAGACGTCGAAAAATCCACATCTTGCGCCGACAGATTCAATTGCCCCGGTTCAAGACTAAGCTTTATCAAATTGCTGCTTTGGCTTGAGAACACGGATACGCGTTTCAAAGCCCCCAGAATAGACAGACGGTCGATTACAACCTTTTGTGAATTATTAGTAGGGATAACCGAATTATAATTAGGATAATGACCTTCAACCAACCTGCATATTAGTGTGTAATCGGAAAACTTAACCACAACATTACGTGCATCAAAAGCAATTTCAGCTTCATCATCGTCTTTAGGCAACAAAGCCTTCAACAATGCAGACGGTTTTTGAGGTAAAATAAAAGTTCCCTCTTGTTCAGATTTAATTGATAAAGCCCTGTCGCGAACCAGCTTGTGACCATCAGAAGCCACGAACGTAAGACAATCGGGTTTGATATCAAAATATACACCGTTCATTACCGGGCGCAATTCATCATTTGCCGCAGCGAATAATGTTGTATTTATACCTTCTGCAAAAACGGCATCAGGCAATTTCAATACCATTTTATCACCTTCAGATGGAACCATTCGCGGGAAAACGTCGGCACTCTGACCTATTATATTATATTTACCATTTTGGTAATTTATTTCAGTCTCAAGTGTTTCCATATTTATTTTGAAGGTTAACGGACGCTCACTAAGCTCCTTCAAAGAATCCAGCATATTTTTAGCAACATAACAAATATCGCCTTCAGCATCACTATCGGTTATTTCCACCCCCGTCTTCATAGCAATTTCTCCATCTGAAGCCGTAATAAATAATTTGCTTCCTTTTACTTCGAATAAAAAGCAATCCAAAATAGGGAGAGCATTTTTTGAGTTGATTACGCGACTGATGGCAGAAATGTGACTATACAAAGCCGTACTTGATACAACAAATTTCATATATATATAATTTTTTAATTTATTCCTTCGTTCATCACTTCATATCATTTTGACTGACAAAGATAAATAAAAAGAATAATCTCACCAATATAAACGTACTTGTTTTTAATAAAGAAAAAAGAAAAATGTTAGTTGAAAACAATAAAAAGTTGTATTTTCGCACCATAAAATAATTGTTACTAATATGGAAATAACCGGAAAGATTATCAGAGTGTGTGAGTTAAGACAAGGAACAAGTAAATCTTCAGGAAACGAATGGCAGAGCCAGGATTACGTGTTGGAGACCGATGAACAATATCCAAAGCACGTCTGCTTCAACGTATTCGGAAGTGATAAAATCAATCAATTTGCTATTAAGGAAGGTGAAATATTGACTGCATCTTTTGACATAGATGCTCATGAATATCAAGGAAGATGGTACAACACCATACGCGCATGGAAAGTGGATCGCAATGTTGCTCCAATTAATGATGCAGCTGCACCTGCTCAACCTGCCGCTCCCGAAGCTCCGCAATTCACCCAAACCGACGGTGCGGATGATTTGCCCTTCTAAAAAATTTACTTACGGTACATCTTTTTTATCTAAAAAAGATGTACCTTTGCACGATTTTTTAAAAGGAATATGAAAAATTTAATTTGTGCTTCTTTAATTATTTTACTGGTAATTTGTTCTTCATGCAAAAATGGGAACAAAAAGAAAGAATCTAATTCTTTTAAAAACCTAACTGAAAAGACGGATACTTCTGCTGAAGTTGAAGATTCCATTAAAGAAGACTCAACAGAGATATCTGTAAAGCCTACCAAAATCGACAGATCTTTTGATGATTTCCTTTACTCATTTGCCAACAACAAGAGGATGCAGATGTTGCGAATCGAATTTCCTCTGACATTTGTAAACAACAATAAAGTTACCAAGATTCAAAAAGAATTTTGGAAATTTGACCGTTTGTTTTACAAAAGACCGTATTACACCATGTTGTTTGATCGTGAGTCGGAATTGCAGGGACAACACAGCGGATTAAGGCAGGCTCAATTCGAATGGATATACTTACGAACAGGTAAAATTCAAGAATATAATTTTAAGCGCAAAAAGACCGGAGCGTGGACACTGCAATCAATAAATCTGCATAATATAACATCCAGTGACGACGAGAATTTCTTCAAATTCTTCTATAAATTTGCAAATGACAGTGCTTTTCAACACTCACGAATTCACGAACCGATAACGTATGTCACTAACGACCCGGATGATGATTTTGCCATACTAACTACGACCATGGACATTAATCAGTGGGTTGCATGGAAAATATTTTTGCCTAAGGAGACTTTGTCAAATATCAATTACGGCCAAACGAACCGTAACGACTCAGCAACTAAAATCCTTTGCGTAAAAGGACAAAATGCCGGAAACGGTTATACCCTATTCTTCCGACGGATAGGACATACATGGCAATTTTACAAATATGAAGATATAAGCAATTAATATATGATCGACCAATGTAATTACTCCCTTTTATCTCACAACACTTTCGGTTTTAATGTGTTTGCCGACCGTTTTGTGGAATATACTTCAGTAGAAGAACTGAGAGATGTTCTTGCTGCAACTGATTTGTCAAAAACAAAACACTTACATATCGGTGAAGGCAGTAACCTGCTCTTCACGTGCAACTACTCGGGCATTATCTTCCATTCAGCCATAAAAGGAATTACGAAAGTCGAAGAAGATGACAATCATATTTGGTTGCGTGCAGGTTCGGGAGTTATATGGGATGATTTTGTTGCATATTGTGTAGATCATTCATTATATGGCACAGAAAACCTTTCACTTATTCCGGGCGAAGTTGGTGCAAGTGCAGTACAAAACATCGGAGCATACGGCGCAGAAGTGAAAGACCTTATATATAAGGTGGATGCAATAAACGTGAACAACAGTGAAGAACATTCGTTCAGTAACGAAGAGTGCCATTATTCATACCGCCAAAGTGCTTTCAAAAATGAACTTAAGGGACGATATTTTATCACTTACGTCACATACTGCTTAAACAAACAACCCGACTATAATTGCGAATACGGCAACATTAAGAAAGAACTCGAGAAGTTTGACGGAGTCAATTTAATAAATATTCGCCAAGCTGTCATCAACATACGCCAAAGCAAGCTACCCGACCCTAAGGTTCAAGGTAATGCAGGCAGTTTTTTTATGAATCCGATCATTTCACACGAAGCTTTTGCACAGTTGCAACAACGCTTTCCTGATGCACCTCATTATGACTTGCCCTCAGGAGTGAAAGTTCCGGCAGGGTGGATGATAGACAAATGCGGCTGGAAAGGCAAATCACTAGGCACAGCAGCAGTTCACGACAAACAGGCATTGGTGCTTGTAAACCTGGGTGGAGCCACCGGTGCCGATATATTAAGATTATCAGACACGGTATGCAAAGCGGTAAAAGATAAATTCGGAATAGAAATTCATCCAGAAGTAAATGTAATTCAATAAGATGAAAATAACGATATTAGGAAGCGGAACATCTACAGGCGTACCTGAGATAGGTTGCACATGTCCGGTGTGTACATCTGCCGATCCGCATGATAACCGTTTACGTTGTTCCGCCCTTCTTGAGCAGGATGACGTTCGTATTCTTTTAGATTGCGGGCCTGACTTTCGCCAACAAATAATGACAGTACCGTTCAAACCCATCGACGGGGTACTTATAACGCATGAACATTATGACCATGTCGGCGGCATTGATGATTTGCGCCCTTTTACACGTCATCATGACGTTACCGTTTATGCCGAAGAATACACTGCTGTACGGCTGATGCGCAGAATGCCTTATTGTTTTGTGGAGAGCAAATATCCTGGTATCCCTCACTTGTCGTTACATTCAATAGTGCCCGGTACACCTTTTTATATAAAAGGAATTGAAGTTATGCCTTTGCGAATCATGCACGGCAAACTACCTATATTAGGATTTCGTATCGGTAATGTCGGATATATTACAGATATGAAAACCATGCCCGACGTCACGGCTAAATTAATGAAAGGGTTGGATTTACTAATAATGAATGCCCTCCGATTCGAACCGCACGACACTCACCAATCACTGTCCGAGGCTCTGAAAGTAGTTGAACATCTCAAGCCGAAAGAAACATATTTCATACACATGAGCCACCAAATCGGGTTACAAGCCGAGACAGAAAAACTTCTACCTCCGCATGTACATTTTGCTTACGACGGACTGGAATTGACATCAGAATAAATTCAACTTCTTTTTTCTTGCCTCTTCTATAGAAACAGTAGCCGCTTTCTTTTCTGCATGATGTTTGCGCAAGGCAGCATATTCAGCCTGTAATTCAGTAATGAACTTATCGTGTGTTTGCGGATTCATAAGCTTTGATGCAGATACTACATTTTGTGCGGCATCTTTTTGATAAACCACCACCCCATGAGGATAAACAGGAGCAATTTTCAAAGCAGTATGCAATTTTGATGTTGTAGCTCCGCCAATCATCAACGGCACATGAACATTTGCCTTTTCCAATTCACCTGCCACATGTGTCATTTCTTCCAACGACGGAGTAATCAACCCGCTTAATCCTATCATATCCACATGCTCTTTAACGGCCGTTTCCACAATTTTCTCAGCCGGCACCATTACGCCAAGGTCAATAACATCATAACCGTTACAAGCCAAAACCACACTAACTATATTCTTGCCTATATCGTGAACATCTCCTTTAACCGTAGCAATAAGGAACTTGCCTGCGCTTTTCGTACCGGTATTTTTATCAGCTTCCATCAACGGTTGCAGAATAGATACGGCGGCCTTCATCGTACGGGCTGTCTTTACGACCTGCGGCAGAAACATACGTCCCGAACCGAACAACTCACCTACATAATTCATGCCATCCATCAACGGACCTTCAACAATATCCACAGCCTTAGGATACTTCTTTTCAGCTTCTGCCAAATCAGTTTCAAGATAATCGGTAATACCTTTCACCAAGGCATGTTTTAAACGTTCTTCTACTGAAGCTTCGCACCAGGCATCTTTCTGTACCGATTCTTTACATGTACCGGCATCTTTTAATTTTTCGGCTTCATCTATCAATATTTCAGCAGCATCCGGATGACGGTTAAGCACCACATCTTCAATAATCTTCAGCAAATTGGCAGGTATCTCGTTGTAAAGCACCGATGACGACGGATTGACGATGCCCATATCCATACCGGCTTGAATTGCATGATACAGAAACACTGCGTGCATTGCCTGACGAATATAGTTGTTCCCTCTAAACGAGAATGACAAGTTACTTACGCCGCCGCTTACATGCGCACCGGGACAGTTCTTCTTTATCCATGCCGTAGCACTGATGAAATTCACTGCATAGTTATTATGTTCTTCCATACCTGTGGCTATAGCCAACACATTCGGATCGAATATTATATCATTGGGGTTGAAGTCCACCTTCTCGCAAAGCAACTTATAAGCCCTTCCGCATATTTCTATTTTACGTTCGTATGTGGCAGCTTGCCCCTGTTCATCAAACGCCATCACAACTGTGGCTGCACCCAAATCTTTAATAACGCGTGCATGCTCTAAAAACTTTTCTTCGCCTTCCTTTAGAGAGATCGAATTTACTATGCTCTTACCTTGCACACATTTCAACCCGGCTTCTATTACATCGAAGTTTGAAGAATCTATCATCATCGGTATGCGGCATACATCCGGATCGGAGGCAATGAGGTTTAAGAAGTTCACCATCTCCTGCTTTGCATCAAGCAAACCGTCGTCCATATTTATATCAAGAGCCAATGCTCCGTCTTCCACTTGCTTGCGGGCAATTGACAGAGCCTCATCATATTTCTTTTCATTGATTAATTTAAGGAACTTGCGCGAACCTGCCACATTGCAACGTTCACCTATATTCATAAAATTAATCTCAGGCTTCATCTCGAACAATTCCAAACCCGAGAGCCACATATATTCGGGCTTTCCGGCAAGCACATGAGGCTTGGCACCGGCAACCAAGGCCGGATATTCGGCGATGAATGCATCGGTGGTACCGCAGCAACCGCCAACAATATTAACCAACCCTTCATCAACATACTCCTTTATTTCGGTAGCCATGTGCTCGGGTGTTTCGTCGTACTGGCCGAGACTGTTTGGTAATCCGGCATTAGGATATGCAGATATATAATATGGAGCACGTGCAGCCAATCCTGCAAGAAAAGGTTTCAATTGTGCTGCACCGAATGAGCAGTTCAGACCTACGGAAAATACAGGAGCATTCTGCACCGAAGCAAGAAATGCATCCAGCGTCTGTCCGCTTAATGTTCGTCCGCTTACATCAGCCACAGTCACCGACAACATTATCGGTACCGTAATACCTGTTTTCTTCATTGCCTCAACGGCAGCATATATGGCAGCTTTGGCATTGAGCGTATCGAATATTGTTTCTATAAGCAGAGCATCCGCTCCGGCAAGCAACATTGCAGTTTCCTGTTCTTCATAAGCGGCAGCCAACTCATCGAAAGTCAGCGCCCTTAAAGCAGGATTATTGACATCGGGACTCATTGAAGTCGTTTTGTTGGTTGGTCCTATCGAACCGGCCACGAAGCGAGGCTTATCAGGTGTTATTGCCGTATATTTATCTGCCATTTCGCGTGCCAAACGTACACCGGCAGTATTTATCTCCGTTACGTAGTCGGTTACATGGTAATCTTGCATCGACACGGCATTCGAACTGAAAGTATTCGATTCGATAATATCGGCTCCGGCTTCCAGATAGCGACGATGAATATCTTGTATCACGTCGGGACGTGTGAGGCACAATATATCATTGTTGCCTTTCATTTGTCCAGGAATATCTTTAAACCTCCCCCCTCTAAAATCTTCTTCCTTTAATCCGTATGTCTGCACCATAGTACCCATGGCGCCATCCAATATAAGGATCCTCTCATTAACTAACGACTCTATTGTTGCCTTCATCCGAGATATGCATTATTTTTTAAAAAAGCTTGCCACATAGCGTTTCTCATCACGCTCCTTAATAGCCTGGCGTTTATCATATTCTTTTTTACCGCGAGCCAGCGCCACCACCAGTTTTGCCAATCCCTTTTCATTAATGAAGAGGCGTACCGGTATAATTGTAAAGCCCGGGTCCTGCGAAGTGCGTTGTAATTTGCCAAGTTCCTTTTTCGTCAACAGCAATTTACGTTCACGCCGTGCAACGTGGTTATTATACGAACCATAAAAATACTCCGATATATTCATATTCTTTACCCACAACTCGCCTTTATCAAAATAACAAAACGTATCCACCAGGCTAGCCTTACCCAAACGGATTGATTTAATTTCCGTACCTGTAAGCACAATTCCTGCCGTATACAAATCGACGAACTCGTAATCAAACGATGCACGCTTGTTCTTAATATTAATAGGAGTAACTTTCATCTTTACTTAAAAATTTTCACGCCGAAGCACGTATATGCAATAGTATACATCTCACCGACAAACCACACACTTACCAATATAATAAACGAAGTCACCACTGTATATGACAAATATCGCTTCGCACTTGCGATATGCATAACCTTAACGCCTTCCCATACTACATATATGATATAAAATTGAAGAATATATTTCAATAGCATAAAATCCTGAAAAATAGGATTAATGAGCCCTTCTATGATTTGCAAGACAAAGACCACTACCATGGAATAACCTGCCAAAAGAGAAAGTTCGTTGTTTTGTGATTTGTGTCCAAACAATCCTGCATCGGCTTTACGCAAAAGCCACAAGGCAAGAAAGAAGCCGAAAAAATCAGCAAAGAACGGAACACAGCATACGCCTAATGCTCCGTTGAACCATACCAGAGGATTAAAGTCCTTTGCCGAAGAGATGCTGTTTATCGCACTCCCTATAAAGTTGGCAAAGCATGCAAACATCATCATGGAGAAGACAAATCCCCATGCCGACTTCTTAGAGACAATAATTTCCTCCCAAGCTTTTGCCGGGGAGGAAATTAATCTATATGCTATTTTAAATAAATCCTTAAAATTCAAGCGCTTAAAATACTTTTATTTAATTACCAAACTTATATGTACAGCAATAAGGCGTTCTATCTGATAAATTTTGTGACCATACTGCTTTGTTACCGGAAGCTATTTTTGCATTCAATTCCACAATAACTGAATCTCTATTCTGCAATGATGCCTCTTGACTTTCAGCATTCCCCAAAGCATTAGCCAAGTTATAACCGAAATAATAAATATATGGAGCTGAACCAGCATAATTATATGATGTATAATTAATCAAATTACCTATGCTATGATGACACAACCATACCTTCACCGTATCAGGTGCTTTATTAGTACCTTTAGACAAGTTTTGGTCACTATAATAAAAAACATTATTAAAATTTCCATTACCGTTGTTAGGATAATAGTTTAAGCAAGCCAACAAATGAGTGCCAAACATCGAAACTCCTGAATAACTGTTAGCTCCAACAGATACAAGTGAATCTTGAGCAAAATGGAAATTTGTTATAGAATCATTTACAGCACCCTTAGCTATATTAAAGACCTTGTTGTTATACGTAGTTTCCAAATCTACATAATAACTTAATGTTACTGAATATGTATATGTTTTCGTCGATGACGAATACGTAGAGCTGTTAATCGTATAATAAATATACGCTATATCACCATCTGTAGGAGTAATAGTAGTTCCACTGATCGTCAGCGACTTTGGCACGTAAATATTACCATTGTAATCAACAAAATTAGGAGTACCCAATCCATAAGAGACTCTCACAATTTGAACACCACTACCACTGCTGTTATCATTCGAGTTTAGACATGAACTGAGTGAAAATGCTACCACGCATAATGCGCTAAGAAGTAAAAATTTAAAATTCTTTTTCATCGTAATTTTATTTTTGTTTGTTTGTAAAGTCCGAAATATGTTCATCCACATAATGCGCCAGTTGGCTCACATACTTATCTTCATCTTCGATAAACAAATCATCAAGGTCGTTAAGCTCATCATAACGTTCATATTTGGCTATGAATTCATCTTCGGTACATTCCTCTTCCAACTCCTTTTGGTGGGCGTCATAGAAATCGCGAGCTTTATATATCAGCTTGCTTAAATCAACGGCACCCATCAACCGCATGTATTTTGCAAAAGGATTTTTAAATATGTAAGGACCGTACCCGTTTTGGATTAATTGTAAAAAGCCACCCTCATCCATTTCATCTCTAAAGATAGCAAATTCGAGCAGGAAATATTGCCACGCATTAAGCGATTGCAGTTCGTCCGTCTCCAGAAATTTACGGTATTCATCCGTAAACACGCGTAAAAAAGCATCATTACCACTAGTGGCAGCAGCTTTTAACTCTTCATCATTAATGTTTATTTTCAAATCCATCCGACTCTGCAATTCGTTATTGATTACAAAGATATATAATCGTATCAATATATTAGTTTAAAAATAGCTAAAATCCATTTTTATAACAATAAAGCTACAATATTAATGGCATAGACATAAACTGCCAAATACTACGTTATCACACACAATAAATATAAATAATGTTATAAAACATACTTTTCTATCATCTTTCTCTTGCAAATATCAAAATAGCACCTATCTTTGCAATGTGTTTTTCATATGTATTAGTTTTAAGGTTAACAAAGATTGGAGTACAGCGGTACTCCTTTTTTTATGCCAGTTTTTTTATGCCTATTTGCATAATAAAAATCATTGATTCTACGTTATATCATATTAGGGATTAAAAGTAAATCATGATTATGGATAAAATTATAAGAATACCGGAATCTCAAAAAGAAAGAATAGTTATTGTAGGCGGCGGATTTGCCGGTCTTGAGTTCGCTAAAAGAATAGACAAAAAGAAATACCAAGTGGTACTTCTTGACAAAAACAACTACTACCAGTTCCAACCTCTTTTTTATCAAGTTGCATCAGCAGGGTTGGAACCCAGTTCTATTTCGTATCCTCACAGAAAAATCTTTCGCGACACCACTTGTTTTCATTTCCGCATGTGCAAGGTTGAGGAGGTAAATCCTGAGAAAAAGATACTTGTTACAAATATCGGCACAATACCATACGGCAAATTAGTAATCGCCACAGGATGCGACACCAATTATTTCGGTAACGACAAGTTGCGCGAAACAACGTATCCGCTGAAATCAGTCAGTGAGTCGCTACTCTTACGCAACCGTATACTGCTAAGTCTTGAAGAAGCACTAAGCGCATGCAATGAGCAACAGTTGCGCGAAACGCTGACATTCGTAATTGTGGGAGGAGGAGCCACTGGCGTGGAGCTGGCAGGAGCGTTAGCCGATATGCGTAAAAGAATTCTGCCGAAGGAATATCCTGAAATAAACTTCAATAAGATGGAGATACATCTTGTTGATGCTTCGCCGCGGCTATTAAGTTCCATGTCGGAGAATGCATCGTCGAAAGCAACACAAACATTACTTAAGCGGGGCATCATTATCCATCAGGACGTTGCAGTGAAGAGTTATGAGCGTCCTGTTGTTGAGTTCAGCGACGGTAACAAATTGACATCACGCAACGTGTTTTGGGTTGCGGGAGTAAAACCAAATGCAATTAAAGGGCTTGGTGACGGCGCTTACGACAGGCGCGGACGCATCGTTGTTGACAACTTCAACCGTGTACACGGATATACTGACATATTTTCCGTCGGTGACACTGCATTGCTGATTAGCGACGCATCACCAAAGGGTCATCCGCAGGTAGCACAGGTTGCTCTGCAAATGGCAAAGAATCTGGCCGGCAATTTAAATAAAATCGACGACCCGAAAGACTATATTCCTTTTGTATATCACGATCGCGGGTCATTGGCAACAATTGGTCGCAATGCAGCAGTTGCAGACTTGGGCAAATTCCGTTTCAGTGGAAGAGTG
>Ga0210129_1000309_pt1 | contig 12656 bp, 13 predicted proteins | sample WestPond_Cattail_2_FD_185582 | JGI IMG/M metagenome (GOLD analysis project Ga0210129, IMG submission 185582) | Wetland microbial communities from the San Francisco Bay, California, USA, that impact long-term carbon sequestration -... | ecosystem: Environmental > Aquatic > Marine > Wetlands ... | reverse complement strand
GCCTGTGAAAGTAGGTCATCGTCAGACTCCTTATTGATGCCCAGGGCTACGCCCCGGACATATCCCAAACCCCCTCCCATAAAGAGGGGGTTTTTTATTGCGGCGTTTTGAACCGATAACATCACACTTGCTGCCATGTAAAATTGCGAAGTGCATACAAGACCCCATAAATCGCTCTTCCTGATTTTGCGCCGCTTGTCTGATGGCGTGTTTCATTCCGGCCAGGATTTGGCGGACGAGTTTCAGATCTCTCGCGCCAGTATCTTTAACGTACTCAATCAGGCAGAAGCCATGGGCCTGACAATCCATGCAGTACGCGGAAGAGGGTACCGAATTCCTTCACCTGTGGAATGGCTGGATGAAACTGCGATAGCGCTTCATCTTGGCCAGACTTCTCATGCCTTCGACGTGCGTATTCTGGATAGCGTGGATTCGACCAATAACGCTTTGATGGCCGCAGCTTTAAGTGGAGCAGCAAATGGGACGGTTTTCTGCGCAGAACACCAGCAGGCTGGCAAAGGCAGACGGGGTCGTCAGTGGCATGCGGTGCTGGGAGGGAGTCTCACATTTTCGGTCTTGTGGCGATTCGATAAGGGCTTGCAGGCGCTGGCCGGCTTGAGCCTGGCCGTTGGGATGGCGATTGCGCGGGCGGTTAACCACCATAGCCGACATCCAGCCAAGTTGAAGTGGCCGAACGATGTGTTGGTGGACTACCGCAAACTGGCAGGCATTCTGGTTGAGGTCCAGGGTGATATGGACGGCGATGCATTTGCAGTGGTGGGTGTCGGGCTGAATGTTCGATTGAGTGAGTCCCAGCGCGACGCGGTCGATCAGGCTGTGGTGGACCTGGCAGAGATGGGGGTGGTGATCGGCCGCAATCAACTGCTGGCTGACTGTTTGCATGAATTGCACCAGACGTTGAATACCTTTCGTCTTTGCGGATTCTCCGCATTGCGCGACGAATGGATGGCGCTGGATGCCTATGCAGACAAAGCGGTGGCCCTGCTCTTGCCCGATGCCCGAGGCGTACATGGCGTGGCGGCAGGAGTGGATGAAACGGGTGCCTTGTTGCTGCGTGATCAACATGCCGGGTTGAACGCCTATAGCGGTGGCGAAATCAGTCTGCGTCTGGACAGGCACGCGCGATGAGCACAAGGCGATTGCTGCTTGATGCAGGCAACACGCGGCTGAAGTGGGTCATGGTGGAAGGTGGGCAGTGGGGTGAGCAGGGAAGTGCGGGTTACTCGGATTTGACTGCCGTGTTGCGGGTATTGAAGTCAGGAACCGGCTGTTATATCGCCAGCGTGGCGCGCGCCTGGCAGGAGGAAGTGATCAACACTCTGCTGGCGCCTTTCGCGATCACCCCTACGTGGCTGGTAGCTGAAACCGAATTTGCGGATGTCAGAAACAGCTACACCCAGCCGCAGCAACTGGGAGTGGATCGCTGGATGGGCTTGATTGCAGCGCGTCAGCGAACCCAGGCGCCGACATTGGTGGTATCAGCCGGAACAGCGATGACCGTGGATGCCTTGACGGCGGACGGAGTGTTTTTGGGCGGGCTGATTGTGCCCGGAGTTGCCATGATGCAACAGGCGTTGCAACAGGGAACGGCGCGCGTCGCCGAGGTGGCTGGCACCTGGCAGGTATTTCCGCACACCACTCCGGATGCGGTGGAGAGCGGGATCGTTGCGGCATTATGCGGTGCCATTCAACTGCAGCATGCGCGCCTTGCAAAGACAGCAGGCATGCTGCCGCACTGTATCCTGACCGGAGGCGATGCGGACAGGCTGTTGCCGCATCTGACTATGGCTGTGGAACATGCGCCCGCTCTGGTGCTGGAGGGTATTGATTGCGTGGCCAGGGAGGGCACTGCAGGATGAAATGGGTGACATGGGGCTTGTTGGCGGCCAACCTTGCGGTCGCGGGTTTCTTTATCGGGGGGGCGTATTGGTCGCAGTCTGTATCGGAGCAGAATGCGCCGATGAACGTTGACCGCCTCAGCTTGCGCAGTCAGGCCGGCCCGGCAGGAAGAGATGACGCGCAGCCCGTGGCGGAGACGGGAGACTTGTGCGTTGAATGGCGTGGCCTGAACCGGGATGAATTCACGCTGGTGCGCGAACAGCTCAAGGCCATGGCTGGCGAGCGGGTGATGTCATTTACCGAGGTGCCGCTGGATACGCGGCATTGGGTCATCTTTCCCCCCTTGCCCAGCCCGGAATCGGCGGAGGCAAAACTGGGCGAGCTGGTAGCTGCGGGTCTGAAGGACGCGTATGTGGTCAAGGACGGTGTCTGGCGTAACGCCATTTCGCTTGGGCTGTATGCCGACGATGAGGCTGCGCGCCGACGTGTGCGCGAAGTCGAGGACAAGGGCGTGCTCGGCACGCGGGTGGAACTGCAGCCGCGTCAGGGCACGGATTATTATTTTGTGATTCGCAGCGAAGACCCTGACGCGTTGAAGGGACTCGACGAGATCAAACAGGCTTATCCTGGCAGCCGGCAGTCGCGTGTCGCCTGCCCGTCGTAATCCTATAAACCGCGCAGCAGGTAGTGGAGCGCAATGCCGCCGAATACCGCGGCACCGAACCAGGTGTTGTGCAGGAAGGCGCGAAAACATTGCCGGGGGTCGCGTTCCCGGATGAGCCAGAGATGGTAAAGCGCTATCGCCGCCGCGACCCCCAGGCCGCCATAGAAGGCCACGCCCATACTACGCTGCGACCCGACCCAGCCGAGCAGTCCCAGCGTCGCGGCATAACATATGGCAATGGCTGCGAGGTCGTAACGGCCGAAGGTGATCGCAGATGTTTTGATGCCGATCCTGAGATCGTCTGCGCGGTCGACCATGGCGTACTGCGTGTCGTAAGCTACCGCCCAGAAAATGTTGGCGGCCAGCAGAATCCAGGCTTCCAGTGGAACCTCGCCCCATAACGCGGCATAACTCATCGGAATGCCAAAACCGAATGCGATGCCGAGGTAGGCCTGCGGGATGGCAAAGAAACGCTTGGTGAACGGGTAGCTTGCAGCCAGAAACAGGGCGATGACGGACAAACCCAGCACCAGCCGGTTGAGCGGCAGAATCAGCAGAAATGCCAGCACGGACAAACCTGCCGCCAGCAGCAGCGCCTCTTTGGGCGACACCTTGCCGGCCGCCAGCGGACGCTCGCGGGTGCGTGCCACGTGCGGGTCGAATTCGCGATCGGCATAGTCGTTGATGACGCAACCTGCCGACCGCATCAGCACGACTCCCACGACGAAAATCCACAGAATCAGCCAGTCCGGGTGGCCGTGGCTGGCGAGCCATTGTCCCCACAGGGTAGGCCACAGCAGCAGCAGAATGCCGATCGGCTTGTCGAGCCGCATCAGCTTTTCGTAGTGAGACAGGCGTTCGGTCAGGGTCATAGTGCGTCGATTGCGGGTAGAAATACCTCGGTCACCAGAAGCGGATGGTGGTCCAGGCTGAACACCGAGCGCCGCGCCCACAGGCTGCGCACGGACAGGGGAAGCTGCCGTGTAATGCTGCGAAACAAGGGGTGGTCGTGATGCAGATGCTGGAAGTACAGCGGTTGACGCTGAATGCGATGATCGCTGAACAGGGCCTCGCCGAGCGGGCGGCTGCCCAAGCGGCTGATGCTGTTCCAGCCTCCGCGCAGGCTGGGATAGGGCAGCACGCTATGGGCAAACACCACCGGGATGCCATTGCACAGCAACAGGACCTCACGCACATACACCCGAGTGCTGGCGGCGATGCCCAGCAACGCATATTCGTCCGGATTGGGGCGGGCAAGACCCGTGGTGAGCGGAACCACCTGAAACGCTGTGCAACGTGATTTCAGGCGTTGGGTCAGTGAACCGCGGTCGCTGAGCCAAGCGCGCAGCGAGCGTGGAAGGGAATGCGGGTGGGCAAGCCAGCTTTGCCGGGAATTGTGCACGGCGTACCGTTGATTAGCAGGAAGCCCGCATTATGCCGTAGCTGGGGCGCCATCAGACAGGAGAAAAATGGAAGCAGGCGGGATTAGATGGTCGAAAGCGATTGCCGATGACCGATCCAGCGTTCCAGATGGCGGGCAGTGATGTCGGGGTGACGGGCCAGGCAGCGTTGCGCCAGGTTGCGAGCGGCTTCCAGCAGGGCGACATCGCGCTCCAGGTCGGCAAAGCGCAGCATCGGCAGCCCACTTTGACGGTGACCCAGCAACTCGCCAGGCCCGCGCAGGAGCAGATCCTGGCGTGCGATCTCAAAGCCGTCGGTGAGTTCGAAGATCACCTTAAGCCGCTCCCGCGCGAGTTCCGACACCGGCTTTTGATACAGCAGCACGCATACCGATTCGCGGCTGCCGCGCCCGACGCGCCCGCGCAACTGGTGCAGTTGGGCCAGACCCATGCGCTCGGCGTGCTCAATGATCATCAGCGCAGCATTGGCAACGTCGACGCCGACTTCGATGACGGTGGTGGCGACCAGCAGGTCGATGTCATGTGCCTGAAATGCGGCCATCGCCGCCTGCTTCTCGTCCGGCTTCAGGCGGCCGTGCACCAGACCGATGCGCAGATCCGGGAGTTGCGCCACCAATGCAGCATAGGTGTCCTGCGCCGTTTGCAGCTGCAGCTTCTCGGATTCCTCGATCAAGGGACAAACCCAGTAGGCTTGGCCACCGGCAAGGCAGGCTTCGCGCACCCGCGCCAGCACGTCGTCGCGGCGCGCGGCGCTGACGAGTTTGGTGACGATGGGCGTGCGCCCTGGTGGCAGTTCGTCAATGGTGGAGACGTCGAGGTCGGCGAAGAAACTCATCGCCAGTGTGCGTGGAATCGGCGTCGCGCTCATCATCAACTGGTGCGGTTCGTTGCCCTTTTGCATCAGTGCCAGGCGCTGGCCGACGCCAAAGCGATGCTGCTCATCCACCACTACTAGCCCCAGATTCTTGAAACGGCCGGCTTCCTGAAACAGCGCGTGGGTGCCAAATACGACTTCGGCTTCGCCCGCCGCGACCATCCGCCAGGCCAGGGTGCGCACCGATTTGCGCTGACTGCCGGATACCCAGGCGCAGCGAAGACCCAGCGATTCGAACAGCGGCATGAGTTTCTTAGCGTGCTGCTCGGCAAGGATTTCGGTCGGCGCCATGAATGCGGCCTGCAAGCCGTTTTCCACCGCCCGCAAACACGCCAGCGCGGCGACCACGGTTTTGCCGCTGCCGACGTCGCCTTGCAGCAAACGGCGCATCGGATGCGGCTGAACAAGGTCGGCGCTGATTTCCGACCAGGTGCGTTGTTGCGCGGTGGTGAGCGCGAACGGCAGCGAGTCGAGGAAAGCGGAGGTCAAACGGTGTTGCGGGGTCAGGGACTGCGTGGTCAAACGCCGCCGTTGCGCGCGTGCCGCTGCCAACGACAGTTGCTGCGCCAGCAACTCATCGAACGCCAGCCGCTGCCAGGCCGGATGACGGCGCGCTTCCAATTCAGCCATCGCGGCGTCGATCGGCGGTTGGTGCAGCAGGCGAATGCTGGCGTCGATTTCGGGCAGTTTAAGTTCGTCCAGCCAGGCGGTGGGCAGGGTGTCGGCGATGGGGGTTTCCAGCGCGCGCGCGATGGCCTTGCGCAGTGTCGCCTGACCAAGGCCGGCCGTGGTGGGATACACTGGCGTCAGGCCGCTTGGCAGCGGGGTGTCGTCACCCGCACGCACAAAACGTGGATGCACCATCTCCAGCCCGAGAAGCCCGCCGCGCACTTCACCGATGAACCGAAAGGCCTCGCCCGGCTGGAACAGCTTGAGATGGCTGGGATAAAAATGCAGAAAGCGAATACCGAGCATGCCGCCGCTGTCGTCTTCCACCGACAGCGTCAACATGCGGCGCGGGCGGTAGGCGATGTTGGCGTCCCTCACCGTCGCCTGCACTTGCGCGGTTTCGCCGGGCAGTAGCTCGCGGACCGGCGTCAGCCGGGTTTCATCTTCCCAGCGCAGCGGTAAATGCAGTACCAGATCGGCGTCGCGGGTGAGGCCGAGCTTGGCAAGTTTGGCGGCGAGCGCCGCACTGACGGGAAAAGAAAACGGCGACGCCGCATTCAATTGATGGGCTTATCCAACGATCATCACGGCGTCGGCTTCAACCAGCGCGCCGCGCGGCAATGCGGCCACGCCGACCGCGGCGCGTGCCGGGTAGGGCGGGCTGAAGTAACCGGCCATGATTTCGTTGACCTTGGGGAAGTGGCCGAGGTCGGTTAAAAACACGTTCAGCTTGACCACATCGGCAAGCGAGCCGCCTGCCTCCGCAGCCACGGCAGCCAGGTTCTTGAATACCTGGTGAATCTGCGCTTCGATGCCGTCCACCATGTGCATGGATACGGGGTCGAGACCGATCTGCCCAGACAGATACACGGTCTGGCCGACCTGCACGGCCTGCGAATAGGTGCCGATCGCGGCAGGTGCGTCGGCGGTCTGGATGATGCGCTTGTTCATGCTGGATGATTCCGGGGTCAGTGGGCGGGATGGGTTATTGGGATTGCGCGGCGCGGCCATCCTTCTTGCCCTTGATGCGGAAAATCCGCACGACGTCGGGCAGGGTGCGCAGGCCGCGCATCACGCGAGCGAGATGCATGCGGTTTTCCACCTGCACGGTGAAAAACAGCACGGTGTAGGGGCTGCCGTCCTCCTCTTCCATGGAAACGTTGCCGATGTTGGAGCCTTGCTCGGCAATGGCGGCGGCGACCTTTGCCAGCACGCCGCGCTTGTTGCCGACGACGACCTTGATCGAGACGTCGAACATGTGGCCGGGTTCTGCTTCCCACTCGACGTCCAGCCACTTGTCCGGATCGGTGCGGAAGGCACGGATCGACGGGCAATCGTGGGTATGGATGATGAGGCCGCGATCCTTGTGGATGAAGCCGAGAATGGGGTCACCGGGAATGGGATGGCAGCACTGCGCCAGCTCGACCGCGATGCCTTCGGTGCCGCGGATGCTGATGGCATGGGGATGGGCGGGTTCGCCTGTCTTCTCTCCCTGCACATGCAGCAGCTGATGCGCCACCACCAGCGGCAATTTGCCGCCCAGACCGATGGAGGTAAACAGTTCCTGTCGGGTTTGCATGCCGTAATCCTTGAGCAGGCGTTCCCACACTGCAGGATCAGGCTCCACCGATTCCGGGTGGAGCGCCGTGATGGCGTGATTGAGCAGGCGCTCGCCCAGCGCAGCCGCTTCTTTCACGCGCGCATTGCGCAGGTAGTTGCGGATGTGCGAGCGCGCCTTGCCGGTGACGACAAAATTGAGCCAGGCCGCATTGGGGCTGGCGTTGGCTGACGTGAGGATTTCGACATGGTCGCCGTTCCTCAACTGGGTGCGCAAGGGCATCAGCTCGTAATTGATCTTGACGGCAATGCAGTGGCGGCCGACATCGGTGTGCACGGCAAAGCCAAAGTCCACTGCGGTGGCGCCGCGCGGCAACGCCATGATCTTGCCCTTGGGCGTGAACACATAGACCTCGTCAGGGAAAAGGTCGATCTTGATGTGTTCCAGAAATTCGGTCGAGTCGCCATGGTCGGCCTGGATGTCGAGCAGCGACTGCAGCCAGCGATGGGTGCGCGTTTGCACGTCGTTCAGCGCAGCGTCGGCCGATTTGTACATCCAGTGCGAGGCAACGCCCGACTCGGCCAGCCGGTTCATGTCGGTGGTGCGGATCTGCACCTCGATCGGCGTGCCATTGGGGCCGAACAGGATCGAATGCAACGACTGGTAGCCGTTGGCCTTGGGAATGGCGATGTAGTCCTTGAATTTTCCGGGAATCGGCTTGTATACGGAATGCAGCGCACCCAGCGCCAGATAACAGGACGGCTGGTCGCGCACCACCACGCGAATGCCGTAGATATCGAACACTTCGGAGAATGCCAGGTTCTTTTCCTGCATCTTGCGGTAGATGCTGTAAAGGTGCTTCTCACGCCCCGTGATGGTGGCTTCGACCCCGGCCTGCGCGAGTTTTTCCTGGAAAGTGACCTTGATCTTGTCGACCAGTTCGCGGCGGTTGCCGCGCGCGGCCTTGACTGCTTTCGCCAGCACCTGGTAGCGGTTGGGATGGCTATAGCGAAAGCCGAGGTCTTCCAACTCCTGATACACCGAATGCAGGCCTAGCCGGTTGGCGATCGGCGCGTAGATTTCCAGCGTTTCGGTGGCGATGCGACGGCGTTTCTCGGCCGGCATCGAGTCCATCGTGTGCATGTTGTGCTGGCGGTCGGCCAGCTTGACCAGGATGACCCGCACGTCCTGCGCCATTGCCAGCAGCATCTTGCGGAAGTTTTCCGCCTGCGCGTGCTGTTCGGTGGCAAAGGCCAGCTTGTCGAGCTTGGAAACCCCCTCGACAAGCAACGCCACGGCCTTGCCGAAGCGCGCCTCGATCTCGCCTGCCGTGGCCGGGGTGTCCTCCACCACGTCATGCAACAGCGCGGCAGTCAGGGTCTGTGCGTCAAGATGCCAGCCCGCCAGGATGCCGGCTACCGCAAGCGGATGGGAAATGTAGGGCTCGCCGCTCTTGCGGAACTGGCCTTCGTGGGCGAGGCGGCTGAATTCATACGCCTCCTCGATGACGCTGATTTCGTCGGGTGGCAGGTACGCCAGTGCCGGACGCAGCGATTCGAACGCGTGCGTCACCTCCGGCGCGCGGTTGGCGGGCGCCGGTGCAGGGACAGGCAGAGGATCAGGCACGGCCCCGGTTGAGGATTTCACGGCCAACCCTGCCCGCTGCGATTTCGCGCAGCGCGGTGACGATGGGTTTGTCCTTCGTTTCGACCATGGGCTGTGAACCCTGTGCCAGCTGGCGTGCGCGGTAAGTCACGGCGAGCGTCAGTTCGAAACGGTTGGGGAACATGTCGATACAGTCATCAACGGTAATGCGTGCCATAGGGTTACTCCTGCTTCAGGCGATGCGGTTTAGATGCTTCGGAATTCGTCGAACAGCGCGGCGTGCCGGTCCATCTGGCGTGCGGATTCAAGGCGAATGCTGCGAGTGATCGCGATCAGTTCCTGCAGGGCGTGATCGAAATCATCGTTGACGATTATATAGTCGAACTCATCGGCATGAGCGACGTCGTGTGCCGCGGCAGCAAGCCGGCGCTCGATTACTTCCTCGCTATCCTGCCCGCGCCCTCTGAGACGGGTGCGCAATGCACTGAACGACGGCGGCAGGATGAAAATGGAAGCAGCCTGGGGAAAGTGCTGCTTGACCTGCGCTGCGCCCTGCCAGTCGATTTCCAGCAGAATGTCATGTCCCGCGTTGAGGTCACGGGAGATGCTTCCTTTCGAAGTGCCATAGAAATTTCCGTACACGGCGGCGTGCTCGAGAAATTCGCCATCGGCCAGCATCATTTCAAATCGCTGGCGGCTGACGAAATGATAGTCGCGGCCGTCTGTTTCTCCGGGGCGTGGCTCACGCGTGGTAAAGGACACCGACAAGCGAATGGCAGGATCAGCTTTGAGCAGCGCTTTGACCAGGCTGGTCTTGCCGGCGCCGGACGGAGCGCTGACGATGAAAAGCACGCCTTTTCTGGAAGGAGGAGTCATGGTCGTTTGGGAGTCCTGTTATTCAATATTCTGCACCTGCTCGCGCATCTGCTCGATCAGCACCTTGAGCTCAAGCGAGACCCGCGAGGTTTCCACCGCCACCGATTTGGAGCCCAGGGTGTTGGCCTCGCGGTGCAGTTCCTGCATCAGGAAGTCGAGCCGCTTGCCTATTGCACCCGCCTGATTGAGCACCCGGCGTACCTCTGCAAAATGGGTGGTGAGACGGGAAAGTTCTTCGTCGATATCGGCCTTTTGTGCCGCCAGCGCGATTTCCTGAGCCAGCCTTTCATGCCCAGCCTCTCCCAGGGCATCGCGCAGGCGTTCCGTCAGTTTGTCGCGTTGGGCGGCGATCAGGGCGGGCAACAGGGGCTGCAGGCCGGCTACTTGCGCCTCGGCGGCAGCGAGGCGGTCGAGAATGTGCTGCTTCAGCTTGACGCCTTCGCGCTGGCGGCTTTCCACCAGTTCGTCGAGCGTGGCGCGTACCCCCGCCAGTGCCGCGTCGTTCAGCGCATCTTGCGACAGTTCAGTGGCCGGTACCGTGCCGGGCCAGCGCAGAATCTCGTTGACACTCAGCGGTGCGCTGTCGGGCAGGCGTTGCAATACATCGGTCTGCCAGTGTGCCAGTCGCTCAAGAACAGCCGGGTTCAAGCCGTTATCCTGCGTGGTGAAGGGGAGTGGGGTCAGGCCGATGCGGCATTCCACTTTACCGCGCGCGAGGCGCTGGTTGATCAGTTCGCGCAACTGTGGTTCCAGCGGGCGGAATTCGTCAGCCAGGCGGAAATGCAGTTCGAGATAACGCTGGTTGACGCTACGCAGGTCGATATTGACGCTGGCATGTTCAAGGTTGATGCTGTGGGCGGCGAACCCGGTCATGCTGGTTGTCATGAATAGAATGTGAACTGAGGGTTGCAAGGATTGTTGCCGTTGCGTAGGTGGAATCAAGTTTTCCCCGGCGTGGCGGACTCATTAGACAAAGATAATAGACGTTCGACTATGGCGACTCAACCCAACCAGGCACTTCCCAACGGATACCGGCTGAACGAATACACCATCGTGCGCAAGATCGGCGGCGGCGGTTTCAGCATGGTGTACCTGGCGCGTGACGACAACAACCAGTCGGTGGCGATCAAGGAATACCTGCCGGGCGCGCTGGTGCTGCGTACCGAAGGCTCGGTCATCGTGCAGGCCAATTCGTCCGAGAACAACAATATTTTCCGCCACGGGATGAAGTGCTTTTTCGAGGAAGGCCGGGCGCTGGCACGCATCGATCATCCCAACGTCATCCGCGTGACCAACTTTTTTCGCGCCAATGACACCGTCTATATGGTGATGCGCTTCGAGCGCGGAAAGACCCTGCAGCAGCATATCCAGGCGAATCGCGGCAGCATTCGTGAAAGCTTCATCCGGCGGGTGTTTGCCCAGTTGATGAACGGCCTGCGCGAAGTGCATACGCACAAGCTGCTGCATCTGGATATCAAGCCGTCGAATCTGTATATCCGCCTGGATGGCTCGCCGGTACTGATCGACTTCGGTGCGGCCCGGCAGACGCTGACCCAGGAAGAAAGCAAGCTGCAGCCCATGTACACGCCCGGCTTTGCAGCGCCCGAGCAATATCACAACCGCGAACGCCTGGGGCCGTGGACCGATGTCTACAGCGTGGGCGCCAGCCTGTATGCCTGCCTGGCAGGTTATCCGCCGCAGGCGGCGGATGCGCGCCTGCTCAACGACAAACTGGTGCCGGCCACGGTCAACTGGCGCGGCGCCTACTCCGACCAGCTGCTGGAAACCATCGACCAATGCCTCAAGCTGAACTACATGGAACGCCCGCAAAGCGTGTTCAGCCTGCAGAAGGTATTGATGGATCGCAGCGCCATGACACCGCATCGCCCCTCATTTTTAAGCAGCATCAAACGCTCACTCACCAAAGAATTGTTCTAGAGTATCGCCATGAAATTCACCATCTATCAGGCGTCGCGCCAGGGCGGCCGCAAAAACAACCAGGATCGGGTCGCCTATTCCTACAGCCGTGAAGCATTGCTGATGGTGGTGGCCGATGGCATGGGCGGGCACATGCACGGCGAAATTGCAGCCCAGATCGCCGTGCAGACGCTCACCGACCAGTTTCAGAAAATGGCCAAGCCCCGGCTGGACGACCCGATGGGGTTTCTGGCCGACACGACCACGCAGGCGCACTTCGCCATCAACGATTACGCCGTTGAACAGGATCTGCTGGAAATACCCCACACTACCTGTGTTGCCGCTGTGGTGCAGGACAACATGGCGTACTGGGCGCATGTGGGCGATTCGCGTCTGTATTTGTTCAGCGACGGCAGCCTGATTGCGCGCACCGAAGACCACACCGCTGTGGCCCAACTGGTGCGCGACGGCATCATCAGCGAAGAAGATGCGGGGCATCACCCGGAACGAAACAAGGTGTCGAACTGCCTGGGCGGCTATGTGACCCCGCAGGTTGAATGCAACGCGCCGATTCCGCTGCATGACGCCGACACCATGCTGCTCTGCACCGACGGCATCTGGGGCATGATCAATGTCCATGAGCTGTCCGCGCTGCTGCATGCCTACACGCTGGAAGACGCGGTGCGCCATCTGATGGATCATGCCGAATTCCGTGGGGGCGAGCACGGCGACAACCTCAGCCTCATCGCCATGACCTGGGGTACGGCACGCATGCCGAGCAAGGATTCCATCTCGACTCTGGCGTTGCCGGACGGCGGTGTCACCACGCAAATCAATGCGCTGCGTCCGCTGCCCGGCACGCCGGCCGTGTCAGACGACGAAATCGAACGCGCGATTGCCGAAATTCAGCAGGCCATCCAGAAAATCTCCGCCAAATAAGCAGCAACCGGCAAGGCTGCAAGGAGCAGGCGCCTGCGCAAGCCCGTGTTGGCGCGGTAAAATCGCGCTTTATTTTCCTGGTTTGCCTCCATGCCTTTTATTACCCGTCCAAGCGGCCGCGCGCCCGACGCGCTGCGCACCCTGTCGTTCACCCGTGGCTATACCAAGCACGCAGAAGGCTCGGTGCTCGTCGCCATGGGCGACACCCGCGTGCTGTGCACGGCCAGCGTGCTCGACAAAATCCCGCCGCACAAGAAAGGCAGCGGCGAAGGC
>Ga0210129_1000308_pt1 | contig 12712 bp, 16 predicted proteins | sample WestPond_Cattail_2_FD_185582 | JGI IMG/M metagenome (GOLD analysis project Ga0210129, IMG submission 185582) | Wetland microbial communities from the San Francisco Bay, California, USA, that impact long-term carbon sequestration -... | ecosystem: Environmental > Aquatic > Marine > Wetlands ... | reverse complement strand
TTATGAGGAGGCGAGTAGCGCAGGGGCAGACGGATCAGGGCTGGCGTTGTCTGAGCGCAGCGAGTTTAGCCAGACCCCGGCTGCACCGAGCAACGCAGCTTACCCGCGCATAGCGCGGGGCGACGAATCCGGCTCGCCTTCTTTTGCTTACTTTTCTTGGCGAAGCAAGAAAAGTGAGTGCGCAGTCGGGCGCACATCCCGACACCCCGCCCCGTCGGGGCAACACCCCGACACCACAGACAACTATTTCGCAGCCAACAACAGTTTGATGTCGGCGGCCATCGCAGGCGCCCCGCTACCATACCGCGTATACAACCGCAACCGACCCTGCGTGTCATAGATATAACTCCCCGCCGAGTGATCCATGGTGTAGCTGGTCGGCGTCTTGCCTTCGACCTTCTTGTAATAGACCTTGTAGTCCTTGGCCACGGCGACGAGTTGCTCCGGCGTGGGGACAAGCGCCAGGAAGCTGGGGTCGAAATTGGCCATGTAGTTCTTCAGCACTTCGGGCGTATCACGCGCGGGATCGACGGTGACGAACAGCCCCTGCAACTTCGCGCCGTCCGCGCCCAGCAGCTTCTTGACTTCAGCCAGTTCGGTCATGGAGGTGGGGCACACGTCCGGGCACTGGGTGTAGCCGAAGAACAGCACCACCACCTTGCCCGCAAAGTCCTTGATGCTGCGCGGCTGGCCATTGTGGTCGGTCAGCGCGAAGTCTTTCGCGTAGTCGGCGCCGGTGATGTCGATCGCGGCGAACTGCGGCTTGCTCTCGGTGCAGGCAGTCATCATGCCAATAGCCCCCGCCAGCAACACGCAAGATGCTATGAATTTGAGAGCGTTTCGTTTTTTCATGATGACCAAGGTAAGTAGTGATCGATCAGCAATGCCGCGAACAGCAGGCTCAGGTGGATCAGCGAGAAGCGGAAGGTGCGGCGTGCCAGCTCGTCGGAGTAGTTGCGCCACAGGCGCCAGGCGTACCAGCAGAACCCCGCGCTCAGCAGCACGGCGCTGACCAGATAGAACCAGCCGCTCATGCGGTAGATGAAGGGCATGAGGCAGGCCGCAAACAGGATCACGGTATAGAGCAGGACCTGCAGGCGCGTGAATTCATTGCCGTGCGTCACCGGCAGCATCGGCAGGCCGGACTTGCGGTAGTCCTCCACCCGGTACAGGGCCAGGGCCCAGAAGTGCGGCGGCGTCCACAGGAAGATGATGAGGAAGAGGATCAGCGCCTCCGGCCCGACGTCGCCGGTCATCGCGGCCCAGCCCAGCACCGGCGGCATGGCGCCCGAGGCGCCGCCGATCACGATGTTCTGCGGGGTGAGCGGCTTGAGGATCACGGTGTAGACCACCGCATAACCGACAAAGGTGGCGAAGGTGAGCCACATGGTCAAGGGGTTGACCCAGACGTACAGCACCCAGGAGCCGGCCGCGCACAGCACGGCCGAGAACAGCAGGGTCTGGCCGTCACCCAGTTCGCCCTTGGCGGTGGGGCGCCAGGCGGTGCGCTTCATCTTGGCGTCGATGCCTTTTTCAACAATGCAGTTGAAGGCGGCGGCGGCACCGGCCACCAGCCAGATCCCCAGGCAGGCGAGCAGCCCGAGCCGCACCTCGGCCCAGCTGGGCACGCCGGGCACGGCCAGCACCATGCCGATCAGGGCGCAGAACACGATGAGCTGGATCACGCGCGGCTTGGTCAGCGCATGGAACTGCCGGTACACAGCGGGTTGGAACAGGGAGGAAATAACAGTCATGCAGCAGGTCTCGAAACTGAAGTCGCACCGGGGCGCCGGCGGGCGAGCGCTATCGCCCAGGTCAGCACCAGCACCAGGGCAGCAGCCCCGCCGGTGTGCAAGACCGCCGCCAACAGCGGCCAGTCCAGCACCACATTGCTCAGCCCGGTCAGGAATTGCAGCGTCGCCAGAACGGCCAGCCAGCGCGCCGGGCGGCGCCAGGCGTCAACCGACATCATGCGCCAGGCCAGCAGCGCCAGCAACAGCAGCACACCATAGGCCATGAGACGGTGGACGTAGTGGACGGCAGTGAGCGCGGCAAAGTCGATGTGCTGCCCGCCGGGCGTCAGGCCCAGTTCGCGCCAGAGGGCGAAGCCCTGGCTGAAATTCATGTCGGGCCACCAGCTGCCCTGGCACATCGGAAATTCGCTGCAGGCCAGCACGGCGTAGTTGGTACTGACCCAGCCGCCCAGGGCGATCTGCACGACCACCAGCGCCGACGTGATGGCCAGCAAGCGACGCACACCCGAGCCGGCCTGCACCGGCGGGGCCGGGCTGTGCTGCTGCGCGTAGTGCAGCGCCTGCAGGCACAGCAGGGCCAGCAGCACCAGGCCGCCGAGCAGGTGCAGCGTGACGATGAGCGGGAACAATTTCATGGTGACGGTCAGCGCACCGAAGGCGCCCTGGATGGCGATCCAGACCAGCGTCAGGGTCGGCCACCAGGGATTGAGTCCGCCCTGCGCCGTCTCGCGCCGGCGTCCCAGCCAACTGGCCGCGGCCAGCACCAGGATCAGCACGCCGACGCCGGTGGCCAGATAGCGGTGGACCATCTCGACCCAGGCCTTGCCGTGCGTGACCGGCCCGGTGGGCATGGCGGATTGGGCGGCGCTGATTTGCGCCTGCGCGCCGGCCGGGCTGGCATGGCCATAACAGCCGGGCCAGTCCGGGCAACCCAGGCCCGAATCCGTCTGCCGCGTGAAAGCGCCGAACAGCACCAGGTCGAAAGTGAGGAACAAGGTCAGCAGGGTCAGGGCATGCAGGCGCCGTGCCGGTGTGGCCTGGCGGTTGCGCAGCCAGACCCAGGTCAGCGGCCCGAGGGCCAGCACGGCCCCCATCAGCATCATCCGCAGAACGGGCGACAGGTCGTACAAAGCAGGCGGGTTCATGCGGGTTTACCGTCCGGCCTCATCCCACGACGAAGAGGCGCGCATCAGCCGCTCCAGATCCCGTTTGGCCTTGGCGGCTGTTGCCAGGTCGAGGTTGGCGGGGAAGCGCATCATCCAGTTGCCCAGCGGATCGACCACGTACAGGTGCTCGCTCAAGTCGTGCCCGCTGGCCGGCTGCAGCCACTGCGCCAGCGGCGCGGGCGCCACGCGCAACACGACGGCCTGCTGCAACCCCGTGTGCAGGGCTGGCGCCACGGGCTGCTCATCGGTCACGAGCCAGACCCGGTCCAGCCGGTCCTTGTCCTTGCCCAGGCTCTCGCGCAACTGGCGCTGAAAGTAGAGCTGCTGCACGCAGGCCTCATTGCAGTTGCCGCTGCCCACGCTCACCAGCAGCCACTGCCCCTTGAGTTCACGCAGGTTGCTGATCCGGCCGTCGAGCCCGACCGCTGCCAGGTCGGGCAAGGGGCGCTGCGGGTTGATGAGCTCACCGAAGTTGCGCAGCCCTTGCGGGCGGATCACGTAATAGGTGAAATAGGAGGCGACCACCGGGGCGGCACATATCAGCAGCACCAGAATCATTTTCCAGCGGCCGCTGGTAGTGCGCCGCTCCTCCTCGGCCATGACCTGCGCGGGCTCCGGCATCGAATAGACCGTGAGTGCTATGGGTTGATCGGCCTGAGCGCGCTCAGACCCGTTGCCGTGTGATGAATCGTCTAACAATTTGGAACCAGACATAAAGAATCGCCATCAGGGCGCTGAGCCCGAACCATTGAAATGCGTAACCGTAATTCGTGTCGCTGCCCGCGCTGGCCGCGGGCCACTCGCGCAACAGGCCGTCGCCCGTTGCTCCCGTCTGCAGGACCGACCCCGGCACCAGCGGCACGCCGATTTCCGCACTGAATTGGGCCAGATCCAGATTTTGCCGGATCGGCCCCGCTTGAGGCCCGCCCAGCTCATATAACTTGGCCGGCGGCGGGGCCATCCGGCCAGCCACCTCCACCATGCCAGGCGGCGTATCGATCTTCGGCACTTGCGCGCGATCGATGAAATTGCGCGGCACCCAGCCCCGCTGCACCAGCACGGCCTGGGGGCTGCCCTCCAGTTGCAGCGGCGTCACCACATAGAACCCGGGCTTGGCATTCATTTGCCGGTTGTCCAGGAACACCGTCTTCTCCGCCAGCCAGCGCCCCCTGACGCTGATGCGGCGATGAAGCAGGCCATCCAGCGGCAGATGGCCCAGCAGGGTGGCGCCAGCCAACTCGGCCTGCCGGCCCCGCGCCTCGATGCTGGCCTGCACGCGCTCCTTTTCGGCCGCGCGCGAAAGCTGCCAGCGCCCCAGCGACAGCGTCAGCCCCACCGCCAGGATAGTGATGACAGTGATCAGCCAGAACTTTGTCCGTTCACTCACGCGATAATCCAATCCATGACATATTTCATTGCGCTTGCGTTTCTCGCCATCCTCGCCAGCCTGGGCGCCGCCCTGTTCTTCATGATGAGGGACGGCCGCGACGACAAGCCCAAGACCAACCACATGGCCCGGGCCCTGGCCTTCCGGGTCGGCTTTTCCATCCTGCTGTTCGTCTGCATCCTGCTGGCCTGGAAGCTGGGCTACATCCACCCCACCGGCATCCCCGCCGGCAAATAACTCTTCATCAGAAACAAAAACAAAAGCCGCGTTGAGCGGCTTTTGTTTTTGTTGCCACGCCAAGCGGCGTAGCGAGCGGGCTTCAGCCTAGGCGCGGGTGGCGGGAAACCGGAACGTACTTTCAGGTACGTGAGGATTTCCCGACAGGACCCGCAACGACGGATCAAGCCCGCGCAGTAGCCGCTGCTATCAAAGCCAGTAGACGAGGATGTAGAGGCCCAGCCACACCACGTCCACAAAGTGCCAGTACCAGGCCGCGCCTTCGAAACCGAAGTGGCGTTCTGCCGTGAAATGGCCTTTATGCAGGCGCAGGGTGATGAACAGCAGCATCAGCATACCGACGAACACGTGGAAGCCGTGGAAACCGGTCAGCAAGAAGAAGGTGGAGCCATAGACGCCCGAGCTGAGCTTCAGGTTCAGCTCGTGGTAGGCATGGTAGTACTCATAGCCCTGAACAAACAGGAAGGTCAGGCCCAGCAGCACCGTGATCCACATGAAGCCGATGGTCTTGCTGCGGTTGCCGTCACGCAGGGCGTGGTGGGCAATGGTCAGCGTGACACCGGAGCTCAGCAGCAGGGCGGTGTTGATGGTGGGCAGCCAGAACGGCGTCATGGTCTGGAAAGGCTCGACGATACCGGCCGGAGAAGCCGTCGCGCCGGCCACCAGGCTGGGCCAGGCAGCCTTGAATTCGGGCCAGAGAACGGCATTGTCCAGGCTGCCCAAGGCCGGCACGGAGTGCGCGCGCACCCACCACAGGGCGGTGAAGAAGGCACCGAAGAACATCACTTCCGAGAAGATGAACCAGGTCATGCTCCAGCGATAGGACAGATCGATCTTGTGGCCGTACTGGCCGCCTTCGCTCTCGCCGACGGCATCGCGGAACCACTGGTAGAGCACGCCGAGCCACCACAGCAGGCCGAACATCAGGGAATACTTGCCCCAGTCGGCGCCGTTGATCCATTGGGCCGCGCCAAAAAAGACAAAAAACAGGCCCAGCGCAGCCATGGCCGGGTGGCGTGACGGGGCGGGCACGAAGTAATGCGGGGTTCCGCCGTGTGTTGTCGAACTCATTTTTGCTCCATTCCTTCCGGTTCTCTTCAATTTTTTTCAGTGCAACGGGCCGGCCTTACTTGGCCACGACCCAGTTCACCAGTGCAATCAAACTCACTACAAAAAGCAGTCCGCCCACAATGGCCACGCCAATGATGTGGTACAGGGTGACCTGGGCACCATCGTCCTGGAATTCGCTGTTCTTGCGGACTCCAAGAAAAGACCAGGCCACAGCCTTGACCGTGCGCCAGAGCGAAGCCTTGCGCACCGCCGGTTTAGTTGACATCTCGCCGCTCATGCGCCGACTCCTGGCACGACCGGCGCCTTGGCAGACGTCAGGCCGGGTGCCGGCGGCGTCTTGCTGCCCACTTCAAAGAAGGTGTAGGACAAGGTAATTGTCGTCACGTCCTTCGAGAGCTTCGGGTCGATCACAAAAGCCACCGGCCAGGTTTTCTTCTCGCCAGGGTCCAGCGTGTACTGGTTGAAGCAGAAGCACTCCAGCTTGTTGAAGTGGGCCGCGGCCTGGCGCGGCGCGTAGCTCGGGAAGGCCTGCGCCGACATGCGGTGATCCTGCACGTTCTGGAATTCGTACAACACCGTGGCCAGTTCACCGGGGTGGACCTGCAGCGAGCGCCGGGCCGGCTTGAAACTCCAGGGACCGCGCGAGTTGGCGTCAAATTCCACCGTGATCGTGCGGCTCAGGTCAACCTGGGTATTGCCGGGAGTGGCCACGCTGCCGCCGGGAACATTGCGCTCGCCCAGCGCCAGGACGTTGATGCCGGTCATCTCGCAAATGGTCTTGTAGATCGGCACCAGGGCATAGCCAAAGCCGAACATGCCGGCCGCAACCACGGCCAGCTTGCCAACCATCCTGACGTTATCGCGCCGCAGGCTCATGTCTTGCTGCTCACTTGCCGAGAAAAGCCATCTTGGCCATGAAGCCGACAAAGAACACCAACACCACCGACACCAGGATCAGTGCCGTCTTCATGTTGGCTTTCTTTTGCTCTTCGGGGGTCATATATCGCAACTCCGGGCAGTCAAGGTTCAAGCGATGACGCGGTTCGCATCAGCATTCAGCTTGGGCGGCGTTTCAAAGGTGTGGAAAGGCGCCGGCGACGGGACTTCCCACTCCAGACCCTCAGCACCATCCCACGGTTTCTGCGGCGCCTTCGCGCCCCGGCCTTTCATGACCGGCAGCACGATGAAGAAGAAGAAATACACCTGCGCGAAGCCGAAGAAGAACGCACCGACGGAAGCGATCGCATTGAAGTCGGCAAACTGCATGGGGTAGTCGGCGTAGCGGCGCGGCATGCCAGCCAAGCCCAGGAAGTGCATGGGGAAGAAGGTGACGTTGAACGAAATCAGCGACCACCAGAAATGGATCTTGCCGCGGGTCTCGTTGTACATGACGCCCGTCCACTTGGGGCTCCAGTAGTAGAAGCCGGCAAACAGGCAGAACAATGAGCCCGCCACCAGCACATAGTGGAAGTGGGCCACGATGTAGTAGGTGTCCTGGATCTGGATGTCGATCGGGGCCACGGCCGGGATCAGGCCGGTGAAGCCGCCGATGGTGAACACGAAGATGAAACCGATGGCAAACAGCATGGGGGTTTCAAAGGTCATCGAACCGCGCCACATGGTGGCGATCCAGTTGAAGATCTTCACGGCCGTGGGCACCGCGATCAGCATGGTGGCGTACATGAAGAACAGCTGGCCGGTCACCGGCATGCCGGTGGTGAACATGTGGTGCGCCCAGACGATGAAGCTCAGGATGGCGATCGACGAGGTGGCGTACACCATGGAGGCGTAGCCAAACAGTTTCTTGCGCGAGAAGGCCGGAACGATCTGGCTGATGATGCCGAAAGCCGGCAAGATCATGATGTACACCTCGGGGTGGCCGAAGAACCAGAAGATGTGCTGGAACATCACCGGGTCGCCGCCGCCGGCGGGGTTGAAGAAGCTGGTGCCAAAGTGGCGGTCGGTCAGCGTCATGGTGATCGCGCCAGCCAGCACCGGCATCACGGCGATCAGCAGGTAGGCGGTGATCAGCCAGGTCCAGCAGAACATCGGCATCTTCATCAGCGTCATGCCGGGCGCGCGCATGTTCAGGATGGTCACGATGATGTTGATCGAACCCATGATGGACGAGGCGCCCATGATGTGCAGGGCAAAAATGCCGGCGTCCATCGAGGGGCCCATCTGCAGCGTCAGCGGAGCGTAGAAGGTCCAGCCGGCAGCAGGCGCGCCACCGGGCATGAAGAAAGAACCCGCCACCAGGATACCGGCAGGAATCAGCAGCCAGAAGCTGAAGTTGTTCATGCGGGCAAACGCCATGTCGGGGGCGCCGATCTGCATCGGAATCATCCAGTTGGCGAAACCGACGAAGGCCGGCATGATGGCGCCGAACACCATGATCACGCCGTGCATGGTGGTCAACTGGTTGAACAGCTCGGGGTTCACGATCTGCAGGCCGGGCTTGAACAGCTCGGCGCGGATCAGCAGCGCCAGAACGCCGCCGAGCATCAGCATGGTGAAGGCGAACAGCAGGTACAGGGTACCGATGTCCTTGTGGTTGGTCGCAAAGACCCAGCGCCGCCAGCCGGTGGGGGCGTGGTGGTCGTCATGGGCGTGATCGTGATGGTCTAGAACGGCACTCATCCTGATTTCCTTCTCAATTCTTTGTAAACGTTGACGACTGATTACTTGCGGGCTGCCTTGACGTCAGCCGGCTGAACCAGTTGTCCCGTCTTGTTGGACCAGTTGTTCTTGGTGAAGGTGATCACCGCGGCGAGGTCGGTATCGCCGAGCTGCTTCCAGGACGGCATGCCGAGATTGGTCCGGCCATTGAGCACGACAGCGAGCTGCACGGCCTTGTCGCTGTTCAGCACGACAGCCGAGCCATCCAGCGGTTTGATCGGACCAGCGCCCTTGCCGTTGGGCTGGTGGCAGGCAGCGCAGTTGGCCGCATAGACCTTCTCGCCACGCTTGCTGATATCGGCCAGCGTCCAGACCTTGGCCGGATCGTCCATCTTGGCGGCCATCTTCTTCTGCTCGACGGCAACCCACTTGCTGTAGTCCTCGGCGGACAACACCTTCACATGGATCGGCATGTAGGCGTGCTCCTTGCCGCACAGCTCGGCGCACTGGCCGTAGAAGTCGCCGGTTTTTTCGGCACGGAACCAGGTGTCGCGCACGAAGCCGGGGATGGCGTCCTGCTTGATGCCGAAGGACGGCACCATGAAAGCGTGGATCACGTCGTTGGAAGTGGTGATGATGCGAATCTTCTTGTCCACCGGCACCACCAGCGGGTGGTCCACCTTCAGCAGGTAGTCATCGGTGGGCGGCGGCTTGCCTGAATTGGACATTTCACGCTGGGCCGGATCCAGGGTGGACAGGAAGCCAATGCCTTCGCCCTCGCCCTTGAGGTAGTCGTAGCCCCATTTCCACTGGTAACCCGTGGCCTTGATGGTGAGGTCGGCATTGCTGGTGTCCTTCATGGCCACCACCATCTTGGTGGCCGGCAGGGCCATCAGGATCACGATGATGAAGGGGATCACGGTCCAGATGATTTCGACCGTCACCGATTCATGGAAGGTGGCCGCCTTGTGACCCACCGACTTGCGGTGCTTCCAGATCGCATAAAACATGACGCTGAACACAGCGACAAAAATCACCGCGCACAGGATCAGCATGAACCAGTGCAGCCAGTACACCCCTTCAGCGATTTTGGTGACCGGGGGATGCAGATTGAGCTGATTGACCGCCGGCCCGCCGGGCAGGTCATTCACCGCTTGCGCCGCCGTGAATGCCGTGGTGCCAGCCCATGCACTTGCCGCAAGCAGCAGTGAAGCCAATTTGTTAAAAATGTTCTTCATCATGTTCACTTCTTCATTGCCTCATTAAATCAAGACTGTCGACCAGGCCAGCGGGCTTGCGTTTTCCCATGCCGGTACATCATCCTTCCGGGCACAGAACAGCCAAAAAACGTTGAAAACCTAAATTCAGCAGCGGCTTATTCTAGCCCATCGTTTTGAGGCCCCGAATCGGGTCCGGACCGGGCGTGTCAAAGACCCGGTGGCCGGCCTTTTTGACCGCGCAGGGCCTGGCGCATCTCCTCCAGCGGCACCACGGTCTGCGGCGCCACGCCCATGCGGGGCCGGGGTTTGAACGCATGGCCATAGACAATTTCGAAGGTCAGCTTGAGCCGCCCGCCTTCGGACGGATCGGCCAGTTCACGCCCCAGGGCCTGGTGCAGGCGTTCGCGCCACGCCCGCCCCCGCAGACCGGGGAAACGCTCCGGATGCAGGTTGCGCCCCAGTTCGCGCAACTCCTGCAGCAGCCGCTGCGGCGTCTCGAACGTCAGCACGATGCGCTCCATGTCCATCACCGGCTCGGCAAAGCCGGCCTGCACCAGCATGTCGCCCCAGTCATGCATGTCGGTGAATTCATGCGCCGGCGCGGGCCAGCCCAGGGCCCGGTACAGCGCGCGCAGTTCGCGCAGCGTGTCGGGCCCCAGGCAGGAAAACATCAGGAAGCCATCCACCGCCAGCGCCCGGTGCCAGCGCGCGATCAGCGCCTGCGGATCGGCGGCCATGTGCAGCGCCATATTCGCCCACAGCATCTGGACACCGCCTTCGGGCAGGGCGTCGGCGCGCCGGACAGCGCCGGTCCAGCGGGACGGATGCCACCAGGGCTTCCCTATTTTCTTGATCGCCAGCGGCGCCTGCCCCTCCAGGACATGGGCCCAATAACAGTCCGAATCCGGGTAACGCTGCTGCAGCAAAGCCTGGGCCTGCATGCCGCCGCGTTCCGGTTCCCAATGCACCCAGGAGGCAGGTTGGCGCTTGATCCAGTCCAGCCGCTCCTGCATGCGCCGCGCCACTTCCTCATGCAGCCAGGGCGACTCGCCTGGGGACAGTAGCTGCCAACGCTTTGCAGCGCGGGGGTCGATGGTGGGGGGGCGCTCGGAGTTCATGATGCAAAGGCAATAGCCCGCCGAGTATATTGAGTCCATGTTTCGCGCCCTGATCCACGGCCTGTCGGAGCGCCTGCCCAGCCAGTGCGCGGTCTGCCACGCCTGGCCGGCGCAAGCGGTGTGCGAGGACTGCGTGGCGCGCTTTGCCCAGCCGCAGCCGCGCTGCAGTACCTGTGCCCTGTCCGTGCCCGCCGGCGTGCTGCGCTGCGGGGCCTGCCTGCGTTCCGGCCCGCCGCTGGACGCCTGCCTGGCCGCCGTGACCTACACCTTTCCCTGGGGCCAGTTGATCACCCGCTACAAATTCGGCGCCAGCCCGGGCTGGTCCGCCGCCCTGGCCCTGCTGCTGCGCAGCGCCCCCTGGGTCGAGCCCGCCCTGGAGCAGGCCGACCTGCTGCTGCCCATGCCCCTGTCCCGGCAGCGCCTGCAGGAGCGCGGCTTCAACCAGGCACTGGAACTGGCCCGCCACCTCGCTCCGGCCAAGACCACCGCCGGCCTGTTGCTGCGCATCCGCCATACCGCGCCGCAAAGCTCGCTCAAGCGCGCCGAGCGTTTGCACAATGTGCGCGCCGCCTTTGCCGTCGATCCGCTGCGCAGCGCCGAGTTGCGCGACAAGCGGGTGGTCCTGCTGGACGATGTGATGACCAGCGGCGCTTCGCTGTTTGCCGCCGCGCAGGCCCTGCGCCAAGCCGGCGCGGCGCACATCACGGGCCTGGTGCTGGCCAGAACTGAATAGCCCCCACGCTCGGCACTTTGTGTCCTCGCTGCCCCCCGAGGGGGCCCTCGCGGCTTCGGGCGGCCGTGCGCCGCTCAAGCTCTTCTGGCGCGGGTGACAATATGCGGATGTTCCACATCGTCCTGGTCGAACCCGAGATCCCGCCCAACACGGGCAACGTCATCCGCCTGGCCGCCAACACCGGCTGCACCCTGCATCTGGTCGAGCCGCTAGGGTTTTCCATGGACGACAAGCACATGCGCCGCGCCGGGCTGGACTATCACGAGTACGCCGAAGTGCGGCGTCATGCCGGCTGGGCCGAGTTCCTGGCCACTGAGAAGCCGCAGCCGGACCGCCTGTTCGCGCTGACCACGCGGGCGACACGGCTGGTGCACGACAACGTCTTCAAGCCGGGTGACTGGCTGGTGTTCGGCTCCGAGACGCGGGGCCTGCCGGATGCCGTGCGCGCCGGCTTTGCAGGCGCGCAGCAGTTGAAACTGCCCATGCGGGCCGGCCAGCGCAGCCTGAACCTGTCCAACGCCGTGGCGGTGACGGTGTTCGAGGCCTGGCGGCAGAACGACTTCAGAACGCTGTAGTCAGGGGTAGCGCCGCGCGATCGACTCGGCCACGCACACCGGCTTCGCCGCCCCTTCGCGCTCGATGGTCACTTCCCAGGCCATCTGCATGCCCTGGTTGTCGATCGGCTCGCACTGCAGCAGCTTCATGCGCGCGCGCAGCCGGCTGCCCACCGGCACCGGCGCCATGAAACGCACCTTGTTGAGCCCGTAGTTCACGCCCATGCGCGACTGCACAATCGCCATCGACGTTTCGAAAAACTTCGGCAGCAGCGACAGGGTCAAAAAGCCGTGCGCGATCGGCGCGCCAAAGGGGCCGGCCTTGGCCTTGTCCACATCGACATGGATCCACTGGTGGTCGCCGGTGGCTTGCGCGAACAGGTTGACCTGCTCCTGGGTGATGGTGAGCCAGTCGCTGACCGCGACCTCCTGGCCGACCAGGGCCGGGAATTCCTGCAGGGTTTGAAATGTTTTCATGCCGCCAAGGGTGTCCGCCCGCTCACTGATCGAGCCAGCGGCAGATCCCCTGCCACTGCGCCAGATCCTTCTCGACCCGGTTGGGCGCCACGTCGAACAGCGTCAGCCCCCGCGCCGCCAGGTGAATGTAATTCTGCGTATGGCGCAGGTAGCCCAGCACCGGCAGCCCCAGGCCATCGACGAACTCATGCAGCTTGTCGGCGGCAATGGTGCGGGCATCGACCCGCATGCCCACGATGCCGACCTGAACCTTGCCGGCATGGCTGTGCCGGGCGAGCTGGTCCAGAAAAGCGCGGGTGGCAAAGATGTCGAACACGCTGGGCTGCAGCGGCACGATCACCTTGTCGGCATACTTCATCACCTCGTTGAGCAGGTG
>Ga0210129_1000307_pt1 | contig 12724 bp, 8 predicted proteins | sample WestPond_Cattail_2_FD_185582 | JGI IMG/M metagenome (GOLD analysis project Ga0210129, IMG submission 185582) | Wetland microbial communities from the San Francisco Bay, California, USA, that impact long-term carbon sequestration -... | ecosystem: Environmental > Aquatic > Marine > Wetlands ... | reverse complement strand
CCCTGCACAACGATATGGTCGCCCAGGCGGCTGATGTTTTGTATCTTCAACACCTTGTACAAGCAGTTTTTTACAACAGAGATGGCTAAACCGGCTGCAATGTCATTCTCATCAAGCTGTTGGCGCAATGCCTCTTTAACCTTTGAATTCATGAACACCGTGCAGCGTGTACCCAAGTCGGCAGGATGTTTTGCCATACAGGCTTTATTAGCGAATTCAGGCAACGTACTGTTCATCATCCCTGCAAACAGTTGCAGAAAAGAACCGCATCCGGATGAACACGATTCGTTTAATTCGATGTTTGATACGGCACCGTTGTCAATGAATATCGACTTAATATCCTGTCCGCCTATGTCAAGAATGAACGACACTTCAGGCGACACATATTGGGCAGCCTTGAAGTGAGCCATCGTTTCAACCAGACCGTAATCAATGTTGAGAGCAGCTTTAATCAAGTCTTCACCGTATCCTGTCACTGCTGAAGACAACACATTAAGCGTAGCGTTCTTCTTGTTTACTTCGTCATAAAGCAAGCGTAAAGAGTCCTCCACAGCATGTAGCGGGTTACCTTTATTGGGGCGATAATCGCTGAAAAGCAATATACCGTCGGCATCAACGACCACAAGTTTTGTTGTAGTAGACCCTGAATCTACACCTATATATATATTATATTCCCCGTTTTGTTCTATTTCTTTCCGTTCCAGCTTCTTTATTCTCAGATGTTGTTTCCAATCTTCATACTGTTTTTCATCTTTGAAAAGCGGAGGTAGTATTGTTGACGATGTTATCTTTATACCGGCATTAAACCTTGTAAGTACGGCATGCATAGCCACCGGTTTACTTTCCGTTGCATGCAGAGCAGCGCCGCGTGATGTCACTCTTTCAGCATTGGGCAGTGAGATAATATCATCTTTATCTATTTGCAGCACACGCATAAAAGCATCTCTCAGCGAAGGCAGGAATGTGAGCGGTCCGCCTGTGCAAAACACAGGCACGATGAGGTCATTACCTTTAGCCAAAGTAGTTACCGTCTGCATTGCCACGGCTTGAAATATGCTTGCAGCAATGTTCTCCAACGGCAGTTTGCGACTTAGCAAGTTTTGTATATCTGTTTTTGCAAACACGCCGCAGCGTGAAGCAATAGGATAAATTTGTGTGTAGTTTTTAGCCTTGTCATTCAGTTCTTCAAGGGAAATGTTCAGCAATGTAGCCATCTGGTCGATAAAGGCACCCGTACCGCCTGCACAACTGCCGTTCATGCGGATGTCAGGACTCTTCTTATCAGAGAAAAACACCATCTTGGCATCTTCACCACCCAAGTCGAGCAACGTAAAATCATTCATACCGTATTGCTTAACCACTAAGCTTGAAGCAATCACCTCTTGTATGAATGGCAGACCGCTGCGTTCGCTAAGCCCTATTCCGGCGGAGCCAGTGATGCAAATCTTAAATTGTGAATCGGGGAACAACTCATCCACTTTGCGCAGTTCATTGCCAACCGTACCTTTTATATCTGTGTGATGGCGCAAGTATGAGCTGTACACCTCTTTTGAAGTGCATTCATCTATAACGGTAAGTTTTACTGTTGTAGAGCCGGCATCTATACCAACGCAATAAGTCTTCATATCATTCAATTCAAAATTATGGCATGCAAAATTGCTACAAAAACATCAATTATGCAAATATTTTTGATAAATAAAAAATAATGTCAACGTTAGATGTAAATAAGAAAAGGACTAATCGTTTCTTTAAGCTTATAATATTGCTCATAATATGTATTGGTTTATAAATAATTCACTATAAGTTTGATATTATATTATTTATGTTATACTTTTGCATGCAGATTGTTAATGGAGAATTAAAGGATATGGCGTTTATTTGTAATCAACGAACGGAAATATCAAACAAATTGTGTATTATTTGCTTGATAATGAAATATTTATTATGTTTGTCGACAGAAATGAAACAGTTTTGTAACAGAAACTTCACAAAATATTCATGGAATATTCTGAAACAAGTAAAAAATAATATAGTCCTTTGCCCTTAATAATAGAAAAGAGTTAAATAAATATTCATATAATAATTTTATTAATTAAAGTTTATGAAGAAAATAATCAAACTTTTACTTTTTGGACTTATGTTGTTGGGAACAATAAACGTAAGCGCCCAAGTAACTACGTCTGCTATCAGTGGAAAGATAGTTGATGAGAGTGACAAAGCGGCTATAGGTGCCACAGTGGTTGCAGTGCACCAACCATCAGGTACAAAATATACCGCAGTAACTAACGACGAAGGTCAGTACACCATTCAGGGTATGCGTACAGGTGGTCCTTACAAAGTTGAAATTTCGTATGTCGGCTATCAAGCAACCACTTATAATGATGTTTACCTTGAACTGGGTAACACATTCAATTTGGATACTAAATTGAAAACATCTTCACAGGTACTTCAGGAAGTCATCGTAAGCGCCACTGCTGCAAGGAAGCTGATGACCGGTGCAGGACAAAACTTCTCTTCATCTTCAATTGCAAATACCCCTACTGTAAGTCGTAACATTTACGACATTGTTAAGAATATGCCTATGGCTCAAACAAACAAAATCGGTGGTATTTCATTTGCAGGTACAAATAACCGTTACAACAGTTTCCAAGTAGACGGTACTGTCAGCAACGATGTGTTCGGACTTGCTGCTTCAGGAACAAACGGAGGTCAGACAGGTGCAAACCCTATTTCGCTTGATGCAATTCAGGAGATTCAGGTAGTAGTTGCTCCATACGATGTGCGTCAAAGCGGATTCACAGGTGGCGGTATTAATGCTATTACAAAGCAAGGAACCAATGAATTCCACGGTGATGTTTACGGTTATTATTTCAATCAGAATTCCTTCGGCAAACATAGTGCTCCTAACGGTTATATAAAACAGGCTCTTAATAAACAACATGCCACAACTCTTGGTTTTTCATTAGGTGGTCCGATTATTAAAGATAAGTTATTCTTCTTCGCTAATGTTGAGAATTACGACCAATCATATCCTGAAACATATTATCCCGGTTGCAATTCAACTTATTTGAGTACAGCATTGGCACAACAGGTATTAACACGTTATAATTCCCTTACAGGATTATCCGACAGTTTCGGTTCACGGAATATCGCTCAAAAATCTTTAGGTATTTTGGCTCGTATCGATTGGAACATCGACAACAATAATAAGTTCGATTTCCGCTATCAACACAATAACTCTTCTGAGGATGTTTATGGTGTAGGCAGTAGTTCTTATGTATTTGGCAATAGCGGTTATACTATGAAAGACAACACAAACTCATACGTAGCCGAATTGAATTCACATCTCAGCAATGAGTTATATAATGAATTCCGTGGGTCATTGACCACTGTTCGCGATAAGCGTGTGGTTCCATATCAAGGACCTACAGTTTATATTAAAAGTGCCGCTGACGATGATTATGTCAATATAAGTCTTGGTACAGACTATTCTTCAGGCGCGAACATGATGAACAGCAACACATACACTCTTGAGGACAATCTATCATGGTATAAGGGAGCACACACATTCACTTTCGGTACACATAATGAATTTTTCCATTTCGAGAATGAATTCGTGCAATATAACAACGGTGAATGGTATTATACTTCACTTACAAATTTCCTTAACGACCAATGTTCAACATTTTATTACAAGTACACTGACCCAGCAGGGTTTGTTCCTAAGTTCAATGCCGCTCAATTCGGATTCTATGCACAAGACAAATGGAATGCCACTAAAGATTTCACTCTAACTTACGGTCTTCGTATAGATATTCCTCATGTATCCGATAAACCTACTACAAACCCTACATTTAACAGCTATGCACAGGGCAAAGGTCTTAATGCACGTGTAGGTACAGTGCCATCTGCAAAAGTTATGTTCTCACCGCGTATTGGTTTCCGTTGGTTCCTTGATGAAGATCATAACACATTGCTTCGCGGTGGTACAGGCTTATTCACAGGTCGTGTACCGTTTGTATGGCTTTCAAATGTATTTACTAATGACGGTATGGAGCAAAAGGGTGTTACCATATACTCTTCTACCAATCCAACAACAAAAGTAACCACATGGGCACCATCTTTTACTACATATCATAGTACTCCTAGTGCAGCTGCTGCAACAAGTTCTGTAGCTAACCCTGATATTTGCACAGTCAGCAAGAAGTTCAAATTCCCGCAAGTATTCCGTACAGACCTTGCTCTTGAACAAAAGCTGCCATACGACATTAAGATGACGTTGGAAGGTGTATATTCAAAGACACTTAACGACGCATATTTTAAAAATTTAGCTATCACACAGAGCACTACCACTCCTTATGTATATGCCGTATCGGGTGTTGCAGCTTCAGCAGCTCCTTATTATACAGTAGACAAGAGTTATGCAAGTATCATTGATTTGGAAAACAGCAACAAAGGATACACATATTCATTGTCAGCTATGTTGCAGAAATCATTTGACTTCGGTTTAAATACTTCGGCATCATATACCTTTGGTCATTCAAAATCACTATACGACGGTACTTCTTCCGTAGCAACTTCAAATTGGAAATATAATTATGCTCTTGACACTAATAATCCGTCTTTGGCATATTCAACATTTGATATTCCAAATCGTATAACCGCTTCAATCGGTTATACAACTCCTAAATATTTAGGCGGGTTACTCAGTACGGATGCTACATTGAATTACACAGGTGTAAACGGAATGCGCTATAGCATAACAATGAACGAAAGTGTTAATTATAACGGAGATGGGTCAGCTACAGGTACAAATAGTAACTCTTTGCTTTATATTCCTACGGTAACTGAATTACAACAAATGACTTTTGTTGCGGGTAAAGATGCTAAAGGTAATGCTTTAACGGCTGACCAATGTCGCCAATACTTTGAAAGTTGGATTGAGGGAAACAAATATGCTAAGAATCATCGTGGTGAATACTCTAAACGTAACTGTTGTTCTGCTCCATGGGAAAACCATTTTGACTTTCATTTGGCAGAAAACATATTCTTAGGAAAAGAATGCGGAACGAAATTACAACTTACATTCGATATTATCAACGCTGCCAATTTGCTTAACAAACGCTGGGGTGTAAATTATGCATCTGCATATAATGAATGTCCTGTGCAAATGACGGCACTTACAGCTAGTGGATCTGCCAATATAGCATCATTTACATACAATGGCAACAACACTGTTACAAAGAGTGATGTTGATTCACGTTGGCATGCACAAATAGGTTTGAAGCTGATTTTCTAACAGAATATTTAAACTACTTTTTTATAATCGGAGAGTATTCCTTACTTTTGTGTGGGAATACTCTTCTTTAATCTGCATAAGTTATGAAAAGATTAATAACACTTTTATTTTGCATTGTTTTCTGCATCGGCACTGTTGGTGCAAAGTCAAAAAACTATACGGTTATCGTTTCGCTCGACGGTTGCCGCTGGGACTACCCTCAATTGTATCACACACCGTTCTTCGACAGTATGGCTGCCAACGGAGTCAGTGCCACAATGTATGCCTCATTCCCGTCAGTAACGTTCCCAAATCACTATACTTTGGCCACAGGGCTTTATCCTGATCATCACGGACTGATTAACAATACTTTCTATGACCGTGAAGGGAAATGCGTTTACAGCATCGGTAATCCAGTCACACGCAATAATCCCAAGTACTACGGTGGCGAACCTATCTGGATTACTGCCGAACGCCAGGGTGTCACTGCCGCTTCGGTTTATTGGGTTGGCTCCGACTTGGAGGCACCGGTGAAACATGCTTCGTATTATTATGTGTTCAGCAAGCTGCCGCGCCTTACTTTCCCGGAGCGTGTCGACAAGGTAATCGACCTGTTGAGTATGCCTGAGAGCAAACGTCCGCATTTCGTTATGGTTTATTTTGAAGAGCCTGATGAAGAGGGTCATCGTTTCGGTCCGCAAAGCAAGATAACGGGACGCATGGTTGAGAGTTTGGATTCATTGATGAGCTGCTTGTGGACGAGAATACAATCGTTGCCGATAGGCAAAAATGTCAACTTGATTATTACGTCCGACCATGGCATGACGTCGCTCTCACCGCAGCGTGTGGTGCCGTCGAAGAAGTATCTGAAGCCGTCATGGATAGAGAAGTTCATAAGTGGTGTGCCTGTGATGATATACACCAATCCGGGTTGTGCCGATTCGGTAGTAGAAGCATTGAAAGATGTTCCTCACATTCGTGCTTGGCGTAAGGCTGATATACCTGCTTACTTGCATTTCGGCACAAACAAAAACGTTGGCGATGTACTTGTTCTTCCCGACCTTGGTTGGCAGTTCGGTGACAAGCCGATGCCGATAGAAGGCACTCACGGTTACGACAACACGTGCAGTGACATGCAGCCTATGTTCCGTGCCATAGGTCCCGACTTCAAGCAAGGTTATGCCAAACAGGAATACTTCAAGAATGTGGATGTATATCCCCTACTCTCTCATTTGCTCGGAATCACGCCTGCTTCCAATGACGGGGATTTGAATGAGGTTCAAGACTTGTTGAGATAAAAAGAACTGTGCAAAGATAAATGTCGTTTCTTTCATCATGATATTTATCTTTGCACAGTTGTTTACATTTCTTTGCCGTGCAGTTGTATTTTCCTGTATTTTCCGTGATCACATTTTTGAAGCATTTTTGCGTAACCGTCTATACCATCGACAAGTTGTCCAAGTATTTTGTATACTTTGTTGCGATTTATATTTAATGTCTTTCCCACTTCCACTGCGTCAGATGCCATAAACTCTTCGGGCATTGCCAACATCAGTTTTATTTGCGGATAATAATTCTTTACATCCACATTGTTTTTATTCTCATTACCCAGCGCCCTGAAAGCGTATGTTGAATGTTGTTCAAGCACTTCAATCATTTCCAACGAACGAGTTATGTCAGCCTCATTGCATGTCAGCGGATGGTCAAAATCATCCACCGAGTGATAACGCAATGCCGAAAGTACCATTGCAATGCGTCCCTGTGTAATGCCGAGGCGATACATCGTTCCATCGAAATCTCCGTCATACAGCAGATAGTTTTTGTAGAACAGTCCCCGAAAGAAATCGGCTATGCATTTTCTTTGTTCTTTTGTGAAGGTAAGTCTCACGCCGTCTTTTCCGATACATTTCAGTTTGTTGTAGATGCAATAAATGTCCTTTGCCTCATTGTAAAACACTTCGTATACCGATTTTTCGTCCGTCTCATCATACGGGTCTTTCCATTCGGGACGCTGATGTATGCAGAAGAAGTTGAAACGTGCCGAGAATCCGTTTTCGGTATTTGGAAACACGTTTTTCATTTGGCTGGGTGTGCTTGATATTATCATCGACAGGCACGGATGCTTAATGCGTATATGTTCGCGTTCATTTTTGTTGTCGCCTACGCGGTCCATTTCTATATCTTCATGATGTGCAGCTTTACGCAAGTCATCCGATATGTTGTAGCAATCCTTTGTTTTGCTATTGTACACAAAAGCATCGCCCTCGCTGTCGAAGATAAATCCGCGTCCGCCGTTGTCGTTCATATCTCGGATAATGTTCGATGAAGTGTTGTTGCCCGACAGATAAAGTCTTTTAATTTTCGGAGGGTCAGGCACATCCGTTTCGCCCCGTTTACCTGAGTTTGCACGTCTTAAGTCCTCTTTGTATGCTTTCATGGCATTGCGTGCGTTTTGCTCAAGCACATCGTCAACAACGCTAAGAAGAGCTTTGACATCGCCGAGCAAGCCTTTTCCGGCTCCTGATTTTCCAAACACATAGAGGAAGAGATTAGGCTCTATGCGCCGATGGCGATACATCACGTATACTCCGGGTAAAACGGCACTGATAGCAGTGATAGCGGCGAGCAACATCATGCTTTTCTCTGCCGGCGTGTTGTAGAACGTCACGAACCGGTCGAGTATCGGTGGCAGGTCGTTGAACACCGATTCAGGGAACATCGGCAGATTATTGAAGTCGTCTTTCTCGGCCAGCAATTCCACAACAGAAATCTTTTCGTTTTGAGGGCGGCTCACGTCAATGCCGGCATCGGCACACATTTTGAAAAAGGTGGCTATCGTCACCGTTCCGCGTTTGTTGTTGTTGCAGTCGGTGAATATTTTGTTGAGGTCGTAGCGTTGTTTGCCGTCGTAAAACGAACAGCAATGCAGAAACACAGCCCGTCCCACTTCGCCCACCGAAGCCAAGGCAAAAGCCATGTCCATAAACTTTTTATAGTCGCCGCCGGTGATGTCTTTGTTGATGAGAGCATCAACTTTGAGCACGTGTGCCAATGTTTCGGGGTCGCATTCAAAGTTGAGCTTTTGTTCCTTTTGTTCGGCAGGTAATTGAGGTTTGGGTGACGGCGGCAGGGAGTTTTTGTTGTAGATGTCAAGCCAGAAGTCGATGTCAATGCCGGTATACGGCTCGTCGGGGTTGTAGGTGGCTGTGGTGTCACGGCAGAGGAAGCATAAGCGTGTCACGTCGACGCACGATTTGTCGGCGGTCAATCCAAGCATGTCCTGCAGGTATTGCATGAGTGCGTGCATAAACTCTGCTAATGAGTGGCGTGCCGTGTCATAACGGATTAACGCCTTCAGACCTTTGCCCGAAGGGCTGATGAATGTCATGAACGGATGCAACGCCGGGTCGCAAAGCATCTTTTGGCGCATCATCATCGGCGACACGCCGCAGTTGTCTTTTCCATCGAGATCCACGCATGCCACTTCAGTACGCTTTATCAGGCTCTGCTCTTTCCGTTCGTCAAAAATGCCCGAAGGCGTGATGGCCGGCAGACGGCACTTGGCTTTTGTCTGCTCGCTATGCCCGATACACGCCTGCACTTTGTCTGTTAGGGCTTTCAGTCGATTGCCTATAATCATTTTATATACGATGACAAGTATCGCCGGTTTCTTTTCCGCCTTAGTGTTGTTTACAGGCGGTCTGAAATAGGAACATTTTAATTTTTCCATTATCTCTTTCATTAATACCAGAATTTTAATTTATCGTACCCGATTCATTCACGAATACAGTTGCAATATTAGTCTATATAATCATAGGTCACGCACAACTGTACTGTACACGTACAGTAAACTATAACGTATATTAATATCAGTTTGCTTTTGTTTGCAACACCTTTGAAGTGTTCGAAGAAGTCGGTAAACCATTGCGATTCTTTGTTAGCGCTAATAAAGTGACTGTATTCGCCGAAATCAACATTAAAGAAAGCCGCGATGCAGCGCATTGTATCCTTAAATGCTATCTTGTTGCCATCTTCGTCATGCTTATTATGGTATAATTCATAAAACATTTTGGCACACAGGGTGACAAATGTGATGAAGCCGTTCAGCGGTCTGCCGTCACTTCCGTGTTTTAGGGGGAACATTTTGTTGGGAGTTGCCGGTGTGGTGTCATCGGCAAAGTCGAGCCGGATGAATTGCCGTTGCGCATCGTCGGGTAAAAACCTCAGAAAGATGTCGTTGTAGACGTACTGTTGCAGCTCTTTACCGAAATGTTGTTGCCTGAGCCACAGCCACGCTTCCATCTTTTGCCAGTCGATGTCGGGCGGCATAATCACTAAATGAAGTTTGATGATGTTGTCAACAAAAGCTTGGTTAAGCTTTTTGTCCGGCATGAGTTCGAGCAGGTCGTCATTGAAATAAAGCAAATCTTTCATGTTTACGTTTTGATAAGCGTTGATGAGCAAATAGCTTGTGACAACCTCGCGTTCGGCGTCATCTTTTATTTTCAATATGTTGTCGGTGATATATCCTTTCATATTGCTTAGGCTGTCGTTTTGCACGAAATTGCGTATATGTCTTTGAGCTGAGATGCACATGTTCATGGCTTTGATATTGTTATCTGCAAAATGTTCTCTTACAACTTTTAAAAAGGCGTGTGCAAGCCTTGTTCCATCAAATGCGATCATTATATTTAAATTAATATTTAAGCGTTAGTTTTTATTTAATTAATCTACTAAATACGTGATTTATTATGTAACACACCAGTCTTTTAATTTGTTTTAAAAACCTTTAGACAACGTTTTATACGCCTCTGCCAAGCGTTGGGCATAGCGGTTTTTGGCGTATTCCGTACCGTTGTAGTGGCGTGCGAAGCCTATCCAGTCGTGCTTTGCAAGCAATTTAAGCAACCCTGAATTGCGCATAAAATTGATAGCGAGCATCAATTGGTGGTATTCGCTGTAGGTCATCTTTTTTACAAACTCCGTTATGGTCAATTCACCGCACCAGCCGTAATTTATGCCGAGTATCTGAAACATTCCCCAACTTGTGCTGCGATAGGCGGCTTCGGTGTTTATGGCGCATGCTGCATGTAATCGGCCGTACTCGCGGACTCCGCCAAGGTATTTCGTTTTGTCCCATTTGGGATACAAGATGTCTTCACGGCCTTTGACGTAGCGTTTGGGGGCGATGCCGACGCGCTTGAGCTGCTGCCAAAAGATGTGGCCTTCAAATAGTATTGTGGGATGTTGCTTGGTGATGAAGCCGCTTCGTCCGCCTGTTTCTACTATTTGCACTGCTTTCAGTGCTGCCGGCTCTATGCCGTTGGCTGTTGCCAATAGGTATAATTCATTGTTTGTAAGGGTTACTCCCGGAATGGTGTTTGTTATCATTTTTGTTTGTTTTTTTTGTCGTAAAATAGCAATGTCGACCGCGGTGCATGTACAAACCACCTGTTTTCCGGAGGTGCGATGACTTATTTACGTCGCACTACTCTGCGATTTGGGTACGTGGTTGTAAAGTCACCGGTATCGACATTTCCTAATTTGTACGGTCCCTTGCTATTTCAATACGTTCTTGCACGTAGGAGCTGCTTTGCAACTGATCGCGTTGGCTGTGTTTAGCTGATCGGTGAGTGAGAACCTCTCGTCATACAACTCCTTCACGCGCTGTGACATGTCGAAATAGTCGGCAATTACTTGTTTCAACTGCTCTAGCAACGATGGATACTGCGCTGTCACTAGGTTGCTGAAATTCTCAATGGACTCCATCACTTTGTCTTTGTTTTTCATGGTTGGCACTATCACGGTAATAAACAATTGCCATGCTTTGCCTAAGACTCCCCAGATTGATTTTACTAAATTCATTTTCGTTATTCCTCCTTGTTTATTGTTTTGGTTTTAATGCGCCGCCTCCGTCAGAACTGCCGCCTGAGGTTGAACCTCCTGTGCTGCCGCCTGAAGTGGAACCGCCTGATGTGGAACCTCCGCTTGTTGAACTGCCTGAGGTGCTGCCGCCTGAAGTTGAACCTCCTGTGCTGCCACCTGAAGTGCTGCCGCCGTTCGATGTGGCGGCAACGGCATCGTCAAGTTTCAAATAGCTGAGCGATTTCAAAGTTGTTCTCAATTCGCTGCCGGCAAGGAAACGAATGTGAGCACTCTTGATGCTTGTTGACGTCACCTCTTTGGCTGTGGTTTCGCCTTTGCTGCGCACACCTATGTAAATGTTACCGAGGTTGCCTAATTCCACGATGTTGCCGTTGCGGAGCTTTTCGCAAATCACATCAATCAAGTTAGTCAGCACGCTGTTTACATCTCCTTTGCTCAAAGCTGACATTTGAGAAAGACGATCTGCCAATGTCGTCAACGACGCACGCGCCGAATGATGAATCATAGCGTAGTACTTGGCAGGCTTAGTCTTGTCCTTCAAGTTGTTGCGCTTAACTGAGGTGTAGAGCACCTGATTTTCCGTTACGGGTAAAACGAAACCCTTTTTTACTGTTTTTGCTGTCATATAACAAAACATTTTTTTAAGTTAAACAATAATCTAATGCAACCACTCTCTCCGTGATTGCGAATACAAAGATACGGCAACCTGAAAAGCCGTTGTCACCCTCTGTCACCAAGTGTCACCTTATGTAGCTTTATGTAGACTTAATCTTCAATTTTCAGTGATTTTATCGACATTTTTACTTGTCTATTCCGGATTTAATTTGTAACTTTATGTCATGAAAAACGAAGAACAAGAAATACCTGTGAGAATATACGGCAAGGGTGAGTTGGCATCACTCTACAACCCTAATGTCGAAGCTAAATCGGCTGTGCGCACACTGATGCGCTGGATTCGCCGCAACACCGAGTTGAGTGCCAAACTGCGCGAGGCAGGCTATGACCCCCTGCGACGCACATTCTTCAGTGCCGAAGTGTCACTAATCTTTAATTATCTGGGTCGCCCGTGACCGCCCTGTGCCAAAACGGCATTTTTTAAACAAAAGATATTTTCTGAAACCATTGCCCGACAGTTGACCTGTTGTTGGGGAAGAGTCGGCAAACTGTCCGCCGACAGTTGACCGACCGTTGGGCAACAACCTCCCGGCCGTTGCCCAACATGTGGTGAGCTGTTGCCCAACAACCTGCAACGTAGTTGTAAGAAGTGGCAATATTAACGCATTAATACATAACAAAACACTATTATACAAAGTAGTTTGTACCAGTTTTTCCACTTCCATATACACCAAATGAGATATTTGTTGTAACCTATTAGGTAACAAAGAGTTACAAGCAAAGATTTTTAAAGGCATAAATATAAAATATGTAAAAACGATATATAATAATATATATATTACAGTATATATAATATATTAGTAATGAGATAATTACAGTATGTAATTAACGCATTAAACATTCGTTCACTTGTACCAGTTGTACCAGTTTGTACCAAATTGCCGG
>Ga0210129_1000306_pt1 | contig 12781 bp, 15 predicted proteins | sample WestPond_Cattail_2_FD_185582 | JGI IMG/M metagenome (GOLD analysis project Ga0210129, IMG submission 185582) | Wetland microbial communities from the San Francisco Bay, California, USA, that impact long-term carbon sequestration -... | ecosystem: Environmental > Aquatic > Marine > Wetlands ... | reverse complement strand
ACCCTCAGTGCACCGCCACCGGGGTGTGCGCCAGTTCGGCGTACTGCTCCAGCGTGTCTTCCACTTCTTCCTGGGTGGGCATGTTTTGCTGCCAGGCGGCAATGCGCTGCTGGAACAACTCGGCCCAGGAGCCGTCCAGATAGACCTCCTTGTTCGAGCGCTTGTCAACGATCTCGAAGCCGTGGCGGGCCAACATCGGCGGGACTGGCGCTGCGTCGGCTTCGCGCTCGACAGCGTCATCCAGCGCCACGTCCGCCAGCATGTGCGTGACAGAAAAAGTCTCAGAGTCGTAAAGCGTGTGCATGGTGAAATTATCCCGTAATCATCCTTGCTTGGCAGATGACGGCGAATCCGGCCGTTTCAAGGGCGGGGGCAGGGGCCTGCACGCGCTCAGGGGGGCTCGCTGCTGCTCAATTGCTGGTCGATGAAATCGTCGTTGTTCTGGGTCAGGCGGATGCGCGCCGGCAAGTAGCCCAGGGCAGGCGCCAGCCACAACTCGACGGTCAGGTCGTAGGTTTTTTGCGGTACGCGCGTGAGCTTGAGTGCGACCTGCTCCCCGGCGGGGAGTTGCAGCTTTTCCTCGCCATCGACGACAAAGCGCCAGGTCTCGGCATCGCGTGGCCCCACGGCCTGCATCTCAAGCGTCGTGCCTTTCGGGTAACGGCCGGGATCGCCGCCGATCAGGCTGGCGAGCTGGATAAAAATGCTCAACTGGTCCTGCGCGCCGGGCTGCAGCGCCACCTCAGGCGTGTTGGCGCTGAAGATCACCTTGCCCTTGTCGCGCTCGAAATGCGCCGCCACCTCGCTGCGCACCTTGTCGGCAAAACGTGTCGGCGCCAGCCCCTCGGGCGTGATGCGACCGGCGCTGGTTTGCACGCGCGAGCCCAGCAGGAAAGCGCCGACCTCCAGCCGCACATCGTAGGTTTTGCCGTCGTGCAGCCACAGCAGTTCACCGCTGGCGCTGTAGGGCAGCTTGCTGACTTCGCCGTGGATTTTGTAATTGAGCCGCAGCGAGCCCGGCACGCTGACGGGGGGCGCGCGCGGCGCCTCGGCCACGGGGGGCGCCGGCTGCGGTTCAGGGGTGTCGCTGGCCGGCGTGGAAGCTGCCGGTTCAATCGGGGGCGCGACGGAATTGTCGCTGATGGTTATTTCATTTGTAGCCAGTGACGCATCTTCCGCGGGGGCCGCATCCGGATTGGTTGGCGCAACCGGGACGACGGCTGGTTCCACGACCGGCGGCGGGGGCTTGGCGGTGGGCGCGACCCGATGGGCCGGTGCCGGCTTGCGCACGACCGGTTGCGGGGTGGGGGCCGGGGGCAGCATGCGCGTGATGAAAGGCCGGGTGATGGGCGGCGCGCCGGGGCTCAACTGGCGTGCCGCGCCTTGCAGGATCAGCAGGTGGATGACGAGCACAGCGCCGCCCAGCAGCAGCAGGGAACGGCGGGGCACGACCGGCGCGGCGGAAGCGGGTCCGGGTCCGGGGAAGGCCATGCGCATGGTCAGGCGGGTTGCCCCAGGTCACGCGAGAGCTGATGCGCGGCGACGCGCAGCGCCGTGGCCACCGCACCGTCCCACGCCGCGTCGAAGGTGGCCACCGAGCCCAGCGCCACGATGCCCAGCACCATGTGGCCGTCGAAGTCGAACACCGGCGCGCAAAACCCGGCAATGCCCGGCAGCAGGTGATCGACCACCCGGGCCAGGCCATGGTCCCGCACTTCCTTGAGCAGGTGCGCGAGCTCGGCCTGGGTGCGCGGCAGGTCGGTGCGGCCCAGGGCGCGCGCGCGCGCCAGCTCCGCGCGCAGCAGCGGCGCGATGGCCTCGCGCGAGACGTGGGCGGCAAAACAGCGCCCGGTGGCCGATGAGAGCAGGGGCATGACATCGCCCAGGCGCAGGTTCACCGTCACGGCCAGCGGCGATTCTTCCCAGTGGACGATGGTCGGGCCGTGGTTGCCCCACACCGCCAGCGCCAGCGTGTGGCCGATCCGGCTCATCAACGCCGGCATGCGTTCGCGTGCCAGCTTGACGGCATCGAGCCGGGAGATGGCGGCCAGCCCGAGCTTGAGCGCGGCCGGCCCGAGGTCGTAGCGGTTGGAGCCGTCCTGCGCCACCAGCCCGAGGCGCTGGAAGCTCACCAGATAGCGGTGCGCCTTGGCGGCACTCATGCCGGCGCTGGCGGCCAGGTCGCGCAGCATCAGCGGGCCGCTTGCTTGTGCCAGGGCATCCAGCAGGGCAAAGCCCACTTCAACCGACTGGATCCCTGCGCGTGCTTTTTCCATGACAATTAGAATGGTGGGAATTTCGTTTAGTTAAACGAGTTTAACCATACAGAATCAACCGAAAGACCAACCCCGCATGAAACTGGCCACCTACAAAGACGGTTCGCGCGATGGCCAGCTCGTGGTCGTCTCGCGTGACCTGAGCACCGCGCATTATGCGACCGGCATCGCCAACCACCTGCAGCAGGTGCTGGACGACTGGAACTTCCTCTCCCCGCAACTGCAGGATCTGTACGACGCGCTCAATTCCGGCAAGGCGCGCCATGCCTTTCCCTTTGACCCCCAGCTGTGCATGGCGCCGCTGCCGCGCGCCTACCAGTGGGCCGACGGCTCGGCCTACATCAACCATGTGGAGCTGGTGCGGCTGGCGCGCCACGTAGAGGTGCCGGCCAATTACTACACCGAGCCGCTGATGTACCAGGGCGGCAGCGACGATTTTCTCGGCCCCTGCGACGACGTGGTGTGCGTCAGCGAGGCGCACGGCATCGACTTCGAAGCCGAGGTGGCCGTCGTCACCGGCGACGTGACTATGGGCGCCACGCCGGAGCAGGCCCTGGACGGCATCCGGTTGGTGATGCTGGCCAATGATGTCAGCCTGCGCCACCTGATCCCGGATGAACTGGCCAAGAGCTTCGGTTTTCTGCAGAGCAAGCCGGCCACCGCCTTCAGTCCGGTGGCGGTGACGCTGGATGAGTTTGGCGATACCTGGGACCAGGGCCGCCTGGGCCTGACCATCCAGAGCACCTGGAACGGCCGCACCGTGGGCCGGTGCGATGCCGGCGAGGAGATGACCTTCCACTTCGGCCAGCTCATCGCCCACCTGTGCAAGACGCGCAATGTGCGCGCCGGCTCCATCATCGGCTCCGGCACGGTCAGCAACCGCGCCACCGAGGTCCATGGGCGCAAGGAATGGACCAAGGGCTATAGCTGCATTGCCGAGAAGCGCGCGATCGAAACCATCCAGGACGGCCAACCCGCCACCGACTACATGAAGTTCGGCGACACCATCCGGATCGAGGCGAAGGGCCGCGACGGCCAGTCGGTCTTCGGCGCCATCGACCAGAAGATCGCGCGCCTCAGCCGATAAAAAAACGGGGCCGCTGGCCCCGTCTTCATCCTGGCCCGCGGCTGCGCGAGTTCAGCCGCCCGGCGGGGTGCCCTTCAGATTGTCGTACTTGAGAAAGTACTGCTTGGCCATGGCCACAAGCTGCGGATCGGTCGGATGGTCGGATGAAACCACATCGACGATGGCCTTGTCCACCGCCTTGTCGTGGTGCTGGCAGTGGGCGCGGAACTCATCCTTGGCCTGGGCCGGGCCGGTCACCAGGATTTCATGCACGCCCTTGAGGGCCACGGCCACCTCATGGTAGTAGTCCTCGTCGCTCAAGGAGTGACCGCCTTCAGGCGAGTGGCTGCCGCTGCCCTCGGCCCCGCGGCCATGCTTGTTTTGATGCGAGCCCACATGCCCCCCTTTGGCCTTGTGGAAGGTGTTGCGCGATTTGATGCGCTGCGCTTCAACATGCGCGCGGTCGAACATGATGACGTGGGCCTCGGAACGGTCGATCCAGACGATGGCGTGATTGGTGCTCATGGCAATTCCCGTGAAAAAGTGAGAGAAAGGGTGGGGGCTCAGGCGGCGCTGGTGTGCCGGTGTTCCTGCTTGTCCTGGCAGTCAATGCAGCGCGCGGCCTCGGGGGCGGCATGCAGGCGGGAAGCCGGAATATCGACGCCGCAGGCAATGCACTGGCCATAGGTGCCGGCTTCGATGCGCTGCAGGGCTTCGTCGATTTGTTCGAGTTCGGCGGTTTCGCGTTCACCCAGGGCGAACTCGAGTTCCCGCACGGTGCTGACCTCGGCGGGTGAATCCTCCGGGTGCTCAAAATGTTCGGCTGCGACATCAACCCGGCTGATGGTGCCGCCGCGCTGTTCTGCCATCTGCTGCAACAGGGCCCGGCGCTGGGCCAGCAACTGTTGCTTGAAAGGGTCGGTGAGATGCTTGTCCATAAAAACGCTTCTTTCTCCAATAAACGGGTTCATCTTCCCCCTTGCTGCCGCGCAGGTCTTTGATCAATGTCAAGACTTGGCCGGGTCGCAGAAGCAGGGGAATGTCCCCTGTTGCATCAGGGATCAAACGACCCATCCGGGGAGCCCGCACGGACGACAGCCGCGACCAGACCCTGAGCATCCCCGGGTGCCATAATCCGGTCCATGCCAACCCTGCAGTTCATGCGTCAGGCCCGCACCTTAGCCCGCTTCGTGCTGGTGTGGTTCGCGCTGTCCATCGGGGTGGCGATCGCCTCGCCTATCGTCAAGCCGCAGGCCATGGAGCTGATCTGCTCCGCCTCGGGCGCGATGAAGGTGCTGGTCAAGACCGACGATGGCGCCAAGGAACTGTCCGGCCACACGCTGGATTGCCCGCTGTGCGCCTCGCTCAGCGCGCCGCCGCCGGTCGTGCGCCTGGCGGCCGAGCCGGCGCAGCCGCTGGCCCATGTGCTGCAAAGCATTCCGGCGGCGCACATCGCCGCCCACACCGCTGCGCCCATGCCGGCGCGCGGCCCACCTGCCCGCTCCTGAGCTGTCAAAACAATCGCGTCTGACGCCCACTCCGAGGGGGGCCGAAGACTTTTTGCTGGTTCTTCGGGCGTATCCATGCGAATAAAGCGCTGGGTCGTGGCGCCTTGCCATCCCGCTCGAAATCATTCCGTCTGGTCATGCCGCGCATGGCCACTGGCCTCTCGCCAACCAACCGTCACAATTTTGCCAAGGAGAAACCATGAAACTCAAAGCACTCTTCGCCACGCTCGCCATTGCCAGCAGCACCCTGTACGCCCAGACCGTCGAGGTCAAGGACGCCTGGGTCCGCACCTCGGTGCCGGGCCAGCAGGCCACCGGCGCCTTCATGAAGATCACCGCCAAAGACGGCGCCCAGCTGGTCTCGGCTTCCAGCCCGGTGGCCGGCGTCGTCGAAGTGCACGAGATGAAGATGGCGGGCGACGTGATGCAAATGCGCGCCGTTCCCGCGCTCGACCTGCCGGCCGGCAAGACGGTGGAACTCAAGCCGGGTGGCTACCATGTGATGCTGATGGACCTGAAAACCGCCTTGCCCAAAGGCAGCACGGTGCCGCTGACGCTGGTGTTCAAGGACGCCAAGGGGCTGCAGCGCAAGGTCGAGCTCAAGGTGCCGGTGGCCATGTCGGCGCCAGGCAAGCCGGCCGGGATGCCGGAGCATGGCCAGGGCATGAAACATTGAAGTGCAGCGGGTCCTGGCCCGCTTGCCGCAGCCAGCTCCGGGTCTGGCGATAATCCTCGCTCAGCCTTAGTTTTTATTGTTCAGGAGACAGCATGAAAATCGCACGCGTGGAAGTGGCCGGCAAGGTGCACCCGGCCCTGGTGGATGAGAACAAGCAGGAGGTCGCGCTGCTGGGCGGCGAGCTCGCCGCCCATCCCAATCCGGTGCTGGCCGTCATCGAGCGGGGCCTGCAGCCCGCGCAACTGCAGGCGGCCATCACGGCGCGCGTGCCCATGGCCCAGGTCAAATTCCTGGCGCCGCTGTCCGCCTTCCTGCGCAACCCGTTCGCCGTCGGCAAGAACTACCACGAACATGCGCTGGAGTTCGACAAGAGCGGCTTCAACGCCACCACCGGCGGCGCCTCGGCGATTCCGGCCTTCCCGCAGATCTTCACCAAGGCGACGACCACCTTGAACGGCCCGACCGATCCGGTCCGCTTCAACCCCAAGCACACCAGCTCGGTGGACTACGAGGGCGAGATCGGCGTGGTGATCGGTGCGACCTGCCGCAACGTGGCCAAGAAGGATGCGATGAGCAAGGTGTGGGGCTTCGTCGCCATGAACGACGTCACCGCGCGCGACCTGCAGAAGAACCATGCGCAGTGGTTCCTGGGCAAGTCGCTCGACGGCTTTTGCCCGCTCGGCCCCTGGATCACCAGCACCGACGAAGCGCCGACCGACATGCGCATGCAGACCTGGGTCAACGGCGAGCAGCGCCAGGAGGCCCACATCTCGCAGCTGATTTTCGATGTGCCGACCCTGATCGAGACCATGTCGGCCGCCATGACCTTGCTGCCCGGCGACATCATCGCCACCGGCACCTCGGTGGGCGTGGGCGTCGGCTTCAAGCCGCCGAAGTTTCTGCGTCACGGCGACGTGGTGCGCGTGGCCATCTCCGGCCTGGGGGAGCTCAACAACCGATTCGAAGCAGTGTGAAACACCCCCAGGCTGCGCGCACTGCCCCGGCATCGACGGCAGTCGATGCCGCAAGTCGCTACGCCACCCCCTCAAGGGGGCAACGCCAGTGGCCCGGCAAAGCCGGTTCCACGGCGTTCCCCGCCTTGAGACTGGCAGGCATCCGTAGTCTGTGCTGTTAAGGTTCTGATAACGTAACAAACGAGGAGACTAGCCATGACCCAACGCCGTGAATTCCTGCAATTGAGTGCGGCCGCCTTGGCCGCTGTTGGCCTGCCTGCCCTGGCCCAGGACGAATTCCCGACCCACCCGCTCAACATGCTGGTGCCGTTTCCGCCCGGTGGCGTGGCCGACGCCGTGGGCCGGCCGGTGGCCGAAGCCATGGGCCGTGCGCTCAAGCAATCCATGATTGTGGAGAACAAGGGCGGCGCGGGTGGCGGCATCGGCATGGCGCAGGTGGCCAAGGCCAAACCGGACGGCTATACCGTGCTCATGGCGCTGTCGTCCGTCGTGGTGCTGCCGGAGGCCGACAAGGTGCTCAAGCGCGCGCCCATGTTCACGCTCGACCAGCTCCGGCCCATTGCCCGTTTCACCGCCGATCCGACGGTGCTGGTGGTGCGTGCCGACAGCCCCTGGAAAACCTATGCCGAGTTCATCGCGGCGGCGAAAGCCCGCCCGGGGACGATCACCTTCGGCTCCTCCGGCAACTACGGCACCATGCACGTGCCGATGGAGCAGCTCAAGGCGGCGACCAATACCTACATGCTGCATGTGCCCTACACGGGTGCCGGCCCCGCCATCCTGGCCGTGCTGGCGGGCCAGGTGGACGCGGTGTCCACCGGACCGTCCAGCGTGGTGCAGCAGATCCGTGCCGGCAAAATGCGCGCCCTGGCCCATTGGGGCGAAGGCCGGCTGGCGGTCCTGCCGGATGTGCCGAGCCTGAAAGAGTTGGGCGTTCCCGTCACGTATTCGCAGTGGTCGGGCCTGTTCGCTCCGGCCGGCACGCCGGAGCCGGTGGTGGTACGGCTGCGGCAGGCGGCGCGCGCCGCCGCAGAAGATACCCGCGCCAGGCAGGCGCTGGCAGCGGCGGGCACTTCCTTCCAGTACCAGGATGCACCGGAGTTCGAGCGCTTTGTGCAGGCCGACGCCCGCAACATGGCCGGGGTGGTGCTGCGCATCGGGCGCGTGGAGTAAGCTGTGGCACGGGCCTGCAGGGCAGGCCCCGAACCCTCTGACGGGAGCGACCATGAGCGATGCAAATTCCGCCGGCTTCGGCAAATTCGTCCCCGGCTTTGACTTTCTGCAGGGCCTGACCAAGGGCCAGGCGGCGCAGCTGCCCGGCTTGGGCAACTGGGTGGCCCCCACGCTCGATCCCGAGGAGTTGGACAAGCGTATCAGCGAACTCAAGGCGGTTCAGTTCTGGCTCGACCAGAACGCCGCCGCGCTCAAGGCCACCATCCAGGCCCTGGAGGTGCAGAAGATGACCCTGGTCACGCTCAAGGGCATGAACCTGGACATGGGCGCCATGGCGCAGGCCTTCAAGTTCCCGACCGCCGCATCCGCCATGCCGCAGCCCGCGGCTGCCCGCGCCAAACCGGCGGCGGGTTCCGGCAAGCCGGCGGCCAAGTCCGCGAAGGCTGCGCCGGCGGCAGCGCCGGCGCTGGACCCGATGCAGCTGTGGGGCGCGCTCACCCAGCAGTTCCAGCAGATTGCCACCGGGGCCCTGCAGGAGGCGGCCCGGCAGGCGGCCGCCGCACCCGCCAAGGCCGGCAAAGCCGGCAAAAAAACCGGGGCCAGCCGCCGCTGAAGCAGCGCTGTCCGGAGCCACCCCATGAAGCTGTTTCCCTACGCGCATGCCACCCATCCGCAGTGGCGCATGGCGGCCGGCCTGGTGCTGGCGCAACTGCGCGCGCAGCTGACCCTGCCCGGCTATGCGCACAATCCCACCTTGGCGCTGCTCTACATCACCGACCACTACGCCAACGCCGCGCCGGAGATTCTGGAACACCTGCGGGCCGAGTTGCCCGAGGTCACCGACTGGGCCGGCACCGTGGGCGTGGGCGTGGCCGCCAACAATGTGGAATATTTCGACGAACCGGCGCTGGTCGTGATGCTGTGCGAACTGCCGGCCGATCAGTACCGCGTGTTTTCCGGCGTGGCACCGCTAGGGCTGACCTTCGAGGCCCACACCGCGCTGGTGCACGCCGACGGCAGCACGCCCGAGCTGGCCGAGTTGATTGCCGAGCTGGCCGGGCGCACCGACTCGGGCTACCTGTTCGGCGGCCTGTCCTCCAGCCGTTCGCAGACCATGCAGTTTGCCGTCGGCGGGGACGGCTTCATTCGCGGCCAGGGCCGTTCCAGCGGCGTGTTCCATGGGGGGCTCAGCGGCGTGGCGTTTGCCGAGGGCGTGCAACTGGTGTCGCGCGTCACGCAGGGCTGCCTGCCGGTGGCCAAGGCCCGGATGGTGACCCAGGCCGAGCGCAACCTGGTGCTGGAGCTCGATGGCGAACCCGCGCTGGACGTGCTGCTGGGCGACCTGAAGGTCTCGCTGGACCAGCCGCAAGCCGCGCTGGATGCGATGCGCGCCACCCTGGTGGGCCTGATGCGCCCGGCCGAGGTGGGCGCGGCGGCCAGCGACGCCAGCGCCGTGGGCCGCACCGGCAATTTCGGCTCCGACGTGCTGGTGCGCCACATCATCGGCCTGGACCCGAAACGCCGCGGCGTGGCGGTGGCCGACCAGATGGAGACCGGCATGCAACTGGCGTTTTGCCAGCGCAACGTGCAGGCCGCGCGCGCCGACCTGATCCGCATCTGCGCCGAAATCCGCGAGGAACTGGAGCCGGCGGAAATGACGGTGGAAACCGCCCAGGCCCTGGGCGTCTCCGAAGCGATGGCGGCACCACATCCGGCGCGCCGCATTGCCGGCGCCCTCTATGTCAGCTGCTCAGGGCGGGGCGGACCGCACTTCGGCGGCCCCAGCGCCGAACTGCAGATCGTGCGCCGGGCCTTGGGCGATGTGCCGCTGGTGGGCTTCTTCGCCGGCGGCGAGATCGCACGCCAGCACCTGTACGGCTACACCGGCGTGCTGACGGTGTTCACCGGCGAATAAGGGCGTGAATCATCGGCTGCGCCAGCCAAGCGCAGCGCTTGCCCGATCCCTCACGCGTTCATCCCGCCCTCATCTCCTGCCACGCCTGCGCGGTAGTGACGAAAGTCACTGGCGCTGCCAGATAGGAGGCGTAGCATGGCGCTTGCTTGTGCCAATGGCCTTCAAAAGGAGATAACGAAAATGAAGATCGCACACGGGTTTTTATTGATGATGTTGCTCGCCACCGGTTCCGCCCTGGCGCAAAAAGGGCCCTTCCCGCCGCACCCCCGCCCCCCGGCGCCTGCGGGGTGGCCGCAGTCCTTCAACGTCGCGGCAAACGCACCGGCGAAATTCGGCATCGCGGTGGACAAGCCTTCGCAGATTGTCGTCACGGTCCAATTTACCGGATCGCCGATCAACATCACCCTGTTCCATCCCAATGGACAGAAGACCGTCGTAGGCGCCAATGCCTCGCCGGCAAAACTTGAGGCCGCCGCCGCTGCGAACGAGACCAAACCCGGCATGAACTGGCAACTCGAAATCTCCACCGCCCCGCCAAACTTCGCGCTGCCGCGCCCCGGCATGCCAGCACCGCCCAGGCCGCAGGTCAATCCGACGGCAAGCGGAACGGTGAACGTGGCAATCAACCCGCCGGTACGCGTTATGGGAGGAGGCACGCCGCCGCCGCCCCCGCCGCCCAGGGTCATCCCGGTCATCACCGGTCTGAGCAAGAACCTGGTCAGGCCCGGCGAGGAGCTGGTCATCAATGGCCGTGGATTCGGCAGTGGCCAGAATGGTTCCGGTACGATATCGCTCACCAGTTCTCCAGCGAACCAGGTGACGACAAAATCGGTGAATTCCTTGGAGTGGACTGATACCAGGATCAGGATCACCGTGCCTGTTTATGATGGCCGCAACGACCACCTGGTCGGTCTCAAAACGAGGTGGGCTCCCGCCAATGGCGACTCGGTGGAAAGCCCGCTCGTTGCACTCACCATCCAGCACCCGCCCATTCAAAACTGCTATGGCTATCACACCCGCGGCGACAATGCCTGGCAGATCGCCTGCCAGCCGGATGCCGCAAGCTGCAACGCGAACAGGGCCGCTTATCTGGCGAAGAGTCCGAGCGTTGAGGCGCTCGCTTGCGCCGAGGAGATCTACTGCTACAGCTTCGGCGACCGCGTCAATAACGGCCCGTTCGGCTACAAGCTGAATTCCTGCTACGCGACCAGCGCCGCGTGTGAAAGGGAACGCAGCGGCCGGATCATCATCCTCGGCGGCAAGGACAGCTCCTGCAGCCGCAGCCTTCACGCCGGGCGTCCTGGCCAGGGTTGAGCGGCCTGCTCACCGGACGGGCCCGACCCGTCCGGAAAGCAAAAGCCCCGGCCGCGCACATGCACGGCGGGGGGCTTTTCTTTAGGGGCGGCGGGCCATCGGACACGGGGGCATCAACGGAGATACGAAGTGCTAAAACAAATTTTTAGTGTGCTCATGTTGTTTGGGAGTCTGAACGCTCTGGCGCAGGAGACATTCGATGTGGTTACCTACACGCCGCCCGCAGGCTGGGAAAAGGAGGATCTCCAGGGGCAGGCCCTGGCGTTTACGCGCAAGGATGAGCGTAGCGGCACGTGGGCCAGAATCGCCCTGTACAAGAGCGTCAAGGGTTCGGGGAATCTGCAGTCCGATTTCGCCAGCGAGTGGAACCTGCTCGCGGCAAAGCCTTACAACGCGGGGCAACCCTCGGGCACGGAAGAGCGTGTTGTTCACAATGGCTGGCGCGCAAGGGCCGGCCTGGCGCAGTTCACGTTTGACAATGCGCCGGCCGGCGTGAGCCTGTCCACGATCAGCAATGGCGACCGGACACTGAGCGTATTGGTGCTATTGAACTCCAATATTCACCAAAAGGACGTGGACAAGTTCATGGCGTCGCTGAGGTTTCCGTCGATTGCCGCGCCGGCGCGCGCAGCCCCGCTGCCGCAAGCGGACCCGAACACCAAGCCGCGCATCGTCGGGAATTGGAATCACTCGTCATCCTCCTCTCCCCAGGACTGGAAGGCGGCAAGCTGGAGTGGCGCGGGCTACACGACAAGACGCTACGAATTCAAGGAGGATGGCACGTACCGGTTTACGATGCGATCGTTTTTCATGATGAATCCGGACATCTACATCGTGAAGGAACATGGCACGTTCACCGTCAGTGGCAATCAGCTGACAGTCGTTCCGCAAAGCAGCGTGTTCGAAACGTACCTGAAGAAGAACAACGCCGATGAATTGGGTCGCCTCAAAGCGACTCAAAAAAGATCACTTGACACCGTGACCTATGCCACCACGCTGCACTTTTCTCCCGGCATGCGGGAATGGAATCTGGTGTTGCAGGCGAGCAAGCCCACCGTACGCGACGGAAGTTTCGACAACAATACGGCGTTTGCCAATGCCTGGTATTTCAACCAGAGATTTGACGCTGAATTGACATCGCCAACCGGCAAGCAACAGGCGCGTTAGCTGGCAATCGATGCCTTTGGCACCCGCGCGTTTCAGGCAGCACGAGCAATAACCAAGGAGTCAAGCCATGCCGCATCCAACGGAGAACCCCATGACGATCCTGCACCCGAAAAACCCGCTATCCATGGCCGGTCTGGCCCTCGCCCTCTGGTTTCTCGGCAGCGCCTCGTTCGCCGGCCCGGGTACCCAGACCGAAGACGATATCTATGTCGGGAAAAAGCGCCAGGTCCAGGGCGTGAACACGCCAGGCACGACGCTGCCAACAAAACCTGCGCAGGGGCGTGGCGGCACGTCACCCAACACCGGTCGCAGCGCCGCGCCACTGTCCGCCACCGTGCAACCCATGAACCAGGTGCGGGGCGTGAACACGCCGGGAACGTCCACGCCGCTGCTCCGGCCCGGTGCCGGCACGTCGCCCAACACGGCGGCGGCAGCGGCGAAGAATACCGCGCGCGCCGGCGGTGATGACGATCTGGACGACCTCGAAGTTGAACGTCGCAAGGTGCAGGGCGTGAACACGCCGGGCACTGGCGCCCCGCAGATACGGCCCGGCGCCGGCACGTCACCCAATACGGCGCGCGGCGCACCCGGGCCCCTGAGGCCTCGGTAGTCGCTGTCTCGGGCTACTCCAGCCCAAGCAGGCGGTGGCCGCGCCTTGGCTGAGGTGCCACTGGGGGGCAGCGACCACACAAGGTGAGGGAACGTGGGGGCG
>Ga0210129_1000305_pt1 | contig 12795 bp, 12 predicted proteins | sample WestPond_Cattail_2_FD_185582 | JGI IMG/M metagenome (GOLD analysis project Ga0210129, IMG submission 185582) | Wetland microbial communities from the San Francisco Bay, California, USA, that impact long-term carbon sequestration -... | ecosystem: Environmental > Aquatic > Marine > Wetlands ... | reverse complement strand
GTGGTATCGGCTAATTATAACAGTGATTTTAAACATAGGATCTATAATAGTAATCTATCTAATGTGAATAGGTGACTTTGCGGATTATCATATAATATTATATTGATCAGCATATAGATAATCTCCAACTTTATCATTACCTTGAGAACCGATACTCATTTTCAATTTTAAGGTATTCATCCAATTAATATGATAGAAATGCTCTTTACTCACTAACCAAGCAGCACCTAAGCTCCAGAAATTTCCCCAACGACAACTCTTTGAAAATCTTGAAGATGCATCACGGCGATATGAAGCAGAGAAATAATATTTATTTAAATAATCATACATTACACGAGAAAAATAACCTTCATTATTATATTCCGACGAATACGAACTCTCTTGACCTGTTGCTGTAAGACCTCCATTTAATTCTTCCGTATCATCGAAAGCCAAGTTGGTTTTATGAGCATACAAATAGTTGAAATTGGTATCGTAGTATTCATGTCCTAATAAAATATTTAAATTATGCTTATTGTTGATAGTAGTAGTATAATTTAATAACTGTTCAGTATTATAAGAGTGGTTACGACTGTGTGATCTCTCTAATGAGCCATTTTCTTGTGTCGTACCATAATATTGCACATAAGGGCTTTCTAAATACATCCAACGATATTCATCGTTTGTCAGACTTCCGTTTATTGTTAAGACTAAACCTTTCTGTAATGTTATATCAGCATAAGTATTTGCGGTGAAAGAATTCCCATCTGTTTTGTTTTTTATATTTTTTGCTGAAAAAACAGGATTCAATCCTGAAAAACTTGGACGAGTTAATCCTAATGAATTACCAAAGTCATACAGATTTTTTCCCCAGTCATCCTTCACAATATTTTTATTACCGTCACGTATATACAATGGATAAATAGGTGATATCATATTAACGTCCCAAATAGTCCCGGCACCAACGACATCAATATCTGACGATAACTTATCATAATTATATTCTGCATAGCTTCCGTTCACACCTAATTTCAACCAGTCTTTAGCTTGAAAATCAGCTTTTAAGCGTCCGCTTAAACGCGCCATATCTGAGTTAGCAGAAATACCTTCATTTTTTAAGTATCCTAATGATGCAAAAAAATTCAATTTATCGCTTGCCTGTGAACAAGACAAATTGTATTCTTGCCTTAAGGCAGTTCTGAATGCAGCCTTTTGCCAATTGTCAGGTTGTAGCCAATATTGCTCTCCATTGTAGGTTAGCATTCTTCCTAATGTAGCTTTCGAGTTTATCTTACCATTAGCATCAATAAAATCTTGCCCAGTAGGTACGGTATATACCATATAACCAGGTCCCAATCCGGACGTTTCGCTTGATACATCATAATTAGCCTGAGTATGAGCTTGAGCAGCAGTCATACCATCGGAAATATCTTTGTTATACAAAGACTTGTAGTATAATTCATAATATTCTCCAGGATCAGTCACACAGTCGTATGTTTGCACAGCCCTTGAATTGGCACCCCATTTAGAATCTAATGTAATTACCGATTTCCCGGATTTAGCGCGTTTGGTAGTAATCATAATAACGCCATTGGCTCCACGAGCTCCGTATAATGCATTAGACGCTGCATCTTTTAAAACTGTCATAGTTTCAATATCGGCAGGATTGATATTATTCATATCGCCATTATAAGGCATGCCATCAACAACGATTAAAGGAGAATTATCGGCTGAAATAGAACCAAAACCTCTAATTAAGATATTTGGTGTTTCTCCGAATTGACCTGATGAATTAGAAATCTGTACACCGGGAACACGTCCGGCCAACATCTCTGTTGCATCTGTTTGCTGACTCTGTAAAATAGTCTTTGAATCAACTATTCCTGCTGATCCGGTAAATGCTTCACGCTTTTCTTTACCGAAAGCAACAACAACGACTTCATTTAAATTGCTTGATTTTTCCTTTAAAGTAATGGAAAAATAACGCTTATCCTTTATAGAAAATTCTTGACTTTCATATCCAACATAAGAAACTAATAGTTTTCCACTTATACTATGATCATAAAGATTGAATTTCCCGTTTGAATCGGTAATTGTGCCGTTAACGGTTCCAACAATTGAAACATTGGCTCCAATAACTGGCTGACCGTAAGTATCTTTTACCACGCCGGATATTTTATTACTGTATCTTGCTTGATCAGAACTTTGAGATGCATGATTGAATTCCAGTTTATGAATAACCTTTTTCTTAAGCATAATATTATTGCCTTCAACAATATAGACAATATCAGTACCTTTAAATACCTGATTTAATGCTTCTTTAACTGATTTGTTTCTGATATAAACATTAATTTTTATATTCAAATTAACTTCGTTCGCATCATATACAAACAAATAACCTGTTTGCCTTTCTATTACATTAATGACTTTGCTTATCGTAGTGCCATTGGAAACAATTGTTACTCCTTTTGACTGCTGATATGATTCTGTAGCAATGGAAGTTTCAACAGCCATAAACGCTGAAAATATGACAAGATTAATAATTCTGAATATTAATCTATTTCTTGCAATAAACTTTCGAAATAAAATATTTTCCATATTTTTGTATTTGTAATGCATTTAAATTAGATGCATCGTTTGAATTAATAACTAAATTTTGTAAATACATAGGCGATAATATATCGACTACGTTTGCACTAAAATTAGGAGGAGGATGTTGGAGCATCGTCCTTCTTTCTTTACTTTTATCTTTATTACTGTTCCATAGGCTATAATTTTAAATAATCACAATAAAAAATCATTACAATCAAAGCCATCAATTTATTATGATCGCATTCTTATTTTCATCTCTGCGATATGTAAAGGTATTATCCAGGCTTAAAACCTTAAATATTTGTTCTATGCCATCGCTAATCCTGAACTTACCGGTATATCGTTTAGACAATACCTGCTTATTATTAACTACTATATTAACGCCATAACAAATCTTTAATCTGTCAACCATTTCCTTAACAGAAACGTTGTCAAAACAAATCAATCCGTCACGCCATTTATAATAATCAGCATTATCTATCACACTTTTAACCAATCGGTTATCTTTATATGTTGCCATGGTATTCGGTACTAATTTCATCTGTGCAGATCCTTGCGGCAAATCTATTTCTACAGAACCTCTTAACAAAGATGTTTTCCAAGTTTTATCCGAAGAATAAGCTGTAACATTAAAGACTGTTCCGAGTACTTTTATATCATACCTGTTTGTCTCAACAATGAATGGTTTCTCTTTATTCTTTGTAACTGTGAAATACCCTTCTCCATCCAATTTCACTTTACGGAATTTACCTTCGAAAATTCCCGGAAAAGTCAACTTACTTCCTGAATTCAACCACACTTTAGTACCATCGGCTAAAATTATTTCAGATCGTTGTCCTGCAGGCACGTAAAGACTTTGCATCTGTTCTGTTTTTTTTAAATGTAATCCGGATATATAAAAAGAAACTCCAACTACAACGCAAGCAATTATTGCTGCCGCACTTAATATTTTTATAATTAATGTTTTGGCGAAATTAGCTTCGTATTTTTTATTCGTATTTCCCATAGGTTGTTCACGCCATACAGAAATATCGAAAAGTTTGCGCCGAGCAATATATTCGCGCTTGTTTTCATCACTCTGCATGATCCATTCGACGACCTCTTTAGTTTCTTCTTCAGAGGCATCACCTGATATATATTTCTGTAGCAACCGCTTGTCCATTTCTTGGATTTTAATATAGAAACGATTCAAATGCCTAATACCCTAAAAGAAAAATGAGAATAATAAAAAAAAATTGTAGATAATCTTTATTACGTGATTCCATTAAATTGATAATTACTTTTATATAATAATGTATGCATTGGCAAATCAGTATTACAAATACTCTTCTTTAGGCACAAAAAAGTTACAAGTTATAATTTTTTGAACAAAAAAAATACTAATTTGTTTGGATATTAAAATTATTGCCGTACTTTTGCAGTCGATATTAAGAAACGAAAGTAGAAATATGATACAATCTTCCATTATCAATCTAATTATTGTACGCTTGCACGTCGTGAATATTATTCTAAAAGTGTAGGAGAAAGGTTGATATGTATTTATCATAATGAGTAGTAAAAAATAAGATATTATATATTGAAGCCTTTCTCAACAAAATTGGGAAAGGCTTTTTTTAATTATAAAGATTATACTATAATGAAACATCAATTACGCAGTTCCGTTTGTACTGAAGGTCGCCGCATGGCTGGTGCCCGTGCTCTTTGGATTGCCAACGGCATGAAAAAAGAACAGTTCGGCAAACCTATCATTGCTGTGGTTAACAGCTTCACGCAATTCGTACCGGGACACACTCACCTACATGAAGCAGGCCAATTAATAAAAAAAGAAATTGAAAAGTTAGGCTGCTACGCTGCTGAATTCAACACTATCGCCATTGACGACGGTATTGCAATGGGACATGACGGTATGCTCTATTCGTTGCCTTCACGCGACATTATAGCCGACAGTGTGGAATATATGGTGAATGCCCACAAAGCGGATGCAATGGTATGCATCAGTAATTGCGACAAAATCACTCCGGGTATGATGATGGCTGCCATGCGGCTGAATATCCCTACGGTATTTGTCAGCGGCGGACCTATGGAAGCCGGTGAATACAAGGGTGAACAATTGGACTTGATTGACTTGATGGTGCGTGGTGCAGACGAATCGGTAACTGATGAACAAATGAGCAAATATGAACAACACGGTTGCCCCGGTTGCGGGTGTTGCTCAGGTATGTTTACAGCTAACTCCATGAACTGCCTTACCGAAGCTATCGGTATGGCTTTACCGGGTAACGGCACGATATTGGCTACACACGCTAATCGTATAAAACTTATGAAGCGTGCTGCCAAACTGATTGTAAAAAATGCTCTGAAATATTATGAAGAAGGCGATGACAGTGTTTTGCCACGCAATATTGCCACTCGACAGGCTTTCCTCAACGCAATGTCGTTAGATATTGCTATGGGCGGATCAACAAATACGGTGCTTCACCTATTGGCTATCGCATACGAAGGCGAAGTCGATTTCAAGATGGCAGACATAGATATGCTTAGCCGCAAAGTTCCGTGTATCTGCAAAGTTGCTCCGAACACAAACGTATACCATGTACAGGATGTAAATCGTGCAGGCGGCATCGTTGCCATAATGAACGAACTGGCTAAAGGCGGATTGGTTGATACTTCAATAAAACGCGTTGACGGAATGACTCTTGCAGAAGAGATAGATAAGTATTGCATCACGAGCAGCAACATAACCGACAAGGCTAAAAAGATTTATTCAAGCGCCCCGTGCAACAAATTCAACAATGTACTCGGTTCGCAAGAGAATTATTATAAAGATTTCGATACAGATCGCACAAGCGGTTGCATTCGTGACCTTGAACATGCTTATACTAAAGATGGCGGATTGGGCATACTTACCGGCAACATTGCAAAAGACGGATGCGTCATAAAAACAGCCGGTGTTGATCCGAGTATCTGGAAATTCTCCGGTCCGGCTAAAGTATTTGATTCACAAGAGGCTGCATGCAACGGCATATTGGGCGACAAAGTACAAAGCGGAGATGTGGTGGTAATCACCAACGAAGGTCCTAAAGGCGGACCCGGCATGCAGGAAATGCTTTACCCTACATCATATATCAAATCACGCCATTTGGGAAAAAAATGCGCATTAATCACCGACGGGCGTTTCAGCGGAGGCACGTCGGGACTAAGTATAGGCCATATTTCACCGGAAGCAGCTGCCGGTGGCAATATCGGCAAGATAATAGACGGTGACATCATTGAAATAGACATCGCCAAACGTAGTATCAATGTAAAATTAACCGACGCCGAACTGGCTGAGCGCCCGATGGCTCCGGTTACGCGACAGCGCAACGTGCCTAAGAGCTTAAAAGCTTATGCCAAATTCGTTAGCTCTGCCGACAAGGGTGGCGTAAGGATAATAGAATAGATTACGAATATGAATAAAGAGATCATTACAGGAGCGGAAGCCCTGATGAGAGCGTTAGTCGACCACGGCGTAAACACAATATTCGGTTACCCCGGGGGCAGTATCATACCTGCTTATGACAGGCTTTACGACTATCGCGACAAAATAAACCATATATTAGTTAGGCATGAACAGGCTGCGGCACATGCAGCCGAAGGTTATGCCAGAGTATCAGGTAGGACCGGCGTTTGTTTGGTTACCAGCGGACCCGGTGCAACTAACACTGTGACAGGTGTTGCCGATGCTATGATTGACAGCACTCCTCTAGTAGTAATTGCCGGTCAGGTCGGTGCAAAATTCTTGGGTTCAGATGCTTTTCAAGAAGTGGATTTAATCGGCATAACGCAACCTATAACAAAATGGAATTATCAAATACGTTCGGCCAAAGATGTGGCTTGGGCAGTGGCCCGTGCTTTTTATATTGCCAATAGCGGTCGTCCAGGCCCGGTAGTACTCGACTTTACAAAGGGCGCACAAACGGAAAAGACCGAATATGTACCTACAACCATTGACTTTATTCGCAGCTATGTGCCGGTTCCCGATACCGACCCTAGTTCGATAAAAGAAGCTGCTCAGCTTATAAACAATTCAAAACGTCCGCTTGTATTGGCGGGACAAGGCATAGAATTGGGCAATGCGCAGGAAGAGTTCCATGCATTCATCGAAAAAGCTCAACTGCCTGTAGGTTGTACTATGTTGGGATTATCCACACTACCAAGCAACCATCCTCTGAATATGGGCATGTTAGGAATGCACGGCAATTTGGCGCCTAACGTTAAGACCAATGAATGCGATGTACTTATCGCCGTAGGAATGCGTTTTGATGATCGTGTCACCGGCAATCTCGACACTTATGCCAAGCAAGCCAAAATCATTCATTTCGACATTGACCCGGCTGAGATAGGCAAGAATGTAAAAACAGATGTTGCCGTATTGGGCAATTGCAAAAATACATTGAAAGCTGTTACGGCTCTGCTTGAAAAGAACGAACATAAAGAGTGGATAGAAAGTTTCAAGGAATACGCCGAAGAGGAAGATAATAAGGTAATCAAGCCTGAACTTCATCCCGACGATGACACAATGAGCATGGGCGAAGTTGTTCGCGCGGTGAGCGAGGCCACAAACAACGAAGCCGTATTGGTAACCGATGTAGGTCAAAACCAAATGATATCTGCCCGTTACTTCAAATTCAGCAAAGAGCACAGCATCATAACCAGCGGCGGACTCGGGACAATGGGTTACGGATTACCGGCTGCCGTTGGTGCCACATTCGGTGCTCCCGACCGTACGATATGCGTGTTCATGGGCGACGGCGGTTTACAAATGAGTATTCAGGAATTCGGGACTATCATGGAACAGAAAGCTCCGGTAAAAATGATATTGCTCAACAATAACTACTTGGGCAATGTACGTCAATGGCAGGCAATGTTCTTCGGACACCGATATTCATTTACACCGATGCTTAACCCTGATTACATGAAACTGGCTGCAGCCTACGACATACCTTCCGTTAGAGTGATGAAGCGCGAAGATTTACCGGCAGCCATTGACAAGATGTTGAAGACCGATGGCCCGTTCCTGCTTGAGGCGTGCGTTATTGAAGAAGGCTACGTCATGCCTATGACTCCTCCGGGTGGTTCGGTTGATAAAATGTTACTTGAATGTTAATGAATGGAATTATGGATAAAACATTATATACTATTATAGTTCATTCCGAAAATATCACAGGACTTCTAAACCAGGTAACTTCGGTATTTACACGCAGACAAATCAACATTGAAAGTCTGAATGTGTCGTCATCATCTAATAAAGGTGTGCACAAATACACTATCACATGTTGCACAGATGAAGAAACAGTAAAGAATGTAGTGAAACAGATAGAAAAAATCACTGATGTAATACAAGCACATTATTTTACAGACGACGAAATTTTCTTACATGAAATAGCTCTCTATAAACTGTCTACTCCCGAATTCACCGAATGCCCAATGGCTTCAAAAGTTATTCGCAGATACAATGCTCATGTAGTTGAGGTAAACCCGGTGTTTTCAATAGTTGTGTTAGCCGGAATGAGCGAAGAAATAACTTCTGTTTTTGAACAACTGCAAGAAATTGGTTGCATACTTCAATTCGTACGTTCAGGACGTGTCGCCATCACCACAAGCTGTTTTGAGCATGTGAACGAGTTTTTGGAGACACGAAAGCAAAAGTACGAAGAGAGTAAACTGTAAGAAGCATAAAGATGGAACAAAGTAAAGTTGGGCGATATACATTCATGGCAGAACCTTTTCACGTAGATTGTAACGGGGAGTTACCAATGCACGTGTTGAGCAACTGCATGTTGAATGCAGCCGATTTCCACAGCGATGCACGAGGCTTCGGCATAACATTCCTTCAAGAAAACAAATGCACATGGGTGCTTTCCCGTTTGGCTGTCGAGATGAAGCGTATGCCAAGGCAGTATGAACACTTCGACATTGAAACATGGTGCGAGAACATTTACCGACTGTTTACTGATCGTAACTTCATAGTGTATGATGCCAATAATAATATTATAGGTTACGCACGGTCGGTGTGGGCAATGATTGATACAGAAACACGTAAGCCTCTCGACTTACTATCGGTGCAAAGCGGAAGATTAGCCGATTATGTTGACACAGAGATTAGCTGTCCTATTGAAAAGCCTTCACGCATTACACTAAAAGAAGGTAAACAAGTACAAGAATATAAAGCTGTGTATAGCGATATGGATATCAACGGTCATTTCAACAGTGTGAAATATATGCAGCATATCTTGGATATATTCCCGGTTGAAAGATACGAAAAGCAGCACATCAGTCGCTTTGAAATTGCATACGTATCAGAATGTTACTTTGGCGATACGCTAGTATTCTACAGCGATGATTCTGAGCAGAACGTAAAAAATGTAGAAGTGAAATGCAATGATAAGGTGACGTGCAGAAGCAAAATAATTTGGAGTGATAAATAATTAATTTAATAATAACGTGGCTCAAAAGCCACACAAAACTTAAGTAAAATGGCAAAAATGAATTTTGGCGGTGTTACGGAAGATGTCGTAACTCGTGAAGAATTTACTCTTGAAAAGGCCCGCGAGGTATTGAAAGATGAAACAATCGCAGTACTTGGATATGGTATCCAAGGACCGGGCCAATCATTAAATCTACGTGACAACGGATTTAATGTAATTGTAGGTCAACGTAAAGGCAAAACGTATGATAAGGCAGTAGCCGACGGTTGGGTACCGGGTAAGACACTTTTCAGCATTGAAGAAGCATGCGAAAAGGCTACTATCATCGAATTTCTGCTTTCTGATGCCGGACAAATAGCACAATGGGAAATCGTCAAAAAGAACTTGACAAAAGGCAAAGCTCTTTATTATTCTCACGGCTTCGGCATCACATTTAACGACCGCACAGGTGAAATTCCACCAAAAGACGTAGACGTCATCATGGTTGCGCCTAAAGGCTCAGGCACATCTCTTCGTACGATGTTCTTGGAAGGCCGCGGTTTGAACTGCTCATTCGCCGTTTACCAAGATGCCACAGGCAAAGCACGCGAACGTACTATTGCCCTCGGTATTGCCATAGGCGCAGGTTATTTATTCGAGACCACATTCAAGAGAGAAACATGGTCTGACCTTACAGGCGAGCGCGGCACATTGATGGGTGCTATCCAAGGTTTATTGTTAGCTCAATATGAGACATTGCGTGAGAACGGACACTCTCCTTCCGAAGCTTTCAACGAGACGGTTGAAGAATTGACGCAATCACTCGGCCCGATGTTCGGCGAAAAAGGTATGGATTGGATGTATGCCAACTGCTCAACCACAGCACAACGCGGCGCACTTGACTGGATGGGACCGTTCCACGATGCCGCAAAGCCTGTATTCGAGAAACTTTACAATTCGGTTAAGACAGGTAACGAAGCTCAAATCTCAATTGACAGCAACTCCAAAGCAGACTATCGCGAGAAACTTAATGCAGAACTGAAAGCTATACACGACAGCGAAATGTGGCAAACAGGCCAAACTGTTCGCAAACTCCGTCCTGAAAGAAATTAATTGTTTTCATTATACAATAAAGAACTGGGAATATAAGTTGAAGGCAGGCTACAAAAGCTTGCCTTCTTTTTATATCATTTTTCTGACATTTCCTTGCGAAAAGGAAATAATTATATATCTTTGTCCTTATGGAAAGGAAAGAGATAATACAGTCACTTATTGCTACAAAGCAAAATGAAATACCGTTTGACGTAATCAAACGAGACTTGGAATTACCTTTGGATAGTAAACAAATCATCACTATTCCGGGTGTACGTCGATGTGGAAAATCTTCATTGATGATGTTAGCTATTAACGCGCTGATAGAGAAAGGCGTTGATAAGAGACGAATATTGTGGCTTGGGTTCGACGACGAACGTATTTATGATATGTCGACTCAAGAACTGGATGAGATTATCATGGCTTACATGGAGATGTATCCCGATATTCCTATCAAAGATGTATATATGTTCTTTGACGAAATTCAAATTATTGATAAATGGGAACTATTCATATTACGTATTTATAAGAGCTACTGCAAAAATATTTATATATCCGGAAGTAATGCGCAAATGCTGTCCCAAGAGCTATCATCTGCTCTGCGTGGCTGGCCGCTGGAATACGAAGAGTACCCTCTTTCATTTAATGAGTTTTGTCGCTTCAAAGGTATAGCCACCAAAGTATATGCAGAGGCAGACAAGGCAAAACTGAAAAGCGCTTTTACGGAATTCAACCGTTCAGGCGCGTTTCCAGAAGTGGTGCTTATCAATGAAAAGTCGATGAAAGAACTTAAGTTGCAAGGGTATTTCAACACAATGCTTTTTCGTGATTTGGTTGAGCATTACAAACTAAATAATCCTGAGACCGTTCGTTATTTCTTGAAGCGTGTAATGGCAAATCTCACCAAACCGACATCTATCAATTCAATATATAATGATTTAAAATCGCAGGGATTGAAAGTCGGCAAAGACAGATTGTATGAATTATCCGATCATATCTGTTCAATATTCCTCTTTTTCCGCGTTCCTAAGTATGACAGATCTATCGTCAAAGAAAACAATTCGCTCAATAAATATTATTGCATAGATAACGGAATGCGTAACGCCATATTGCTGCCGCAAAGCGGTGATGAAGGTAAATTGCTTGAAAATACGGTATTTTTGAATCTTAAACGCAATTGTAAACCGGTAGATAAAATATTTTATTATCAAGGTTCAAAAGAGTGCGATTTCGTATTGCAGCAAAACGAGCATATCAGTCAATTGATACAAGTAACATGGAACATGACCGACGAAGAAACTCGCTCGCGCGAAATTGACGGAATTATGGAAGCATCGCAGGCAACCGGTTGCACAAATTTATTGATAATAACAAATGATGAAGAAAGAGAAATTACAGAAAGTGGCGCTACTATAAAAGTGATGCCTGCATGGAAATGGTTATTGATATGATAACAAGTATTATTATTTCTTCACCTAAACATCGATGTTTGCGGCAACTGTTGTCTTTGCTAGCCTCTTATACATAGCATATTTAACTTCGTGTATGCAAAAATCATCAAAGTTGGCAATAGGCATCAAACTCCAAACGGAAGTTTTGCTTCCATTATCTTTCTGTAATTCAGTCTTTCGCCATCTACAATAAATGTTCCATCACCAACGGCATGGAACGTACGCCGTTCCTTACGCTCTACATCCGTCCAAGCCCGTACGGCATCCAGAATAAAAATGTTATGTTTCTCGATATAATCAGTAACACAGCATTCCACATTTGCCAGGCACTCTTTGATGAGCGGTGCTTTCACAGATTTTGCACTCACAGGAGTCAGCCCGAACGTTTTGAATTTATCGGTATCTGTGCCGGAGCAACTGCCTATACGCACTACGGTCTCAGCCAAATCGGCCGTCGGCACAGCAATCACACATTCTCTATTTTTCATAAGAGCTTCGTAAGAATAGTTCCAGGCGCCTGTTACCAATGCAAATTGCGGCATAAAGTTGAGGCAGGCATGCCACGAAATTGTCATAACATTTTTCTGTTCTCCGTCCACCGTAGTTACCAGCACTACTGGTCCTGGTTCAAGCAGCATAAATGCTTTATTCAAAGGTGATTCTTCCATATATCAGTTGTTTTAGATTATAGCTCTGTAATTAAATATATTATCAGGACAGCTACACCCATCAAATACGTCCATACGGAACCTTTCAACTCTTTAATTTGTCTTTGTTTGAAAAACAATACTATGAAAATCGTTATATACACAATTGATACTAAGCTTACATACCAAATAAGGAATGAATGATAATGTTCCCTTATTATATGAGTCAAACTTATAAAGATAACACATGTTATCGAAGAAATTCCGGCTAATGTTTTTATCTATTGCTGTCCGGTAAAAATTAGAGTAACAAAAAATTAGGGCTGTTTTCCTCTCTAGGAATCCAGCCCTTTTTATTTCCTTTGCAGTCACAACACATTAAGGGAAATAAATATGAGCAAAAATACATATTTTACTGGACAGCCTCTTTATGCGCAACTATTAAAATTGATCGACGGCCAAGAAATTGCAAGAATAAGTCGAAAAGGGGTGCATGATCGCTATGTGAAGAAGTTAGACGGCTACTCTCACTTTGTAATAATGCTTTACGCCGTGCTGATGCGTTATGATTCTCTGCGTGAAATCGTA
>Ga0210129_1000304_pt1 | contig 12812 bp, 11 predicted proteins | sample WestPond_Cattail_2_FD_185582 | JGI IMG/M metagenome (GOLD analysis project Ga0210129, IMG submission 185582) | Wetland microbial communities from the San Francisco Bay, California, USA, that impact long-term carbon sequestration -... | ecosystem: Environmental > Aquatic > Marine > Wetlands ... | reverse complement strand
CGAGTTATTAAGTTCAATATGATTTTCAAGAATCAAAAGTAAGAAATTTTTTGATTACATATTCATCTTTATTAAGATGTGTAACATAAGTGAAGCAATTGGTTACATTATCCCTATCGGTCATCACTACTCATTTATAATTCTTCGGTACAATGCAACTTGCTCCCGAAGTAGAATAAGCTGTGAAATAACCTCTTGCGCCATTTGAAATATTAGTTGATATATTAGCAGGCGGTCCTCCAAAGAAAGGATTTGAACCGTCTTTTTGACTTTGGCAATCATTTATAAAGTCATAGTATCCTTTTGTGATATTACTTACTTCAACGTACATCTTTTCTCCTCCTGACAAGAAAACCATATCGGCGATATCGTCACTGCTGAACTTACTCTTGTTGCTTATATCGAAAAAATTCCATATAGCTAAATTGTTTACATACAAACCGTTAAGACTTGTGTCATCAAAATATATATATTTACTTATCTTATTATAGAGCGTATCATTAATGCTATATTTACAAAGATAATAATTCTTTTCATTTGCAGGATCCTGTGCACTGATATTCAACGAGTACATTGTATATTCGCCTTCTTTCTGCTTTGTAGCGTTGATAGAATCCAACTTCACCCTTTGTGGCATTGTGCAATCAGCCGTATATGTTTCGGCCGTACCGTCCTGGTTAAAGTCCATATTCACCGTCAACTTGTATGTCCAACCCGGTTTGCCTGCCATCGCATCATGTGTTTTGTATATTCCGCTACCTACAGAATCTTGCGTAAGATTATAACTGTGGCTTACCAAGGCGCTATCTTCTTCCAACGTTACCGTTGCATTGGATATACGCTTGTTTTTCGACTTATCGAAATACCCCGTTGAACTACTTAAATCTATTTCCTGACGGACTTTATGATCCGTTATCGTACCGTATATAACCGGAACAGGTGTTGAGTCCGATGTTTTTATTGTTGTATCTTCAGTGCAAGAAGATAATATCGAAAAGGAGATGACGGCTACTGTCCAAATATATGATTTGGTATGTTTGTTAATTACTTTCATATTCATCTCGTTTTTAAAATTTAAAATTGTAAGTTATTGACGGTACCGCACCAAACAGATAAGTCATTTGCGCTTTCGGTATGCCGTTGCCGGTATTTTGATCGAATGAAACCATCCAGGGATTCTTGTGCCAATAAGCATTGTACAATGAGAAGTTCCATTCTCCATGATACCATTTCTTAGGATTCTTTACCGGCGTATATGTAGCGGACAAATCCAAACGGTGATAATCCTTGTTTCTTGAGGTGTTTCTACCTGAATATATCGGGAAGTATTCTCCGTTTATTTCCATTCGTCCCGTAGGATATGTTGTAGGTGTGCCTGTTGCATATACCCATCCTGCCGAGAAACGCCATTTCTTCGAAGCCTCGTATGAGAGCATGATGTTGACGCAATTAGGTTTGTCGGTCGGAGCCAAATATCTCTTTCCGCCATTTATTCCCGGTATTGTACGTTCGGTACGCGACAGAGTGTAATTGATAAATCCGGTTAAACGGCCTACATTCTTCTTCAACATTATCTCCATACCGTAAGCTTTTCCGTTACCGGTTCTTACTTCACCTTCAAGCTTGTCATTCAAAAGCAATTGTGCATTATCCACAAAATCAATCACATTACTCATATCTTTATAGTAAAACTCGATAGATGTTTCTATTGCATTGTTGTTAAAATTGCGGAAGTATCCCACCGAATATAAATTTGCCTGTTGAGGTTTTATATTCTTGCTTGCCGGAAACCATAAATCCAGAGGCGAGCCTGATGTAGAATTATTAGCAATCTGTATGAACTGTACATTGTGTGCGTAATTGGCTTTGACCGAAGAGTTGTCGTCTATCTTATACACCGCACCGAAACGCGGTTCATACCGTACGTATGTGTGATAAATCTTTCCCCGTTTATAATAGGTGGTATCGTCTACTTCATAATTCTTATCATACGAGTAAACCGATGCTTTACCCATGTTTTGAAAAGCCGTTGCACGCAAGCCGTACTTCAGGCTGATGTGATTGTTTATCGCCTGATCTGCTCCAAAGTAAATGCTATGTTCCAATGCATATGAGCGTTGCATTCTGTAATCGGGATAACCGGGACGGGTAATCAACGCCGGATCAAACTGGTGGAATGTTGATGAGAGTCCATATTCCAACTTAATCATATCCGACACTTTATGATCAATATCCCAGCGCAATGCCATATCATAGATGTCCGATGCCCATTTCACTTTCGCATTCTGCATTGATGATTGCAGCGAATATTGATACCTGGTATAATCCAAACTCAATTTTGAAAACAAATTCTCCGAAAAGATATGGTTCCAATAAGTAGATACTACCGAGTTGCCGTATTTGAAGCTTCCGTATGAAGCATGGAAGTTATCCATACCGTTATACAGATTCACATAAACCTTGTCGGCCGGCGAAAACCGATGAGATATTTTTGCATTAAGATCATAGAAGTAAAGCGTTTCACTCCTTTTATCGGGGTCTGAAGATAATTTCAAGAACAAGTCGGCATAACTGCGTCGTCCGCTAAGCAACCACGATGTGTTCTTCCCGAGGGGTCCTTCCAACGTTAAGCGGCTCGAAATTAATCCGATTCCCCCTACTCCTTTTATTTTCTCAGGAGAATCGTCTTTAGTTTCCACATTCAACAGTGAAGAAAGACGGCCTCCATATTTCATAGGCAAGTTACCTTTGTAAAGTTCGACGCTTTTTACGGCGTCATCGTTAAAGACTGAGAAAAAGCCGAACATGTGCGATACATTATACATGTTGGCATCGTCAAGCAATATAAGGTTTTGGTCGGCTGAGCCTCCTCTTACACTGAATCCGGAACCGCCTTCGGATGTACTTTGAACTCCGGGTAGAAACTGAATGGCTTTTATCACATCCACTTCGCCCATCAAAGCCGGCATCCTCTGAATTTCAAGGGCTGATAACTTCTGAACACCCATATCGACTTTTGTGATGTTCTCGTTTTTTCTTCTTGAAGTGACTATCACCTCCTGCAACCTTGTGTTAGTCATCATATTGAAATCATAAGTAAGCGAACCATTTACTTTCAGTTGCTGTACCTCAGCTTTGTAGCCGATAAACGAAACCTTTAAATTGTAATTTCCTTTCGGAAGTTTAAAGAGGTACTTACCATCTTCATCGGTAATCATTCCCCTCTTCAATTCCACAACATACACATTTGCGCCAGATAGCGGGTCACCTGTTACTTTGTCCTTAACAACTCCGCTTACTATGAACTTCGATCCTGTGGATTCTTCCGCAAAAGAATTCTGAATAAAGCATAACGAGAGAAGTAAGCTTACTACAATAGTTTTAGTAAAACTCAGTTTAATTTTTAATCTTGGCATAATAATTTTCATTGTCTCCATCTGTTTGAGATAATCTGTTATCAATCTTTTTACCTTTAAATCGCTTGCAAAGTTATACACAAACAAATGCAAACAAGGTGATATTTGTTACTATTTTTTAAATATGAAATAATACTGAACGGCTAAGAAAGACTTTAGGAGAATCTCCAATAAACCGAAATCCATTTTCTATAATTTGTTCTTTTGTTTTTTGAAATTCATTTTTGTTTACGTGAAATTTAGGTTCAACCATCAACACTTTACCTTCCGGATTTAGTAATGATTTAATTTCTTGCAGCACTTTATTGTGCTCAGACATTTCATGAAACACATAAAAAACTAAAATAAAATCGAATTTTTCATTCTGCAATCCAATACTGTTTTCATTACATCTATGTAATTTGATAAGGTTTTTATATTGGGTATATTCCGCTTTTTCCTGTAGAATATTCAGCATTCCCTGCTGCAAATCTGCTGCAACAACTTCTCCTTCACTACTTAGTAATTGTGCAATATCAAATGTGCAAAAACCGGTACCACAACCCAAATCCAAAACTTTCATCCCTTTCCTGATATAGGTATGCAAAAACTTCACCGGATTTTGCAAACGTCTTCTTAAAGAAGAATCAAGCGCACCTGCATGACTAACTGATGTGATTATTTCCATATTTTTATTTCTTCTTATCTATTACGACAGTACAAAGATACATCAAAATGATTTTATTATACATGCCATTATATCGCAATTTCTATTCTATTACCGTCACAATCTTCAACAACACTTTCATAATAGCCATCACCTGTGATTCGCGGTTCTCCAACAATACTATATCCATCAGAACGTAGTCGTTTCGTCAACTTATCTACTTTTTCTTTACTGCCAACAGAAACCGAAAAATGTGCCAATCCTGTTGTTGTAATTTTATTTGCTTCAAAGATATCAGGACAGTGCATCAGCTCTATTCGTGTTACTTGTCCCTTAAAGGATAAGAAATAAGATGAAAAGTTTTTCTTTGCATTAAAGTATTTTTCACCACATATCAAATCAAAATACTTGGTATAAAAGTTTTTTGACTTTTCTAAATCGCGCACCCAAATTGCCAAATGATCTATTTTCATGATTACTTTTCCAATACAAATTCTTAACATTAATAGCACAATATAATTACTATACATATTAGTCACATAGTTTTTACATCAAAGATATAAACTTTTAAAATTTTATGAACAATACTCAGAAAAAATTGTTTTATTTGCATATTGAATTTTAAAGACTCATGATTATGGAAAAGAAAGAAGAAAAAGTAATCGTAAAGGTCTTTCCTGATGGACCTTATGAAGTAAAAGGTGATTTTACCTTAATCGGTAAAGACGGGAAAGAAATTCCTAACACCGGCACAGTTCATCTCTGCCGTTGCGGAGCTTCAAAAAACAAACCTTTTTGCGATGGTGCACACCACAAGATTAACTTTAAAGACGGTGTTGAGTAGTTAAACTAACACTGTACAAACATAATAACGCCGTACATCTGCGAAGATTTTCTTCATAGGATTGCGACGTTTTTATTTTCTTATTAATTTCCAAAAACCTTTTCCTATTCCTCGTACATCTTGTCTATTTCCTTGGCATAGTGCTCATTAAGCACATTGCGCTTAATCTTCAATGTATTGGTGATTTCGCCTTTCTCCAAGCAGAATGGATGAGGCAATAATGTGAAACGCTTAATCTGTTCATAGTGCGAAAAATGTTGTTGCAACGTTTCTATACGGGCCTTGAATAAAGCATGTATCTTTGCATTTTGCAATAAGTCATCACGTGTACCGAATGTTATCCCTCTTTCTTGAGCGTATTGTTCAACAAACTTATAATTCGGCACTATCAATGCAGACACAAATTTGCGTTGGTTGGCAATAATGGCAATCTGATCTATATAGCGGTCAACTACCAACTTGGTTTCAAGAATTTGCGGAGCTATATATTTGCCATTACTGGTTTTGAATAAGTCTTTTATTCTGTCGGTTAAGAATAATTCTCCGTTCTTGAGATAACCTGCATCACCGGTGTGGAACCAACCGTCTTCGGTAAATGCTTTTTTGTTTTCTTCCGCCTTTTTATAATAACCTTTTGTTATTGTTTTTCCACGAAGAAGTATTTCATTGTCTTCGCCGAACTTTACTTCAATACCCGGCATCGGCTTACCAACAGAACCTATCGTATAATGGGTGGGAGTGGTACAACTGACTGTAGCCGTAGATTCGGTTAATCCGTAACCTGCAATCATATTTATTCCTACAGAATGAATAAAAATATTCACCGTATCAGATATGGCTGCACCCGCTGTCGGGAAGAAATGCCCACGCTCTATGCCTACCGTTTTTTTCAATAATGAATATATCGTCTTGTCATAAAACTTATATTTCAAAGCCAACGACATCGACGGTTGTTTGCCTAAACGCAAAGAATCTATATTATAGCGTTTACCGACCTTAATGGCATCCATCATCATGAAATGCTTAATGCCTGAAGAATTATCGATAAGCTCCTGCACACCATGATAAACCTTCTCCCAAAAACGTGGGACGGCACACATACATGTGGGATGAACTTCCTTTATTGTCATTTGCACATCCTGAGGTACAAGATTAATTGCTACCTGCATACCAATTTCAAGGCAGATATATGTCCAACCGCGCTCAAAAACATGTGTCAACGGCAAAAAATCCATTGAAACATCTTTATCCGTCAATTCAGGAAAACGTGCTATATGCGTGCGAGTTTGTTCCATATACGCACCATGATAAAGACAAACACCTTTCGGTTCACCTGTTGTTCCCGAAGTATATAATATATTGGCTACATCATCCTCACTTGCGCGCGACGTACATTCATCAATAGTTCCTTGATGTTGCAGTTCTTTGCCCATGTCAAAAAACTCATCAAAATAAATTGACGTGGTATCGTTGCGTAATCGTTTTACCTTACGATCGAATATGATAAGCCTCTCCAAGGTAGGGCATACCTGTTCCACACCTATTGCAGCATCATACTGGAATTGCTGGCCTACAAACAAATAGCGTATGGATGCATCATTGATAATATATTGTACTTGTGAGGCAGAGCTGGTTGCATACAGCGGTACCGTGACGGCACGAAGTGCATAAGCTCCAAAATCCGTATAGAGGCATTCCGGCATGTTTTGAGAGAAAACGCCTAAGTTTTCTTCTTCTTTCACGCCTAATTCCACCATAGCATTCGAAACAAATTTCACAATTTGTGAGAATTTGTTCCATGTTACCGGTATCCAATGCCCGGTATCATAGTTTCTGTAGGTTAAAGCCACCTTATTGCCATATTTCTCAGCCTGGCGATGAACCAATATTGCCAAATGTGGATAATTCATTTTCAATTTTTCTTAATTAATCTTGCAAAGATATGCTTATTTTGTTTAATATTCAAGTTTAATTATATAACTCTTTACAAATTGGAACTTTTTGACTACTTTTGTATTAATATGAGAATGGATATAATAGCGCAAGCCGAACAGCTTATCGAAGGATTAATCAGCATTCCATCCGTTAGCAGAAACGAATTGGAAGCAGCCGATTATTTACAACAGGCCATGGTATCATACGGCATGTCGACACAACGTGCAGGCAACAACGTCTTTTGCCTGAGTGCTAATTATGACGATGACAAACCGACAATATTATTAAATGCACATATAGATACGGTGAAGCCTGTGGCCGGGTGGACAAAGAATCCTTACGAACCTACTTTAGAAGACGGCAAATTATACGGATTAGGCAGTAACGACGACGACGGCAGCCTGGTGTCGTTATTAAGTGCTTTCCGTATGCTTTGGCAAACAGAGCAGGATTACAATCTTATCTTTCTGGCTTCGTGCGAAGAAGAGGTTTCAGGTAAAAACGGTATTGAATTAGCGTTGAAAGAGCTACCGTCCATTGATGTGGCGTTAGTTGGAGAACCCACCGGCATGCAACCGGCCATTGCCGAAAAGGGATTAATGGTTTTGGATGTCAGCACATACGGCAAAGCCGGACACGCGGCACGAAACGAAGGTGTAAATGCCATATACAAGGCTATCGAAGATATTCAATGGTTTGAGAATTATAAATTCAGTAAAGAATCGCCATTGCTCGGTGCGGTAAAAATGACCGTAACGCAAATTAACGCCGGTACGCAGCACAATGTTATTCCGGATTTGTGTACATTTGTAGTGGACATCCGAAGCAATGAATGCTACAGCAATGAAGAGCTGTTCGATGAAATAGCCGAGCATATCGCAAGCACTGCCAAGGCTCGTTCATATCGTCTTAACTCGTCAATAATAGACTTACATCATCCGTTTGTGGAAAGAGTATTGAAAATGGGCAAAAAACCGTTCGGCAGTCCTACACTGTCAGACCAAGCTTTAATGCATTTCCCTTCATTTAAGATGGGACCGGGGCAGTCTTCGCGTTCGCACTCCGCCGATGAGTTTATTAAATTGGATGAGATACGCGACGCCATAAGTACGTATTACTCCGTTCTTAACGGATTGAAATTAAGATAAACATCATGCATGCATTATTAGGAATAGGAAGCGGTCATTTATTGCTTGCCATACTATCGGGTATCATAGCGGCAACAAAAAATCGCAACATAGTAAGTTGGATATTCCTTACTTTCTTTTGGGGCATTATATCTTTAATCGTTTTAATCTGCTGTCGTTCATTGGCAATGGGCGAAAGCGACAGTGCCTCAAAATTCTTGTGGACTCTCGTCTTTCTACCTATCATACTTTTAATCCTGTTGATAGTCTTCGCAGGTGCCGTTATTATATAGCTTCTATAAGTTTATCCACATTATCTTTCCGCGTAGCCCAACAAGTGCATATCCTTACAATGTTAAGTCCGTCTTCCGTTTTGCCGAAGCGAGCAAAAGAAAAATCTTTCTCCAGCCTATTCAATTCGTCATCCGGAAGAAGAGGAAACTGTTGATTGGTTTTGGAATCATTCAAAAACTTATATCCTTTTTTTTCCAGTGCTTCGTGAATGCGCAGTGCCTGTTCGTTGGCATTCTGCGAAATCTTAAAATAAAGATTATCAGTAAACAATGTCTCAAATTGTATTCCCAATAAACGACCCTTAGCCAATAGCCCGCCATGACGTTTAATGGCATAGCGAAAACCTTTCTCTATCGAAAGATTACTGAAAACCACAGCTTCACCGAACAAAGCACCCACTTTCGTTCCCCCTATATAAAACACATCACAAAAGCTTGTAATATCATGCAAAGTCATATCATTATCCTTGGACGTAAGTCCGTAACCGAGACGTGCGCCGTCCATAAACAATGGGATATCATAACGGTGGCACACCGACGATAACATTCCCAGTTCCTTTTTGCTATAAACAAGTCCTCTTTCAGTAGGATTGGATATATATACCATTCCCGGTTCAACATTATGTTCGCGTTCGGGGTCGTCAAAATGCGATTTACAGAAAGCATCCACTTGTTCGGCAGTCAATTTGCCGTCTTCACTGGGCAATGCAAGCACTTTGTGCCCGGTACCTTCCACAGCCCCCGCTTCATGACCGTTGATATGACCGGAAACAGAAGATATTACACCTTGATACGAACGCAAAACGGAATCAATCACCGTCATATTCGTTTGTGTGCCACCAACCAAAAAATGCACTGCCGCATGAGGTTGCCCGCAAGCCTGTTGTATCAATTCACGTGCGTGGTCACAATGAATATCCACACCATAACCCGGAGTTTGTTCTTCATTTGTCTCCGTCAAAGATTTAATTATTGCAGGATGAGCTCCTTCAGTGTAATCGCATTCAAACCTTATCATCTAACTTATCTGTTTATAAATTTAAGTTGCAAATATACAAATAATATTTATGTCTTTTCAGCACGCAGATATGACTGTTTACAGCATGTCAAACAACATATCATTTTCATACATTATATAACCGTTTTGTATCAAAACATTCCATTTTATATATCATATTACGTCATATCGAAAATAATATATACATTTGTCATATATAAATTTAAAAATAATAAAATAAAAGCCATGAGTAGCAAAACAAAAAGATTCATTCTTCCGGAAACCGAGATTCCCGAACAATGGTATAATATTCAGGCAGATATGGTGAACAAGCCTTTGCCTATCCTGCATCCGGGTACACACAAACCTCTTAATGCGGAGGATTTATTCCCCATTTTCAATGAAGAATGTTCTCGTCAGGAACTAAATCAAAAAGACCCGTGGATTCCAATTCCCGAAGAAGTACGTGATATGTATAAATATTATCGGTCGACTCCGTTGGTTCGCGCTTATGGTTTGGAACAAGCACTGGACACGCCGGCTCACATCTATTTCAAGAATGAAAGCGTCAGTCCGGTAGGTTCTCATAAACTGAATTCAGCTTTAGCCCAGGCATATTTTTGTAAGAAAGAAGGCGTCACCAACATAACCACCGAGACCGGTGCCGGACAATGGGGAGCCGCAATGTCATACGCAGCCAAAGTGTTCGGATTAGAATTGGCTGTATATATGGTAAAGATTAGTTATCAACAAAAGCCATATCGCCGCAGCATCATGCAAACATTCGGGGCACAAGTAACCGCTTCTCCTTCCATGTCGACGCGTGCCGGCAAGGATATTCTTACAGCAGACCCGAATTGTTCCGGCTCTTTAGGCTGTGCCATATCCGAAGCCATAGAACTGGCAATGAACACACCTCACTGCAAATACGTGCTCGGCTCGGTGCTAAGTCACGTATCATTGCATCAAACAGTAATAGGCTTAGTGGCTGAAAAACAAATGGCTATGGCCGGAGAATATCCTGACATGGTTATAGCTTGCTTCGGTGGCGGTTCAAATTTCGGAGGCATATCATTCCCTCTTCTTCGCCACAAAATAAGCGGTCAACACGCCGACACACGCTTCATTGCCGCCGAACCTGCATCGTGCCCAAAATTGACTCGCGGTAAGTTCGAATACGACTTCGGCGACGAAAGCGGTTATACCCCATTGCTTCCTATGTACACACTGGGACATAATTTCCAACCGGCGAATATTCATGCCGGCGGATTACGTTATCACGGTGCAGGAACAATCGTTTCACAATTGCTTAAAGACAATCTGATGGAAGCTGTAGACATTCCGCAATTGGAAACATTCAAAGCTGCCACACTTTTCGCACAAGCCGAAGGCATAATTCCTGCTCCAGAATCGAGCCATGCAATTGCCGCTACAATTCGTGAGGCGTTGAAATGTAAAGAAGAAGGAAAACAAAAGACTATTTTATTTAACCTTTCGGGGCACGGATTAATAGATATGACCGCTTACGACATGTATTTATCGGGAGATTTACGAAATTATACTTTATCCGATGACGAGATAAACAAATATCTAAAAGAAGTAACACCTTTACAATAATATATTGAAACCCCTTGCTACCAAATACTGCAAGGGGTTTTCTTTGCAATAGCATCATTCAACAGGTCATTAAAAATGAAATTCACATTCTAAAAATTATCAATGTACTTGATTAAAATAAGTATTTAACAATAAACCACTTATAAATTAATAATAAAAACAGTCCATTATTGTGAAACTATAAAAATATCCGGAAAATAGTTTGAATTTTCGTTTCAAATATCAAAACCATATATTACTTTTGCATTATCTATATTACAAACTTGATTTTTAAGAACAATACATCTCTATTTATAGCGTCAACGCAGAATAGAATAAAGATTTATTGTCTTTAACCCATATATTAATAAGTGCTTATATAAAAATATTAAGCTTTGGTATGCTACAAATTATGCTTTTTACGATCAAAATAAAGGCAACGGTAAAAAAATACCAAAAAGGGCAGCGGTCAACACTATAGTCGAATCACATAAATAATAAGATAGAAGACAGGGCAACCATGCTTTGTTTTTAGCATTGCCGACGTGACTTTTCTCGTCGGCAAACTAAAAAACCTCATTATGCATTCTCTTCAATGTGATTTATTTCTTTTTAGTCTTTCATTATCGTAGTTATAACAATTCATATCATTTCAATTTCTCTTTATTTATTGCTGGTTTCTTATGTTTCTACAAAATAAACTCTTGTATTTCAGGTTTCAGGTTACCTGTGTTAATCGGTGTTTTCAGCTGACAAGCTGAATGGTTGATGCATTCAGCGCATTTTCTTATTTTTATGTTTTTGTTCATATTGTTCCTTAGTAGAAAAACCATTAGTCACATCATTGTCATTAGTTACATCCTTAGATAATATCCAATGATATTCATACACTTTAGATCCTTTATCCAATGTGGTGGAAATAAAAACATATGTTTGGAGAAATTTCCATCCGAATTTAGACATATAATTCATGGCATCGACCATGGAATTAAATTTAATGTCTTTGCCCTTTTCATCAACAAGTGTGTTGTCGGAAAACTTATAGCATCCCTTTTGTCCGAAATCTACCGAAACTTTTACTTTATTGCCAAAGGTAGTTCCTTCTCCAAGTAGTTCACAATATACAGTATGCGTTGTTTGAGCATTTAAGCACATCGTAGCCAAAACAAGGGCTACAAATAATAAAGTCTTCTTCATGTTGTTTAATTCTTACTACAAATATATTGAAGAAATATTTAATAACAAAATAAAAAACAAGCAGATACGCTTATTACACTTACTATATACCAAGAATAACATGTTTGTGCACAGTGAGTTGCGTAACTTTCCGTTATGTTTACCGTATTTCTTCTGCATGTAGACCATTTCTTACGTATGTAAGAAGACATTCTCACGTATGTAAAAAGAGATTCTTACGTACGTAAAAACATCTTCTTACGTACGTAAGAAATGGTAAACATAACGATCATTCACGGTAAACATGCTGATGAGTTACGGCAAACATGCTGGAGAGTAACGGTAAACACGGTGTACATTCCGGCAAGACATGCCGGACGCATTTCCATTTATCCGTGGATAACTGATTATTTATGTTAAAAGAGATTTTGTTTTATTCGAATACTTATGACTTAAAATTATATATATGCCATTTATAATCACTCTTTGAATGCATCATAATAATTTCAATCATTCAGCTATACAGACGTATAACCACGATAAATACAGGCTATATGAAACATGAATAGGTGATACAAATAAATTATTTTGAAAATAATCTTTAGAATATTTTGCAATAATAATTCAAAAACGTATCTTTGCTGTCGGTTTGTAACGTCAAACTACAGATTTAGTAATAATCAATAAAAAATAATATGATAATCCGCAATAATACCTATGTAAATATTTGTCCATATTACCATAAAATATTATTTTAGCATCATAATAAAAAGCTTATTGAA
>Ga0210129_1000303_pt1 | contig 12846 bp, 14 predicted proteins | sample WestPond_Cattail_2_FD_185582 | JGI IMG/M metagenome (GOLD analysis project Ga0210129, IMG submission 185582) | Wetland microbial communities from the San Francisco Bay, California, USA, that impact long-term carbon sequestration -... | ecosystem: Environmental > Aquatic > Marine > Wetlands ... | reverse complement strand
AGATATATTGCAGAAAAGGCAGGCGTTGATGACTTTATAGCTGAGGCTAAGCCTGAGGATAAAATGAATTACATTAAGAAAGAACAACAACAAGGCAAATTGGTTGCAATGATGGGTGACGGTACAAACGATGCTCCTGCATTGGCTCAAGCAAATGTGGGCATCGCGATGAACAGCGGTACACAGGCAGCCAAGGAAGCCGGCAATATGGTTGACTTGGATAACGACCCTACGAAACTGATAGAGATGGTTGAAATAGGGAAGCAGTTGCTTATAACACGCGGATCGTTAACTACATTCTCCATTGCAAATGATGTGGCCAAGTATTTTGCCATAGTACCTGCATTGTTTATGTTGGTCGTTCCGCAGTTGGCAGCTTTGAACATAATGCATTTGCACAGTCCCGAAAGTGCCATAATAAGTGCTGTTATCTTTAATGCAATCATCATACCCATACTGATACCTCTTGCATTGCGCGGCGTCAAGTATAAACCCATAGGTGCATCGGCTCTGTTACGCCGCAATGTGTTTATCTACGGTGTAGGCGGCGTTATTGCTCCGTTCATCGGAATCAAATTAATTGATTTGGTAATCGGCTTGATATTTTAACTTATTAATGAAATAAAGAAATGAAAACAATATTGAAATCCATCAAGGTGACTTTAGCTTGCTGTGTTGTAATAGCTGTCTCTTATGTGTTCGTACTATGGATATTTGCGCAGTTGTTCACAAGCAAGGGCAATGCCGATGTAGTGACATTGAACGGAAAGGTTGTAGGCGCAAGGCTTATCGGACAAAACTTTACGAAGAGCATTTATTTCTGGGGACGTCCATCATGTGCCGGCAAAGGCGGATATGACGCATCAAGTTCAGGCGCAAGTAACAAGGGACCTACGAATCCCGATTATCTGAAAGATGTAAGCAAGCGTGTAGATACTTTCTTAATCAATCATCCATACTTGCATCGTAATCAAGTGCCTGCCGAAATGGTAACGGCCAGCGGTTCGGGACTTGACCCGGACATCACTCCGGAGAGTGCATACGCACAAATAAAAAGAGTTGCCCGTGCACGCAACATGAATCAGGACGAAATTAAAGAGATAGTTGACAAAGTTACGGTACAATCGCTGCTCGGCCCTGCCACGGTGAATGTTCTCAAACTGAACATCGCTTTGGATAAGGTCAACAGCATGAGATAAACAACGACAATTAAAAAGTAGAAAAGAATTATGAACAAGATTATTAATTTAAAAATGAAAACAACAATTTGTGCAATAGCAGCATTATTTTTAGCTGCAACGTCAATTAAAGCTCAGGATAAATCAACACCGGTAACAATTACCACAAAGGCTGATTTGGTAAGTTCGTATGTTTGGCGCGGTATGTATGAATCGGGTGCATCCGTGCAACCGACATTAGGGATGAATGCAGGTAACTTCTCACTTACAGGTTGGGGAAGTGTTGATGTAACTGGACAGGGGTATAAAGAAACCGATTTCACCGCCGCATACGCAATTAAAGGAGTAACGGTTTCCCTGACCGATTATTGGTGGGCCGGTCAATCAGGTATATACAATACCAGAAAAGACGGCAAAAACAATTATTTCCAATTTGACAACCACACCACAGACCATATTCTTGAAGGTGGGCTGTCATATACATTACCATCAAAGAGTTTACCGTTAACCCTTTCGTGGAACACAATGTTCTGGGGGGCAGATAAGAAGACAACCGGCAACGGTAAAACGGTGAATGCTTATTCTTCGTATGCAGAGGTTGATTATCCTTTTACAGTAGACAACACAGCTTTCATGGCATCAGTTGGTTGCAGTCCTTTTAAGTCACCGGCAAATTACAAAAACACGGATTTTGCCGTTACTAACATTTCATTGAGAGCAACACGTGATATCAAGATAAACGACAAGTTTTCTTTACCGATATTCAGTCAGCTCACATGGAATCCCAACAGAGAAGATGTGCATTTTGTATTCGGTGTAACATTACAATAATAACATAATAATTATGAATATTGGTATATTGGGAGCTATATTAGGGTTCGTATTGTGTCTCTTTATAGATGCTATATGTTTAGGATATAGACCTAAATGGTATCATAAACTAAGAGGAAAGCTTTTGGTTCACTCAAATGACGACCTTAAAATCAACAAAAGTAAAGGAATACAGGCTTAAAACCTGATTTTTCTAACTTTCTCTTATAGTTAGTCTTTAGTATGTCCGGGTCTGCATGGTTGTGTAAGCCCGGACAATTATTATGTAAGAACTATTAATAGTGATACTGCTTCATGTTGTAGCCTAATTGTTTCATGCTGTCACCAAGCTGCTTCATCTTCAAATCAAATGCCGACCAATCAATATTATTCAAAGCCTGTAGCGTTGCGCTATTACAAATATGATTAAGTTCTCGTAACTTGCCAAGGTCTTGTCCGTTAATAATATACGAATCATCATCGCTGTTATCTTCGTTGACTTCATCTTTATAAATAATAGAGACGGCAACACTGTGCGGAGTCTTATTGCCTGAGATAGTTAAGCAGTATATTGACTTCGATTTGTTTTCTCTGAAGATTAAAGTCATATTTATATCAAGTTTATCAGCTCCATTTCTGTTTGTCGTAACATTATCGCAGTCTTTACTGTCTTTCTCGAATGCAGCTTTGAGCTGACGTGCATAAATGTCTCCTTTGCTTAAAAAACTGACGTTTTTGACTTCCAAGTAAATCTTCTTGGTTTTCTTATTGCGTTTAACCACCTTGTTTATATCAGCACCTCGGGCTTCAAGTTCATCCACAATACGATTGATGTCACTTTGTGCGGAAGCAGTGGCGCAATCCAATACGTTTATCAATATTATTGACAGGAACGTGATTATCAAATGTTTTGTTTTCATCTTGTTTATTCCTTTTATTGTTCACACTTGTTATTTAAATAAGAGCCTTCGGTTGATTATTGTTATTCTCCGCCGCATCTTCTTCAGCCTGTTTTACATAATCCGAAGGTGTCTTTTTTATCTCATCATTTGCCTTTTGCTCTTGTTGCTCGGCCAGTTGCAGAGTCTTTTGTACTTCAGGCATAATCTCTTTTACATTGGTTATCTTTTTCCCGTTACGTATTATGTAACTTCCTTCAAAGCAACTGTATTCCACTTCCCGGCTGTTATATTTGTACAAACCGAAACCTATGCCGCACACCAATAATATTGAAGCTGCTATGCTCAACCGAATATATAATATATGTAGCTTATGTTGTTTATTGATATTCGGAAGCGGCTCTTTCATTCCCCCTGCATACCATTTGAACATCGGTTTGTATTTCTTCAGGTTACGAGGTACATCCTTCCCCGCAAAAAAGCGATACAAATCCTGTTCTTCGGCATTATCGGTTTCACCGTTTAAAAAACGACGAACCCATTCATCTGCATTTTGTTTATTAATAATTGTCATATTTCATTTATTGAAAAATAATTCAAAATCTTTTTTCGTGCCCTTGACAGGTTGGAGCGTACAGTTACTTCGGTACTTCCGGTTATTCTGGCTATCTCGCAAATCTCCATGCCATCTATATGCTTCATCCTCAAAGTGGCTTGCTGCACACTCGGCAAAGTCTTCATCAATTCATTCAACTTTTTTCCGTTCTCCTTCTCGATATAAGCTTCTTCAGGAGTCATCTCATTGTCTGTCACCTCTGCCACTTTTTCCAAATCACCTTCGATGTACGTCGCAACCCTGAGCCTGTTCATGCACAAATGTTTAGTAATGACCATCGCTAAAGCCTCCACGGAACGGTATTCCTCCAACTGTTGTCGCATAGACCACAGCTTAAGCAATGTTTCCTGCGTAACATCCTCAGCATCATCGGTATTTTTTATAAATCTCAATGCCTGATGATATAACCGTGGGCGTATTCGACGGGCTTCTATCTCAAAATCATTTCTTTCCATATTCATTAGGTAGACACATCAACCGGTAATATTGTTGCATGCAAAAGTAGAAAATATATAGGAATTTTCAATTTCCTAATGTTTCTTCTATCATAAGTGCTATTTTGCCTATTGATTCGCTTAAGTTATTTTCTATGGGAATAACATTGAAGTTCTCCCAGAAGTTATTATCATAAGAGTAATTTGTATCTTCAAAAATAGTACGCCGTGGAAGTAACTCATTCTTTGAAAAACTCTTCACTTCCTGTGAATCAATTTTGCAAGTTGCCATTTCAAACCATGTATGCAGATGTGACGTACCTCCGAACCAACGTTTGTGATATTTAATTTTGAAGTGCAAATCTCCACGAACGTAATTAATGTAATAGTGGCCTCCCCATTGTTTATAAGAGATGCTGTATGTAATCTTTTGAGGTGTTATTCCAAACTCCTTACTTTTCTTTTCAATAAATATGTCGGCAGACGATTTCACGTATCGGGGATTGACTTCTATATTTGCCCCGAGCAAAGCATGATTCTCGGAATCAATATATAAATCTCCGCAAAAGAGAGGTATGTCAATATCCGGCCTTTGCTCGAAGTAGACAATATTGGCAGGGCGTCCGTCGATAGTCGTTACTCCTGTTGAGAAATATCTGTATTCATCATTTACCGGACTTAAGTAATCGGGAATGTTCTTTATTATATCCAAGGTCAAACAGGCATCGACGCCTGCTTTTATTTTAGCCACTATTGTATCTTTCTTATTTTGGCTGCTGATAGTCCTCATCTTCAGCAGTTTCACCTGGTCTTTTTCACCCGATAAGTTTGAAGGCTTATAGACTTTGAAAACACCTTCATTCAGGTTTACAAAACGGTTCCCGCTCTCTACACCTTCGCGATAAAACGACATTGTATAAGTCGGTTTGGACGAGTAGTTAATCCATTTTTTTTCATACATCTGCCTAAGTAAATGTATTGGGTTGGTTAATCTTACTACTACTTCCTGTATCGGAATTACCCGTCCCTGTAGCCCCACAATACAATGAGTACCCTCCAACAAACTCGCTTCTATAACTTGATTCTCATATCCGATATGCGAAAATACAACCTTTGAGGTATGAAGCGAATCAGGCAATACAAGTCGGAATTCTCCGTTACTGTTGGTTACACTTCCTATTGACGACCCCTGTACGCCAACCGAACCTGCTTCAACCGGCTTGCGTGTCGACTTGTCAAGCAATGTTCCCTCGATGACGAAATGCACATCGCATTTCTTTTCCTTAATCTTAACAGGGGCTGCCGTATGTGTTACCGGCAAGGTAATTAAGATATGATTGCCGATTGATTTGATGTCAAGGTTGGTATTACCCACTATTTCGCAAACTGCCAGGCGAATGGAATATGTTCCTTTTTTTATTTCTGTTCTTTTTTGGTTGTTGATGATTTTGCTATCATAGATAAACATCATCCCTGTCTTTTCGGTTATCTTTTCCAGCAGTTGATAAACCGTACCTTTGCATTTCGGCATCTGAACAATCCTGTCCGCTCCATCGGCCATTGCCGTTGCACAATACATTAGCAGTAAGCCGACAAGTATATACGATTTAAAGAATCGCTCCATTACGAATCTCCTTTATCTGATAGTTATCACATTGCCATTCACGGTATATCTTAAATTTAAAGCTTCGCTTATAAGTACGGCTTCCATATCAGGAGTATCATTGGAGAACGAAACGGTCAGTCTGCGACTCGCCTGCTCGGGCACAGTACGTAACTTTGCTCCTGTAGACGCCATGTTTATAACGCGTATGATATTTGCCAGTGTTTCATCCTTGAATCTTATGCAGTTGTTATATTGTCCGGTTTGTGCGGCTTTCGTCTGTCGCAATATTAATCCGTGAGGACTGAGCATCACGGTTTCGCCAACACTTACCAATAAATTATTCCCGCCTTTTTTATCCGTTACTTTCACCTTACCTCTGCTGACAGACAATTCAAAAGATACTTTATTATTACTCTTTATATTGAAAGAAGTACCGACGACCTCTATTGTTGCATATTTCGTATCAATGAAAAATGGACGGGTTTTATTCTTGGCGACGTCGAAAAGAGCATTCCCATGCAATATCACATTCCGTTTATTCTCCTGGAAATGAACAGGATATTGTAATGAAGAATTCCCTGCAAGATAAACCACCGAACCGTCTTCCAACGTCTTAACCAAAGTGGAGTTCGCCTCGTCATTGCGCTGCGTCAGCATTTGCGGAGTACGCATGTTGGTGATATATACCGCCGATATGATAATGCACAACAAGACAGCCGCACATGCAATGCCCCATTTCATAAAGGCACCAACGGCATGACGCTGATGCTGTTGCTCAATCAATCCGTTGCGTTCAAGCTTGGTATACACTTTATTCCATGCTTCGTCGGTCTTTTCATTATATAAATTTCTGTTCATCTTTCCATTTTTAAGTTATAATACGAACCCACTTCTTTTCTCAATATTTTAAGTGTTTTACTTATTTCCGCTTCTACTGTCTTCACCGATATTTGCAGCTCTTTTGCTATTTCCGCATATTTTTTACCTTCAATCCGCTGCATGCGGAAGATAAGAGAACTACGCTCAGGCAACATCCTTAACGTATCTGCAATCACTCCTTCCAGCTCCTTATATTCCATCTGGTTTTGCGGATCACGTGATAGAACATCTTCATCCGTCTGCGCTGCCAACACATAATTATTATATTGTTTCTTTACGTTTTCATGCTCAAGGTACTGCAATGATTGATTATGAACAGCACCGTACAAATAACTTTTCACCGAACGTAACAATTGCAATTTGTTTTTATCTCTCCAAAACACATAAAACAGTTCCTGCACAATTTCCTCGGCAACATCCGATTGACCTGTAATGCATATCGCATACATGCAAAGAGGGATATAGTAGAGACGAAACACTTCTTCAAACGCCTTTACATCACCCTCTTTGATCTTTGCTAATATCAACAAGTCGTTAAACATAATATCAGATATTTGGTCAACTAACAAAGATAACCCAAAAACATTATTAATAAAAGAAATGTAACATTATTCTTTATGTTGCTTTTTTAATTTATTCACCGCCTTGTCCAATGTTTCCGTCGGAGCTATGATGTTGTACGCACCCCAGAAGTTGTCGTCGGTAAAAGCTTTAACCTTATCGGTGAATGAGTCTTCGGTATTAAACGATACCTTATAAGGTATGCCTTTAACTCCTTCATCAACCTGATCGGTTACCACCATTTCCGACACTACGGTATAGCCTGTTGAAAACAGTTTCTTCTTCCAGTCGCATTTGAACTTGGTCTCATTTCTGATATAGCTCAAACTCATTATTCCGTCGCGTTCTTTATAATCAATTAAAAAGCTCAACTCTTGAGGCTTGAAAATGACTCCGTAAGGCTTCTTTCTTAGTATGGCTTGGGTGGCCTTGTTGCGGTCGCTCATATCCAGCGACAATTCTATTCGGGTAAAAGCCAGGCTTTCCCTGTCGATGTAAAGTCTTCCGTAAAAGAGAGCATAAGGCAAAGTAACTTGCGGAGCGAAACTGATTACATATTGTAGGCGATGACCGATATATATGGGATTTTCCATTTTAAAGATGTAATATGACAGGCTTTCATTGTCCAAAAGTACATCGGGATTCTTAACTGCATCGGTATATACCGATAGGGTAGGTCCGCCCAACAGTCTCACAGCCAACGTATCTCCGGCTCTATCGCTGAGTAACTTGCGCCCCTTAAATACCTGTACACGGTCGTCCTTAACTGAACGCTCTCCATAAGCAGTTTTATAAATATTAATCACTCCTTCGGAAATGTTGATATAGCGGCTTCTCTTTTGAGCCGTTTCGCGGTAGAATCCGGTTAACAGGCATCGTCTGGCTTCATAATTTGATGGGATGTTGTTTATGGCGCTTTGCACAAGTTGCCTGGCTTCGCCTGCCCTGACAATAACTTCGTTCAATAAATTATTCTGAGGAGTTAACCATATTTTCACATTATCCATATCATTTCCGGTAAGAGCTATTTGGCTACTTGCATAACCGACATGTGACACTACGACTGATTCGGCATGCAGAACACTCTTTATCTTTAGAGTAAATTCACCGTCTTCATTCGTGACCGTACCGATGTTGGTACCTTTGACGGATACATTGGCGTATTCGATTTTTTTCTTATTCTGTTTATTCTTTACCACACCGTTAATCGTAATATAACTGTCATCATTTGTATTGCTCATCTGAGCTTGCAAAGGAACAACAATTGCCAGCATTAAGATAACAAGCAGGAGTTTCTTGGATTTATTGATTGTCGTTTTCATAATACTATTGTTTTTAGTTAATACTTTTATTTCCTTGTTTCTACTATTATGATGGCTCATAAACGAAATACCCTATAAAAATATTAAAGAACTTTTCATTTTTAGTGATTTTTCATACTTTTGCCTGTACAAACAATTTGTAAAAGATGAAAAATACAATTTTATGTGCTTCTTTATGTGCTCTTTGCTTGACTGCCGGCTTTAACAGCTATGCACAGAAAGTAAAGACCGTAGAGAAAGCAACGCCGAAAGTGATAGTAACCAATGGTGACAAAACGCTAAATACGCAGTGGGCGGGAAAGAAAGTGGCTTTCTTCGGTGACTCGATGACTGATAAACGTCGTGTGGGTACAACCTGTGTTTACTGGGAATATCTTGAGGAACTGTTGGGCATTCATCCTTCGGTTTACGGCATAAGCGGCAACCAATGGAATGATATATACAAACAGGCCGTTAAACTTTATCGCGAGAAGAACCAGGTCGATGCAATACTTATTTTTGCCGGAACAAATGACTATAATCATGACGTACCTGTTGGGAAGTTTTACGAAGAAACAACAAAAGAAACAAATTTCAACGGTCAAACGGTTACTCGCAAATATCGTACTCCTATAATGGATGGCACCACATTTTGCGGACGCATCAACAAGGCGATGCAATTTTTGAAAGACAGTTTCCCGAAACAGCAAATCATCATCATGACGCCTATTCATCGTGCACAAGCCAATTTTAATCCGACCAATGTGCAACCGGATGAACGCTATGCCAACGGACAAGGGCTTTATGTCGATGCTTATATTGATATATTAAAACAAGCGGCAAGCAATTGGTCTGTACCGTGTATCGACCTTTACTCGTTAAGCGGACTCTATCCGCTGTCCGATTCGTATGTGCAGTTTTTTCACAACGGCAAATTCGACCGCCTACATCCTAATGCCAATGGCGATTATCGTCTGGCGCGTACAATTCAATATCAATTGCTTACATTACCGTCGACATTCGACAATATCAAATGATAACATCCAATGAAAACATTATCCAATGATAAGTTGCGCATACAGGTTTCGAATCATGGAGCCGAGCTATGCAGCATATTTGCCAATGGCAAAGAGTATTTATGGCAGGCCGACCCTGTTTTTTGGAATCGTCATTCACCTGTCCTTTTCCCTATTGTCGGAAAAGTTTGGGAGAATATATATAGGCATAATGGTGAGACTTATTCTCTTTCACAACATGGATTTGCCCGTGACATGGACTTTAGACTGATTACCGAAAAGGATGATGAATTAAGTTATAGTCTAACAAGTAACGAAGATACGCTAAATAAATATCCTTTCCCATTTTGTCTGGATATAAGCTACCATATACAAGGCAATCGGATAGCAGTTAAATGGACGGTGAAAAATTCAGGAACTGACGAAATGCATTTCCAAATAGGAGCACATCCTGCATTCTATTATCCGGATTTCAACCCATCGACGACTCAAAGAGGTTATTTCGGGTTTGATAAAAAAGAAGGATTGCAGTATATTTTAGTTTCAGAAAAGGGATGTGTAAATACAGCCATCAAGTATCAATTGAATTTGACCGACGGATTACTTCCTCTCGATACACATACTTTTAATAATGATGCTTTGGTCTTGGAGGATTATCAGGTAAAAGATGTTACTTTGTATAATAACAAGAAAGAACCGTATATAAGTCTCCATTTCGATACACCTGCCGTAGGCTTGTGGTCCCCACCGGAGAAAAATGCACCGTTTGTTTGCATCGAACCTTGGTATGGGCGTTGCGACCGTGCACACTACAACGGCGAATTTAAAGATAAAGACTGGATACAACATTTATACGCCGGTGAAATATTCAAAGGCGGTTATGAGATAGAAATAAGATAAAATTCAACCGAGGAAAATGCTGATTGACGGGTTTATTCGTGTTTATCAATAAACTCCAATTCAGGGTGTTCCAATTTAGCTTTTACGTCGTTTAAAAACTTAGCGCCATAAGCACCGTCAAGAGCCCGATGGTCGAAAGTCAATGTCAGAAGGACAAAACTGCCTGTTGCTTCCTTCTTTATTGAGCCGATGCACACTCCGCCTATTATTGGACTGGTAATAGTAATGTTACCCGATTTTAGACGAAAAGTTCCGAAATTGGAAACAGGGAAATTACCATACTTCTTATCCATAAACGAATAGACTTTTTTAGGATTGAACAAATAGCCTATCTTCGTCAAAAACGGTATATGAGGCAAAAAATTAATGAATTCCATGTTTGAGCCTTTACCGGCACGGATCAATTTAACTTCTTTCTCACATTCGGCAGATATTTCGGTAAACGATTTAGTATCAGGGTGATGTATGACAATATATTCCACATGTGATTCTATGTCAACAGGGACGTTAAATACAATCTCGTCATTCGGAACGATTTTGTCTCTGTAAAAATAACTGTACAATGCAGGATAACGTTTCAAGCTGTCGGCAATAGCCTTGAGAATAAAATGATTAATAGTGATATGCGTATTTGTTTCGCCTGAAGCAGCATTCAGCTCATTTCTAAATTCAAGCATTCTGTCCATAGCAATTTCAACCGTCATATTTACTGCCGGCACAATTCGTTTCCGATCGTATTTACGAATTTGGAATTGTCGGAATAAGAGATCTTTTTGAGTTGTCATTTATCACTTGTTCTTTAATGTTTTTAATAGAAAATCTTTGTAATCTTTCGGTGGCAAAAAATAATTTAGCCTTTATTATTGCTTTATGCAATTCACGTTTGCAAATATACTATTTTGTGAGAGCAAATATGTAAAACGCAATTTTTTATTTTGCTAAAAATATACAATAAGAAACAATAATCTTTCCTTTTGAATAAGTTTGATTTCTATTATCTAATATATGTTGAAAAACTATTTATGAATCGTACATAAATTATTTAAAGATTTTGTATTGAAAGATGTTTGATATAATATTCCCACTATAATGTTTAATAAAAAAAGCCCTTCACGTTAATCACAACGGGAAGAGCTTATAAAGCGATACGTAGTTTGTTGCTAATATCGCTTTTTAACGATTCTAAAACGATTCTAAAAAATATCTTTTATCTTCACTCTTTATTTATTCTTGATGCCTAAAAACTATTATCGGTCTTGTATAACTTATACAATTATATCCTGTGCTTTGCCATTCTTTATTGCCGATAGATACATATTGATATGAATCTTTAAAGTATCACTACCTTCTCATAACTGCTGTTGACTTGATAGATCAACGAGATCATCTCTAAATTCAAATCCACTATCCACGAACCAATTCCATATCTAAAGAATCTCGGAAAATCTTTCGTCAACTGGATGATCCGATTGAGCAATGCTAAACAATCCTTATATAAAGGTAATTCTTCAGATATGGCCATTTCTTATTAATTTATTCCAATCATTTTTCAATGTAATTTGTTTCATGTAAATTTTATATTATTGTCTCTCATTTCTAATTCGCTTTAAATAGGTGAATAGTTAAAAAGCTAAAATACTCCTATAGAATGTGGTCTCGGTCTTACTGCGGTATTCGAAGTACACACTGCCGCTATTGTAGGCTAACATGCAGGCGTTGCTATTGTCATACTCCGACGACAACCAATAATAAAAATCGGATAGTGGAGCTTTCGGCGTTACACTAGCCTTTGTAGCATTTGTAAAATACGCCTGAAAATTGCTATATGCTGTGGTTGAACTTAATGAATAAGTGGTAAAATATGTCATAGTCGTACTGCTCGGCAATAATCCCAAACCTTTATACATCGCTATCATTTCTCCCGCACTCGGCAAATACCAACCGCTTGAAGAGGATGGAGCAGAAACCGCTGTATAACCTGAACCGCAATAATAAAATGCATAATCACTACCTATTTTTCCATAACCATTTGTTATTCCTCCTGTATAACCGCTTGACACATCCGCCGCCGCCGTTGAAGCACTTGAAAAATTATAACTTGACTGTAAAACACTACCTGATGGAGACCAAGTACTAGCATTACCACTATTTGCATCGGTTAATGCAATAGCAAGACCATGTGTATAGCCTGCCGTGTATGCGGCACTTCCTTCAATGCCTGAACTGAATACAACAGCTATCGGTGTTTTACTTGTGTTATCAGCCAAAGTACCCCATGTACCGTCACTGAAATAATAGGTACCCGGTGTGTTTGTTGTTGAGCTCGGTATCGTCACATTATAAGTATACACATACCCGCCAGTTAATACAGTACTTACCGTTGGTTTATAATAGTATGTCGTACTGCCTACCGTTATGGCTATAAATTGTTTGCCGTTCATATCTTGCGGAATTACCAATGCGGAATAAGTCGCGGCATAAGTTGATGACGTCGCTTGATACGGAGTAATACTTCCTGTACTTGTTGCCGTAGCCGTAATGGTTCCCCTGCTTACCGTTCCGGACAAGTCTATGGGAGTACTTGTCGTACCTATGGTTACGGAAGAGATACTTGAAGCACTTGTCACATCATTGGCTTTAACAACG
>Ga0210129_1000302_pt1 | contig 12886 bp, 8 predicted proteins | sample WestPond_Cattail_2_FD_185582 | JGI IMG/M metagenome (GOLD analysis project Ga0210129, IMG submission 185582) | Wetland microbial communities from the San Francisco Bay, California, USA, that impact long-term carbon sequestration -... | ecosystem: Environmental > Aquatic > Marine > Wetlands ... | reverse complement strand
CTGCTGATCGCCACGGCCGGTGCCGTTCCCGCCACCATTGCCACGTTGGCCCTGGCCCCCGCGGCCACCACCGTTGCCACCACGGTCACCCTGGCCAGCTTTGCTTTCGCGGGTGCGTTGCAGCATCTCGGTGCGGGCAGCCTTGGCGGCTGCCTGCATCACGTCGCGGCTCGGCGGTTTGCCGATGCCACCCCAGATGGTCTGGCGGCCCATGGCGAGGGGCTCGGCTTTTTCGCCGGGCTCGGGGCCGAAGCCCTCGACCACCTTGACTTCGATGTTCTGCTTGGTGAAGCGTTCGATGTCCTGCATGAAGCCTTCTTCGTCCAGGCACACCAGGTTGACGGCTGCGCCGTCGGCGCCGGCGCGACCGGTGCGGCCGATGCGGTGCACATAGTCTTCGCACACATTGGGGATTTCGTAGTTCACCACATGCGGCAGGTCGTCGATGTCGATGCCGCGCGCGGCAATGTCGGTGGCTACCAGGGCGCGGACCTCGCCGCTCTTGAAGCCGGACAGGGCCTGCGTGCGGGCGGTCTGGCTCTTGTTGCCGTGCAGCGCCATGGCCGTGATGCCGTTCTTGTTCAGGAACTCGGCCACGCTGTTGGCGCCGAACTTGGTCCGGGTGAAGACCAGCACCTGGCTCCAGTTGTGTTCCTGGATGATGTGGGCCAGCAGGGCTTTTTTCTTGCCGCGGCCCACCGGGTGGATCACCTGGGTGATGCGCTGCACGGTGGTGTTGCGCGGCGTCACCTGGATGCTTTGCGGGTTCTTCAGCAGGGTCGCGGCCAGGTCGCGGATCTCGTCGCTGAAGGTGGCGGAGAACAGCAGGCTTTGTTTGTCCTTGGGGACTACGGCCAGCACCTTCTTCACGTCATGGATGAAGCCCATGTCCAGCATGCGGTCGGCTTCGTCCAGCACCAGGATCTGCACCTGGCCCAGATCCAGCATGCCCTGCTGCATCAAGTCGAGCAGGCGGCCCGGGGTGGCGACCAGAATGTCGACACCTTTTTTGACTTTGCTGATTTGCGGGTTCATGCCGACGCCGCCAAAAATGACGGTGGAAGACAGTTGCAGGAATTTTCCGTAGACACGCACCGACTCTTCGACCTGTGCGGCCAGCTCGCGGGTGGGGGTGAGCACCAGGGCACGAATGCCGGTGCCGCCGAATTTGTTTTGCGCGCTGCGGCTCATGGAGAGGCGGTGCAGCATGGGCAGGACAAAGGCGGCTGTTTTGCCGGTGCCGGTCTGGGCGCCGCCGAGCAGGTCGTGGCCTTCGAGCACGACCGGAATGGCCTGTGCCTGGATGGCCGTGGGGGTTTCGTAACCATGCTCGCGCACAGCTTTGACAATGGCCGGAGCCAGTTTCAGATCTTCAAAGTTCATAGGATGGCGCCCTTCCAGGCGCTGGGATATCGGCCTGTTCAGGTGTTGCGACACCTGGCCAGTCAGAGGCAGATAGGGTTCAAAGACGGGGCGCCATGGTTGAACAGGTCCCCCAGCAAGGTGCTGATGTCACGGGCAACTGGAGTGCCGCAACTGGCGTATTGTCGCATGCTTTGCCGATTGCAGTTGGCGAAGCCCTTGCGTGAAGGTTCTGGCTTTCCCGTAACAAGTTGTTGCGGGACTGTTCAGGCGGTCCTGCAACTGCCAAAATGTAACAAGGGCCGGGATCTCATCCGGCCACGGAAGACAGTTTCAGATGAAGAAGTTTCTCATGCGGCGACTGGGTGTGTCGGACGACACGACCACTCTGAAGCCCTCATTGCATGACTGTATCGAAGCGGTTCTGGAGCAGTCCGACGCGCTGATGGACGACGTGCTCGACGGACTGGATCTCGCTGCAAGCCCGGGCAAGGTCAAAGTTTCCCAAGTCGGCCAGCGTTCGATCAGCCCGTCGGTGGTTGAGTCCTTGCGCAGCCAGGCCGACGCGGTGCGTGCCACCTTCGGGGTGCAGTTGCGGCTGGCGATCTACCACAGCGGTTCACACGACTCGTCCCACGAGGCGCTGGTTCGGTTCGAGGACCTGCAGCTCCTCGATGAAACCCAGATCAATACCAACATCGAGTACGCGCAGGCCCAACAGGAAATCCAGATGGCGGTCGATGACGTGCTGCCGCCCCTCAATCTGCTCGTCAGCAGTCTGTTGGGATGGTTGTCGGTGCAGGCGCACCTGAATCCCCTGCGCCCGGAATCCTTTGCCCGCGCCCTGCGCGAAACGCTGGTCCAGCATGTGCCCAGCGAAGAAGGGCGCAACAGCCTGATTACGCCAGCCGCCGGCATTCTGGGCGTCAGCCTGCGCCAGTTCTACAAGGAATTGATCGACTGGCTGCGCTCGCAGGGCATCGAGCCCGTCGTTCCCATGAGTTCGTCCCCGACCGCTCATGCCGCTTCGCGCGGCAAGGCGGCCGAGAATTCGGTCAGCCGAACCATGCTGACCCTGGACAAACTGCGGCGGCTGTTGTCGGGCGAACTCGATGCGGGCAGTGGCGTGAAGGATTTCTTGCACACGGTTCCGTTCTCGATGGTGGCGCTCGAAGACATGAAGATGGTCGAGCCCATGATGAAACGGCTGAGCCAACGCGCGGCCCAGGCGCCGGCTCCGGTGGCGGAAAGCGCCGATAGCACGACCAAGACGGTGACGCGGGAGAAAAACCAGAGTCGCAAGCTGGGACGGCAGCTCGGCGAGGAGGTGGTGCGCCTGATGCTGGATAACCTCATGCAGGATGAGCGGCTCCTGCCCAAGGTGCGCGAGCAGATCAAGGCGCTCGAACCGGTCTTGCTGAGGTTGTCGAAGACGGATCCGCGTTTTTTCAGTGATCGCAAGCACCCGGCGCGAAAACTGCTCGACCGCATTACCCACCTCAGCCTGGGCTACCAGTCCGAGCGCGACGAAGGTTTTTATCGCTTCCTGGAGAAGGTGGCGGCTGGCGTCAATGAACTGGCCAGCGGCCAGGGCGAGACCGAATCGTTTGCCCGCGTGCTCATGACGCTTGAAGCCCAGTGGTCACGGGACGATCTGGCCATGAGGCCGCGCCAGGAGGAGGCGGCCCGCGCGCTGATGCATGCCGAACAGCGCAACCTGCTGGCCCATCGCCTGGCGGCGGATTTCCATGAACGCCTGCAGGGCAAGCAAATCCCCGACCTGGTGGCCGCTTTCCTGTGCGGCCCCTGGGCCCAGGTGATCGCCGAATCACAACTGAGCCGGGCCGACGGCACCTCCGACGCCGATGGCTACCTCGCCCTGGTGGACGAATTGATCTGGAGCGTGCAGGCCAAGCTGGCCCAGCGCAATCGCGCCCGGCTGGTCAAACTGGTGCCCAACCTGCTGGTCAAGCTGCGCCAGGGCCTGCAACTCATCGAATACCCGGAAGAACGCATCCCGCGCTTCTTTGACGAGCTGATTTCCCTGCACGAAAAAGCTTTCGAAGGGCCGCGCGCTTCCGCCCCCGGCGTGCCAGCCGCCGTACCCGAGGAATTGGGTGGTCCCGTGCCTGGGCTCGAGGTGCAGGAACTGGGCGAGATCCCGGAGGAGAGCGACAGCGTGCTCGACGAGCTCGGCATGGGCGAAGCCGCGGGTGGCGACGCCTTCTGGGTGGCCGAGCACGAAGCCAGCGAAGCCGGTTACCTGCCCGAAGGGGAAGTGATTCCCCAGGAGCAAACCGGCTCCGAGTTGCCGCGCTCGTGGAGCGCCACCGATCTGGCCATCGGGGCCTGGGTGGAGTTGATGCTCAAGGGCGAGTGGGTACGGGCCCAGCTCACCTGGGCCAGCCCGCATCGCACCCTGTTCATGTTCATCTCCGGCAAGGGGCTTTCGCATTCCATGTCCCGGCGCACCATGGACCGCTTGCGCAACCGGGGACTGATGCGGATCGTCGCCGAGAGCCACGTGGTGGACAACGCGCTGGATGCCGTGGCGCAGACCGCGTTGCGCAACGATCGGGCCGCACGATAAGGTCTCCCCGGGGCCCCAGAGCCGCCCCGGGCGTCAATTCGCCCTTATTTCCGCCAGGCGTCGATAATGCGGGTTTTACCCCGCAGAAAATTCATTTCCATGGCTCAATACGTTTTTTCCATGAACCGCCTCGGCAAGATCGTGCCGCCGAAGCGTCATATTCTCAAAGACATCTCGCTCAGCTTTTTCCCCGGCGCCAAGATCGGCGTGCTCGGCCTCAATGGCTCGGGCAAGTCCACCCTGCTCAAGATCATGGCCGGCGTGGACAAGGAGTACGAGGGCGAAGCCATCCCGATGGCCGGCCTGAAGATCGGCTATTTGCCGCAGGAGCCGCAGCTCGACCCGGATGAAACCGTGCGTCAGGCGGTCGAGGGTGGCATGGGCGAGGTCAAGGCGGCTCAAGCGCGTCTGGAGGAGGTGTACGCCGCCTACGCCGAGGAAAATGCCGACTTCGATGCACTGGCCGCCGAACAGGCCAAGCTGGAGGCCATCATCGCCACCGCCGGCGACGCCTCGGACCATCAGCTCGAAATCGCCGCCGACGCGCTACGCCTGCCGCCCTGGGATGCCGTGATCGGCAAGCTCTCCGGCGGTGAAAAGCGCCGCGTCGCACTGTGCCGCCTGCTGCTCAGCCGCCCAGACATGCTGCTGCTCGACGAACCGACCAACCACCTGGACGCTGAATCGGTGGACTGGCTGGAGCAGTTTCTCCAACGCTATTCCGGCACCGTGGTGGCCATCACCCATGACCGTTATTTCCTGGACAACGCGGCCGAATGGATCCTGGAAATGGACCGGGGCTCCGGCATTCCCTACAAGGGCAACTACAGCGACTGGCTGCAGCAGAAGCAGGAACGGCTGGTGCAGGAACAAAAAGGCGAAGAGTCCCGTGCCAAGGCGCTGAAGAAGGAGCTGGAATGGTCGCGCCAGAACCCGAAGGCGCGCCAGGCCAAGAGCAAGGCGCGTCTGGCCCGCTTCGAGGAACTGTCCGACTTCGAATACCAGAAGCGCAACGAGACGCAGGAGATCTTCATTCCCGTGGCCGAGCGCCTGGGCAACGAAGTCATCGAGTTCAGAGGAGTCAGCAAGTCCTTCGGCGACCGCCTGCTGATCGACAACCTGAGCTTCAAGGTGCCGGCCGGCGCCATCGTCGGCATCATCGGCCCCAACGGCGCCGGTAAATCGACGCTGTTCAAGATGATTGCCGGCAAGGAACAGCCGGACAGCGGCGAAGTGAGCGTCGGCAAGACCGTCAAGATGGCCTTTGTGGACCAGACCCGTGACGACCTGTCGAATGAAAAAACCGTGTGGGAAGACGTCTCCGGCGGTCTGGACATACTGAACGTCGGCAAGTTCCAGATGGCCAGCCGTGCCTATTGCGGCCGCTTCAACTTCAACGGCGGCGACCAGCAAAAACGCGTCGGCACGCTGTCGGGCGGTGAGCGCGGCCGCCTGCACCTGGCCAAGACCCTGATCGCCGGCGGCAACGTGCTGCTGCTGGACGAGCCGTCCAACGACCTCGACGTGGAAACCCTGCGCGCGCTGGAAGACGCGCTGCTCGAGTTCGCCGGCTCGATCATGGTCATCAGCCACGACCGCTGGTTCCTCGACCGCATCTGTACCCACATCCTGGCTGCCGAAGGCGACAGCCAGTGGACCTTCTTCGACGGCAACTACCAGGAGTACGAGGCCGACAAGAAGAAGCGCCTGGGTGAAGAGGGCGCCAAACCGCACCGGGTGCGTTTCAAGGCGCTCAAATAAACCAGAGGACGGGCCCCTCGCCATGAGCATCGACCCCAACATTGCCCCCAACGCAGCGGCGCTGCGGCAGTTGATCGACGACGTGGCGCAGCAGGGCCAGGGCCTGATGGCTCGGCTGGCCGAGCTGGCGAGCCAGAGCCTGCTGCAATCGGCCGGCAAGACCCGCGACCTGCGTGAGCGAACCATGCTGGAGCAAGCCGCCGGACTGTTGCCGCGGCATGCCGCGGCGCTGGCCGAGCGCTATCCGATGGCGCTGCGCGAAGGTTTTCTTGCCACGCTGCAGGACGAGGACGATCCGGCAGGTCCTTCGACCACCCTCAAGTTCGACCAGCTGGAGTTGATGGACGAGCGCCAGGTGCAGGAAAGCGTGGATGCCGCGCGCGGCATGCAACTGGCCTCCATGGCGGTGGAGTCCGAACTGGGCGAACTCAACGCGCTGGTGAGTTCGGCGCTGGGCCACAAGCAGGTGCAGGTTGACAGCAACCCGATCCGTCCCGAGGTGTTCGTGCAGGCCCTGCGCAGCACCCTGAGCGACGCCAGCGTCGACAGCGCGGTCAGCCAGCGCTGGGGCCAGGTCATGGGGCCGCTGCTGGGCCAGGAACTGCGCCGGCTCTTCCAGTCGATGCGGGTGCAGTTGAAGGCGCAGGGGGTGCAGCCGGTCGGCTATGCCGTACTGCGCGCGCCGCCGGGGGGCAGGCCAGGTCCGAGCGGCGGTGCGGGGGAGCGGGTATCCGAGCCGCGCGGTCCGGTGCAGCCACCACGAGCCGAGGCAACGGTGCTCACCGTGCACCAACTGCACCGCCTGCTTGCGGGTGAATTCGAAGGCGCGGGCAGTCCCGGTGCCGGCCAGTCCGGTTCACCGGCGCTGCTGCCGACAGACCTGGCTTTGGTGCCCCACGCGGCGCATCCCGCGGGCCCGGACAGCGGTTTCATGGCGGCGGTACAGATGGTGGGTGAGGTGCGGCAGATGATGGACACGCTCGACCGGCGTGGACAACGGCCGGCACCGCCGCCGGACAGGGCGGCCATGCGGGCCCCGTTGCACGGCGATGCCCAGGCCGAAGGCCAGTTGCTGGGCCGGGAAGTGGTCAATCTCATCATCGCCAACATTGCCGCCGACCGGCGGCTGCTGCCGCCGGTGCAGCAATGGGTCGCCAGTCTGGAGCCTTCGCTGTTGCGCCTGGCCCTGATTGCGCCGCGTTTTTTCAGCAACAAGCAGCATCCCGCGCGGCTGCTGCTGGAGGAAGTGGTCCAGCACAGCTTTGCTTTCGAGTCGGCGCAAACCACCGGCTTTGCGGATTTTCTTCAGCGGGCCCAGCGGGCCGTGCAGGAGCTTGACCAGTCTGAAATCAGCGATACCCAACCCTTCACCGCTGCGCTGGGACAGTTGAGGCAAGCCTGGGAACTGGAAGATCAGAAACAGCGCCAGCGGCAGGAAGCGGCCAAGCAGGCCCTGCTGCGGGCGGAGCAGCGCAATCAGTTGGCGACCCAACTGGCCCGAGCCATGGCGAACCGGCCCGATGCCGCGCTGATACCGGACGAAGTCCTGGCCTTTGTGCTCGGCCCCTGGACCCAGGTCATGGCGCATGCCAGCCTGACCCCGAGCCCAGCCGGGGTGCCGGTGGTGGATTACACCGCGCTGGTCGATGACCTGTTCTGGAGCGTGCGCCCGGACCAGGCGAGCAAAAACCTGCCGCGCCTGGTCAAGCTCATTCCCCTGCTGCTGGGCGGCTTGCGCCAGGGCTTGCGCCAGATCGAGTATCCGCAGGACGCCACCGAGCAATTTTTTGACGCACTGATCGCCCTGCACGAGAAATGCATGGACAGCACCAGCACCGGGGGCAGCCGGGCACGCCGGCCGGCCGCGCCAGCGCCGCTGTCACGGCCCGGCGGTCTGGCCGGAGCCGATCCGGCCTCGCCCTGGCTGGCACCGGAAGAAGCCCGTGATTCCGGCTTCATGGATGACCTGGGCGGCCCCGGCGTGACCGAACCCCCGGCCGATTTTGCCGCGACCGAACCGATGGCCCTGCCGATGGCGCTGATGGCCGGGACACCGGTCGCCGCTTCCAGCCTGGCCGATCAATTGCAGGTTGGCGCCTGGGTCGAATTGTGGACCTCGGATCAGTGGGTTCCGGTGCAGTTGACCTGGGCCAGCCCGAAAGGCAGCTTGTTCCTGTTCACGGGGGCGCATGGCTCCACGCATTCGATGACACGCCGTTTTCTCGACCGGATGTGCCAGGACAAACAAATACGCCAGACCGCTCAGGCTTCGGTGGTGGACCAGGCCCTGGACGCCGTGGCCAACGTGGCGATGCGCAACAGCGTGTTCATGGACATCCAGGCCGAGCCGGACACGTAAGGCCGGGTTTGAATTCAGCTCCGCAGGAGCTTGCTGCGCACCATCTCGATGTAGTTGCGCAGGGCGTACAACTCGTCGGCGTAGGACAGCGGCACTTTGATCATGAGCACCCGGGCTTCGAGCTGGTTGATGGCCTCCAGCAGTTCGCTGGTCGTGCCGTCATGTAGCTGCATCCGTTCCTCGATATGGCGCAACTGGCCGTACCAGCGGAACACGCGCGAGCGGATCCTGAACTCGTAGAAGGGCGGCACGATGCGGCTCAGCGGCAGCAGGATCGCGATGATGATGCCCAGCGCCAGCCACATGCGTTCCATCAGGTTGGCCAGCGCATAGGGCAGGTAGCGCTGCAGCAGCGGCACGCCATTGCGGATGGTGCGGTCGGCTTCCTTGGCCAGCGGGAACTCCAGGTTGGCCGGGTTCGGAAACTCGCGGGCCCGGTTGAACCAGCCGGCCGAGCCGTGCAGCTTGAGCGAGGCCTGTGAAAACAGTTGCATCAGCGCGGGATGCACGTCATGCCGCGCCACCAGCGTGGTGGTGGAGGCGATCAGCCGCACGTCCTGGGCTGGCACGTCGCTGGCCAGGTCCACCACGCCGCGCGGCAGTGTCACCGGGGTGAGGAAGGTGAAGCGGCGCGAATAGGCCTCGTTTTGGGCGAAGTCCATCAGCTTCACGCCCGGGGTCTGCAGCAGCATCTGCACCATCAGCGACTCGGGCGCCGAGGCGAACACCAGGGCGTCGGTCTCCCCCTGCAAAAAAGCCACCACGGCGGGCGTCGGCTCCAGCCGGGACAGGGTCATGCTGCTCTTGTCGATGCGGTTGACTTCGAACAGCTTGTCCATCAGGCTGGGCACACCGCTGCCCTCGGTCCCCACATTGAGCCGCAGGCCCCTGAGATCGCCCAAACCATTGAGCGTGTCATCGCGCTTGAGCTTGTGCGCCGACTCCTGATGGTAGAACAGCCACACCGGCTCGACAAACAGGCTGCCCAGCGATTCGAACCCGTAGTCCTGGCTGGTGGATGCCTCGTTGCTGCCGCCCTGCACGAAGGCGATATCGGCCCGTCCCTCCTGCAGCAGCCGCAGGTTTTCGGCCGAGCCCTGGCTGGGCAGCAGTTGCACTTCGATGCCGTGCCGCGCAAGTTCCTTGGCGTAGCGCTTGCCGAATTCATCGTAGGCGCTCTGCGCCGGGCCGGTGGCCAGGGTGATTCTCCGCGGCGGCATCGGATCCAGCCACAGGTAGGCCAATGCCAGCAGCACGACGGCCAGCAGGATGAACGGTCCGGCGGAGGCCGCCAGGTCGCGCAGGGACAGCAGGGTGTAGCGGATGGTCTTGGACATGGTGGGCTGCATCACAGGGTGGATGATAGATCGCAAGCAGCCGGCCAGGTTTGAGCGCCCAGCGTGAGGCCGCGCGCGGCGGCCACGGCGTTCACCACGGCCCGGGCCGTCACCTCGGCGGCGAGCGTGGCCAGCAACAGCATGTTCGCTGGTTTGCCGCTTTGGCCCGTGCCCAGCGCAAACAGCGTGTCGCCATCGAGCAGGGTGTGCACCGGATTGATGCTGCGCGCCAGGCCATCGTGCGCCACCTGCGCCAGGCGCTGCGCCTGCGGTTTGCTCAGCATCGCATCGGTGGCGATGACGCCGATGGTGGTGTTGGTGCCGGCCAGCAGGTTCTGCGGCAACTGGCCCTGCAACATCGCGTCGCGTGCGCCCAGCAGCGCACGGCCATCCGGCGTGCGCGCCCCGGCCATTCCCCGCCCCGTGGCCGGGTCGAACACATCGCCCACCGCATTGCAGACGATGAGCGCACCGACCGTGATGCCGTCCACCGTCAGCGAGGCCGTGCCCACGCCGCCCTTCATGGCGCGCGCCATGCCGAACAGCTTGCCGACCAGCGCGCCGGCTCCCGCGCCGACATTGCCTTGCATGGGTGGCCGGTTGGTCGCGGCCACGCAGGCCTGGTAGCCCGCCTGCGCATCGGGGCGGATGCGGGCATCGCCCACGCCCAGGTCAAACACCACCGCTCCCGGCACGATCGGCACCAAGCCGTAGCCGGTGGCGAGGCCGATATGGTTTTCCTCCAGCCAGCGCATCACGCCGCTGGCGGCATCCAGCCCCCAGGCGCTGCCGCCGCAGAGCGTGATGGCATGCACCTGCTGCACCAGGTTGGCGGGGGCCAGCAAGTCCGTCTCGCGCGTGCCAGGGGCTGCGCCACGCACGTCCACGCCCGCGACGGCACCTGCGCGCGCGATCACCACGCTGCAGCCGGTGGGACGGCGCGGGTCGGTGAAGTGGCCGACTTCGATGCCGGCCACGTCGGTGATGGCGCCCGGGTAGGGCAGGGGGGCTGGGGCAGTGCTCATGCGCCGATTATGCGCAGAGGCGGGCCCTAGTGGATGACCTCGATCCGCACCGGGATCACGCCGGCGTTCAGGCTGGCAATGGTCTTGAAGGCGGAACTGGAGAGGTCGATGATGCGGCCCTTGGCAAAAGGCCCGCGGTCGTTCACCCGCACCACCACGCTCTTGCTGTTGTGCGTGTTGGTCACCCTGAGCCGGGTGCCGAAGGGCAGGGTGCGGTGCGCGGCGGTATGCTTGGCCTGGTCGAAGCGCTCGCCGTTCGATGTCTTGCGCGACTGGAATTCATTGCCGTAGAACGACGCCAGGCCGGATTCGGTATGGCCCACCGGCCGGGACTCGGCCTGCTTGGGCACGCTGCTGCAACCCTGCAAGGCCAGATAGACCAGCGCACAGAAAAAACCTGCCAGCCAGCGCGATGGATGGCTTGGGGCATTTGACGGGTTGGCAAGCGTGATGGGCATGTCCGGCTGGTGCGGGGTTGGGAAAATCTCAAGGTGAATGACTTCGTTCACTATAGCCCGAACCGCTGGAAAACAGCCGTTTGCTACAGGCTGTAACCGACTCGGGTGCGGCATTCACGCGACACTGCTAAGTCAGAAGATAACGTTCAAGCTCAGGGGCGCTGCGCGGCTTTATCGCGCAGCGCCCCTTGGAGCGAGGGGTTGGGCTTGCCCGTTTGTGCCAGGCTGTGCATACACGACCTGATTTCGTCCCGCCGATTTCGCGCGGTACAACGCTTTGTCAGCTTCTTGCAATAAAAAATCCTCGCTCTGCTGTTCATGAGGAACCACAGATAGCAAGCCTATGCTAACGGTTACCTGCTTTGAATCACCGAAGACCATCTTGAGGTCGTTGATTGCCTTCAAGACCGATTCCGCGATCTTCCGTACCGTATCCAGCTCGGTGTTACCCAAAATCAATGCAAACTCGTCGCCGCCGATACGCGCCGCAAGATCGTCTGGCCTGCGCGCATGAGCAAGCAGAACCTGACCAACATTGGTCAGACATTGGTCGCCGGCAGCATGCCCGAATTCATCGTTGTAGTCCTTGAAGTAATCGACATCGATAAGAGCCAGGCCGATTGGCATTCGATTACGAATACTGTTTCGCATTTCCTTGTTCAAGAACAGTTGGAAGGCTCTTCGATTGCCCAGTCCGGTCAGGGGGTCCTGCATGGCCAACTCTTCGACCCGCTCCTCGGCCAGTTTGCGCTGCGTGACGTTGTGATGGGAAATAACGAACAAGCCCCCGGATTTGTCGCCATGCAACGCCGTGATGCGCATGGTAAACCAGCGCTTCTCGTTCGGACTATGGCAGGGATATTCGTGGTAGAAAAATGCACGTTGGCCGGCCAGCACTTCCACAATGCCTTGTAATGCATCGCCGGCAAGGCTATCGCCGGCAGCAACCGAATCTGACAGGGTCTCAAGGTAGTTGCTACCTGTAGACACAAACCCGGAAGGCAGCCCGTTTTCGATCCCAAAGTTTTGCCAGGCCAAATTGACCTCAAGAATGTTGCCCGCTTGGTCAATCACAGCGATCTGTTCTTCCAGTGAATGGAAAACTGATTCATACAAGGCAGCTGGTATTGGCATGGCAAGTGAATCCTTATCAGGCATTCAATGTGGAGCCCAACGTTTGAGCTCACCGGAACGCGGAAGCCGCCAAAGGCGGCTGTAGCGTTTCCGGTGCAGCGAAGGGTTAGGCAGCGGGCTCATTCAGCAGCACCAGCAGTTTCGCAACCATCGATGAAAACCTCATGAGACCGGAGTCGTCATATGTTGGCTCAGCAACCGTGAGCAGACCAAGCGAGATGAGCCCAACAACGACAGTTGCCTCGACGGATTCTGGATTGATGACGAGTACGCGCTGCTCGTGCACCGCGCTTACCGTAGCCAGCTGCACCCGTTGGTACCCAAAGTTGGCGACGAGGAAGGCTGCCTCGTCGGCGGAGATATCGCGGACGATCCGACTGAGAACGATCGAGTCTTGAGGGCTTAGATCTCGCATGCCGATCGCGTTGCGTACAGCACGTCTGAGATACGCCAGCTTCGCCTCACTGGTGGTATGCAGAACGGCGAGCACAGTCTCGTTGATGAGCTTGTACTGCTCGTCAGTGATTCGCTCTAGCTCGGCTTCATGTGCGCGCAGAGTGCGATCAACCTCAGCAAGCGCCTGCGCAACGCGCGCATGTTGCCGGCTGGCGGCTAGTGACTTAGCGAGTATCGGCAGGAGAGGAGCGAGCGGACCGCCGGCCAGGGCGCCGACAACGGTAAGCGCACTCTCAGTGGCTAGGTTGCCAGCAACTTGCTCTAGCTTCGATGATGGGGGGAGCGACGATGGCATTTGGAGCTGCCTAACGTAATGTAGCCGGTCGCCTAATCTGGCTAACCCAGGATATCCGACGGCATAACATCAGAGCGGGGCGAATGCGGCGTACACGGCCAGATCCCCG
>Ga0210129_1000301_pt1 | contig 12908 bp, 10 predicted proteins | sample WestPond_Cattail_2_FD_185582 | JGI IMG/M metagenome (GOLD analysis project Ga0210129, IMG submission 185582) | Wetland microbial communities from the San Francisco Bay, California, USA, that impact long-term carbon sequestration -... | ecosystem: Environmental > Aquatic > Marine > Wetlands ... | reverse complement strand
GAAGTAAGAATTGCAGATGTTGCGGGCAGGAAAGTCCAGTGGGACCCGGCACAGATGCGCAAGATCCAGGAACATCCCTGTTTTTCCGAAAAAGCATGTCACACATTCGGGCGTTGTCATATTCCGGTAGCACCCAAATGCAATATCCAGTGCAACTATTGTATTCGTGACTTTGACTGCGTGAACGAGAGCCGCCCGGGGGTCACAACAAGGGTGCTCAATCCTGATGAATCCATGGATATGGTCAAAAAAGTTGTGGACAAATATGATTATATCAAGGTTGTCGGGATTGCAGGACCAGGTGAACCCCTTGCAAATGAAGAGACCTTTGAAACGCTCCGCCGCCTTCACGAACAGTACCCCAATGTCATCAAGTGCATCAGTACAAACGGATTATTGCTCCCGGAGAAGATCGATCTGCTTCAGAAATACGATGTAGGCAATGTCACGGTGACGCTGAACGCCATTGACCCGGAAATCGGTGCAAAGATCTATCAGTTCATCGATTATAAGGGCAAGCGCTATACGGGAATCGAGGGGGCAAAACTTCTCCTCTCCCAGCAGTTAAAAGGGATCGAAGAGGCAGTGAAGCGGCATATGATTGTGAAAATCAACACGGTCTATATCCCGGGCATCAACGAAGATCATATCCCGGAGATAGCAAAAAAGGTTGGCGAGATGGGTGTGTATACATTCAACGTTATCCCTCTTATTGCCCAATACAAGTTTGCCAATATTACACCACCAACTCCTGAGATGAAGCGTAAAATGCAGGATGAATGTGGGAAATATGTCAAACAGATGCGCCACTGCCAGCGGTGCAGGGCAGATGCGATCGGAAAACTTGGACACGATATTCAGTCATGTCTGTATGAAAAAAAATAATTCTTTTTTTAAGGGTAATGTACCAATTCAGCCCCTGAAATGTTTTATTTTTACGACGATATTCTCAAATTTATGTTGTGACTGAAATTGAAATAAAATATGTGATAAGTCGTTTCGTACATCAATTTTTCATCTGATGGAACCTCCACACAGACTTATCGCACTATGGGGGTCGCCACCGCGGCGGGGGCAGAGGCACAGAAAAAAGCCCCCAGGAGCATGCTAATGAATGTAGTGGAGGATAATTTTTTTGAGGGGTAACCCCGGGCTGGACTTCCAGCGCCAGACCCTGTTGTGAAGCACCCACGCAGGAAAATTCCTTTTTACCCGGGAATATTTGAAACCATACCAGAGGTTTGTTTCATACTGGCAGCCAGGGTCAGGATCCGGTTCAATTCATCGATAACCGGTTGAAGGGAGGGGGGTACCACGGTGTCCTCAGCAGTAACTGTTTTGCCATGGTAACTTACGGTGTATTTTATTAAATCTGCACTACCAGGGCGAGCCGAATAATTCGCTTCAAGTATTGAAAACTGTGACTGATTAAAGAGTGTGACAATCCTGTCGATATCGGTTTGGTTTATCTCAATCTCCTGATTGACGTTCTTACTTGAAACCACAGCAACACCATTATCGAAAATGACCAGACGGTCATCAAAGCCTGCAATTCCACCAGTCCGGTAGTAATCAACCAGCACAGCAGGTACAGGAGGACGTGATACAGGAGGGGTTTTCGTGCCAAGACAGCCTGCGGTCAGAACGAGAGCAATAGTCAGGACAACGTAAATTACCCACCCTTTTTTTATAAAAATCCCTCCTTTTTTCCTGGAAGTAACCCGTAGTCGTCCCTGTTATATCTGAACAACGTCTGTCCTGGAGGATTTTGCTGCTGCTTTACGCTCGGGAAGGACATCTTCAAGAGCCTTGATAAGACCATCAACTTTTTCATTCGTGAAAGCAGCTCTGAACGCGGCAAGTTCGACGGCATTCATGATCATGACCCCTTTTTTCTTCATGGGCAGACCATGTTCACCTATCGGATTGATGTCGATGGCAAGAGAGGCTGCACGGTTCTTTGTCGCCGGGAGTCTGATGATGGAAACACCTTTTACTGAGGTGTTTTTACGCTCCCAATCCTGTCCCTCTTCAATAAATGCTTTCAGCGTTTGTGTTAATTCCATGAAAAGAACTATTGATTTATATATTAAAAGGCTATTCGTTACGATGCGAAAGTAACTTATTTTTTCCCGGGTATATTTCCAGCGAGATTGACAAAGCATCCTCCGGATATGCTTCCTGATCCGTCAACCGCGACGTCCCGATATACCATATATGGTTTGAACACCAGATCTTCTATCAACAGCGAGGACTATGCCCAGTATAACTCTCTCCGATAACCAGCAGTTTTCACTCGATCAGACACTTGGTTGTGGCCAGGTGTTTCGATGGGATCGAACCTCCGATGGATGGTGGCACGGAGTCGTCGGCGAGCGGGTTATCAGGATACGGCAGGCTGGTGTCCGGCTTATGTTCGAAGGCGCGCCGGCATCATTTATTACCCGGTATTTTTCACTGGATGTGGATCTCCTCCCCATTATTGCATCCATTGACCGCGATCCCTTTATCCATACTGCAATCAGTCGATGCACCGGGCTGCGCTTAATCCGTCAGCCGAAATGGGAGTGCCTGGTGTCTTATATCTGTTCGACGAATTCGAATATTCCTACGATCCGGCGCAGAATATCTTCCATTGCAAAGCAGTTTGGCAAAGCAATTGAATTCGAGGGGAATACATATTATTCGTTCCCTGAACCATCGTTAATCTCATGCGGGGAACATATCCTCCCTGACTGCAAACTGGGTTACCGTACTCCCTATATCTTTGATACTTCCTGTGAAATCACCAATGTGAAAACGTGGGAGGCTGTTATTTCTGCTCTGTCGTATGAGGATGCACGACGTGAACTGATAAAACTTAAGGGTGTTGGACCCAAAGCAGCTGACTGTGTTCTTCTCTTTGCCTTCCAGAAATACGAGGCGTTCCCGGTCGATGTCTGGATACGTCGGATAATGCAGCAGAACTATCTTTCGGGTTCTGCTGGTTCTCATTTAACAGACCGGGAATATAATGCAATACGCCGCTTTGCCCGGCAGCATTTTGGAGAATACTGCGGGTATGCGCAGGAGTACCTGTACGCGGCGCGGGAAGGGTGAGATCCCTGACCCTGAATACTGCAAGGATGATTTTTTAAAAATTATTTTTTGCCGGATTCAATGCGTGCCGGCATTTTTTGCTGATGCTTTGTCATACCATGATACGGTTACGGGGAAAGGACCGGTATCCCCGCTTCACCGGAATTTTAGTTTGAGCAAAAAACGCAGAAGAGAGAGAAAAGCCAGTTCAGCCGCCGCAGGGGCGATCCACCTCTGGTGAAGGAAACCCTCTTCATCGTTTCTCTAAAAAAAGGAGACTTCAGGTCCCGATGTCCCAGCTGCAGAGGTATTTTTTCTGCTCGTTTGTCATCTGATCGATGGAGAGCCCGAGGGATGAAAGTTTCAGGTTAGCAACCTGTTCATCAATCTCCTGCGGGACATCGTATACGCCACCCTTCATTTTCCTTCCGTTCTTGGCGATATGAAGAGTACAGAGCGCCTGGAGGGCAAAGCTTAAGTCCATGACCTCGATGGGGTGCCCCATGCCCTTGGGTGTGGCAAGGTTGACAAGCCGGCCTTCGGCAAGGACGTGGATCGCTTTTCCTTTGAGCATGAACGTCTCGATTCCGTCCCGCTGGATTACCTTTTCGGCATTTGTGTGGAGCCATTCGATATCGATCTCAACATTGAAATGACCTGCATTTGAGAGGATAGCACCATTTTTCAGCTTCCGGAAGTGCCTTGCGGCAATGACTGCAACGTTTCCGGTTGTTGTGACGAAAATGTCTCCAATCGCTGCTGCCTCATCCATGGACATGACCATGAACCCGTCCATGTGGGCCTCAAGGGCTCGTCGCGGGTCAATCTCGGTAACGATAATTTTTGCGCCGAGCCCATGGGCTTTCTTTGCAAGTCCTCTCCCACAGAAGCCGTAACCGGCAACAACGAAGTATTTCCCGGCGATAAGGGTGTTCGTCGTGATCATGATCGATGAGAGTGCACTCTCCCCGGTTCCATGGACATTGTCAAAGAACCGTTTCATTGGTGTGTCGTTTACAGCGATAACCGGGAATTCGAGCTTCCCCTCATCTGCCATCGCCCTCAAACGGTGGATACCGGTCGTAGTCTCTTCGCATCCACCGATCACCTTCCTGATGAGATCCCGGCGTTTTGTGTGGATGTAATGGATGAGGTCCATCCCGTCATCGATCGTGATGACCGGGCCGGAATCGAGCACCTGGTCAATAGCAGCATAATACTCGTCGACCGAACATGCACGCTTTGCAAAGCAGTGGACATTCCTGACGTCATTGAGGGCATCGGCTACATCGTCCTGCGTGGATAGCGGATTGCACCCGGTGATATACACCTCAGCCCCCCCGGCAGCAAGTGTAGAGACCAGGTTCGCGGTCTTGGCCTCAACATGGAGAGCCATGCCAATCGTCATACCGGCAAAAGGTTTCTTCTTTTCAAACTGTTTTTTTATGGCGGCAAGCACCGGCATGTACTGCGCAGCCCACTCGATCTTCAGCTTTCCTGAGCTCATGAATATCCTCATCCGGGAGGCTTTTTAAACCAGCAGCCCGGTAACTGACTACCCTATCAATAGGCACGGCAAGTTACATAAAAACTCCGTGAATGCAAAGCCGATGGGAAATGTAGATAGTATCCGCCGCCAAAAAGTGTATCCAATGGTGTTGACGCGACGAATCATCCCCTGTCTTGATCTCAAGGATGGCAGGGTGGTGAAAGGCACTAACTTTCTCGGGCTCCGGGATGCCGGAGATCCTGTTGAGCTTGCCGGGCGGTACAACGAGCAGGGAGCAGACGAGGTGGTATTCCTTGATATCACCGCCTCCAAGGAGAAGCGTGGGATCATCATTGAGCTTATTCAACGAGCTGCAGACGAGCTCTTCCTGCCGCTCACGGTAGGTGGGGGCCTCAGGTCACTTGATGATATCCAGCAGATCCTCCGGGCAGGAGCCGATAAGGTGAGTGTCAATACGAGCGCTGTACATGATCCAACACTCATCACACGAGGAGCCGAAGCGTTTGGCACCCAGTGCATCGTGGTAGCAATGGATGTCCGGCGGAATTTTACTGAAAATAAAAAAGCTATTTCGGTGATTCTTGCAGATGGTTCTGCCTGCTGGTATGAAGTTGTTATCTACGGAGGCAGCAAGCCTACAGGTATCGATGCCGTTGCATGGGCACGTGAAGCCGAGGAACGCGGCGCTGGTGAAATCCTGCTTACAAGTATGGAGACTGACGGCACCAGGAACGGGTTTGATATTGCCATAACATCTGCCATTTCTGATGCTGCAGGAATTCCTGTCATTGCGAGTGGCGGAGTGGGCACACGGGAACATTTCTATGACGGCTTTTCCAAAGGAAAAGCTGACGCATGCCTTGCGGCAAGCGTCTTCCACTATGGGGAGTTCACGGTTAAGGATGTTAAGGTGTATCTTAAAGCTCGGGGTATCCCGGTACGGCTCTGAGATCGAACTCAAATGCCGCCACAGGATGTTCCAGCTCAAAAGCGTTCAGCACTGCGGGATGGATCTCGCCAAATATTCCGATCCTGTTACCATTTACCATAATATCAGCACGGCGTCCTCCAATGAATGCCGGGTCTTCTGATTCCTTCACGGTAGAGGCAATCGAAAGCTCGTGGAGGACGGCATCGGCAGCTGCATAGGCCTCCGAGAAATCTGCATCCATGTGGGTGCTGACCCCGGCTGCCTGCTGGTACGTGTGACAGGAGTCCACCACGTCACCCACGGTGAAAAGTCGCTGGGGGATTTCACGGTGACGGTTCAGGGTCAGGAATTCAAGGAGCAGGGGAAGAAGATCGGTCCTGACTACCGTGTTGTCGATACTGATCGGGTGCATAACATGGAGTACGCCCTCCCGCTCAGGCCGCCGCATCTTTTTGTAGAGGATTTCCTCACTCGTAAGCGTGAACGGCATCACTTCGAGATAACCAAGCCCGCAAAATGCCTCACGTGCAAGAGCGGCATAGACCTGTACCGGATGCGGTTTTCCTACCGTGAAGGTAGCTGGTGGGGGGTCCATAATTTTGTCATACCCGTACGCAATCGCAACATCCTCGAAGATATCCCAGTCGTGCATGACATCAGCCCGGTAGCAGGGCACCCGGACCTTCACCTGTGCAGCCCCAGCCGGCTCGGCACCGAACCGCATCCGCCCGAGTAACTCCGCCATCTGGACGGGCGTCAGTTCTATACCGAGCAGCCGTGAGCACTCTTTGACGCTCACGGTCCGCTCTGATGGAGCCAGGGTCGGGGTCTGAACCCCGCCAATTCCGATACTTTCAATCTTCGCGCCTGCTTCTGCCATCGCCGTACAGATGATGTTGACGGCTACGCCGACAGCCCGTTTATCGGTGCCGGTTGTGTCGAGAAGGATATTCTTCGTGTCGATGGTCACCCGCGTCCGTTCACCATTGATAATTGGGGGAAACGAGAGGACATGGTCGTCCTTGTCCACGATTAACGGGAAAAGCGGGAAGTCCCTGACAATTCTGGCATAATCCCTGCCCTTCGGGTGCCTCTCAAGGATCTCATCCATCGTCATCTCTTCGGTATAATCGAGCGGGATGAACTTCCTGCTCCGCGGTGAGGCTATGTACCGGAACGGGGGTTTAACCGTGTCAAGATCGTGGATACCTATCGCCACTTTGCTCCTGCCCCTGCCGACAGCCCAGTGAAGTGACTCCTGAAGGGACATGATACTCTGGATGGATTCGTCATCGAACTTCACCCCGCGGATGACCGCGGCGCCAAGCACAGGACGGATATTTGCAAGATCCGGATCGACCGAAAACGAGATCCCGGAGGGCTTCACAGGGTACGCTGGCAGCCCGGTCTCGATTCCGAGGAATCCCCGCATGGCCCGGGCTACACCTTCGGGTGAGAAGAGGTCCGGGCGGTCCGGGAAGAACTCCACATCCGCGTGATCCTCCTCAATTCGTTCAACATCCGAACCGATGAGGGCTACCTTGTCGAGGATTGTCTTCTTATCGGTGCGGGTGAGCCGCTCGAGATATTTGTAGGGTAGCGTGATGATGGCCATTTCATATACCTCCTTTCGCAGGGCGCAGGGCAGGGGTCTCCCGCAGGAATGCCACATCGCTCCGGTGGAGGTAGCGGAGATCTTTCAGGCCGAGACGGAGCATAGCAATCCGGCTCACGCCAAGGCCCCAGGCAAGGACAGGATAATTGATCCCGAGCGGAGCGGTAACCTCCTCGCGGAAGACGCCTGCGCCACCCATCTCGATCCAGCCGATACCTTCGACAAACACTTCGGCATCGAGACTTGGCTCGGTATACGGGTAGTAGGAGGGTTTGAACCGCACGCCCTCAAAACCCATCCGGTGGTAGAACTCGCGGAGGATCCCGAGCAGGTTCCCGAAGGTGACACCCTCGTCCATCACGATTCCTTCGAGCTGCTCAAATTCGGCAAGATGTGTGGTGTCGATCGTCTCACGCCGATAAACCCTGCCGATGCAGAAAGCCTTGACAGGAGGGTTCGGGTTCTTTGCAAGGTGCTGGATCGACACGCTTGTAGTGTGGGTCCGGAGCACGCATTGCTCTGCCTTTTCCTCTGTCCAGACCCCGCCCCAACCGGTCGAGGAGGTTTCGCCGCCGGACTCATGCATAGCCTTCACCTTCTCGTATCCCGGCGGGAGGGGGAGGGTCTCGCGGAGGTAGAAGGTGTCCTGCATCTCGCGGGCAGGGTGATCCTGGGGCTGGAAGAGTGCGTCGAAGTTCCAGAAAGACTGCTGGACGATGCCCCCGTAGAGCTCTTCAAACCCCATCTCAAGGAGGATCTCCCGCATCTCGGCGATAATCCGCTGGTACGGGTGGATCTTGCCGGGATACACTTTCTTCGGGAGCTTGGTCGCATCATATCTGCGAAGGTTCAGGGTCTTCCATGCCCCGGAGAGTATCTGGTCGCGGGTAAGTGTCCCGGTCTCTTCACGCATATCAAGACCCTGCTGTGCCAGCGCCAATCCTTCGGGTTTTATTGTAACACTATTTCGGACTGATTCCTTTTCCTGCAGGATTCCACGTCTGATGAGCTCATTTGTTCGCTGCCCTCCGGCAAGTGGGGTTTTCAGTGCGGTTTCATCCTCAATGGTCGAAGCACCGTCTGTCCTTGATACCATCCCATTGTGTACGCTTATGAGCCCTTTTTTGCGCAGCTGCCCGAATCCTATCCTGAATGCTGCATGTTTCCGGAGTTCGTCCAGCGGAGTAGTATTCCGGCAAAATTTCAGGAGCTGCGTCTCAGGAAGTCCATGGTTGAGATATTCTTTTCCTTCATCCGTATAAACAAAAGATTTATCGACAATCCGCTCGAGACTGACCAGTCCCTTATCCTCCAAAAGGTGTGCCCACTGTACTATGGATTCCGGTGTCGTATCCAGCAGAGTGGCAAGATGCGGTGCATCTGCTTTGTGTTCTTTTACCAGCGTCGCAAGCAACCGTTTCTCATTCTGTGTCAGTTCCGCCATCTTACACCTCGATCGTATCTGCCGCTGCGTCCATTTTCTCCTTGAAGTCTTTCAGGAACGCAATCACGCGTTCAGCTGTCTCCTTCTTGCAGGTACCGCACATGATCTCTCCTGACAAGCATTTTCTCCGTATCTCCGCAAGCTCCACATCGTCAGTCACCATGTGGAAAAGGTTGAGCAGGTACAGGGAACACCGGTCTGGTTCGCCGCCACAACGCTTCTGTTCCTCAAGTGTCATTCTCCCACCGGTAATCCCACTCATAACCTTCTTTCTTACCGTTGCTTCAGGCTCATAAAACGATATGATGCTTTCCGGAATGCTGCTGGACATCTTCCCCCCGGTGAGTCCCGGCATGAAAATATGGTAGGTGGACGAAGGTGTGTAGAAGGCAAAACCTCCATGCGCACGCTCTATCTGGCGGACCTTGGCACTCACGTCTGAGCATTGTGCGCCAGTGATATCTACATGCCCCTCGTACTTCTTTGCGTGCGGGAATGCTGCTTTCACCGCGTCAAGCGCTTTCTCAGGTGCGTTCTTGGACCGGACGCTTATGCAGTCATGTCGCTCTTCGACAGTGAACATGCGGAGTTTGTGGGCAATACCCCGGGTAAGCCGTATGTGCGGATCCTGGTCAATACCAACAGGGACAACCGTTGGAGCCGGCTCGCGATCGATCTGGGGATACAGGATATCTGCAACCTGCGTGATCACACTGTCGGCATGGGCGAGATCCGTCTCGGGCGAGAAACCATAAATTGCGGCAAGCTCAGAGAAATTCACCTTGGTTGCTGCTTCAAAGGCAAGATCTTTCAGCCGGTCGTTTTTGCTCTGGAAATAGGTCTGTCCCTCAAACCCGAGTGCATAAAGGCAGGCAAGGTACTCTTTTCCGAACTCCCTGCACTTTTCCCATGACATACCCCGGACAGCATGCGCCTCACGGTCAGCAATGGTCACGTATCCGTTGCCTCCCTGAAGCACATGCCAGACCACCTCCTTCATGACCATCAGGTGGCCGAGATGCGGGTGGCCGCTCGGCATAAACCCGGTGAGGATATGAAACGGTGTACAGTTTCGGATAGCACTGGCGATCGGGCGGTAGTCCCGGTGCCCGACTACGATACCTCTCCGCATAAAATACGGGACACGGGGAAGATCGGGGAGTATCGGAGCAATGGGCTCGATGCCAAAATCGGAGAATAATTTCTCAACATCAACGGACTGGTTGCTCGACCAGGGATTAATCTGGGGTTCCTGCATGGTGAACGCTCATAGTTTGATTCGTGCAAATTCGACGAACTGAATTCCGGTAGTATGTACAGCGCCAAACAACATCTTCTTTTTGACACTGTGTGCCATCCGGACGGATCGCGAGATCACGCTCATGGGGAGAGACGCCTCTTTTTCAACTGCGTGCACCAGCATATCTGAATGAACATTTTTCCCGCAATAGACCCGGAAATGGTGACCGAACTTGTAGCCCGTCCGTGGAGTGAAATTGTGCCCCCTGAGTTCAGTATATACCTTATCCTTCTCGGCAAGTTCTCCATCAGTCTCGCGGGCAAGAGCAAAATACTCGCCAGTCATGACAAGGTTATCCTCACTTTTGAGGGCAATTTTTCCTATCCCCATAAGGTACAGTAGTTCTACAGGAGCGAGCATCAGACGTTCAATGTCAAGCCGTTTACCAAATCCTGACTTTTCGAGATCTGAATGGACCGGCACCATCACCATTGCGGATTTTCCCACCAAAAATGCTTCCTGAGAGGATATATCCGGTGAATGATTTCCGGATTCTGCCAGTTTCTGGAGTTTGATCTCGTAATAGGTCAGCTCTTCCTCGTCATCGACAACAGCGAGTACGTACTGCTTCCGCATGTTTCTTGAGGCAACGACCTCTTCAATGAGTTTTTCAAACCGGATCGGATCACGTTCGGAAAGGACACGGACAAGATATAGCGACTCTCCCGTACCGGGTTTTTCACCACGTTTGAACACCCGGAAATCGTGCGGTCCGGCCTGCACAACATATCCCCGCTCCCGCATATCGCGATACACCAGAAAACTTCGCAGGAAATCAGGCTGATCGGCAAATTTTGAAAACAGAGTGTTGAACGTGTACCCGGGCACATCGATCTTCTGCCGGTGGAGGAGATAGAGGGCCTCCTGGTTCGTGAGTTTCACTCCATCCTGATCCAGGCGTCCGTAGCCGCTTTGTTCGTAGAGTACCCTCCCCTCTTTCCCCACACGAACTACAGTTCCGTCAAATAGTGCCTTCACTGCCGGATCTATTGTTTGTGAAGGATAATAAGAGCACGGCAAAAAATGAATGCACTGTTTCTGGCTCTGGAGAATTCCTTTCGCAATAATATGAAATAGAAAGAATGTCGCGACGCAGGATAGGCCAGTTCCTGTCTCGTCAACCTCCCTCGCGCTTCATGCGGATGATTACGTATTACGTGATCGGGGATATTCGTATTCAGGGAGAACCACAGCTACCGGGGTTGAACACCGGATGAGCATCAGCTTTTGAGTAAGCATTTTGGAGAGAACCCAAATCTGTTGAGGTATGTGTTGTGTTGGTTAAAAATCCCGGATACCTTATCCTGCAAGTTCCCGCACCTTGGCTATGTTCCCCCCATTATCCCGTCGTTCATCAACGGGAGTTTCACAAATAAGCGGGAGAGCGGAAAGGACGGGATGGCAAAGAAGGTTCCGGAACCCGTTTTCACCGATAAATCCCATCCCGATGTGTTCGTGCCGGTCAAGCCCGCTTCCCCGGTCACCTTTCGAATCATTCAGGTGGATGATTTTGAGATTTCTGATACCAATGTGGTCTTCGAACTGTGAGAGCGTATCTGCGAGGCCTTTTTCTGTCCTCAGCTCATACCCCGCAGCAAACGCGTGACAGGTATCAAAACAGACACCGGTCCGGGTATGATTTTCAATCCCATCCATGATTCCTCGGATGTGCTCGAAACTGCTGCCGACACTGTTCTTCTCTCCTGCCGTATTCTCAAGAAGCAGCATAACCGTAGTGTCAGATTCACCAAGAGCGGTATTAATCGCACTGATGACCCTGGCCCTTCCTCCGGCAATGCCGTCACCAAGGTGATGGCCGAGGTGGGTAACGAGATACGGGATACCAAGCCGGCCGCACCTGTCAAGTTCAGCAGTGAGGGCTGCAACCGATTTTTCGTAAATATCCGCTTTTGGTGAGGCCAGGTTCGGGAGATAGGGCATATGGTCGACAGGGATTATTCCGGCTGCCTGGATCTTTTCCTGGTAAGTATCACAATCGTGGTCAGACAAGGGTTTGTATCCCCAGCCCCGGGGGTTGCGCGAGAACATCTGGAATACGTCACACCCGGTTTCTTTTGCGCGATCGACAGCGAGATCCAGTGACCCTGCGATTGAAACATGGACACCAACACGAACCATAAACACACCGTTTTGTATGCATTGGGATTTTAAAGCGGATCTATTTAGAAGGTTGCAGGATTTTTTTTAAAAACGTACGAATTGTGATCGTGATGAAAAAGAACAAAATACAGGACGAGAGCAATTGCATATCTGAACCTTTTTGCTTGTCAACGACAACCCGGTAATCATGAAGGTCACGTTCCTGGGGACGAACGGCTGGTATGATACGGTAACCGGTAATACCTGCTCGGTCCTGATTCAATCAGAAGAGTATGATATCATCCTTGATGCCGGCAATGGTATCGCAAAAGCAGATCGTTATATAACCCAGGACAAGCCGGCATACCTGTTCATCAGCCATTTTCATATCGATCATATTACGGGACTGCACACGCTGGTCAAATTCAGATTCCCGAAGGGTTTGAAGATTTTCGGGCAGGTTGGGACTGCCTCTATCCTGAATACCTTTGTTGCTGAGCCTTTTACTGTCCCGTTCGCACACCTCCCGTATCCCGTCAGTATTGTAGAACTTGAAGAGGGAGAACATACCATCCCTTTCCCGGTTGAGTGCCTCCCGCTCGTACACCCGGCACCCTGTTACGGGTACCGGCTGATTCTTGACGGCAGGGTAATCACCTATTGTACCGATACGGGTGTCTGCGTAAACGCTGTCACGCTTGCCCGTAATGCTGATCTTCTCATCACTGAATGCGGATTGAAACCGGGGCAGGAAAGTCCTGGCTGGCCACATCTCAACCCTGAAAATGCAATATATATAGCAGGAGAAGCACACGCGAAACGTCTTGCACTCATGCATTTCGGCGCAGAAGTGTACAGGACTCTTGATGATCGACGTGATATACAAAAACAATTTGAGAACGCATGCCCGGGCCTGGTTGTAGCAATCGA
>Ga0210129_1000300_pt1 | contig 12918 bp, 14 predicted proteins | sample WestPond_Cattail_2_FD_185582 | JGI IMG/M metagenome (GOLD analysis project Ga0210129, IMG submission 185582) | Wetland microbial communities from the San Francisco Bay, California, USA, that impact long-term carbon sequestration -... | ecosystem: Environmental > Aquatic > Marine > Wetlands ... | reverse complement strand
CATTCTCCACAAGGATGTCAAAGGACCCGAGGGTGTACAGGTTAAGGCCCTCAAAAATGGTTTGATACCCCAGATCTTATCATCCCTGATCTAAATTATAGACGTCCATTTGAAAATAACCAGTAATGGAATCTTTTTAAAAAAAACTTCTTCTTTTTTCCTGAAAGAAAAAAAAGGATTGCGGGTTCAATGGAGTATCGTACTTATGTTCATATAGTGCAAACACAAAAGCACTGGTGTGAATACCATGTCGAGTGAACAGATGTTAACTGAGACCGCTTGCCAGCTTAAGGAGTTCCTTGCGTCAAAAAATGTGATGGGAGAGCCTACCGATTTCGAGGAGAAGGTTGTGATTCCCATAGCCCGGTTCGGTTTTGGATTTGGTTCAGGAGGCGTTCAGGCAAAAGATGGCAGTGGCGTGGGAGCAGGAGGAGGCGGGGGAATTGATCCGGTCGCGCTTATCATTCTTCACAAGGATGTCAAAGGACCAGATGGTGTACAGGTTATGTCCCTCAGAAAGGAAAGTGCGATAGCCCAGGTCATATCATCCCTGAGTGAAACATTAGCCCCGCAGGTCATTGACGCAATCAAGTCGATGAACCAGAACCGGACACAAGGTACATCCGGTAAGCAAGAAGAACTCTGATCATCAGCCTTCCCCAGTATTATGGAATTCATCCTCATTCCTGTTTTTATTCTGGCGTGTCTGCTGCTCGTTCTGATGATCTTTACGGTTCCTCTTTACATTCTACCTGTACGTTTTGCTATCTCGGTTTTGCGACACGACGGGAGTCAGGAAAATTCTCTATCGGTCTCGTGGGGAACGTTTTGTGTTCGTATACTCGATAGAGGTGATGAGAGGAAAATGTTATTTTACATCGGAGGGTATGTCCTCCATTCTCGTGTGGGAAGGGAGGTACACCGGAAACATGATGATGCGAAATCACCCGTTCCGGCAGATCTCCATTCGGTAGCGGGGTATGTTACCCTCATTCCCCAGCTGATTGAGCCTGTCGGAAAATTTGGTGCTGTGCTCTTTGACCAGACTACCTTTGACGGTATACGTGGCTGGATTCGCATTGGTGCAGGGGACGCGGCTGCGACGGGGATGCTCTATGGCGGATATTGGGCTACCCGATCTGTGCTCAGAGCATCCAAAATTTATGTTGAAATGATACCGGAATTTAACCGCAAAATCCTTGAACTGGACCTGGTGATCAGGCTCCGTATCAATCATCCTCTCCGCGTGGGAATCGCGGGTATTCGCCTTTTTAAAAATCCCGCTATCCGAAATGGCATAGTGTTGTCGAAACCTCAACTGAAAGGAGTGACTCAGGTATGATACCTGCGATCCGGATACTGGAACCAGTCTCGTATGGTGAACGGATTTTTTATCCACTCGTGCAGGACTCCATGGTCTCCTGTGAACATGGGGTGACAGTAATGATGAACCCTGTGGCCGTTCTCTTTCTCGAAGCAGGTACATGGATGTTTGTCCCTCTCGAAGAGGGTATAATTCCTGAAATACTGGAAAATCTTTCCTTAACAAGTGACCACGAAAAAGAAAAAACAGTTTCCAATTAAATTTTTGTAAAAAGTCAATCCAAAATACCTATGCACAAACCAACATTTTTTTATAATGTTGAAGACTGTAATTTAATATGATATGCTATATCATAGCATAGCAGGTATACCATGAAGTACACAGTCCTTTTCATAGCATTAGTGCTGACTGCAGCGTTCTTTGCCGGATGTACGCAGCAGGCACAGGCTCCTTCACAGCCAAAGGAGATCAAGATCGGTGCAATTGTATCCATGACCGGTCCGAACAGCAATATCGGCAAGAACATGTGGCAGTCAGCGACTCTTGCTGCCGACGAGATTAATGCAAACGGCGGGATTTTTGTCAAACAATACAATGCAAAAATACCCATTAAACTCGTGCAGGGAGATGACGAATCCACCCGTGAAGGCGGACAGAAAGCGGTGACCAAGCTCATCACTGATGACAAGGTGGATATTCTCATCGGGGGGTACTCGAGTGCGGTGACATCTGCCTATGAACAGACAGTTGCAGAGTTCAAAGTTCCGTACGTTGTGACCGGCGCATCGAGCCCGATCATTACCCACCGCACAGATATTGACACAAGCTATGTCTTCCACCACTGCCCGACCACTGACGCCTACGGGATGTATACCACCAACTTCATTGACCAGGTAATCCGCCCGGCAGTCAACAAGAAATTCAATTTCCCGGCTGATCGCCCGTTCCGGCTTGCCCTTCTTTACCAGGATACCGGTTTTGGTATTGGTGTGAAGACTGCGGTAAACGATACAATCACAAAAAACAACTTAAACATCCAGCTTGTCTCGCAGCAGAGCTTCAAGATGGGAGAGAGCGATTTCAGGACCGTGTTGACCAATATCAAGGCAACGAATCCCGATGCTGTCTACCTGGCAGCTGCTCCCAACGAGGGTGCCCAGATCATTCCCCAGGCACGAAGGGATGTAGGGCTTAACACGATCTTCCTTAACGTCGAGAACAACGACGCCCCGGAATTTTACAAGGGGATAGGGCAGTACGGTGAATATGCCATTATCGAGAGCCGCTTCTCACCCTATATCTCGCCAAAAGGTGCCATGGAAGGGCCCCAGGATGCGTTTAAATCCAAATATAATGCAAAATTCGGGTCGTATCCCGATATGATGGGGGCTTCGACGTATGATGGAACATATATTGCTGCAAAAGCGATTGAAAATGCCGGGACGTTGAACAAAGCAGATATCCGGCAGGGACTCGTAACCCTCAACATGCCAGAGGTTATTGAACATATGAAAGATGACACTATCTCATTTTCCAAAGATTACCGCGAGTCCCAGTTCGATCTCTGGATGGAACAGCTGTATTATAATGCAACCATCGGCGAGACCCGGCCGACAATCGTCTGGCCAGATATCATAAAAACAGCAGATTTCGTACTCCCTGACTGGTACAAGCCCGGAAGCGCGTAACCAATAATCATTCTTTTTATAACAGCCCGGCGAATAAGGAACTGATTACTGTATGTACGATACGGGGACCCTGTTACAGATTATTTTCTGGGGGCTGTACGCCGGCTGCATCTACATCCTGCTTGCAACCGGTCTCAACCTGATCTTCGGGGTCATGAAAATCGTCAACTTCGCGCATGGCGAATTTCTCATGATTGGCGCCTATATCACGGCAACCATCTTTTTCCTTACCGGTTTCAATCCCTATGCAATTATCCTGGTGTCCATGCTCGCGCTGGTTGGCATCGGTGCCGTAGTGGAACGCTTATGTTTCCGCCCAATCCTTGGCACGAGCAAACTCAATGAAATATTCCTCTCGATTGGTCTCATCTACATTTTTACCAATAGTGCCGCGATGATCTGGGGGGACGAGTGGCAGAGCATCAAAAGTCCCTATGCAGGTATATCGGTTCCCATCGGATCCCTCAATGTCCCGCTGGACTATATTATCATCATCATTACAACCTCGGCAATACTCCTCGGCCTTTACATCTTTTTGAGAAAGACAAAAACCGGGCGTGAGATGCGGGCAACGAGCCAGAACCGCAAAGGTGCGATGCTGGTCGGCATCAACGTTGAGCGTATGGATATTCTGAGTTTTGGCATCGGTTGTGCCCTTGCTGCTGCAGCAGGTACCCTCTGGGTGGTAAGCGGCCAGGTGTTCAATCCTTACATGGGATCTATTCCTGCTGTCAAGGCATTTGCAATCATTATTCTTGGCGGACTCGGGAGCATTCCGGGTGCGATCATCGGGGGACTTATCTACGGGATCGCAGAGAATGGTGCCGCGTATTTCCTCGGGGGTGTCTGGAAGGACGCGATCTCGTTTATTATCCTGATTGTGGTCCTTGTTATCAGGCCGACGGGCCTGTTTGGTGAGGAGAGTGAGTGAGCGGTTATGAAATTTGAACGGGCTGATATTACCCGGTACGGGACTATTGCCGTACTTGCCATTGCTGCTGTTGCTCCATTCCTGTTAGACAGCCGGTACATCCTTAACCTCCTCTGCCTGATGCTGATCTTTATCATCTTTGCTTCGGCATGGAACCTGCTTGCCTATTCCGGCCAGGGATCACTTGGCCATGCGGCATTCCTCGGCATCGGTGCCTATGCTTCAACCCTTATTGCGACAAAAAGCGGCATTACCCCCTATATTACGATCTTCCTTGGCGCAGCGGTGGCTGCCGTAATCGGGATCCTGATAGGGCTTACCTGTGTCCGGCTCAAGGAATGGTTCCTTGCCATGGTCACGTTTGGGTTTGCAATTATTGTCCAGACAGTAGCGGTGAGTATCCTCACCCCGGTTACCGGTGGCTGGGACGGGATTGCCTCTCCCCGTCTCGTGAGCCCGGACATACCCTATTACCAGCTGATAGAATATTACTCGATCCTGCTGATCACCATTGCCTCAATCGTGTTTATCTGGTATATCCTGAGATCAAGGATCGGGCTTGCATTTGCTGCAATCCGTGAAAACGAGGTTGAGGCGCGTGCAGCGGGTGTTGATCCCGTACGTTACCGGCTCCTGGCATTTGGGTTAAGTGCCTATCTCGCCGGTGTTGCCGGGGCACTCGAGATAGCTCACATCGGGTACATCACACCTGAAATATTCGGGACCGATCTCTCGTTCTGGCCGGTGACCTATGTAATACTGGGTGGCCTGTGCACTCTCGCAGGCCCGATTATCGGTACTGTTGTCCTCACCATTATATGGGAAGGTCTGAAAATGGCAGGACTTACGTTCGGCAGATACGTGATTGTAGGGGTGCTCCTGATCCTGGTTATTATATTCCTTCCAAAAGGGCTCGTGGATCTTCCAAACCAGGTGCATAAATGGTGGAAGCATTATAAAAAACCAAAACCTGACCCCGCCGTTCTGCAGGAATGATGAATACACCTTTTTTTAAAGAAAAACAATCCATAAGGTGCTCGTTTAAAATCCAAGATAGGCTTTCTGAATATGCGGGTCGTGCATAAGCTCTTTTGCCTTTCCCTCTTTTATTATTCTCCCGTTTTCAAGAACATAGCCCCTGTGGCACATATTGAGCGCATGGCGGACATTCTGTTCAAGAAGTAATACCGTAATCCCTTCACGCCCAAGCTGTTCAAGTGACCTGAATACCTGACCGACAAGGAGCGGAGAAAGCCCGGTTGAAGGTTCATCAAGAATGAGCAACGTAGGGTTTGACATGAGGGCTCGACCAATCGTCAGCATCTGCTGTTCACCCCCGCTTAAGGTACCTGCCATCTGCCGCTCACGCTCCTGCAGGACAGGAAAGAGAGAATAGACATGCTTAAGAGCGGCAGACGTGTCTGTATCGTCCCGTGCACCGAGTAAGAGATTTTCAACAACGGGCATTTTTGGGAAGATCTCGCGTTTTTCAGGTACGAGCGCAAGACCTTTATCGAAGAGATCATACGGGTGCATCCCCAGAATATTTTCGCCAAGAAAGGTAATGGATCCGGTTGCCTTTTTGTTCAAACCTACAATCGTCTCCACGGTTGTGGTTTTCCCGGCACCATTTGGCCCGATAAGGGTGACAAGCTCCCCCTTATTCACATGAAGCGTGAGATCCCAGACGACCTGGAGATTTGCGTGAAAGACATTCAGCCCTGCAACTGACAGCAGGGGAGGGGGATTTTCAGAAGGCATATATGTCTCCGAGGTAAGTATCGATCACTTTCTGGTTATTTACCACTTCATATGGGTGGCCTTCTGCTATTTTTTCTCCGTGATCCAGCACAACAATCCGGTTCGACACTCCCATAATGACACTCATTACGTGTTCGATAATCATGATAGAAACGCCATTATCGCGGATTTTTTTAATGAGCTCGACTGCTTCGTTACTCTCCTTGGGGTTCAGCCCGGTAGTCAGCTCATCCAGCAGGAGCAGTTTCGGTTTTGAGGCAAGTGCCCGGGCGAGCTGCACCTTTTTTAATTCAACTACATTCAAGTTCTTGATGATAGTATCCTGTTTATCCTGGGGGAAACTGACAAAATCGAGTATCCGGGCAGCCTCAGATCTTGCTTCTCCCATGCTGATCTTCTGGGGGTTACCAAATAATGCACCAATCATGGTGCATTCCTGCGCTGTAAGACCGGGAAAGGATTCTGCAATCTGGAACGTTTTTGCAATCCCTTTTTTACAGATCTGGTGAGCTTTGAGCCCGGTGATATCTTCGCCGAAGAAGGTTATCTTCCCTCTTGTTGGGACGCTGATGCCGGAAATCATATTGAGGAGGGTGGTTTTTCCCGCACCGTTCGGACCGACGAGTCCGACTATTTCATTGTCCCCTAAGAAGAGATCGACGCCGTTGACGGCACAGAGACCACCGATTTGTTTGGTCAGATCCTTGGTAGTGAGCATAGGTACACGTTGCTGGCAGTTAGTATGCTAAAATTAGCACGGAGCAGTCTTAAAGATAATGATAATTTCTCTCAAGAATTATTATAAGATTGGTGAGAATAGTTAATTTTAAAAAAAAACAGAAAAGAAACATTAAAAAAAATAACGAGAATATTTACAGCAGATCCTTATTATGGTCGGGCTTCCGGACAAGGGTGCAGCCTGAAATTCTACCAGGATTTTAACACTCTGTTGTTTATCTTTTAGGTATTTTTGGGGGATCTTTTGGCAGGTGAAGAGTAAATGTGCTTCCGGTATTCAGGATACTCTCAACGGTTATATCCCCGCCATGCATCTGCATGATCTTTTTTGTTATCGACAGCGAGAGCCCGATACGATCATACCTGCGGGACAGTTTTGCTGCATCTGCGAGTTGGAATGGCTCAAAAATTGATGAAAATGCACTTTCAGAAATTCCGGACCCATTATCCTTAACGGAAATGTGATGGTATCCGTCATCAATCCCTGAATGGTAAAAAATGGTGATTTCACGGGGTGGTTTGGAGAAATTCACAGCATTTGAGAGAAGGGCATCAAAAACGCCGAAAAGCCGGTCCATATCTGCAGTGATGCTCAAAGTATCAGGAATATCAATGGTGATAGCAGCCTGTTGGAAATACCCGTTTATGTCCAGCACACTCTTAACCAGCATTACGAGGGGAAATCTTGAGTAGTTCAGATGAAGCCTGCCGCTTTCGAGTACCGAAAGCTCAAGCATCTGGTTGATAATCTGGCGCTCCCGTTCAACGCTCACAAGGCAACGCTCGAGAATCTTTTTTGTATCATCAAGGATACCGAATCCCTCGGGGTCCTGAACGAGCAGGTTAAGGTAACCGAGGATTGGCTGAAGCGGTGTGCGCAGCTCATGGGCGACAGTTATGATAATCCCGCGGCGCCTTTCGTTGTCCAGCTGGATCGTATCTTCAAATCGTTGTTTTTCAGATATGTCAACCAGATTGATCAGGATTGCCGGCTCATTATGAAGCAGAATCGGTATTGTTAAGAGCAAAGCCGCCCTTGAATCCCCGGATTTTGTGACAAACCGGAACTCACCCCGTTCTGCTATCGTAGTCACCGTTGTGCAGTGTTTCGTAAATACGGTGAATTCTTCATGGTCTGATGGATTAACAAAGGAAATGAGATCTTTTCCGGTAATCTCCTTTTCATTATACCCGGAAAAAAAGGAAAATGCCGGGTTTGTATAGAGAATAATCCCGTTCCTGACAACCAGTATACCGGCTGGCGAAAGCTCGGCGAGTTGGCGATATTCCATCAGCACGGCACTCCAGGACAGGTCAGCTCATCAACGGTTCTCATTGTTCGGCGTATAGTAATCTGGAATATCTGACCTAGCATCCTATCCATATTATCTAGGCCATTTGAATTTCTTGTTATTTTAAGATATACACCTCTGAAAAAACATCAGGGACAGGAACGGGTTAAAAAAAAGTGTTTTCAAAAGACTCTGGATATTATACTTTACGTGTCCGGTCTTTTAAGATCCTGCATCATTTTCTTTAGATTACCCTCTGGTTCCCCTGTTCATTTTTGACAAGTTTTCCTGTTTTTTAAGAAAAGAGATCAGTGGGTTGAAATAACTGGGCGGGCAAAAACGGTACAAATGCGCCCGTATGTCATAGTCAATATCGCCATGAGCGCTGATGGAAAGATCTCCACCCGTGAACGCCGGCAGGTCAGGATATCGGGTGCGCAGGACTTTGCCCGGGTTGATCGGCTCAAAGCCGCGTGTGATGCGGTCATGGTAGGTATCGGCACTGTACTTGCTGACGACCCTTCACTTACGATAAAATCAGAAGAGTGCCGAAGATATCGCAGAAAACAGGGTTGGGACGACCATCCTGTCCGCATTGTTATAGACAGTTCAGGCCGCATCTCTCCTGAAGCATCGATCCTGAATAAGGGGGAGGGAAAGCGAGTGGTTGTGGTATCTAAAAGGGCGGATGCCTCAACGATCTCCCTGCTGGAAAGAAAAGCAACGCTCATTGTAGCGGGCGAGGATGAAGTAGATCTCCAGGTTCTCATGAACGAACTTGGAGCAATGGGGATCCATCGTGTTTTGGTAGAAGGTGGCGGAACCCTCATTGCAGGATTGATTAAGGAAGGTTTGGTTAACGAGATTTACACATTTATAGGTAACGTCATCATAGGCGGAAAGGATGCCCCCACATTTTCTGACGGGGAAGGGTTCATTCTGGAATCTGCCTTTCCCCGTCTTTCGCTTCAGGAAGCCCGCAGGATCGAACAGGGTATCCTCCTGCACTGGATCGTTGAGAATACTTATCATGACAGCGATTAACTCGTTCGTTCAGAAATATACACGAATCAATTAGGTTCACACCCGGACAATGAAAATCCTCCTTTCTCTGTGATGAATCCCTTCCTCAGGGCTCTTCGAAGTATTCCGTGCAGGGAGTTTTTTTATTTTTATAGTCTGAAGAATTCCTTTTGTGATGATAGGAAATACAAAGGATGGAAAGGATGACGGACGGGACAGTGGTTGTCCTCCACCACCGCCCCTGCGCTTATAGCGGTAGACCTATTACCTGTTCACCTATAGCATTTTGGGGTAGCCAAAGTGCCATGGTGAAACCCCGGTGAGCGTTTGCCCTGTTATTGAGCATTTCTCGAGAGCCCTAAAAAAATATCTCCTAATGAACAGCTACGTGAATGCCAAGACTCATCATCCCCTACTAAAAACACTATCACACGTATATTCCGATAATTGTTCTCGCCGCTGTGTTTACTTTCATAGCTATCCGGCAGGTTGGGAGATATAATCTCAAAATCTGGCAGATCATGCTTGGTGGAGCCATCATCGTTCTCCTGACTGGGCAGATAACTATTCCTGAAGCACTTGATGCTGTCAACATGGATGTCATGCTCTTTTTGTTTGGCATGTTCATCGTTGGTGAAGCGATGGTGGAAAGCGGTTATCTTTCGATGCTTTCCCAACGGTTTTTTTCTCATGCCAGCACTCCGGGCCAGGTGATCCTGTTCATCCTGTTTGGGATCGGTCTCCTTTCCGCCCTTATCATGAATGATACACTTGCTATTATCGGCACGCCGCTTGTTCTCGGTCTTGCCACAAAGTTCCGTCTCTCTCCAAAACTGATGCTTCTTTCACTTGCAATAGCTGTTACGACCGGCAGTGTCATGAGCCCTATTGGTAACCCCCAGAACCTGCTGATAGCAGTAGACAGTGGGATGCAGGCACCATTTGTCACGTTTGGGATATACCTTCTTATTCCAACGCTGATCAGCCTTGCCGCCGCGTATTGCTTTCTCTGGTATTACTTCCGCAAGGATTTTTCTGCCAGCATACCTGACCATGAAATACCACTTCCTGGTACAAAAACTGCATTCTTTCCCGTGCAGTGTTCGCTTGCCATTCTCCTGATCCTCACAGCGGCAAATATCATCGTCTCCCTCTACGGCGGAAAATTGCCCGTACCCCTGCCGCTGATTGCTCTCTGTGCAGCAGCACCGGTCATCCTGCTTGGACCTGACCGGGTAAAACTGCTAAAAAACATAGACTGGTTTACGCTTGTCTTCTTTGCCGCAATGTTTGTGCTGATGGAGAGCGTGTGGCAGACCGGGTTTTTCCAATCGTTTGTTGACGAGAGCATGGTAACTTCTATCCCGATGATCCTGGGAACAAGTGTTATTATCAGCCAGTTTATTTCCAATGTCCCGTTTGTCGCCCTCTTCCAGCCGCTGATTATCCAGGCCGGTGGTACTACTGCAGACCTTATGGCCCTTGCCGCGGGGAGCACAATCGCCGGCAACCTGATGGTTCTTGGCGCGGCAAGCAATGTCATCATCATCCAGAACGCGGAAAAGCAGGGTGAAACCCTCACGTTTCTTGAGTTTGCCCGGATAGGCGTCCCGCTGACACTTGTGCAGCTCGTGGTGTTCTGGGCCTGGCTGACGCTTATGCCGGTATAAAAACTCAAAAAGCGGTATGATACCACGCAATGTTCAATGCCGCTCTCACATCCTTCACGATAGTAATTGTACATGCGACATAGTACCTGGCATCAAAGAAGCCGCTCATCGGTTACCACCGCTGAAAAGAGGCGTCTGTCCATCGCAGGATTATTCCGTCTTGATAAGCCATTGATATAAACATCATGCATCAATAACACTGAGGGGGAGTATGGCAGAATACAACCAGGAAACTACGGAAAAACCGGATAAGAAACGCGAAGAACTGAAAGGCAGGGTCCTGCATCTCAAAGATCTCGTGAACTATAATGACGGTACGGTTGCAAGCCGGATGATCATTTCACGCAAGGCAGGAAATATCACACTTTTTTCCTTTGATGAAAATGAGGGCCTCTCAGAACATACCGCACCGTTCGATGCTGTAGTCACTATCCTTGAAGGGGAATGCGAGGTATGGGTATCCGGAGAAACCTATACGATGAAGGAAGGAGACACGATCATCTTTCCGGCAAACGCACCCCATGCCCTGTCCGCGATAACAAAGTTCAAGATGTCACTTACCATGATCAAGGAGTGAGTGAATAATGAGCGGGGATGAAAAAGACGGGTATTATTGTTCGATCTGCGGCGGGATTCCCCCGGATAAGATCACGACAAAGCGGATACTTATCGATGGCAAGGAGACGGGCATTGACCACCTTGACTGGATCTGTGAGGAAGTAGAAAAACTCACTATTGCCGATGATACGCTCATCACCGAAGAGCTCATGAAAAGGGTAAAACAGTTCAACTACATTCCCACAAAAAAGAGCAAAGAGTACGGAGTGGCATTGCTTGCTGAATATAAGAAACGTCGGTCGTAAATTTCCCGGCATTACCGCATACTATACCTTATTTTTCACAAGATTGTGAGACTTCACTGCCCTGCTTTCCCCATGCATGATTTTATGATCCCCTGGTTTTTCCTGTTGATACCCTTTTATCGATCCTCCTCCTACGTTGTGCTATACCTCAGGAGGAATAACCAATGAAAATTACCGATACCGCACAAGTCCTGTCCGGACCAAACCCTCACCATGTGGATGCACGGAAGATTTATGAGTCTCCACACGCAGTGGCTGTTGTAATCACGTTACAACCCGGTGAATCATTAAAAAAACACATTACTCCGGTTGATGTATTCTTCTATGTGCTTGAAGGATCTGGCGTTGTAGAAATTGGTGATGAAAAACAGACGGTGGGAAAAGATATGCTGGTTGAAAGCCCGGCAAAGGTCCCGCACCGCTGGACAAACGAGACCTCCCGGGTATTCCGCGTCCTTGTGGTGAAGGTTCCTAAACCCACTGAAGAGACCAGACTGCTTTAATCATACCGGAGAGAGGAAGATCCGATGACAGAACAGGAAAAAAAGAAAGCGGAAATAAAAATTTCAGGAATGCACTGCGCTACCTGTGCAATCAACATCGAAGAATCACTCTCGAAGATCAAAGATGTCTCTAAAGTCCAGGTAAATTTTGGTACTGATACCGCCCACGTTGAGTTTGATCCCGAAAAGGTCTCGATAACTGATCTGGAAAAAGCAGTGAAAGATGTTGGGTATGATGTAGTGAACCGCGAAGTCACCCTCAAAATCGGGGGGATGGTCTGTGCGACCTGTGTACAGACAATCGAGTCAGCACTGCGGGTACTCCCCGGTATTGTGTCTGCAAACGTGAACCTCGGCACCGAGAAAGCGTATGTCATTTATAACCCATCACTAACAGCCATCCCGGAAATGAAAAAAGCCATTGAGGACGCTGGTTACCAGTATCTCGGGATTGCCGGTGAAGTAAGCGAAGAAGCTGAAAAGGCTGCACGGGAAAAAGATCTTCATGATAAATTTCTCCGGTTTACCATAGGATTTGCCGTGAGTATCCCGCTGATGCTTGCAATGTGGGTGCCATTGCCTGTTTCCATGCAGACGCTTGCGTATGTGATGCTGGTCATTTCAACTCCGGTGTTTTTCTACGTGGCCTGGCCCATCTTCCGTGCTGCCTCGATGGCGCTGCGCAACCGTTCCCTCAACATGGACGTGATGTACGCGATGGGCACGGGTGTTGCGTACGTTGCGAGCGTGATGGGAACCTTCGGCATTATCCTGACCTACGAGTTCATGTTTTATGACACCGCGATCATGCTCGCCTCATTCCTCATGCTCGGGCGTTACCTCGAGGCACGGGCAAAAGGGAGAACCTCTGAAGCGATCAGGAAACTGGCCGGGCTCCGGGCAAAGACTGCCACAATTATCCACGACGGTAAAGAAGAGGAGATCCCTGTTGACGATGTAATAGTCGGAGATATTGTTGTTGTAAAACCCGGCAGCAAGGTCCCGGTCGACGGTGAAGTTGTTGATGGCGAGAGCTATGTTGATGAATCCATGATTACCGGTGAGCCGATCCCTCCCTTCAAAACCAAAGGAAGCCGTGTAGTTGGGGGAACCCTGAATACCAAC
>Ga0210129_1000299_pt1 | contig 12918 bp, 8 predicted proteins | sample WestPond_Cattail_2_FD_185582 | JGI IMG/M metagenome (GOLD analysis project Ga0210129, IMG submission 185582) | Wetland microbial communities from the San Francisco Bay, California, USA, that impact long-term carbon sequestration -... | ecosystem: Environmental > Aquatic > Marine > Wetlands ... | reverse complement strand
ATATACCTGTGCTACACTCCGCAAACCGGTATGTGGCTCGGTTGTACTCCTGAAATAATTGTTGACGGCAAAGACAACAATTGGCATACGATGGCATTAGCAGGTACTCAACCTCTTAGTCAAGGCAGGATGCCAAAGCATTGGGATGAAAAAAATATTAAGGAGCAAAAATTAGTTGCCGGATATATTTACAATACCTTAATCAATAATGCTTATCATGTTGAAGCAAGTATGGCATACACTCAAAGAGCCGGACAATTGGCGCATTTGAGAACCGACTTCGACTTCATTTTACAGGCAAACAAAATTAATGATATGGTGGAGATATTACATCCTACCCCTGCTGTGTGCGGGTTGCCTAAAGAAGAATCATACCGTTTTATAAATACTATAGAAGGTTATGACCGCAGGTACTACACCGGCATTGTCGGTCCGGTGTCAAAAGACGAAGCACATTTATATATAAACTTACGATGTGCAGAAGTTTTTGCCGATAAACTGTTATTATATGCCGGAGGTGGAATAATAAAGGAATCGAACGAAGACGATGAAAGACGCGAAGTGGAAGAAAAAATGAAAATGATAAAGGATTTAATATAATGTATTCATCAAAAACGAATGTATTACAAGTAGTGTCGCTTATGGCAAAGTACGGCATAAATGATGTCGTATTATGTCCGGGCTCACGCAATGCACCATTGACACAAACATTTTCCGCATGTAACAAATTCACATGCCATTCCATTGTTGATGAACGAAGTGCAGGATTTTATGCAATAGGCCTTGCGTTGGCAACAAATAATCCTGTTGTTGTATGTTGCACTTCAGGTTCTGCTGTATTGAATCTTGCTCCTGCGGTAGCCGAAGCTTATTATCAGCGCATACCGCTTATTGTTATTTCTGCCGATCGACCTCAGGCGTGGATCGGGCAAATGGACGGACAGACGTTGCCACAACACGGTGCGTTCAACTCATTAGTGCTGAAATCCGTGCAACTGGTTAAAGAGAATGACAAAGAATCATTATGGTACAATAACCGGCAAATTAATGAGGCGATGATAAAACTCTCTCGCAGTTCCCGTCCTATACATATAAATGTACCGATAAGCGAACCGTTATTTGACTTTTCCACAGACACTCTTCCCGATGAACGTGTCATAACTTACACAAAGCAATATCCTGTACTTACATCTGAGATGAAGGATGTGTGGACAAAGGCTGAAAAAGTTATGATAGTGCAAGGGCAAAACCAAACAGATCCGTACGCTGAAAAACAGTTATATGAACTGGCAGAAAAGGGTTGCATACTATTATGTGAACATTTAGGCAATATTAATGTCGATTCATATTCATATTCCACGATATTCGACAATATACTTTATGTCTTTGAAACCGAAGGGAATAGCACCGATCTTGTGCCGGATTTGGTGATTACATGTGGGGGACACATCGTATCTAAAAGGCTAAAGCACTTTTTGCGAAAACTACATGTTCCTCATTGGCATATATCACTTGACGGAGAAGTTGCAGATGTGTTTCAAAGTCAAACAGTTTGCATTAAAGGCAGTGAAAGCGATGCATTGGAAGCAATAAATCAAATATCAAATTATCAAAAGGATAATATGTATTTGAATAGTTGGATGAAAGCCGGAGCGGAGATTCTGAAAAAGAACAACCAATTCCTGGAAAGAATAGACAAAATCAATTGCGGATTAAGGTTAGTTGGCAGTGTTATATCATGCATACCTTCAAAATCCATATTGCATCTTGGTAACAGTACTGTAGTTAGGCTTGCTCAACTTTTTCCCAAACCATATAAGTATACCGTTTGTTGCAATAGAGGTATGAATGGCATAGAAGGTTCACTATCAACAGCTGTAGGATATGCTTCCAAAACGAAAGAACTGAATTTTGTACTTATAGGCGACTTGAGTTTCTTTTATGATATGAATGTACTACGCCATGCCGGAAAATTGAATAACCTTCGGATTATATTAATTAATAACGGTGTAGGAGAAATATTCAGTACCATACCGGGATTAAATAAAATACCGGAATTGAATAAATATATTGCAGCAGGCCATAAAACAAAAGCTGAAGGATGGGCAATGCAAGTCGGATTTTCTTATATCAGAATATCCGACCTTGACGACTACTATAATATATCGGAAAAATTTTATTCCGAACAATCAATGCATCCTATGCTTATGGAAGTTATGACAGATCCGAACAAGGATAAACAAGTATATGAAGAATATTTTAATTTTTTATTGAAATGACAAGAGAATGGACAACCATCAAAAAGTATAATGAAATTCTTTTTGATTTTTATAATGGGATAGCAAAAATAACTATTAACCGCCCGCGTTACCGTAATGCTTTCACACCTGAGACTACTGCTGAAATGGGTGAAGCAATGTGCATCTGCAGAGAAGACCCCAAAATACGCGTAGTAGTTTTCACCGGCGCTGGCGATAAGGCTTTTTGCAGCGGTGGAGATATGCACGTTAAAGGTCGTGGCGGATACGTTGACAAAAGCGGGGTTCCACGATTAAGCGTACTTGATGTACAGAAACAAATCCGCAGCATTCCCAAACCGGTTATTGCCATGGTAAACGGATATTCCATAGGCGGAGGCAATGTCCTGCAAGTCGTATGCGACCTGACTATCGCTTCGGATAATGCAATATTCGGACAAACAGGTCCCAAAGTCGGCAGCTTTGACGCAGGTTTCGGTTCATCATATTTGGCACGTATAGTAGGTCAGAAGAAAGCTCGTGAAATATGGTTCATGTGTCGACAGTATTCTGCTCAGGAAGCTCTTAAAATGGGAATGATTAACAAAGTAGTGCCATTTGACAAGCTCGAAGATGAAGTTGTTGAATGGGCGGAAACAATGATGAAACGCAGTCCATTGGCTTTGCGTATGATTAAGAGAGGACTGAATGCTGAACTTGACGGACAAGAAGGAATTCAGGAACTTGCAGGTGATGCCACTATGCTTTATTATATGACGGATGAAGCACAAGAAGGCGGTAAAGCCTTTTTAGAAAAACGTGATCCGGACTTCGACCAATACCCTATTCTACCATAATGAAGATTGAAATCATTCCTCGTACACTCTACTTCAAACAACCGGCCGGAACATCGCGCGGCATTTACACCACACATAAGATATGGTACTTAAAAGCCTCTGATAACCGAAATGCCGGATACGGAGAATGCGCCCCGCTTGTAAAATTGAGTTGCGACGATGTACCTGATTATGAGGATATACTTCGTAAAGCTTGTGACATAACGGCGGAAAAGGGCAATATACCATATAATGAATTCAATGATTATCCATCAATCTTGTTTGGATTGGAAAGTGCATTATTACAGATTAAAGCAGGTTCGCCATGTTTGTGGAACACGCCTTTCAGTAGAGGTGAGAAGGGAATACCTATTAACGGTTTAATATGGATGGGCACAAAAGAGAAAATGCTCGAGCAAATTCAAACAAAAATAAAATCAGGATTTCATTGCATCAAGCTAAAGATAGGATCTATTGATTTCAATGATGAACTACAACTGCTGAAGTATATTCGAGAACGATATTCTTCAAAAGATATTGAATTGAGAGTTGATGCAAACGGCGGATTCACACCTGCTGATGCGATGTATAAACTGGAACAATTAGCCAAACTTGACATACATTCAATAGAACAACCTATTAAAGCCGGACAATGGAACGCAATGGCTGAATTATGTGCCGAAACTCCCCTACCGATTGCTTTGGATGAAGAATTAATAGGATTAAACACAGATACCCGGAAACAAGAAATGCTTGATACTATCAAGCCTCAATATATAATATTAAAACCTACGTTGCACGGTGCCTTATGCGGCGTACGCAAATGGATTGATGAAGCGGAAAAAAGACATATAGGCTGGTGGATAACTTCGGCACTTGAATCAAATGTCGGATTGAATGCCATTGCTCAATTTTGTGCAACGCTTAATCCTCAAATACCGCAAGGACTTGGTACTGGCATGCTTTTCAAAGATAATGTTGATTATCCGTTGGAAATACGTAAAGATTGCCTTTGGTATAATGTAAAGAATGAATCATGGAAACAGTTATAGATAAACAAGTATTGATACTTGAAGGCCACAGGTTTGACAAGAAACGGATTCTTGAAACTCATCCCGAAAGTATGGGAGATAAAAATTTTATTGAATTGTTTTATTTTCTGCACGAATGGTTCAATGATTCTCCTACATTAAATGTTCATACTTCAGGTTCTACAGGCGACCCTAAAGAGATAACGGTTGAAAAAGAGCGAATGATAAATAGCGCCATAGCCACATGTTCATTTCTCAAACTTAAACCCGGAGATACGGCATTACTGTGTATGTCGCTGGATTTCATAGGCGGCAAAATGATGGTAGTTCGTGCTTTAGTTGCAGGATTGTCATTGATTGTTACCGAACCGTGCGGACATCCTTTAAAAGATATATATTTCCCATGCACATTTACCGCGATGGTACCGTTGCAAGTATATAACACTTTGCAAAATCCTGGTGAGCGTTGGCTATTGGGACAAATTAAACATACTCTTATAGGTGGTGGAGCTATTGATACTAAAATAGTAAATAGCTTACAAGACTTGCATTGTCAATTTTGGTCTACATACGGCATGACGGAAACTCTTTCGCATATAGCACTACGTGCCCTTAACGGAAAAGACGCTTCACCGTATTACAAACCTTTTGCCGATGTTAAGTTGAGCTTAAGCGAAGAACAAACTTTAATTATTGATGCACCCAAAGTATGTGCCGAACCAGTATACACAAACGATATTGCAGAGCTTAACGACGATGGTTCATTCAAAATTATCGGACGTAAAGACAATATAATCAATTCGGGCGGAATTAAAATACAAATTGAAGAAGTGGAAAATAAGATACGGCATGTTATGCGTCAACCATACGCCATTACATCAATACAAGATACTAAATTCGGAGAAATAATAGTATTGTTATTGCAAAATCATGATAACGCACCGACTGAAACAGAAATAAAGACTGTACTGCAAAAAATAGTCCCGACATACTGGCAACCGAAACGAATAATATATGTTACTGAAATACCCAAAACGAACAATGGTAAAATCAACCGTGCAGAAGCTAAAAGATTAGCTATGGAAAGAAGTTAAATAAGCTGTTATGTTTATGTGCTTTTTTGTTTTTATTGTATATTTGTCCTCATTATTATGAAGAAAAAAGGCTTACTTTTATATATCGCATTGATGTTGGCATTTGTAACCACATCGCATGCACAAGATTATTCCAACTCCAGTATGAATAATCGACTGGGTAATAATTATGAGACTAATCGTAATGGCAAAACAGATTCTACCCAAGTTAATACTTCAAAGATTGATCCAAAGCCATATCAATGGAAAATTGACGGTCAATTCGGAGATATTATTAAGGCTCCTATGGATACAATTTTTAAAAACTTTCATAGCGACAACCTGAATGAGGGACATAACGGGCACTACAATCATCTTGGCAATATAGGTTCTCCACGCTACAGTCGTATCTTTTTTGAAAGACCGACAATGTCTCCTTATCCTTTTTTACAATGTTATTCAAACATAATTACTTTACCCGGAGAATTCTTTTTTACCAATTCCCGCATGCCATTTACAAATTTGACATATTATAAATCAGGTACGCAAGAAAGCGGTGAAGAACGATTTAAAGCATATTTTTCAACTAACGCCACAAAGAATCTAGCTGTAGGTTTCCTTTTGGACTATACTTACGGACGTGGTTATTACGTATATGACAATACAGCACATTTTAATGCTGATCTATTCGCAAGCTACACAGGAGACCGCTATAAAATGCATCTCATATTAAATTATTGTTATTTGAAAACCGCTGAAAACGGTGGTATAACAGATGATCGCTATATTACTGATCCTCAGGCTATGGCAGAAGGGCAGAGAACATATTCTTCAGAAGAAATTCCTGTAAAATACGGATCTGAATATAATGCATGGAATCGCAACAAAATGGATCATTTGTTTTTTACGCATCATTATATTATAGGCTTTAAACGTGTTATGCGTAAAAACAAGGATGGATCAATGACTGTTATATCTCGTGATTCCGTTAATACAAGCGGTTTGCTTAGTAAACTTGGAGTTGTTTCAAAGAATGATTCTGTGACAAAAGATACTTCCAAACTGATGATGCATAAAGGTAAAGATATCAAACCTATTATGCCTTCAGGTGGTATAAATAAAATGCCGCAAAATTCACAAACAGTAGGCCCTAAAGGAATGCCTATGCATAAACCGGGAAATGATAGCAAACCAACCAATGCTCCGAATATTAAGTCCGACAAACCTAAAAAGGATCCTAATATTATTGAGGAGTACGTACCTGTTACAAGTTTTATACACACAATGGACATACAAAGTAATTATAGGAGGTACTACCATAGAAATGAAGTGGATTCCATATATAAACATACATATATTGATACAAATTCTGAGAGCCGGGACTCGCTGAAATATTTGTCGGTTAAGAACGTCTTTGCCATACAAATGATGGAAGGATTCAACAAATGGGCTAAAGCCGGAGTGACGGCATTTATCTCTCATGAATACCGCAAATACATACTAATGGACAGTATAAAAACAAACGGCGTTTACAGCAGAAAAGATAAATATAACGAAAATTTATTGTATGCCGGTGCCCGCTTAACGAAGACACAAGGTTCCAGTTTGCACTTTAATGCAATAGGACAATTCGGATTATTAGGTGATGCCATCGGACAATTCAGTGTAAAAGGTACGGCTGATGTAAACTTTAAACTTTTGGGTGACACGATATCACTTATCGCGAATGGAGATATAAGTAACAGCAAACCATCAATGTTCATGAGGCATTATCACGGTAATCACTATTGGTGGGATAATAGTTTTAATAATATATTTGAGACAAAATTCGGAGGCGAATTCACCGCAAAACGATTAGGAACCAAATTAAAAATAAATGTAGATAATATCAAGAATTATACATATTTGGGACCATTAAGCGTACCTGTACAAAACAGTGGTAATATTCAAGTAATCAGCGCGCAAATTACACAAGACTTCCATTTGGGTATATTGCATTTTGATAATGAAGTTACATATCAAAAAAGCAGCAACCTAAATGCATTGCCTCTGCCTGATTTGTCATTGTATCACAATTTGTATATTGATTATTCATGGAGCACCAAGTTACATCTGCAATTAGGTGGCGACGTAACCTATTTCTCGAAATATTACGCTCTGACATATACTCCCGATTTAGGTATGTTCAATACACAAAACGAAACGACAGGAACAAAACTCGGTAGTTTCCCTATTGTAAATGTTTATCTTAATTTGCATGTTAAACATACACGTTGGTATGTTGAGTTTTATAATGTGATGCATGGTAAAAGCAACAGCATGGAATTCTACGTACCACACTACCCTATAAATCCATTCATCTTCAAGGTAGGGCTATCAATGAATTTATTTGATTAATTAATTCTAAACCGTTATATTAATTTTTAAAACACAAAAAAATGAAGAAAAAAAGTTTTTATTTGGTAACCGGCTTATTAATAAGCAGCGTTATGTTCAGTTCGTGCATAGGTTCTTTTGCCTTATGGCACAAAGTTTTGAAATGGAATCAAAATCTTGGAAACAAATTCGTTAATGAATTGGTCTTTATTGTACTTAATATTGTGCCTGTATATGAAATTGCCGGCATAATTGACGGAATAGTACTTAATACAATTGAATTTTGGACTGGTGATAATCCTGCAACGGCAAACATCGGAAAAGTCCAAAAGATACAAGGTTCGGACGGTCAACAATATCTTGTAAAGACATTGAAAAACGGTTACAAAATCACCAAACCGAACGGTAAGGTTGTTGATTTTTCATACAACAAGGCCGATAGCAGTTGGAATGTTGAATCAAACGGCAAGAAAGCTCAGTTATTTAAGATGAACGCCAATGGTACAGCTCAAATTGATTTGCGCAATGGACATAAGATGAATGTTGCCCTTAATGCACAAGGTCTTTATGCAGCAAGAGAAGCATTAAAATCAGATACATATTACGCAGCAAGATAAAATATTTTAATAGCATAAAAAAGAGAGGAAAACTTTTAATAAGATTTCCTCTCTTTTTTTATGCTATATTCTTAGTAGATTACCAGATATTCACACGTTTATCTTTTGGTAAATACAAAGGATCTGAAGGCTTTATGTTGAAAGCATCATACCATGCATCAATTTGTGGTAATGCTCCGTCAACACGCCACTTAGCCAATGAATGAGGATCCGATTTAGTGCGTTGGCGTATTGCAGCTTCACGTATTTCACCTGCCCATACACCGGCAAATGCAATGAAGAAACGTTGATCGGCTGTGAATCCGTCCTTAACACCCAGAGGTGCATCTTTAGTAGCATTCTTATATGCCTGGAAAGAAACATTCAAACCTCCGTGATCGGCGATGTTTTCACCTAAAGTCAAGGCTCCATTTGCATGTAACCCCGGTAATACCTCAATATTACTGAAGAAATCGGACATCACTTTAGTACGGGCTTTGAACTTATCAGCATCAGCAGGTGTCCACCAGTCAACCATATTTCCGTTTTTATCGAATTGACGACCTTCATCGTCAAATCCGTGAGTCATTTCATGGCCGATTACAACACCGATAGCGCCATAATTAAATGCATCGTCAGCCGTCATATCAAAGAAAGGCGGTTGCAGAATACCGGCAGGGAAACAAATTTCATTAGTCTCAGGATTATAATAAGCATTTACTTGTTGTGGGGTCATCAACCATTCGTCACGGTCTACCGGCTTACCTAACTTGTTTGCGTCATAATCCGACTGGAAAGCGGAATGACGTTTGTAATTATCCCAATAACTGTCTTTCTCAACAATAAATTTTGAATAATCACGCCATTTGTTAGGATAACCTATCTTGATATAATATGAACTTAGTTTATCCATAGCTTTTGCCTTTGTAGTATCACTCATCCATTCTTGTGCCTGAATACGTTCACCCAAAGCCTTTTGTAAATTATGTACCAAATTCAGCATACGCTCTTTTGCGGCAACAGGGAAATACTTCTCCACATATAGTTTGCCTAAACCTTCACCTAACATTCCGTCAACGGCACCTTGAGCACGCTTCCAACGAGGTTGCATTTTTTGTGTACCTGAAAGTGTCTTACCGTAAAAATTAAAGTTTTCTCTTTCAAAAGCGGCACTTAATTTACTTGCAGCTGCATCAACAAGATGGAATTCCAAATAGTTTTTCTGCATTGCCAAAGGATAGGTTTTCACGATGTTTGCGATGGCTATTACAGGCTTAACCTGAGATAAATCAACATCTTCAACATTCTTTAGTCCTGAATAAGTAAAATATGTATTCCAGTCGAAATGAGCTTTTTCATTCAATTCGGCCATAGTCATTTTATTGTAATTGGCTTGAGGATCACGAAGTTGCACTCTTGAAAAAGAATTCTGAGCAATATCCGTTTCTATTTTAAGAACATCTTCCATCTTCTGTTTGGCAACAGTTGGAGTATAACCGATCATCTCAAACAATTTTACCACATGGTTACGGAATGCTTTCATTATCTTCAATGTAGCAGTATCTTTTTCAACATAGTAATCACGTTGCCCCAAAGAAAGTCCGCCTTGATCGACCCCGACAATGTATTTTGAACTATTTTTTGCATCAGTCTCAACTCCACAACCGAAATAGCAATCAATTCCCATTCTTTGCAAATGAGCCAATTTAACCGGCATTTCCGAAATACTTTTTATTCCGCGAACATAAGCCAAATCCTCTTTAATAGGATTAAAACCCATCCTGTTACGGCCGATGCTGTCATAAACAACTTCGTAAAGATCGGCTATTTTTTGACCTATACTCCCTGGTACTTGTTTCTTTTTAACCTGTTCGTTGATTAGCTCAACCAAACGTTTACGGTTGTTATTGTCCAATTCATTAAATGTGGCATACACTCCATATTCGGCAGGAATTGGATGAAGTTTTTGCCAACCACCGGTGGCAAACTGATAAAAATCCGTACCCGGCTTAGCTGTAGTATCAAGATTTTTTAAGCTAATGCCCGCACTTTGTTGTGCCATCATACCGGATGATGCCACACAAGCGAAACCTAAAGCCATAATTCTAATTTTATTCTTCATGATTAAACACAATATAATATTTCTATTTATAATTTTAATTTCTCAAGTTCTTCAGACAATTTTGTCCAAGTTTCCATAGCCATATCCTGCTGTTCTTTAAGCTGTTGATGTTGCTTATATAACGATTCATCCGCAGCTCCTTCAGGAGTAGCAAGCTTTTCCTTGATGATAGCAATAGCACTGTCAATATTGTTGATTGTTTCTTCATTTTCATGCTGTTGCTTTTCTAACTTGTGAATTTTCTTACTTAGCTCTTTTTGTTCTTCATAACTGAGCTTACTGCCACTTTTATCAGGAGAATTTTGTGGAGTATTATCCTCAATATTCTCTGTTACATTGCGAGTTAACTCCAACTCGTTCAGGTTTTCCATCTTCTTTTCTTTCAGGTATTCATAAATACCTTCGAGATGTTCCTTCACTTTTCCGCCTCCGAATTCATACACTTTATCAACCAACCCGTCAAGGAAATCACGGTCGTGGCTTACAATAATTGCAGTACCGTCAAAAGCCATAATTGCTTCTTTAAGCACGTCCTTACTGCGCATGTCCAAATGGTTAGTAGGCTCATCCAATATCAACAAATTAACCGGTTCGAGCAAAAGCCTTATCATTGCCAGACGTGTTCGTTCACCACCTGACAAGACCTTGACCAATTTATCCGAACGTTCTCCACCAAACATGAATGCTCCGAGAATATTCTTTATTTGCAGGCGAATGTCACCTACTGCCACGCAGTCGATAGTATCAAACACGGTGAGATTATCATCAAGCATTTGTGCTTGGTTCTGAGCAAAATAACCTATTTTTACATTATATCCAAGTTTAAGATTTCCCTCAAACGGTATCTCTCCCATTATGCACTTTACAAGTGTGGACTTGCCTTCACCGTTTTTACCTACAAAAGCTACTTTTTCACCACGTTTTATTGTAAGGTTAACATGATCGAATATTAAATGTTTGTCGTAAACTTTCTTTACTTCGTCACAAATCACTGAGTAACTGCCGGAGTGAACGGCAGGTGGAAACTTCATGTGCAATGTCGACGAATCATCTTCGTCTATTTCAAGTATTTCCAATTTTTCCAATTGCTTGATACGGCTTTGCACCTGTGTAGCTTTCGTCGGTTTATATCTGAACCGGCGAATAAAATCCTCCGTATCAGCTATCAGCTTTTGTTGATTTTCGTATGCCCGCATTTGCTGTTCGCGCCGTTCATTATGCAATTGTATATATTGGTCGTAACTTACTTTATAATCATATATTTTACGACAGTTAATCTCTATGGTACGATTGGTAACATTGTTCAGAAATGCACGGTCATGGCTGACAAGAACAACGGCATTGGCACTATTTTGCAAGAACTGCTCAAACCATTGTATACTTTCTATATCTAGGTGGTTGGTAGGCTCATCAAGCAGTAACACATCAGGACGACGTAACAATAATTTTGCCAATTCGATACGCATTCTCCATCCACCGCTGAATTCAGATGTAGGCCTATTGAAATCTTCACGATTAAAACCCAACCCAAGCAGCATACGTTCAATGTCACCTTGATAATTATCTCCATCCATCATCGTATAACGGTCGTTTGCAGCCGTAAAACGTTCAATCAAATCTTGATACCCATCCGACTCATAATCAGTACGTTTAATCAACTCTTCGTTCATTTTGGTCAGCGAATCCCTTAATTTGAATAGCTTGTCAAAAGCCAATTTAGCTTCTTCCACCACTGTACGTTTATCTGTAAGCTTCATAACCTGAGGCAAATAGCCTATGGTTGTATCTTTAGATATGGCTATATTGCCCGAGGTAGGATGTTGCAGTCCACAAAGAATCTTAAGCATTGTACTTTTACCTGCGCCGTTTTTTCCTACTAATCCTATTCTATCTTTACTATTTATTACAAAACTAACATCCTCAAACAAAGGAGTGGCGTTAAATTCCATTTTTAATCCTTCAACTGAAATCATTATATTATTTTTCTTCTATTATTATTGTCTTAAAAAGACCGATAATTTCATACTTATAAATCATATTGTCATATATATCATGACTCTCTACCGTAACCTTATTGCAGAATTACGTATTATCCTTTATAAAATAGCTAATATAAGCTAGATACACATTTTCATATACACTCTTTTTATATAATCAATCTATTTTTAAGACATTGCAAAGTTATGCAATAAAATTGAAATAACCATCATATTGGGTTAGGTTGATAAAAAAACGGTAGTAAATATTGGGGATTACAATAAAATTATTACTTTTGCAACCGCATTTAAAACATGCGGTAGTAGCTCAGTTGGTAGAGCATTAGCTTCCCAAGCTAAGGGTCGCGGGTCCGAGTCCCGTTTACCGCTCCATCTGATTATGAGGCAGTTACAATAGAAGTAGCTGCCTTTTTCATTAAGAATTTTGAGTTATAGTTTTATTAAGTGTTTTATTGGTTGTAGGAATGACATCCTGCTATAATACAATTGTATGCGTCTGTGACATGAAACCTAATAAAGTAGCAGTTGAAGTATTTACCCTGCTATTCATGTTGTATCGTCCTGAAAAAGGTGGTTCTTTTGCAATTTAGTTGAAAAAGATTTTATCTAAAACCAATTTTCTTTTGAGTAACTCTATTTTTGCTCTCCCA
>Ga0210129_1000298_pt1 | contig 12944 bp, 11 predicted proteins | sample WestPond_Cattail_2_FD_185582 | JGI IMG/M metagenome (GOLD analysis project Ga0210129, IMG submission 185582) | Wetland microbial communities from the San Francisco Bay, California, USA, that impact long-term carbon sequestration -... | ecosystem: Environmental > Aquatic > Marine > Wetlands ... | reverse complement strand
CCCGCCACAGCCAGCGGACCTCAGACGCGTTCGAAGATGCCGGCCGCGCCCTGCCCCATGCCCACGCACATCGTGACCATGCCGTATTTCTTATGGTGCCGCTGCAGCGCGTGCACCACCGTCGCCGAGCGGATCGCACCGGTGGCACCCAGGGGGTGGCCCAGGGCGATCGCGCCGCCCATCGGGTTGACCTTGGCCGGGTCCAGCCCCAGCGTGTTGATGACCGCCAGCGACTGGGCAGCGAAGGCTTCATTGAGCTCGAACCAGTCGATGTCGTCCTGCTTCAGCCCCGCGTAGCGCAGCGCGGCCGGGATCGCCTCGATCGGGCCGATGCCCATGATGTGCGGCGGCACGCCGCGCGAGGCGTAGCTGACAAAGCGCGCCAGCGGTTTCAGGCCAAAGCGCTTGACCGCCGCCTCGCTGGCCAGGATCAGCGCGCCGGCGCCGTCCGAGGTCTGCGAACTGTTGCCGGCCGTCACCGAGCCGCGGGCGGCGAACACGGTCTTGAGCTTGGCCAGGCCTTCCATCGAGGTGTCCGGGCGCGCGCCTTCGTCCAGGTTCACGCTGCGGGTTTTGGCGGTGACTTGCGCCGTCTCCAGATCGACCGAGCGCTCGGTCACCTCGACCGGCGTGATCTCGGCGCTGAATTCGCCGGCTTTCATGGCGGCGAGGGCCTTCTGGTGCGAACGCACCGCAAATTCGTCCTGCGCTTCGCGCGAGACTTTCCACTGCTGCGCCACTTTCTCGGCGGTCAGGCCCATGCCGTAGGCGATGCCGTAGTTCTCCACGTCGTCGGTGTTGGCGAAGATGGTGGGCGACAGGCTGGGCGAGTTGCCCATCATCGGCACCATGCTCATGCTCTCCACGCCGGCGGCGATCATCACGTCGGCTTCGCCGACGCGGATGCGGTCGGCCGCCATCTGCACCGCCGACAGGCCGGAGGCGCAGAAACGGTTGACGGTGATGCCGCCCACGGTGTTGGGCAGGCCGGCCAGGATGGCGCCGATGCGCGCCACGTTCAGGCCCTGCTGCGCCTCGGGAATGGCGCAGCCGCAGATCACGTCTTCAATGGCCTTCGGGTCCAGCCCCGGCACCTGCGCCAGCGCAGACCGCAGGGCGGTGGCCAGCAGGTCGTCGGGGCGCATGTTGCGGAAGAAACCGCGGTGCGAACGGCCGATCGGCGTGCGGGTGGCGGCGACGATGTAGGCGTCTTGAATTTGTTTGCTCATGATGAAGCTCCTGGTATTTGCTCCTTCCCCCTCTGGGGGAAGGCGGGGATGGGGGCAGCAGATGTCACAGCAGTCAACTGACTGGCGATCACCTGAAGCACCCCCTCCAGATTGAAAAATGGCGCATTCGACGGAAAGCGAAGAACTTTGAAACCCTGCGCATGAAAGAAAGCGTCCCGTTTGCTGTCGTAATCCTGCTGCGCCTGATGCTGCGTTCCATCCAGTTCGATCACCAGCCTGGGTGACAGGCAGGCGAAATCGGCGATGTAGGAGCCCAGAGGATGCTGACGCCGGAACTTCGCCCCCAACTGCTCGTCCCGAATACGCGACCACAAACGGCGTTCGGCGTCAGTCATCTCCCGCCGCAGAATGCGGGCGTTGACTTGTGCTTTGGGTGTCGCTTGGTTCTGCATGGGTGTTCTGATTACTTAGATACTTGCCCCCATCCCTGCCTTCCCCCAGAGGGGGAAGGGGTGGGACAGGCTTCAGTTGCGCAAGGGCTTTCCTGTTGAGAGCATGCCCATGATGCGCTCCTGCGTCTTGGGGTGGTCCAGCAGTGCACAGAAAGCCCGGCGCTCCAGCGTCATGAGGTATTCCTCGCTCACCAGCGTGCCGGCATCGACGTCGCCACCGGTCACCACGCCGGCGATCAGGCTGGCAATGTGGAAATCGTGCTGGCTGATGAAACCGCCGTCGCGCATGTTGACCAGCTGGCCCTGGATGGTGGCCTTGCCGGAGCGGCCCGCCACCGGGAACAGGCGCTTGTGCGGCGCGCGCCAGCCGCCCTGGTACATGGCCCGGGCTTCGTTGATGGCCACGTACAGCAGTTCGTCCTTGTTCGGCACGATCAGGTCGCTATTCCGAAGGTAGCCGAGCTTGCGCGACTCCAGCGCGCTGGTACCCACCTTGGCCATGGCGGCCGCGGTGAAGCCTTCGGTCAGGAAGGGCAACAAGTCCTTGCCCGTCGAAGTGGCCGCATTCTCGGCGGCACGGCGCGCGATGTAGGTCAGGCCGCCGGCACCCGGCACCAGGCCGACACCCACTTCCACCAGGCCGATGTAGCTCTCCATGTGGACCACGCGGCGCGCGGAGTGCACGGCCAGCTCGCAGCCGCCGCCCAGCGCCATGCCGCGCACGGCCGAGACCACCGGCACATTGGCGTAGCGCAGCTTCAACATGATGCGCTGCAGTTCGTGCTCCACTTCGTCGATGGCGGCCACGCCGCCCATCATGTAGCCTGGCAGCATGGCCTGCAGATCAGCGCCGAAGCTGAAGGGCTCGTCGCCCGACCAGATCACCAGGCCCTGGTAGTCCTGCTCGGCCTTGTCCACCGCCAGCGACAGGCCCTCGGCCACGGCCGGGCTGATGGCGTGCACCTTGGTCTTGATGCTGGCGATCAGCACGCTGCCCGTGGCGCTGTTTTTGCTCTCGTCCAGCGTCCACAGGCGGATGGCATCGTCCTCAAACACTGTCTTGCCGGCGGTCTTGTAGTCCGGCGAACCGTCACCGCGCAGGCTCTCGCGAAAGTACTGGATCGCATAGATCGGCAACTGGCGCGGCGGCTCGAACTGGCCCGTGCCCGGGTTCCACGAGCCCTGCGGCGTGTGCACGCCGCCGGCCTTGGCCACCGGCCCTTCGAACACCCAGCGCGGCAGCGGCGCCTTGCACAAGGCCTTGCCGGCGGCGATGTCCTCCTGGATCATCTTCGCCACCTCGAGCCAGCCGGCTTCCTGCCAGAGTTCGAACGGGCCCTGCTTCATGCCGAAGCCCCAGCGCATGGCCAGATCGACATCGCGCGCGGTATCGGCAATCGTGGCCAGGTGCACGGCCGCATAGTGGAAGCTGTTGCGCAGGATGGCCCACAGGAAGCGGCCCTGTGCGCCCTCGCTGTTGCGCAGCAGTTGGAGGCGCTCGCCGGCCGGTTTTTTCAGCATGCGCTCATAGACCGCGTCAGCCTTCTCGCCGCCAGGCACGTAGTCTTTGCCCGCCAGGTCGAAGCGCAGGATGTCGCGCCCGACCTTCTTGTAGAACCCCGCCTTGCTCTTTTGGCCCAGGTGGCCCATTTCCAGCAGGGTCTTGAGCACCGCCGGGGTGCCGAAGCTGCCGTAGAACGGGTCGCTCTTCTCGTCCAGGTTGTCCTGCAGCGTCCTGATGACGTGGGCCATGGTGTCCAGGCCCACCACGTCGGCGGTGCGGAAGGTGCCGGAGCTGGCGCGGCCCAGCTTCTTGCCGGTCAGGTCGTCCACCACGTCGTAGCTCAGGCCGAAGTTCTCGACTTCCTTCATGGTCGCCAGCATGCCGGCGATGCCGACCCGGTTGGCGATGAAGTTGGGCGTGTCCTTGGCGCGCACCACGCCCTTGCCCAGGCCGCTGGTGACGAAAGCCTCCAGTTGATCCAGGATGAGCGGCTGGGTGGTCGGCGTGGCGATCAGCTCCACCAGGTACATGTAGCGCGGCGGATTGAAGAAGTGGATGCCGCAAAAGCGCGGCTTGATTTCCTGCGGCAAGACTTCCGACAGCTTGGTGATCGACAAACCCGAGGTGTTGGAGGCCACGATGGCGTGCGGCGCCACGAACGGGGCGATCTTCTTGTACAGGTCGAGCTTCCAGTCCATGCGCTCGGCAATGGCCTCGATGACGAGATCGCAGTCCTTGAGCAGGTCCAGGTGCTCCTCGTAGTTGGCGGCCTGGATCAGCGCCGCGTCATCGGCCACGCCCAGCGGCGCGGGCTTGAGCTTCTTCAGGCCTTCGATGGCCTTGGTGACGATGCCGTTCTTCGGGCCCTCTTTAGCGGGCAGATCAAACAGCAGCACCGGCACCTTGACGTTGACCAGGTGGGCCGCGATCTGCGCTCCCATCACGCCGGCGCCGAGCACGGCGACTTTTCTGACTTGGAAACGTGACATGAAAGTCTTCCTTGAAACGAGTTCTTATTGCACCCGAACCCACACCTGGGTCCGGTAGAAGGGGCCGATATAGCCGCGGATCTGCAACTGGCTGCCGCCCTCCAGCGGGGTCATGCGCAGCCGGTAGGTCTTGCCGTTGTCGGGGTCGAGGATGTGGCCCTCTTCCCAGACGTCCTGGCCCTCGGCCTTTTTGGCGCCGCGGATGATCTCCATGCCCAGCTTGGGTTTGTCCTTGCGGTCGTCCGTGCACAGGTCGCAGTTCGGGGATTCCGACTGCACCAGCGCTTTTTCGACCACGCCCAGCAGGGAGCCATCGGCCGTCTCGCGGATGCGGATCTCGGCCTTGGCCGTGCCGGTCTTGTCGTCGATATTGCGCCACAGCCCCACCGGCGTCATCTGGGCCAGTGCGGGTAGCCCGACCAGGACCAGACTCGCCAACAAGACTTTGCGCATGATGTTCTCCATCAACATTGCTTTCTCCTGTTCCCTCCCCTTCCGGGGGGGGCTAGGGTGGGGGCCGCCAGCAAAGCTCATGCTCAGGCCAAGGCCAGATCGGTATCCATCAACACCCTGGAGCCGGCACGGGCCGTGCGCATCAGGCTGGCTGTCTCGGGCAGCAGCTTGGCGAAGTAAAAGCGCGCCGTCTGCAGCTTGGCGCCGTAGAAGGGATCGGTGTTGCCGGCGGCAATCTCGCGCAGCGCCACCTGGGCCATGCGGGCAAAGAAATAGCCGAACACCAGATGGCCCGCCACGCGCAGGTAATCCACCGCCGCGGCACCCACTTCGTCGGGGTTCTGGAAACCCTTGAAGCCGATCTCGGTGGTGAACTTGGTCATCTGCTCGCCCAGCACCGCCAGCGGATTGATGAACTCGGCCATCTTCTCGTTCACGCCTTCCTCTTCCACCAGGGCGCCGATCAGCTTGCCGAACTTCTTCAGCGTGGCGCCGTTGTTGCCCAGGATCTTGCGGCCCAGCAGGTCGAGCGACTGCACGGTGTTGGTGCCCTCGTAGATCATGTTGATGCGGGCATCGCGCACGAACTGCTCCATGCCCCATTCCTTGATGTAGCCGTGGCCGCCGAACACCTGCTGGCACATGACGGCCGACTGGAAGCCGTTGTCGGTGATGAACGCCTTGATGATGGGCGTCAGCAGCGCCAGCATCTCGTCGCTGTCCTTGCGTACTTTCTCGTCCGGGTGGTAGAGGTGCTTGTCCAGCAGCATGGCGCAATAGCAGGCCAGCGCGCGGCCGCCTTCGGCATAGGCCTTGGCGGTGAGCAGCATCTTGCGCACGTCCGGGTGCACGATGATCGGGTCGGCCGGTTTGTCCTTGGCCTTGACACCGGAGAGCGAACGCATCTGGATCCGGTCCTTGGCGTAGATCAGCGCATTCTGGTACGCGACTTCGGTCAGGCCCAGCGACTGGTTGCCCACGCCCAGGCGCGCCGCGTTCATCATCACGAACATGGCCTGCAGACCCTTGTTGGGCTGACCCACCAGGGTGCCCACCGCGTCTTCCAGGATGATCTGGCAGGTGGAGTTGGCGTGGATGCCCATCTTGTGCTCGAGGCCACCGCAGTAGATGCCGTTGCGCGTCCCCAGGGCGCCGTCGGCTTTCACATTGAACTTCGGCACCACAAACAGGCTGATGCCCTTGCTGCCCTGCGGCGCGTCCGGCAGGCGCGCCAGCACCAGGTGCACGATGTTCGCGGCCAGGTCATGCTCGCCGGCGCTGATGAAGATCTTGGCGCCGTTGAGCTTGTACGTGCCGTCGGCCTGCGGCTCGGCCTTGGTCCGCAGCAGGCCCAGGTCGGTGCCGCAATGCGGCTCGGTCAGGCACATGGTGCCGGTCCATTCGCCGCTGACCAGCTTGGGCAGGTAGGTCTTCTTCTGCTCGTCGGTGCCGTGCGCGTGCATGCACTCATAGGCCCCGTGCGACAGGCCGGGGTACATGGTCCAGGACTGGTTGGCCGAATTCAGCATTTCATAAAAGCACTGGTTGACCACGAAGGGCAGGCCCTGGCCGCCGTATTCGGGGTCGCAGCTCAATGCCGCCCAGCCGCCTTCCACATACTGGGCATAGGCTTCCTTGAAACCTTTGGGCGCCCGGACTTCGTGCGTGCTCTTGTCCAGCGTGCAGCCCTCGGCGTCGCCGCTGATGTTGAGCGGGAAGACGACTTCGGCGGCGAACTTGCCGCCCTCTTCCAGCACGGCGTTGATGGTGTCGGCGTCGGTGTCGGCATGGCGCGGAATCTGCTTGAGCGCTTCGGTGACGTTCAGCACTTCGTGCATCACGAACTGCATGTCGCGCAGGGGCGGGTTGTAGCTGGGCATGGGGCTTACTCCTTGTTGGATTTGGCGGTGGATTTGCTGCGGGGTGTCTTGACCGGCGCGGCCTTGGCCGGCGGCACCTTGGCAAGCTTGGGCTCGCTGGCGTAGCGCGCCAGGATCTGTTCGAAGGCCTTGTTGGCGCGCGCTATCGATCCGGGCGTCTTGAGGAAACGGGCCTCGTAGTGCACGGCCAGGATCAGACCATGGATCTCGAAGCCGATCTGGCTCTCGTCGGCGTCGGCAACCAGCTGCTCCTCCTCCTTTGTCTGCACCACGGCGCGGTGCACGGCGGCCAGCCAGGTCTTGACCGAGCTGGCCAGGGCGTCACGTACCGGGCCGGGCCGGTCGTCGAAGTCGACCGCGCCGCTGATGAAGATGCAGCCGGACTGGATTTCCACCGTGACGCGCTTCATCCAGTTGGCAAACAGGGCCTTCAGGCGCGGCAGGCCGCGCGGCGCCTGCAGGGCCGGGTAGAAGATTTCCTGCTCGAAGCGGCTGAAATATTCGCGGATGACCGAGATCTGCAGCTCCTCGCGCGAGCCGAAGTGGGCGAACACGCCCGACTTGCTCATGCCGGTGACTTCGGCCAGCACGCCGATGCTCAGGCCCTCCAGCCCGATCTGCGAGGCCAGCCCGAGCGCGGCGTCGATGATGGCCAGCTTGGTCTGCTGCCCCTTGTGCAGGGCGCGGCCATCGCGGGCGGCCTCACGGCTGCCGCGTTGGGTCTTGGTGTCTGATTCGGCGATGGGCATTCGGCAGGAAGAAAAAGAACGGTCGTGCTATTTTGCATGAAAAACCACGGCCGGCAAGTCCCGGGACAAAAAAAGAAGGGGCGCTGTCAGCCCCTTGTGCCGGCGCCTGCGGGCCATCACGGTACAAAAGACCGGATAAATGGCGTCAATTCCCTTGATTGCGGCCTGGCGCCCTTTGGGAAAATACCCTTCACTTCGCGCGGCATAGCCCCGCCGAATATCGCGCTTGAACGCACATTACTGCAAGGACATTTTCATGGTTGGACTTTTAAAAGCAGTGCTGTTGCCCCTGCTTTTGTCGCTTTTTTCCTTTGCAGCAAGAGCGACGCCAAACACACCCGCCGGCGAAGAGCTGCGGTGGGACCTTTCCAGCCGCCCGGCCGTAGCCATCCTGCTTCCCGGAATGAGCCACCACTTTCAATCGCCGGCGAACACGACCAGAAAATGGAACGAGACCCACGATGGCATTGGCCTGGAGACGCGTTCAAAGTGGAACGAGGCCGACTGGTACTTCAAGACGGCCATTGGCCTGATGCGAGATAGCGTCGATTCTTGGGGGGCTTACGGGGGCGCCGTCTGGCAAAAGCGCGTTTTCGACGGGGAGTCGTGGGTTGTCGATGCCGGTGGCGGTGTATTTCTTTTTTACCGGGCGCTGCACTTCGACGGGAACCGCATGTGGCTACCCGGCGCGCTCCCCGTTCTATCCCTGGAGCACAAAAATACAGGTATTGGCCTGAACATCCTGTACGTTCCCCACTTCAAAACCGACGCTGGCGAAATGCCGGCCGTCCTATTCGCCCAGTTGACCAAACGGTTCTAAGCCGCCCCGATCGGACTGGCTGCCGCGGGGGAAGAGCCGCTCGTCCTGGCGCCCGGAAAGCCTCACCCCGTAAGGTGCGATTATTTTTTTGCCCCCCAAGCAGCGCTCCGGCGCCAGCCAGCCCCTCACCCTGGCCCTCTCCCCAAAGGGGCGAGGGAAGAAGACAGCCTTTCCCGGGACACGAGGGAGATTTAAAGTTTGAACGGCACCACGAGTTGGCGCTGCTCACCCAGGCCTTCGATGCCCAGGGTCATGACGTCACCCGCCTTCAGGAAGCGCTGGGGCTTCATGCCCATGCCCACGCCGGGGGGCGTGCCGGTGGTGATGACGTCACCGGGCATCAGCGTCATGTACTGGCTCAGGTGGCTGACGATCCTGGCCACGCTGAAGATCATGGTCCTGGTGTTGCCGGTCTGCATGCGCTTGCCGTTCAGATCGAGCCACATGGCCAGCCGCTGCGGGTTGTCGATTTCGTCGCGCGTGACCAGCCAGGGGCCGATCGGGCCGAAGGTGTCGCAGCCCTTGCCCTTGTCCCACTGCGAGCCGCGTTCGAGCTGGAACTCGCGCTCGCTCACGTCGTTGATGGTGCAGTAACCCGCCACGTACTCCAAGGCCGCCTTTTGCGAAACATGCCTGGCCTGCCTGCCGATGACCACGCCCAGTTCCACCTCCCAATCGCCCTTGACCGAGCCCTTGGGCAGCATCACGTTGTCATCCGGTCCCTGGATGCAGCTGATGGCCTTGGTGAACACCACCGGCTCCTTCGGGATGGGCATGCCGGCTTCTTTGGCATGGTCGCTGTAGTTCAGGCCGATGGCGATGAACTTGCCGACGCCATTGACCGGGCAGCCCATGCGCGGCTTGCCCCGCACCAGCGGCAGCTTGTCGGTCTTGAGCTTGCGCAGCTTGGACAGGGCGGCGTCGCTGAGTTGTTCGGGGCCGATATCCTTCACCACGGCGCCGAGGTCGCGCAACTTGCCATTGGCATCGATCAGGCCGGGCTTTTCCTTGCCCGGCTGGCCATAACGTACGAGTTTCATGAAATTTCCTGAGTTACTGGAGCATTTGCGCCAGGCTGGCTTCCATGTATTCCGACGGCAGGCGCCGGAACCCGGAGCGGGCAAAACGCTGCAGGCGCCCCACTACAAAGGAGGTCAGCACCGAGGCCCGCACCTGGGCATCGGCCGTCGGCGTCAGCGAGCCCGACGTCTCGGCACTTTCGCGCAGGCACTGCTTGAGGGTGGCTTCGATCTTGTCGAAAAACTGGTTCATGCGCTGCTGCAGCCGTTCGTTCTCGAACACCAGCGCATCGCCCACCATGACCCGCGTCATGCCGGGGTTCTTCTCGGCAAACTGGACCAGCATGGTGACGATCTTGCCGGCATGGCGCACGCCGGCCCCGGGATCGGTGGCGGCGCCTTCGCGCTCGGCGATCTGGTTCACCAGGGAAAACACCGCCTGCTCGATGAATTCGATCAGGCCTTCGAACATCTGGGCTTTGCTGGCGAAATGGCGGTACAGCGCGGCCTCGCTCACCTCCAGCTTGGCCGCCAGCGCCGCCGTGGTGATGCGCTCGGCCCCCGGCTGCTCCAGCATGGTGGCCAGGGCCTGCAGGATCTGGACCCGGCGCTCGCCGGGCTTGGGCCGCTTGCGGACCGAGGCGACAGCCTCACCGCCCGCTGGCATGGATGGAGTTGTGTTTTCGGTGTCAGACATGATGCAAATAGTGTGAACAGGCCCTGGTTTTTTTCATTCTCGCACAGTGCCCCCAAGGGTTTTTCCTCGGTGGCCACCACCCCCTTCAGTGCGACCGGATCATTGTCCCGTAGGCCTGGTCGGTCAGGATTTCCAGCAGCATCACATGCGGCACCCGGCCGTCGATGATGTGCACCGCGTTCACGCCGCTGCGGGCCGCATCCAGCGCGCCGCTGATCTTGGGCAGCATGCCGCCGGAAATCGTCCCGTCGGCGATCAGCTCGTCGATGCGTCTCATGGTCAGTTCGGGGAGCAGTTGGCCCTGCTTGTCCAGCACGCCCGGAATGTTGGTCAGCATCAGCAACTTCTCGGCCTGCAGCACGGTCGCCAGCTTGGCGGCCACCACGTCGGCGTTGATGTTGTAGCTCTCGTTGTGTTCGCCAAACCCGATCGGGCTGACCACCGGGATGAAGGCGTCATCCTGCAGCGCCTTGACCACGCCGGGATCGATCGATTCGATGTCGCCCACCTGGCCCAGGTCGTGCTCCTTGCGGGGGTCGTTGGCATCCACCATCTTGAGCTTCTTGGCCCGGATCAGGCCGCCGTCGCGCCCGGTCAGGCCCACGGCCTTGCCGCCGGCCTGGTTGATCAGGCCCACGATGTCCTGCTGGACCTCGCCGGCCAGCACCCACTCCACCACTTCCATGGTTTCGGCGTCGGTCACCCGCATGCCCTGGATGAACTCGCCCTTCTTGCCCAGGCGCTTGAGGGCGGCCTCGATCTGCGGCCCGCCGCCATGCACCACCACCGGGTTGATGCCCACCAGCTTGAGCAGCACCACGTCTTCGGCGAAGTCGGCCTGCAGGGCCGGGTCGGTCATGGCGTTGCCGCCGTACTTGATGACCATGGTCTTGCCGTGGTACTTGCGGATATAGGGCAGCGCCTGGGCCAGGATTTCGGCTTTTTCGCGCGGCAGGATGTGGGAGATGTCGGTCATGGGTTTAGGGCTTCAGGCAGGCAATGGGCAAATTGTGCCGCATTCGCGTGACCATCCCTCGAATGGCTGTTTACCCCCTCTCCCCTTGGGAGAGGGTGGGGGTGAGGGCTGCCCCATACCCGTGCACACAGGTCAGCAGCACCGCCTTGATGCCCGCCACATCGCTGTGCTCGGCGGCCTGGCGCAGGGTTTGCAGATGCTGCTCCAGCACCGGCCAGGGCAGGTAATCTTCGTGCGCCTTCATGATGCGCGGATGGACCGTGGGCGTGGGGTTGTCGCCAATCAGCAGTTCTTCATACAGCTTCTCGCCGGGCCGCAGCCCCGTGATGGCGATTTCTATATCACCCGCCGGATGGGTCTCATCCCGCACCGACAGACCCGACAACGCCACCATGCGGCGCGCCAGATCCATGATCTTCACCGGCTCGCCCATATCGAGCACGAACACCTCGCCGCCCGTGGCCATGGCCCCGGCCTGCAGCACCAACTGGGCGGCTTCGGGGATGGTCATGAAATAGCGGGTCACTTCCGGGTGCGTCACCGTCAGCGGGCCACCCCGGGCGAGCTGGCTGCGAAACAGCGGCACCACGCTGCCGCTGGAGCCCAGCACATTGCCAAAGCGCACCATGCCCAAGCAGGTCGTGCCGTGGCTGGTTTGCGCCGCCAGCGCCTGCAGCACCAGCTCGGCCATGCGTTTGCTGGCCCCCATGACATTGGTCGGGCGCACCGCCTTGTCGGTAGATATCAGCACGAAGCGATCGGCGCCGCTGTCGATGGCGGCCCGCGCCATATTGAGCGTGCCAAACACATTGTTGAGAATGCCCTCGGCCGGGTTCGACTCCACCATCGGCACATGTTTGTAGGCCGCGGCGTGGAACACCGTGGCCGGGCGATAAGCCTCGCAGATTTCCCGCAGGCGGCGCGGGTTGGCCACACTGCCCAGCACGGGCACCAGCTCCACCCCCAGGCCCTGGACCTGGCACAGCCCCTGCAACTCCTGGTGAATGGTGTAGAGACCGAACTCGTTGTGGTCCAGCAGCAGCAACTGGCGCGGCGACTGCAACAGAATCTGCCGGCACAGCTCACTGCCGATGCTGCCGCCCGCCCCCGTCACCAGCACCACTTTGTCCGCCAGATTGCGCGCCAGCAAGGCGGTGTCGGGCGGCACCGGATCGCGCCCGAGCAAGTCCTCGATATCGAGTTCCTTGAAGTCCTGCACCGTCACCCGGCCGCTGGCCAGGTCTGAGAGTGCCGGCAAAGTGCGAATGTGCACCGGCACCGAGCGCAGGCTTTCAATGATCCTGTTGCGGCGCTCCCGGGTGGCACTGGGCAGGGCCAGCAGAATGTCCGTCACCCCCAGCCGCGCCACCGCAGCCGGGATTTCTGCCGGCGCCAACACCGGCATGCCATTGATGCTGCGCCCCACCTTGGCGGGATCGTCATCCACAAAGCCCAGCAGCACAAACTGGTTGGAGAAACCCAGCGCCGACGCCGTCTGCACCCCCGCCGTGCCGGCCCCGAATATCAGCAAGCGTCCTTCCGCCTTGTGCCGGGATCGATCCAGGCTCGCCAGCCAGAACCGGGCCATGGCCCGACTGGCCCCCACCAGCAGCAGGAAGATCAAGGGTTGCAGCACGCCCATGCTGCGCGGCACATTGGGCCAGCGCTGCCACAGCAACACGGCCAGCAGCAAGCCGCCATACACCGCCACGGCTTTGGCCGTCGTCATCAACGCCGCCTGGCCGGTGTACCGGAAAATGGCCCGGTACAGGCCAAACTTCACAAACACCGGCACCGCCAGCACCGGCGCCAACAGATACACCCACCATTGCGCCCCCGTCGGCTGGTGCAGCGCATCCAGCCGCAGGGTAAACGCAATCCAGGTGGCCACCAGTGCCAGCACCACGTCCAGCGCGACGACCACCAGCCGTTTCACCGAACGCGACCAGCCTAATATTGCGCTTTGCATGGCTCTCCCTGCAGACACACCAACGCCCGCTCAAGCTTTGATCGCAAAGTCTTCTTTTTTTCGCCCTTGCGCCACCAGGGCGGACAGCCAGCGCGGCATCAGGCCACGACCGCTCCAGGTTTCGCCCGCGGGGCCACGGTATTTGGGCGCCACGACCGACCTGGATTTCTTCTTGGCCGCCGCACCTGCGCGCTTGGTCTTGCCCGCGGTTTTCGCCGGCTTGGCTTTGCCGCCGCGGCCTTTGCC
>Ga0210129_1000297_pt1 | contig 12985 bp, 14 predicted proteins | sample WestPond_Cattail_2_FD_185582 | JGI IMG/M metagenome (GOLD analysis project Ga0210129, IMG submission 185582) | Wetland microbial communities from the San Francisco Bay, California, USA, that impact long-term carbon sequestration -... | ecosystem: Environmental > Aquatic > Marine > Wetlands ... | reverse complement strand
CATTCCAATCGATTTCGTCCATCAACTTACGCCTCACCGGAGCATTGGTATGCTCGACAAGATAACAATGTGTCTTATAAAAAGCTTCCATCAATCCCAACTTCATTATGGCAACAAAGATATATGATATTATCTTAATTGCAAAGTCTACCTTACAATTTTTTTGTTTAATTTTGCACGCGAACATTTAATGTGAGCAAACAATATTCAGCAACCTTCCAAAATACAAAAGATGGACTATTATATATTCAACCCTGAGAATGACGAAGCTTTAGCTACAAATACGAGTTATTATCAGCCTTCCGCCTCAATTATATGTATGGCACACGATTTATCGGAAATGCAACGTTTCATAATGCCTACAAATAATGCCGAAATATACACGCCGGGAATGGTGTTGAAAAATGGCGACCGAATAAGACCGTGGGGGTGGAGTAAATATTTGCTGAAAAGACTTAGTGATGAAGGTGTAACCGAATTGCCAAGTATTGAATATGTTGAGAAATGGCGTATGCTTTCACACAGACGAAATGCGGCTTTGATACTTTATAAGTTATCTGACATTCCTGAATGCATAGGTGAAGATAAGGAATATAAATCGGAGAATGACATTCATAAATTGTTAGACGATAATTCAAAGAAATATGTTTTAAAAGCTCCATGGTCAAGTAGCGGACGTGGTGTGCACACATACGAAAAAGATAAAGAAAAACCTATAAATAATTGGATTCGCAACACTCTACATGTTCAAGGTTCGGTTATGGTGGAACCTCAATATAACAAGCTATATGACTTTGCTATGGAATTTAAAACTTCACCGAATAGTGGTGTAGAATTTGTGTGCTATTCGTTATTTAAAACAAGCCCCGATTATCATATTTATCTCGGTAATGTTATAGCGAGCGATGAAGATATAGAAGCCTTCATAACTCAATACATACCTTATGCAACATTGCAAGCCGTTAGAACACGGTTAATTAATGAGTTGTCATCACTTTTAAAAGATAGTGACTACGATAATTACATAGGCGTAGATATGATGATATGCGCAGAAGGCGGCAAATATAAACTTCATCCGTGCGTCGAAATAAACCTGCGAATGAATATGGGCGTGTTTGCACATATATTTTACGAACGCTCGGTTTCACATAATTCTATAGGGTTCTTCAATATTAAATACTTTAAAAATGGTATCAGTCCGGTAGTTGAAAACGAAAAGATGACGGCACGTTCTCCTTTAAATTACGACAATTCAGGGCGCATTACAGATGGATACATTTCTCTTTCAAGTATAAAAAAAAATACCAAATTCCATGCTATGGCTATTATCAATCCTAGGAATTTACTAAAACGTTGTGTCGACATCTTTCACTAATTTTAATCATAACTACTCTTTTTCAAAATATTATTTGTACTTTTGTCAACGTATAGGTTCGTAAGCTCTTCGTTTGCAAGAGCACGATGAAAAGGGAACCGGGTGAAAGTCCCGAACAGTCCCGCTGCTGTAAGTTTCAAATGAAAACGGACGAACAAAAACTCCTTGCCACTGAGGCGTAAACCTTGGAAAGGCGTTTGTCCGCGAAACAAGTCAGAAGACCTGCCTGTGCGTTACATTAATTTGGAATACCTACGAGGAATAGGCTCCGAAAGGCTTTTTAAATGAAGAGACTTATTATTACTTTATGCGTCATATGCGCATGCTCGCGGCTTACTGCCTACGAACATGTAGACTCGACACATGTACATACCATAGCTAACGTAACAGTACGCGGCAACTACCTTGCTAGCGAACTTATTCCGGTACAGACTTTGCAAGGTGATGAACTCCAGCTATTGGCATCCAATTCTGTCGCAGATGCCATACGCTATTTCTCCGGATTACAGATAAAAGATTACGGAGGGATAGGCGGACTGAAGACAGTGAATATTCGAGGTATGGGTAGCGAGCATGTGGGTGTATTTTACGATGGCATAGAACTTGGTAATGCTCAAAACGGAGTAATAGACCTTGGTCGTTTCTCCCTTGATAACATTGAATCAATATCGGTATACAACGGGCAAAAGTCGGATATATTTCAATCGGCAAAAGACTTTAGCAGTGCAAGTTCTGTTTATTTGCAAACTCGCAATCCCTCATTCAAAAATGGTACGAACACAAATGTCAAAGCATCATTCAAAACCGGTTCATTCGGGGTTGCCAATCCGTCATTTTTATGGGAGCAACGAATAACACATAATATCAATTCATCTTTTAATGCAGAATATCTATATACAACAGGACGATATAAATTCACCTATAGAAATGCAGGCGATAGAGACACCACATCAACCCGTCGTAACGGCGAAGTTAGTGCAATACGATTTGAGCACGGACTGAACGGCAATTTGTCTCACGGGGAGTGGCGCATAAAGAATTATTTCTATTCTTCACGCCGCGGTTACCCCGGTGCAGTACTTAGCGATGACCCAGGACGTTTCATACATGCAGATACACAGTGGGATGTAAATTATTTTCTGCAAGGCTCGCTAAAAGGACATATTGCGCCTTGGTACGACATGCAAATCAATGCCAAATATGCATACGATTATATGCATTATTTGTCGGATCCAAAGAAGGATGTAACGGTGGTAGCACTCACAAACAACCATTTTCATCAAAAAGAATATTACCTTTCTACGGCGCATATGTTTAAAATATCGCATGCAATAAATGCCGATATATCAATAGATGCACAACGCAATACGTTAAATGCCGATTTGGATAAATTCGTCGATCCTCGCAGGTGGACAATATTCACTGCGGCAGCTACTTCTTTTAACCTCAGTCACATCAAGATGCAAGGCAGTTTGTTGTACACATACGTGCACGAGACGGTAAACAATAACGGTTCGGCGACTCCCGATAAAAACAAATTCACTCCTACTCTCACCATTGCTTGGAAACCGCGAAAAAAAGGTGATTTAAGTCTGCGTGCTTTTTACAAACAATCATTTAGAATGCCGACATTCAATGACCTTTATTATACGTCAATAGGTAACTCGGCGCTTAAACCTGAACAGACTACTCAATACGATTGCGGATTTACATACGGACACAACTTTCAGCACAGCATATTATACCGAATAGAGCTACAAACTGACGGCTACTGCAGCCACGTCACCAACAAAATTGTGGCTGTGCCTGCAGATAACCAGTTCCGTTGGATGATGATGAATATCGGCAAAGCACGTATAACAGGGATGGATATAGGCTTAAGTACAGCATGGCAAATAGATGAATTGCAATTAGGTACCAGGTTGGCATATACCCATGAGCGTGCCAAAGACATGAGTATGAGCAAAGATAGTCCTTACTACGGTGGACAAATACCATATATACCATGGAACAATGCATCGTTTGTGCTCAACGGTTCATATCGTTTATGGGATTTCAGCTACAGCTTTATATACACAGGTAAACGCTACGACACCAGCACTAACATAGAAGTAAACCGACTTGATGCTTGGAGTACACATGACTTTTCACTTAGTCGTAATATCAAATGGCACAAGATTGGCACCAAACTATCGGCAGAAATAAATAATATATTCAACTGCCGGTACGAAATAGTAAGCGGCTACCCTATGCCGGGAAGAAATTATAAAATCATATTAAACATAAAATTATGAAACTAAAGAAGTATTTATTCTTATTGTTAGCGGCAACATTGCCGTTAATGTATTCTTGCGAAGGAGGCGACAATGACATTACTCAAAATCCGATAACCGATCCTGATTCAGGTTATTCGCTTCAAGGCGGAATTAAAGGTTTATATGTTTTGAATCAAGGAACATGGGGTACACAAAATTCATCACTTGACACATATAATTATTCTACCAATCAATACTCAATAGGTAAAATCAACAATGTCGGAGCAACAGGCAATGATATGATGATATACGGTAGTAAATTGTATATAGCAGTAAATATGAGTAACCAAGTAAAAATTTATGATGCCCACACACTTTCATTTCAGAAAGAAATTGCCATACCCGAATGTCGCAGCCTCACATACAATGATGGCAAAGTATATGTCACATCTTACTCAGGTGCTATAGATATAAGCACCCGCAAAGGTTATGTAGCACGTATAGATACAGCTACTTATGCTACTGACTCATGTTCGGTAGGTTATCAACCGGAGCAAATGGCTGTGTACAACAACAAATTATATGTTGCGAATTCCGGTGGTTATCGTTCAAAATTAGGTTATGACAATACCGTTTCGATCATTGATTTAAGCACATTCAAATTAGAGAAAAACATTAAAGTAGGAATAAATCCCAACAAGATGTTAATTAGCAATGAAGGAGAGATATTCATTGCTTCACTAGGTAACTATACATCTGCTCATCCTTCTAAAATATTTGTATTGAATCCTACAACAGAAAACGTTGATTCCATTAGCGCTAATTGCGGTTGCATGTCTCGTTGCGGTGACAGCATTTACGTATGTTCAAACGATTATGATTATACTACTTGGGTAAGCTCACCTTCTTATCATATAATAAATACCAAAACACATACAGTAGTAGCAAACAAAATAATTACAGATGGTACAACATTAACATACCCATCAATGATTAAAGTAAATTCGATTACACATGACATCATCATAGGAGATGCTTATGGAAACGTCAATTCAGGGGAAATTTATTGCTTTTCAAAAGCAGGAGTACTCAAATGGAAATATGCGACAGGCGTAAGTCCGATAGCAATGTTATTTACCGGCTTTACTCCTAAATAAGCAATATTCAGCTAACCCGCATACATTGCATTTAGGATTACGGGCAACACATGTATAACGTCCATGAAGAATGAGCCAATGATGGGCTATTGGAATTTGCCCGGCAGGTATATGCTTGGTCAATTCTTTCTCTACAGCAAGTGGGGTTGTACATTTGTCACTCACCAATCCCAAACGATGTGACACACGAAATACATGAGTATCTACCGCCATTGTGGCTTTGCCAAAGACAACACTTTGCACCACATTGGCGGTTTTTCTTCCTACTCCCGGTAATGTGATAAGTTCATCAAGCTCTGATGGTACTTCTCCGCCATATCGTTCCGTCAGTTGTTGCGCCATACCTATTAGATGCTTTGCCTTACTGTTAGGATATGACACGCTGTGTACATACTTCAATACATCATCAAACGTAGCTTTTGACAAAGTTTCAGCATTAGGATAAGCGGCATAAAAAGCAGGCGTAACCATATTCACACGCTTATCAGTACATTGCGCACTCAACATCACAGCAACCAGCAATTCATAAGGGCTATTGTAATGAAGCTCGGTGTGTGCATCAGGCATATTCTTGCCGAACCAATCCAAAACATGATGATATCTTTGAGCTTCAGTCATTGGTTATCTCAATTTATGGCGCAGAAAATGCGGAGTTACACGAAGATAAAAATAAACTGTGGATATAATGGCGAGTACCGTACCAATGATATAAGCGTAGTCAAACGTTGCTACCTGACTGATATAGCCACCTAATAATAACCCGATGCCGATGCCAACATCCCACGAAGTAAGATATGTGGAAGTGGCCGTACCACGTTGTGAATTAGGAGCCATATTCACAAATAATGTATTGAAAGCCGGAAACATTGTTCCGAACGAAAGTCCCAACAACAAAGCTGAAGCAAAAAAGACTATAGTACCACACACCTCGCTATGCGACATCAATGTTCTGGCACTTGCCAACATGATAAATGTCAGTATTGCACCGAACATGCCGGCTTTTATGGTCTGCGGAATACGTCCCCTATCGGCTTGCTTGCCTGAAAAGAAACGCGAGCTACCCAACCCTACAGCCATAAACGTAAAGAAGTACCCGGTGTTGAAATGAATATTTATTTGTTGCGCATACTGGGCTATATAAGTAGTTGTAATGCCGTAAGGAATAGACAGCAAAAGCAAATCACTACCTGCCGGAATACCATTTTTCAAGAAGAAACGGTCAAGCGATAACGGTGGACGTTTTACAGGTGGTTTATAAGGCGTATTCACAAACGAAGCGGCTATGATACCCAGAGCACTTGAAATCAACGCCCCCATGAATATGACTAGATAGCTATAATGTGCATGCAGAAACAAACCGATCATAGGTCCGAAACTCATAGCCAGGTTGTTCATTAAACCGTAATAACCTATAGCTTCGCCACGTCGTGACGAAGGAGTAATATCAATGACAATGGTGTTGCCTCCAACACTGACTACGGCAAATGATAAGCCATGGACAATACGCAACACCAAAAATACGGTTATTGTTGCCGCTAAAATATATCCGAGAAACACGGACGAGAATATGAAGAAACCCAAGAGGAACAAAGGCTTGCGACTAAACGTGTCAAGCAAATATCCTGAAAAGCCACGCATACACAACGATGCCCCGGCATAACACGACAGTATTATACCAACCATAGTGCCACTTGCTTTAAACTGTTCTACAAGGTAGAACGGCAAAACGGGTAGAATCAGGTAAAACGAAAAAAATAGCAGGAAGTTCGAAGCTAAAATTGCAACAAAATTCCTGCTAAGTAATCTATCTTTAGCCATTAATTAGCAGCTTCAAATTCTTTAAGAAACCGTACATCGTTTTCAGAGAACATACGCAAATCCTTTACTTGATATTTAAGATTCGTAATACGTTCAATACCCATACCTAAAGCATAACCAGTATATACCTTACTGTCAATGCCGTTTGCATCAAGCACTGCAGGGTCAACCATTCCACAACCGAGTATTTCAACCCAGCCTGTTCCTTTGCAGAAAGCACAACCTTCACCTCCGCAGATGTTACAACTGATGTCCATCTCGGCACTAGGTTCGGTAAATGGGAAATATGACGGGCGCAAACGAATCTTCGTATCACTTCCGAACATTTCTTTTGCGAATAGCAACAGCACTTGCTTCAAGTCTGTAAAAGATACATTCTTGTCAACATACAACGCTTCAACCTGATGGAAGAAACAATGTGCACGTGCGCTTATTGCCTCATTGCGATAAACGCGTCCCGGACAAATAATGCGGATCGGCGGTTGCGTATTCTCCATAACGCGACTTTGTACCGATGAAGTATGCGTGCGCAACAAAATGTCAGGATGGCTTTCAACAAAAAAAGTATCCTGCATGTCACGCGCAGGATGGTCCGGTGGAAAATTCAACGATGAAAACAGATGCCAATCGTCTTCTATTTCAGGTCCTTCGGCTATATTAAATCCAAGACGACTGAATATATCTACAATTTCATTCTTTACTATCGAAAGAGGATGACGCGAGCCTAAGCGCTCTGGATAAGCCGTACGAGTAAGGTCGTAACAGACATCAGTTTTTGACTTAACTTCAAAAGACTCACGCAAAGCATTAATCTTATCTTGAGCTTTCGTCTTCAACTCATTAATACGCATTCCAATCTCACGTTTTTGCTCGGATGGCACATCACGAAACTCATTCATCAGAGCACTGATTTTACCTTTTTTGCTAAGATATTCTATGCGCAGTTCCTCCAATTTGTCAACATTGGCGACTTGTATTCCGTCAATATCTTTAAGCAATTGATTAATCTTATCTATTAAAGCCATATATATTATTTCTCTACTTTTTTGATAATCTCCATTCCTTTCATTATAGCCTGTTCATTCATCGGGATAAGATTATGATGACGCTCAGGCAAAGTCTTCATCAACCCTTTCTTCACACTCTCGATAGTAACTATAGGACGAATTTTGAGCAAACCTCCGAGTACAAGCATGTTGAATACTTTTGAATTATTCATTTCGTTTGCAGCATCCACTGCATCAATGCGATAAACAGTTATGTCGGTACGTGTAGGCGGATTAATAATACCGTATCCGTCGTAAATAAGTACTCCACCCTTCTTAACCTTGCTCTCAAATTTGTCAAGAGAAGGTTGGTTGAGAATGATAGCGGTATCATAAGTACTGAGAATTGGCGATGATATTTTTTCGTCACTAACAATGACAGTAACGTTAGCCGTTCCGCCGCGTTGCTCAGGCCCGTAAGCCGGCATCCACGTAACCTCTTTTCCTTCCATCAATCCTGAATAAGCAAGTATCTTGCCCATAGAAAGCACACCTTGTCCACCGAAACCGGAAATTAATATCTCTTCTTTCATGATTATTCGATTTTACTTCTTTTCTGAATCTTTCAGATCACCAAGTTCATAGAACTTACACATGTTATCTTCCATCCATTTATTAGCTTTTTCCGGAGACATCTTCCATCCTGTGCTACAAGTAGAGACGATTTCAACCAAATTAGAGCCTTTGCCTGCCATTGAATTTTCAAAAGCATGTCGTATAGCTTTCTTGGCACGACGTATAGCAGCCACATTCTCCACACTCTGGCGAGTGACATATGCCGTACCGTCCAATTGTGCTGCCAATTCGGTTATTTTAATTGGATAACCATTAAGTTCGGTATCACGTCCGTATGGACATGTTGAAGTCTTCATACCTACTAATGTGGTAGGAGCCATTTGTCCGCCGGTCATACCGTAAATACCGTTATTGATAAAAATAAGAGTGATGTTATCACCACGGTTAAGTGCATGAAGTGTTTCGGCAGTACCGATACAAGCCAAGTCACCATCACCCTGATATGTAAACACCAGACGTTCAGGCCACAAGCGTTTTAGAGCCGTAGCTACTGCAGGTGCACGTCCATGGGCAGCCTCTTGCCAATCAATGTCAAGATAATTATACATAAACACTGCACATCCTACAGGTGCGACACCGATGCAATTGTTAGACATTCCCATCTCTTCAATAATCTCGGCTACCAATTTATGTACCACACCATGAGAACAACCGGGGCAATAGTGCATATCACGATCGTTCATAAGTGTAGGTTTCTTATAAACCAGATTCTCAGGTTTAATAATATCTTCTTTATTCATTTGATTTTCTCCTATTATTTCTTTCCATGACATTCTGATGCATACGCAAAGCAGATTCCACGATCTTAAAAAATATAGTTCCCAAACAAGTACCTACGATCAAGTGTTGTTTCAATGGTTGTCTCTCATCACTTATAGCAAAATACATAACCACTATAGCAACAAAACCCAACACAAATAATATGTTAAGCACTAGCCTGATTTTCTCGATATTTGTCAACATATAGTCTATTTTATTATTTGGGTTTTTAATGCTTCAATTACTTCGTCGGGAGCAGGTACGATACCGCCTAGACGACCGAAAAATTCTACAGGAATTCTGCCGTTAACCGCCAAACGGATGTCTTCAACCATTTGACCTGCATTTAATTCGACAGAAAGTATTCCCTTTACCTTATTGGCATATTCGCTAATAATCTTATAAGGAAAGGGCCATAATGTGATCGGTCGCAACAAACCTACTTTTATACCATCTTCACGAGCCAATTCCATTGCCTTTTGAGCAATACGTGCACAAGAACCAAAAGCTACCATAAGATATTCGGCATCATCACAATTGATTTCTTCATAACGCATTTCGGCAGCTTCACACTTACGGTATTTAGCCTGTATACGCAGATTGTTTTCTTCCATCACCTCCGGCTTTAGTTCCAAAGATGTGATTATGTTCGGTTTACGACCTGCAGGAGTACCTGTGGTAGCCCACGGACATTGTTTTGCAACCTCTTCTTCGGTACGGCGGGGACGAACAGGAGGCAACACTACCTTTTCCATCATTTGGCCTATAACGCCGTCGCTTAGTATCATTGCAGGATTACGGTATTTGAAAGCAAGTTCAAACGCCAAGCCTACAAAGTCAGCCATTTCCTGCACACTATTCGGAGCTAACACGATAAGATGATAATCGCCGTGTCCTCCACCCTTGCAAGCCTGAAAATAATCGGATTGACTCGGTTGGATAGTACCCAAACCGGGACCTCCACGTTGTACATTTACAATTAGGCACGGCAATTCCGCACCTGCTATATATGAAATGCCTTCTTGCATCAAACTGATACCGGGACTTGACGATGAGGTCATCACCATCTTGCCGCTACCGGCACCTCCGTAAACCATATTAATTGAAGAAACTTCACTTTCTGCCTGTAAAACGACCATACCGGTAGTTTCCCAAGGCTTAAGCAAAGCGAGAGTTTCAAGAACCTCTGATTGAGGGGTAATAGGATAACCGAAGTAACCGTCACATCCGCAACGAATGGCAGCATGGGCAATAGCCTCGTTTCCCTTCATCAATAAAACTTCTTCAGCCATAACTATTTTATAAATTAATTTTCTTTTGTACGATATACTGTTATACATCCATCAGGACAAACCGTGGCACATGATGCACATCCGGTACACGTATCTTCCAATACTTGTTCTGCATAATTGTAACCTTTTGCATTAACCTTATTCTTTACCAGGGCTAACACCTGAAGCGGACACGCAACCACACATAGATTACATCCTTTGCATCTATCGGTGTTGACAACAACAGCTCCTTTTATTTTTCCCATAATATATATTCATTTATAAATTATTTACTGATTATACATATCTTTGTTGAAAAACTCCAATATATCCATCAAACTTTTACGCGCTTCCACAGCGGGACTCTTTGAATTCAATTCAATAGCTTCCAAATAATTATTAAGAGCACCTTGCCAATCACCCAACTTTCTGCGAGCATTTCCGCGCAAATAATAAACCATATCATCAGGTGATTCAATATCGCAAAGTTCAGTTTCAGCCTCGCTTACCTTACCATCACTTATCAACAATTTTATGCGTTTAATGTCATTGTCGCTTATCATAAATTATTTTCAATTTGTGCAAAGATACCAATTTAATTTATCGTTGTTCTTGATTTTATATATAATTAAAATCAAGAACAGCGACAATCAGCTTTTATGTATCCAAATACTGTAAACCTTTTTACGAATTGCTATACAATCAATGAGGCTTACACATACGAATATGCCTAACCCGAACAGAAATGTAATGAATAAGTTAGGCGCAACCATTTTTGGGAATAGAACTTCAACAACGTTCATATAGTAATTTCTCTCCCAGCAAACCAAGCCGAAAGCGCCGAACAATACTATAGCATTCAAGCCCAACGTCAAATATTGATACGGCAAACATACACGATGCGGACTATAGCCGATCAACAACAAATTCTCAAGCTTTGTTGTGTTCTTCTGCACAAGCAAATATATGCTCAGCATTAATATATAGAAACTCAGTACACTGATAATCAAACCTATTACTAATACTATACCTGTTATCATTCTCAAGAAGTATGTGGTTTTCCCAGCTTCCAACTTGTCTTCGTCTGTTTCATAATTTTTCTTTTGCAGGTATTGAACAATATGCGAATCTGTTGGATTAGCCACTTTAAGTATCAACTTCGAGGGATCTTTCTGCTCTCCGTTGCCATACATTTGATTACTCCATTTCATAAAATCCTCCGGCACCAGTATGGTGTTAAGACGAGTACTGAAACCTACGATGTGCCCGTTAAAATGATCTTCTTTGCCTTGACCGTTTATTTTAACTCCCAATTCGATCATATTCATCAGGTCTTCACTGATTTTAGGCATATTACGACTTTGTGCAAAACCAAAATTATACAGATTAATATATACCTTAGGTAATATAATAGGTACTGTCTTTGTGCGCGGATCAAAATGCCATTGGCGTTGATCTACATCTACAAAGCCGTTAGGCACACTTTCAAAAAACATTTCGGTAGAGAAATTGAAATCTCCGCCTTTCATGCCGAAGGTGCCTGTGACATCATAATTGTTAGTGGTGAACACACCTGCTTTACCATCCTTGATGAACGGTTGATGCTCAACATCATGAATGTCTGCCGGACTAAATGAATTATTGCCGACAGAACCTAGTACTCCACCGCTTACTTTCTTATTAATAATGATAAAATCTTCTTTTATAAAACTATCTTTGCCATTAAACAAAGGAACAACATCACGATAAAACTGAATACTCAGTAACACAATCATCATGCCGAACAAATTAGCAAAGAAAAAACCGATCAACTGACCAGGGCTAATATGCTGTTGTAATAATTTCCAAACTAACTTCATAATGTAAATACTTTTTCGTAATCCAACTCTATATGCTTGCCGATGGAGGTGCAGATAACTCCTGCGCCCTGCCGTTTCACTTCATCCATCAGCATTTCACCCATGATAAGTGAATTATTTTCGTCAAGGTGCGAAATAGGTTCATCGAGAAAAACAAAGTCGAAAGGTTGGCACAGACTGCGAATAAAAGCTACGCGCTGTTGTTGACCGAACGACAACTTTCCGCATTTCTGTGATAATTTATCTCCGATACCGAACTGCTCGAACATGGCAATAATCTCATCGTGTGTCTTAAAATTAGTAAGATTATTCTTTATTTCGATATTCTCCAATGCCGACAATTCGGAGAAAAGGCGTAATTCCTGAAACAAAATGCTGAATGAATGTTCGCGTGTTTCCACCCAATCGGCAATTGAAAGTTCGCGCGTATCTCTGTCATCAAAGAATATTTTTCCCTTATAATCTGTACGATACCCGTATATATAACTGCAAAGCGACGATTTACCGGTTCCAGAATCGGCTTCAACCAAATAAACGTGCCCTTTCTCAAATATCACCTCCTGTTTCCACACATCACTGTGAATATCTTTACGTTCAAGAAAAACATTAGGCAAAGTCTGCTGTAAATAAATTTTATTCATTTTTTGAATATATTTTTCAGAATATTATCTTGTTTATTTTTCATGTATATATTTAATCTGAACTTATTATTACCTGTATTGTAAGCCTCCACAACATAGCAAGCACCAAGCGTTTTCGTCACTGATTTTCCTATATTGCCTATACCACGCAATAATGTTTGGAAATAACCGTCCGTCAACATCGCTTGTGGATTTATAACTATATATCCTGTGGGACAGCGTTGCATG
>Ga0210129_1000295_pt1 | contig 12997 bp, 20 predicted proteins | sample WestPond_Cattail_2_FD_185582 | JGI IMG/M metagenome (GOLD analysis project Ga0210129, IMG submission 185582) | Wetland microbial communities from the San Francisco Bay, California, USA, that impact long-term carbon sequestration -... | ecosystem: Environmental > Aquatic > Marine > Wetlands ... | reverse complement strand
CTGACCGAGGTGTCCTGAGCACAGCCGCTTCTCGGTGTCCGCCACCGGCTCCTTGCACCCGCGCCGCTTGCAGAGGCCAGCCTTCGGCCGCTTCCGCGGTCCCCCCCCCTCTTTGTGTCGACCTTGTGTCAGATCACTTGACGTTTGGTCAGGTACGACATGTGTCTGCCGCTCCTGGACGTCTTGTTCTACTGCGTTTTCGCTTCCCTCTTGCTTTGCGACCCCAACGGGATTCGAACCCTTGTTCATGGCTCCCTCTTGATAGTTGCGCTGCAACTGCCCGAAAACACTGGTGCTCGGGTGTCCACAGCTGTGGATAAGTGGTGCCGGTTGTGTCGTTCCGGTGTCACCTGGGGTAGATGGTAGCACTATTCGCGCCGTTTCTAAACTAGCGCGAATACTCGACAGACGCCGGAGAGTGGCGCAAGGGCGCCACACTCACCGGTGCAGAAACACCACAGTTGGGTGTAGCATGCTCTCGTGCGACCGGTCGGCCACCGTGCGCGGAAACGCAGGCTGTAGAACCTCCGAAGCGAGCCACCTTGCCAGTGGACGATAAGGGCACGGCCGAAGGGCACGGCAAAGCCGGCCGGCCGGTCGCACGTCACCCGAAGGCGAGTATCCGCCCGGTCTCCGTCGGGCGGCCGCGCGGCCCGGTGGCGAGCCCCCAGGGCACCCGCACCGGCGAGATGAGCGAGAGCTGCGAGCACCGACGGTAGACCTCGCGGATCATCGTCTCGTCAACGTGGCCGAGGATGGCGGCAATCTCGTGGGTGCGCCACCCGCGAATGGTGTACTCCCACACGCATGACCGGCGAGAGATGCGGAACGTGAACCCCTTGCGAGCAGGATCGCCAGGCCATAGGCGAGCCACGGCGGCGTTTAGGGTGCGGGTAGCTTCGCGCCACGGGCCGAAGGTGCCGCACGCGACAAGCTCACGTTGCGGGAAGCGAGGTAGGCCACGGCGAGTCAGCTCAGCCTGGCAGTCGAGCTGAAGTTGCTCGGGCATATCGAAGCACTCAGGCTCCACCACGCGGCTCGACTTCGTGTTGTGCCGTTCGTAGCGACCGACGTCGACGGACAGATACTCACCCCGCCACGTGTTCAGGTCCTCGGGGTGTGCCCCGGTGTAGTAGGCCAGCGAGAGGTAGAGCTGGCGACGGGCGATGTAGTCCGACCAGATGGCAGGATCGCGGCCAAACGCGCGGATGAAGCTCTGATAGTGAAGGGCACCGTCGAAGAGGTGGGCTCGGAGATGGCGAAAATCCGCTTCGGGCAGCGTGGTGTAATCCGGCTCGCTCATGCGCTCGCCAGGACGGCAAAAGCGAGGGAGCTTCGGCAGGCGGCCGGTTAGCTGGCGTCCGTCGGACTGGCCCCAGAGCAGCATGGCGCGGGCGAAGTTGAGCACGTTGCGCACAGAGCGCGGGCGCCAGCCCTTTTCCCAGAGCAGATCGCGCCAGCGGCGTAACACCTGCTCGCCGGCCGGCGCTGCAAGCTCGTGCACGGCGAGATGGCCGATGCCCTCTTGCACCCGCCGCATGCAGTCCTCTCCCCATGAGCGACCACCCTTGGACGGGTAATCCTTGGCGTCCTGATACTGCGAGGCCAGATCGCGAACCGACAGGCCCGGCGACTCCAGGCCGGGAAGCTCCGGGTTTACCACCTTGCCGGCGGATACCAGGCCGTCCACGGCCCGCTGGACGGCAGCGCCTACTTCGATGGGAGATGCCGTCGCCGGCAAACCCAAGGAATGGTAGTTGCCGGCGCCGTACGCGCGCAGATCCGCAGTCCAGACGTTGCCCCTAAGCCTACAAGATGGAAGACGAGCCATGTTCCCTCGCCGAATGGTCCCCAACAGGATACACCACCCTGGCGCCGGTGGTCGCTATTTACGGACGGAGCGCCTACGCGTGAGCCTGATACCGAGCGTCCCAGAGCCCCAACAAAAACGTAAGGCCCGCAGGGACGGACGCGGCAACAACGGACTCCGCCGCGGCGACGGCTTCGGCGAGATGAGGGGCGTAATGGGCGGACGCCCAGTGGCCACGACACCCCGTCTCTAGCTCTACCCCGGCCCCGTTGACGACGGCCACAGCGCAGTGCTTGCAGGCTTCCAGCGCGCCAGCCATCACCGCGCCCGCCGGTGATGCCGTGACTCCGGCCACATAGCGAGCGTCGATGTCGGCGAGGAAGGAAGCCAACTCAGAGGCCATGGCCGCATCGGAATTGACCGCGGTCGAAACGTCAGTGGCGAGCGCTCCGCTATGAGCGAGCCCCCGAGCACCGCGCCCGTGAGACGATTCGAAACTTTCCATGATGGCCTTCGCGGCTTGGGCGGCCGCAGTGGCGAGCGCTCCCTTTAGGCTCGCGCTGGAGATCACCGGCCCCGCGTGCGCTCCGGCAGCATAACGGGCATCCAATGCCGCGAGCCACGTAGCCAGGTGTGCATCCAACCCAGCGTCGACGCTCGCGGCCGCAGCGGCACCGTTGCCGGCAAAGACCCCGTGATGCAATCCGTGGGCGGTGATACCGAGGTTGTGACCCAGGTTGCTCTCGATACCGATGGTCGCGAGACTCGCGCCATCGTTGGCCGCGATTAAGAGGGCGGCCTTAAAGTGTGCCATTCCGGCCATGATGGTGATTTCCTTTCAGTGACGGGCGACAAGGTTGGCGAGAGCGAGAACGAGCGCGAGCCCGAGCGATGCCCAGGCCGCGACGGCAGACGCGATTGACGGACGACGGGAGACGATGTCCTGGCGCGCTCGGCTCGCGGCCTGGCAACCGGCCAACGATACCTGCATGGTCGCGAGCTGGGCGCGGAGGCCTCGGATGTCCTCGTGCAAAGCCTTCAGCTCGGCGACGTTCACAGGTAGCTCCTCGGCGTGCCGTCGACCTTGAAGAACCCCGACGTCCACCCGCGGTTGTTGGGATTGACGAGCGGCAACCCTTGGGCACTCAACCAATAGCTTCCGGCGACATCATGAAATGCCGGCGTAGCCACGTGTTCAGCGTCCCACACACCCGGCAGATCCGACGGGCAAAACTTGTAGGGGCTCTTTCTCCAAGGCCCGAAAGCACTGTCGGCGCTGGCGACGTGCACCCGATAGCGTCCGTCGGCCCCGATTGCCTCATAGGCCATGACAAGCTTCGCCCCGGCACTCTTGATCGGCGAACTCCGACCGTCGACACCAACCCAGCGCGCATGATGCCATTCATAGATGCCGACCTCTAGAGAGTCACCCGCGCTCATCACTTCACCAGGCAGCTTCACGAACGGGGCCACCAGGCTCGCGCTCGTGGCCACCCGGAATCCTGTGCAGACACCCGGACTCGCCGCCAAGCGGCTGCAGTAGATCATCACCCACAAGCCACCTTCATAGACCAAACTCGCTTGCCCCACGTGATACTCGCCCGGCTCGCTCGGGGAAAGCAGCGGGACAGGCGCCGACCAGGCGACCCCATCGCTAGCCGGCGACGTGACCACTTCGACAGCGTGAGGGTTCGAACGAAACATGTACATCCGACCCTCATGCACGAGCAGATCATCCAGCCGACGGAGCACGCCATCACGGAACAACGGGTTGCCGGGGAAGTCCACCCAGGACGCCGGGTCGGAGAGATCGGCCTGGTGATTTGCCGTAGCGAAGCCGATGTCGTTCATCGCCGGCGGCGACGACATCGACCAGGAATCAACCGCGCTGTAGTAGCAACGGACGATGTCGGGTTGACCAGCGACGTCCACCAGGATGCACTCCTGATTTTGCGCGAGTCTCCAGGGAAGATCGCCAATAGGGATCGCCGGCAACACGCGCAGCCGGCGTAATCCGTGCGGCGCGCGCGAGCCCAGGGTGCGATGCAAACTCATACCTGCCACCCGACCAAGAACTCGGACAACAGCAAGAGGGCACCGCTGCCATGGCCAGAGATCGCACACGGTGTAATAGGCATGTGGGTGAGCACGGTTTGCCGGACTCGCTCGACTCCATCCACCGTGACCGAGACCCCGCTCAAGTCAAAGTAGATGCCGAAGTCGTGCATGCCGCCATCGACCACCCAATCGACCGGCGTCGCGTCCGATGCGACGTTGTCGTAAGACAAGAGCATGGGCTTACTGTGATACACCCCACCGCTGTCAAAATTGGTAATCACCATGACCACATGCGTGGGGTCGTTGCCAATACCGCTGCCTGGCGGACTGGCAGGCACACCGGCCAAGCCGAAGCGCACCGTCTGGCCGGTGGCGGGAACAGGGTACGAAGCACGATATGCAAGCGCCCACGGCTTCGCCCTGGGGCTCGCCGACATCGCCAGAGTCAAGGGGATCGGAGTCAGGCCACCCGACATCGCCACGACTCCGCCATCCATGCGAGCGTCCAGCACCCCGGCCTGCAGATCGCGAATGTCCGGCTTGCGGTAATAGAAAGCGTTGAGCAACGGGACGCCATCACCCCCCACGACTGCGGCGAGCATCCGGGAAGCCTGCAACGTGTCCCAGCCCGACGACGCATCGACGTCAACCCACAGCGTGTCTCCGTCGACGTTGCGCCACGCGCGGGCGCCATCCGCGCGAAACGCAATGGTGCCGGCCGGCGCGCGCTCGACACCTGACGGGTCGGAGGTGACAACATGCCATGACCGCATGCCGTTTGCCCCTCCGCCGACGGGAACGTTTGCCCTTGGAGAGAATAGACCTACGTCCATGTCACCCTCGCGGCACCCAAAAGCGGATGTTGGGAACCCCCGGCAGCATGACCATGTCGCTGCCCTTGCTGCGCTCCTCTGCAATCTGCTGTGCCGACTTGATGTAGCCCTCCACCTTGCCGATAAACCCGTCCTGCGCCGACGGAGCATCGAACTGGGTCGCGCCTCCCGTCGGATCGTCGACGGCATCGGACAAGATGGCCGAGGCCAGATCAAGAGCCATCGACGTGGGCGCCTTGCGCGTCGTCGCCCAGCGTGGACCAACGTTCTGCGGGCCGAAGTAGCCGTTGCTTTCATGCGCGACAAACTGCCGCGTGTCCTTGTCATTGCGGCCGGCGCGGGTGAGCACGCGGAACACGGACTCGCCGCGGTCGTCGGCGTGGTTTTTCAAGGCCCACCCGACCGCGGTTTGCGCCAGCGGCTCATCGCCAGCCTCGGAGACCATGGCCGACGCCAGCGCATAGGTCGAATCACTCACGCCCGCCAGGCTCGCCAAGCGGCGCGGGTCGGCTTCGACCCATCCCTTGGGACCGATGACGTGCGAGATCGCGGCGGCGGCGGCATCGCCACCGGTTCCGAGCAAGACCGCCCCGACGACCGCAGCGCCCATGATGACGAGAAGGCCCCACATGACCTATCCAGGTTGCGCGGCAGACAGCTCTGCCCCTCGAATGGCGCGAGCAAAGAATCGCGTCGAGACGCGCGCCCACTCCTCTTCTGTCATCTGCTCGATCGCATCGGCGGATGCGGCGAGCACCCAGCGGCCAGCACCCGGCAGACCGTTGACGTCGACAACCAAGCGTCCCCAGATCTCCTGAGCCACGGTTTCGGCCTCGCAAATGTAGCCCATGCAACCACGGTCGGGGATCGGCAGTCCGGCGTAAATGTCACCAGCGAGGTTTTCGACCGGCATGCAACCGCGCCCGCCCATATCGACGTCATCACGCTTGGCCAGCCACAGCGACGTCGCCCCGAAACGGGACGTCGGCACACCGCCGACGAGGAAATGGTAGTCACCGGGATTCACGAGAAGGTTCTGGGCGGCAGGCACCCAGCGCAGCAGAATCTTGATCCGGCAACGGACCTCGGGAGTCCCGACCACGAATTCCGCGTCGCCCGAACGGGACCGCGCAGGAACGTCGATTACGTTCGCGAGCACGACCGGCGGCAAATCCTTGCGATGGAAGCCGGGCGAGTAGTGCAGTGCCGAGCGTTCGACGTGGCGGCCGCTATCCATGGGCGATACCTCCGATTTGCTTGAGCGCACCGGCGCGAGCGAGGAGGACCACGCCGCCCACCACGGCGCCAAGGATGAGTCCACCTACCATCAGGGCCTTCCAAGGGATCGCGGAATCCACGGCCGCGGCAACACTCGACGTCGCCTGTTGCAGTACCTCACCGGCTTTCGTGACGGCTTTTTTGGCGACGTCGCCGGCCTTATCCAGGGCATCCGACGCGGTGTCGGCGAGGTAGTTCGCGGCGTCACGAGGAGCATCGAGCACGGCTTGTGCGAGCAGAGCCGCGCCCTCGATCAGCGACGAATCAAACACGGTCGAATCTTCGCCAGGGGGGAAGCCGTCGCGGGAGATGCGCGCGAGAGCGTATAGGTTCGAAATCTTGCCGGCGACGGTGGACCACTTGGCGCGGTCGATAGGCGTTGTTGAGCCTTCCCGGTAGGGCGACTCCTCGCGCGTGATCTGGATGCCCTGCTCTTCCAAGTCCTTGGCCGCGGACGTGCGCCACGGGTCGGGGCTCCACCACGAGCCACCCTCCTTTACGGCCGCCGCGGCATCGTCAGAGAACGCCTTGGCCGCCCAGATCGCGGAGTAAGCTGCGCCCGAGGTTTCGACGATGGCGAGCGACTGCTGAATGCCGCGCAACCAATCGCCCGAGATGGTGATGTTCGAGGGCACGACCTACCAGAACTTGAGTTTCTTGACCGTGTTGCCCACGCCGCGCGCAATCTCACTTGCGCCACGAGAAAGGGTGGATTCCGCCGCCCGGGCGGCGAACTGCCCCGCCTTGCGCACTCCCCTGGGCGCGACCGCCGTCCACGGCGTGTTGAGCTGGGACTTCGCGAGATGCGCGGCAAGCGCGCCCACAGCCTTGCGGCCGCGGGCAAGCTGGATGCGGTCGGCTAGTCCGAGCTTGGCCGAGGCCGGCGAGATCGCGTCCGTCGGTAGACGCGGACGTTGCAGGAGGGATTGACCGGAAAGCAGCATGGGGATCACCAGAATTTGAGTTTGGAGACCGCGTTCCCGATGGCCTTTGCTTGGGTCACCGGATTCGCATAGTTGACGACTTTCTTTGCGCCACCATAGGCATCCGAGGCGATGGCCGAGCCACCCCGCGCGATTGCCTTGACCGCGGAAGCGGGAGCCGCGAGCGCAGCGCCCGCGCCCGCCCCGACAGCTTGCACGGCGCCACCAACGCCCCGCCCGACGCCTTCGACCGCACCGCCAACCTTGGAGACGCCCGAGCCGATGCCACCACCGAGCCCCGCAACGCCCGAGCCGATGCCACCACCCAAGCCCGCGACGCCCGAGCCGATGCCACCACCCAAGCCTGCGATCCCCTGACCGACGCCCGCAAGGGCAGGCGCCAGCGCGGTGGCAGCTTCTGCGATGCCAAGTTGCTGCGCGCTCTTGGTGCCAGCGGATACGGCACCCCGATAGAGCAGGTATCCGCCTCCACCGAGCACCGCCGTTCCCCCGAGCACGAGGGCAATCGTGGTGCCAGTGTTCATGGCGCTAGTCCTCGTCGCCTTCCGACTTCTCGGCTTGTTTCTCGGCCGCCTTGTACTTGAGGTAGCTATCGAACCCCCTCGCGGCCAAGGTGCCCAGAGCGGCGATGCCGGCGACGGCGGGCGATGGTTGCTGCACCACCTGGGTGATGGGCGGGCGCGAGCGGCTGCCGAAGTAGATCGCCGCCCCCACGCCGCCGACCAGGACCAGACCAACGATGATGCCCGTCGCGGTGGACATCATGCAGCTCCGACGTTGTGCAATTGCTTGCGGGTGGCACGAGCGGAATAGTGCATCGCTCCGCCGCGCTTCACCTTGCCACCCTCGGCGATTGCTCTGCCGCCCACGGTCGCAACCGCAGTGCCGAGCCGGCGGAGATCGTCGATGACGTATCCACCGGACGGTCCCTCTTCGACGGCGCCCTGTCCCTTGCGGCGATAGTGCGTGTAGATGCCGCCGCCGAAGAGCAAGAACAGCGCTCCTCCGACGATGACGTAGTCTTTCCAGTCCATGGGCTTGCCTCCGGTGGCGGCGGAGTTACTTGGCCGCCAGGATCGCGACCTTCTGCGGGAGGAATCGAATCTTCGCCGGGTCGATGGCGCCTGGCGATGGGTTCTTGTATTCCAACTTGGTCGCCCAGCCGAGCCCGGTCCCAGTGCCGAGCACCGACCTGGCCAAGCCGGTGTCGACGATGAGCTTCAGGGCTTCATCCCACGCGGCCGGCGTCCAGCTGTGGAACTGATGAGCGTATGTGTGGTGCGTGCCGGCGATGGGCGCTGCGCCCAAGGCCCACGCGAGGAAGTAGGATTGCGTCCCCTCGTAGGCCGCGACCTTGGTCGTCTGCAGATCGCGCCCGGGGTAGATGAGCGGGAAGAGCAGCATGTCCCGAAGCTCATCATGGTCGGCGGCGAAGTCCGCGATCAAGGAGCCGGCATAGTTCTCGGCGTAGGGGAAGCCCGAGAGGTTCGACGCGACGACGTCCATGGCGGTTGCATCGTAAGCATCGGACTCGCCGCGGTCGCGGCCGCCGATGGCGGCTTCGAAGCCTGAGAGGAAGGGTTCGAGATGGGTCGTCGAGGCGATGCCGCGGAATGGCACCTGGATCCGGCGGATGTCGCGCACCCGAGCCGGACCGCTGAACGTGGACGATTGGTTGTAGTGACTGGAGAGCCACGCGAGGAAATCGACGCCGGCCCCCGCCTCGATTCTCTGCAGGGACGTGGAATTGCCGAAGCTGTCCATCTTGACGGCCTCACTGCCGGCGGAGACGGCCGCCGGATAGTCGACGAACTGCTGACCCGGTCCCATGTGGATCTCGCGTTCGGCGAGCAGGATGGCGGACGCCTTGACGGTCGCACCCATGATGGTTGGCTGTCCTTCCAGGGGAGCGTCGGCCGAGCCCACCCCGAAGTTGAGGATGAGCTCCGCGTTCTTGTAGAACACCGACGGCAAGGCTGTGTGATGGCCTTTGGCACCGAGGTTGTAGGACAAGGGCAGGAAGCAATTGACCTTGATGAACCGGGAACCCAGCTCTTGGAACGCCGGCACCGAGATTCGACGGCCGAAATACTGGTAGCCGCACGCCATGAATTCCATGAGCCCGAGCAAACACCCCTTGGCGTGGTTCTGGGAGATCGGCGTGCCGTGCCATGCGTTGCGGATTTCGACGGACTCGATGAGCCACGTCAGGAACGTGTCCGCGTTGGCCGCATGGGTCTGCACACCACCGCTGCCCAGCGCCACGATGAAGGTCAGCAGAATGCCGAGCACGTGGGAGCCCAGATTGCCGTCGATGGTCTGTGGCACGTCGGACAGCAGGAACTGCCCCTTGCCGTTGGCCGCCCAAGTGACCGTCTGTCCGGTCGAGCCGGTCAGGGGCCAGGGGTGCATACCGGTATGGTTGCGCATCATGGTGGACTCTCCGAAGAGTTATGTTTGGAGACGAGAACGAACGCCGGCTAGGAGTTCAGGATCGTCTTGCCGAACGTGGTGCGGTTGAGGATCGCGATGGCGGCAACGCCGCCGATGGCACCGAGCAGGATGGGGACGAGGTAACGCATGAAAAGCCTCCGGGTTTTGCAGATCGCGCTTGGGGGTCACACAGCAACGCGAGCCTGCCCGAGCTTCGGCGGGAAAGCAGATGGACAAAACGCGAGCCGTGCGTCCACCCAAGCAAAGGCCGCGCGGTCCGCGGTGACGGTCTCAGTCTCAGCTCGCTTAGAAGCGGTAGATCTTCTGGTCCCAGGGGCGGCCGCGGCGAAGTAGCACGAAGGCTCCGCGCTCAGCCGGCGGCACGTCGTCACCTGGCAGCGAGAGGATTGCTGCCTCAGCCTCGGCGTCGGCATAGCCGCGTGTGCGCAGGATCCGGAGGGCATTGCCGGCTTGCCGCCACACGCACAGGTTCGACGTCGTCTCGTAAGCCTCACGCGGTACTTGGTGCGCGAACTGCGCGCCCCAAAGCTCCGACATCTTCAGACGGCGCCCATGCGTAAAGCATCGACCAATCTGCGAGACACCCGCGGCGGGAACGCTCCCCTTTCCACCGCGAGGCTGGTCTATCCACTCTCCGCCCGCGGCCGCGTCGCCGATTTCGTCCCACACCATGAGCGAGGCGCAGCGATGATTGGTCGCGACCGACCATTGCCAGAGCGCCAATTCCAAGAGATCAAGAGACTCCGTCGGCGGCGGCGTGAACACGAGGGCGCGCCCCGTCGGACGACGGTCGCGCAGCTCCGCTACCGACCCGTACTCCTCACCCGCCCAACCCGCTTCACCTTTGGTATTTGCAATGGCAGCAAGACCGCGGCAACGGTGTAAATATTCCGCCGCGACGATGCGCGCCGCGAAGCTTTTCCCCGACCCTGGGTCACCGAGGAAACCAAGGCGGAAACCTTCTCCGGAGGCCAGCGGCGCAAGGCACACAGCAAGCGCCGCAGAACCCGGGCAGCATCGCCCCGCTCGCGACGCCGATACACCCGCTTCGCGCGCGCGTGCCATGCCGCCATCGCCAGCTCGTGACAGCGCGGACACCGCCCCCGCCTGTCCGCGAGCTTGCGTGGAAACGGAATCCGGCAAGCCGCGCGGCTGCAGCGAGTTTCCCCCGTCAACAGTCGGCGATGCAGGTACGGATCGGCCGGCGCTTGGTCCGTCCACTCGCACCGCGGACAGATCACGCGCCACCGGCCGGCGCTCCCTCCGGCTGCGGCGGCGTGGTGGTCATGGAGGCCGAGCATGCGACGACAAGCCCGATGGTCCCGCCAAGCATGGCCATCCATGGCTCAACCTTCGACAGGTCCAACCCCCACCGGCGTAGCTGCTCGTCCCATGCGGAAGCGAGCATCTGCATCGGCACCTTGATGGACTGCGGATCGACCACTAGGTATTGCGGCGGCTTCTTGGCGCGACCGATGCGCGCGCAGATCGTCGACACCAGGGACCAGTGAGCCGATGCGCACGCCATGCCTGGCGTGAAGCCCGACGCGTCCGCGCCGAAGGTTGCGCCGCCGAAATGGCTGGCGAATGCCTGCCCCCACTCCGAGCGGCGGCGTTGCTCGTCGTCATCCGGCGAGCCAGCCACGTCGGGCGATGGCCCCACGGCATCGCCGGCAGCGGCGGCCGCGGCGGCGAGCGGATCGGGTTCGCCGCCAGTCGCGCCGCCGTCCGATTCTTCCGGCGAGGGAGATGGGGCGGACGGCGGCGCGGGCGACGGGACGGCGGCGGGAGCACCAACGCCGCTACCCCCCTTCGGGCTGTCGCCCGGAGTGAGATCGTCATCTTCTGGAACATGCTCCGCGGCCGCGGCCGCGCGAGCAGCGCCCACGGCGGCCGGCGGCCACTTGCCCTTGAGCGCTAGTTTCGCGCGCCGATTGCCCTCGACGGCGTTGGTGCAGGGAACACCGTTGAGCGCGAGCGAGATTGGCCGCCCGCCCCCCTTCGGACGCACATAGAACGTACCCACCTCGCGCCCACTCTTCTTTCGCCGGAAGATCTTCATAGGCGGACGGTATCACGAAACCTTGCGCCAGATGCTGACAGAGAACTCGGTCGGCTTGCCCGTGGCCGCGGTAAACGCGGCCAGATGAGACAGCGCCTGCGCAACGGTGGGCAGGAACGCCAGCTCCGGACACTGCATCTCCACCTCACCAAGGTGCGACGACACCACCCTGAAGGACAACCATGGGCCCATGCGAGAAACGGCCGATTCTCGCGACCCTGCAGGCCTGCTCGCAAGTGCCTGTTTTCTCACGATGGCCCCCGCTTGGGTGGAAGGGGGGTTTCTCGCGACCCCTCCGGGATGGCCTGGCCTTGCTCCCACCTTCGGTAGTAGGTCCGGACGGTCGATGCCACCAGCCCCGAACGCTCGGCCGCAACAGACGGCACGGCGCCATCCCGCCAGAGCGCATAGGCCACGGCGAGCTTCGCAGCCGGCGGCGATGGCCGCCCGAGCCTACGCCGGAACACGCCCGCCTTGGACGTGAAGCCACCTTCCGCGGCAATACGGTCTTTTCGCTCCTGCAACACCGCCGTCGTTCGCCTCCGGATGAACTTGATTTCCATCCGCGCGATCCATCCACGAACGAACAAGAGCAGCTCTCCGGTGTCCGCAGTGGTGTCGCAGTCCGCGCCATCTTCGATAGAGCACACCGCGCCCGGTAAAGCCTGGATGCGCCCGACCAACGCAAGCAGCTCCGTGGGCGAGCGGACGAGCCGGTCAACGGACGTAATGACGAGCACCCCGCCACCGTGGACGGCGGCGACGCGCTCCAAGGCAGCGCGAAGACCAGGCGGATCGCCCCCCCTCCGAGCAGGATCACCCGTCACCTTGTCGAAGTGCTCGCTCGACACCTTCCAGCCGCGCCCCTCCGCGAACTTGCGCAAGATCGCAAGCATCTGGCGATGGTCTTGCTTTTCGGCGTCCGACACGCGGGCATAGAGCACCGCGACCCTTGGGTCAGGCATGCCCCACCCCCAGAATCTTGTCCATGAGTTGGGCGCCTTCGCGGCAGAGTTGAGCACGGATCGCGGAAGCGACGGCATCCGGCAGGACGCCGGTAGCCGCGGCCTCGTTGATAGCCGCGCCATGCTTCAAGGCCACGAACAGGCAGCGCGGACACGTAGCCCCGTGCTGCCGAGCGTTCGCGGCCGCAAGCTGTCTCTCGGTCATCTGGAGTGGTAGCGGTTTGGTGAGTGGGTTCGTGGTCATTTCTTGGTCCCCTTCAAGGCTTCGATATCCCGCCGCATTTCTTCCAACTCCTCGGGCGACATGGGCGGCGGAACCCTGGTCACCGGACGGATCATGCGAGACAGCCGCAGGCCCGATGCCTGCGGCTTGGCGGCCGCCAACTTGGCGGCCGCGAGGGCGCGACGGGCGGCCGCGCGTTCGAGCGGAGTAGGGCGAAGGCCGACCTCGCACTTGGCGCAGTCGCAGTCCTCGGCGTGTAGGCCGGTTTCGTCGGTTTTCATGACGGCCGTTCCTTCGGCGGCTTGGGCAAGGCTTGCCGTCCCGCCTGCAAGGCTCGGATGTCCCCCCGGGCTCCCGCGAGAACCTTGAC
>Ga0210129_1000294_pt1 | contig 13003 bp, 11 predicted proteins | sample WestPond_Cattail_2_FD_185582 | JGI IMG/M metagenome (GOLD analysis project Ga0210129, IMG submission 185582) | Wetland microbial communities from the San Francisco Bay, California, USA, that impact long-term carbon sequestration -... | ecosystem: Environmental > Aquatic > Marine > Wetlands ... | reverse complement strand
ACTTGTACTTGATAGATTAAAAAGTCAATGGCAATTAGACATTATATATCTAATTCCTGAATACTGTAATAAATTATAATTCAGTAGACCCTAAGTAATACAAATAAATATGACACCGGTGTTGTTATCGGTCATATTTATTTTGTAATTTTGCAGTTAAATTTGTGTATAAATACGATGAATAAGAAAAAAACTTTGTTCGTGTCTTTATTGGCGTGCCTTGCATTAATGCCGATTGTTGCTCAGAAAAGGGCTTTCACTATCGCAGATCTATATAAAATCCGCAGTGTTTCAAATCCTGTTGTTTCTCCCGACGGAAAACGTATTGCTTATGTTGAAAGCAGTTCGAATCTCCCTAAAGGTACATCGCAGTCGAATGTGTATGTAATGAATGTCGACGGTTCACAAAGTGTAGCTATTACGGGAAACGATAAAAGTGACGAACCTTTGTGGGGCAAAGACGGACAAAGTATTTATTTCGTGTCTTTTGCCGGTGGTGCACCTCAAATGTACCAATACATATTCAGTGACGGTAAGACGCAAAAACTCACTGACTTTTCAATGGGCATAGGCAGTCCTGTTTTGTCTCCGGATAATAAATTGATTGCATTTTCAGCTGATGTTTACCCTGAGTGCGGTGCCGACAGTAAAGCAAATGCCGTTACCGACTCACTGGCCGAGCACGGACCTACGCAGGCATATCTTGCCGACCATTTGCTATATCGTCATTGGACTGAGTATTCGGCAGGAAAGTGTACACACATTATTATATATAACATAGCTGAACATACTTATACCGATGTCACTCCGGGTAATTTTGTTTCACCTGTTTTCATGCTTGGCGGAGGTGTAGGTTATAATTTCTCACCCGATAGCAAAGAGCTGTGCTATGTATCCAATCACACTGCCCATCCTGAAGCAAACACCAATGCCGATTTGTTTGTTGTTCCTGTTACAGGAGGAGAAGCCGTGGATATTACGAAAGATAATGAGAGTTGGGACGGTTCGCCGGTTTATTCTCCGGATGGCAAATACATTGCTTACCGCAAACAACTTGTTACGGGATATGAATCCGACCGCTTCAGAATTGCGCTATTTGACAGAAAGACCGGCGTATCAAAGATTATTACTGAGAAGTTCGATAATTGGATAGGTGATATAAAGTGGAATAAAGATTCAAAATCAATATACTTTACAGGAGAAGTTACAGGTAATGAACCTGTATTTAAAATTGATATAGCAAATCAAAAGATAGCTCAGGTAAGTGGCGACAAGGCCATTTCTTCATTTGATTTGGATTTTAAGGGCAACCTTTATTATACGTCAAGCACTACAGCTAAACCTACGGCTCTTTATCGTCAACGTTTGTCGACAAAGAAGAACGTAACACAACTCACTTTCTTGAATGATGAATTGGAGAAAAAAGTGGATATTCGCCCATCAGACACAATGTGGGTTGCCGGTGCCGACGGTCATAAGGTGGAGGTGTTTATCGTTAAGCCGCATGATTTTGATGTTAATAAAAAGTATCCTTTGATTCTTAATGTTCATGGAGGTCCGCAAATGCAGTGGATGAATTCTTTCCGCGGCGATTGGCAGATATATCCCGGTGCAGGATATGTGGTTGCTTATCCTAATCCGCACGGTTCCACAGGATACGGACAGGATTACACGCGCGAAATATCAGGAGATTGGGGCGGAAAACCTTTTGAAGACCTTATGAAAGTAACTGATGCTTTGGCAAATCTTTCATACGTTGATTCCACAAGAATGGGAGCCATGGGCTGGTCATACGGAGGATATATGATGAATTGGTTTCAAGCTAAGACAAAGCGTTTCAAATGTTTGGCCTCAATGATGGGTTTGTACGATTTGCGCTCGATGTGGGGAGCAACGGAAGAGCTATGGTTCCCGAACTTTGAATTGAAAGGTCAACCTTGGAATTCTGATTTATACAAGAAATTCTCTCCGTCAGAATATGTAAAAGACTTTGCAACACCGACTCTTATAATGACCGGTCAACGTGATTTCCGTGTTTCATATACGCAAGGTTTGCAATACTTTTCCACTTTGCAAACACTCGGTATTCCTTCACGTCTCATCATATTGAAGAACGACGGGCATTGGCCGAGTAACGTGAAATCTATGCCGCTATATTATGATGCGCATCTTGATTGGTTCCATAAATATCTTGGCGGTGCTCCGGCTCCATACGATGTTGAAAAGTTGATAAAGAACCAGATTTTCAATAGTCAAGTAAAATAATATTGTAAAAGATAACGTTTTACTTGGTAGAGTGCTAATTCAGAGTTATATTTGATAGGAGAATAAACAGCTGATAATATGGTAAATAGTATTTGGCAAGAGATAGAAGGACTAATCCGGGAGTTTAATAACCTTGGTATTAGTGAATCGGTAGACTATGAAAAGTACTATCTATATTCTCTTATCACTCATTCTACAGCAATAGAAGGTTCCACGCTAACTGAAGTTGAAACGCAAATATTGTTTGATGAAGGAGTTACTGCCAAAGGGAAGCCGCTGGAATACCATTTGATGAACGAAGATTTGAAAAAAGCTTATGAAACGGCTAAGAAAGAATCGGAACAAAAAACAATTATCACTCCTGCTTTTCTGCAAAAGTTGAATGCTACGCTGATGAAGACAACAGGAAGTTTGCATAATGTTATGGGAGGTTCTTTTGATTCATCAAAAGGTGAATACCGTTTGTGCGGAGTGACGGCTGGTGCCGGAGGAAGGTCATATATGAATTATCTCAAAATACCTGAGAAAGTAGATGAACTTTGTGATGCACTTCAAAAAAGACAAAATACGGTTAAAACGCTTCGTGAACAATATGAATTAAGTTTTAATGCTCATCTTAACTTAGTGACCATACACCCTTGGGTTGATGGTAATGGACGAACATCACGCTTGCTTATGAATTATCTGCAATTTTGTTATAATCTTTTCCCGATGAAAGTTTATAAAGAAGATAGAGCCGATTATATTTTATCGCTACGTAAATCGCAGGATGAAGATGCAAATGATGCTTTTTTATCTTTTATGGCTGCTGAATTAAGAAAGAATATTTCGGATGAAATTGAAAAATACAAATCCTCTGCCAAGAAAGGATTCGGTTTTATGTTTTAGATAGGATAATATATTTCTCACATATTTAAATATAGAATAATAATGGAAAGTAATTTTTTTGTAAAGACTCACGGGTTAGGAAATGAGTACGTAGTTTTGAATGAAGATAATATAACGTTCGAATTAACTGAGAAAGCAATAAAAAGAATATGTAATGTGAATTTCGGTATAGGTTCAGATGGCATATTGTTGAAAGTATCATCCGGTAAGGCTGATGTTGGTTTGAGAATATATAACCCCGACGGTTCGGAAGCTGAGAAGAGCGGCAACGGATTGCGTATTTTCTGCAAGTACATATTTGACTACGGCTTTGTGAAGAATAGAAAATTTACAGTAGAAACAAAGGGAGGCATTGTAAAAGCCGACATTGTGGAAACTAAAAACAATAGAGCAACGCTTATTACCGTTGATATGGGTAAGGCCATTTTTAAGTCTTCACTTATTCCTACATCATTTCCTACTGAAGAAGTTAGCGATGAGATTATCAATGTTGAGGGTAAGGAATATAAAGTGAATTGCGTTTCAATGGGTAATCCGCATTGCGTGGTAATAAAAGATAATTTAGATATTGATGAGATAAAAAAGTACGGTACATATATTGAGCATTATAAAATGTTCCCCAACCGAATCAACGTGCAGTTTGCCAAAGTGCTTAACAGAAGTGAAGCGCAAGTGTTGATATGGGAGAGGGGAGCCGGTTTTACGCTGGCATCAGGTACTTCGTCATGTGCAGTAGCATGCGTGCTGCATAAGAAAGGATTGGTTGATAGTGACGTAACAATAAAATGTATCGGCGGAGATTTGAAAATTCATATCGGTGACGATTGGGAAGTCCGGATGACAGGTAAAATCAGACAATCATGCGAAGGTGTACTTAATGAAGATTTGCTTGAAGACTTAGATAAATAAAAATCGTTTTATATAAGATAAAAAAGAATAATCTTATTATACTTTTAGACCGAATTTGTGATTCGGTCTAATTCTACATACAAAGAATTATTTGTTGAAGCCGGTCATAGCAAAGAAATAATGGAATTGAGCAATTCTGAACTTGAAAAGTTTTCATATATATTTCTCTTATCCATAAGAGGTATTAATCGTGAATTTATTAATCGTGAGGATACAGATGAGGCAAATGATACACTTTCATCTTTTTGCGAGTTGTTTTCAAAAGGACTTAAGTAATTGAAGTTAAATAAATTAAGAAAATGGAGTTATCAAATACATTCAGAGTATTCTCTTCACGTAATTATTGTTTGTTTTTTACAGGTCAACTAGTTTCACGAATAGGGACGTGGATGCAGCGTACTGCTGTTATCTGGATTGTCTATACAATGAGCCATTCCGTTTTGTGGGTAGGGTTTGCTACATTTGCAGAACAGTTTCCTTCTTTTATTTTATCTCCGTCAGGAGGTATTGTAGCAGACAGGCATGCACGCAATAAAGTTATTCTGATAACGCAGACAATTTCAGCTTTGCAAGCAGTGGCTCTTGCTGCTGTGTATCATTGGGTACCTAATTTGTGGAGCATCTTATCATTAAGTTTTATACTTGGTATTGCAAATGCTTACGATTTGCCTGCGCGTCAAGCAATGGTGAATGATATGGTTGATAAAAAAGAAGATTTGCCGAGTGCCATAGCAATGAATGCATCGCTTAATAATTTTTCGCGATTGTTTGGACCGGCAATTGCCGGTATTGTGCTTGCAAAATTAGGTGCCACAGTTTGCTTTACTTCGAATGCGATAAGTTTCATCGCCGTTATTTTCTGCATTTTGCTGATGAGGTTTCCACACAGGCATTTATTAAATAATAAAAACCAAAGCCCGTGGAAAGATTTTAAAGAAGGTTTGCGCTATACCAAACTTAATGAAAATATATATAAGATGCTCAGCTTAATTGCTGTTTTATGTTTCTTCGTTTCAACTTACAATACGTTGCAACCGTATTATGCAAAAGATGTGTTCAGGGGCGACGCCGACATATATGGATATATCAATGCAGCAACGGGATTGGGGGCATTGATAAGTACTTTGTTTTTAGCATCTATCAAAGATGTCAATGTGCTGAAGAAGCAATTGTTTTATAATTTAATTTTACTTGGTACAGGTTTGATTCTATTGTCTCATATACACATACTATTGCTTTACTTATTTTTCTGTGCTGTTTGCGGTTTCGGAGTTATGTCTATAATGCCTATAGGTAATACAATTGTACAAATGACAAGCTCTTATGAAATGAGAGGTAGAATAGTTGCCTTCTATGCCATGTGCACTATGGGAATGATGCCGTTAGGCAGTCTGTTTATAGGATGGATTGCAAAAACTATCGCACCGCAAAACTGTATGTTATGTCAGGGAATTATGTGTCTTGCTGTAATAGTGATGTTTCGTCATTTTCTGAACGAGAAGAAACCAATTGCTATTAAAGATTAAAAAATATATCCGGTCATATCAATGTTATTATGTCCGGATATATGATATTTTAAATGATTTTATTGCCTATTTCAAAGCTTTCAATATTTCAGGCATCAGTTGATAAACATAATGTTCTTCCTGAGCTGTGTAGAAATTGCCGTCGACAACTATCTTATCATCGGTGGCTGTATTTCTTTTGAGTGCAGCTTTTGCATAAGGATGAATGGCAAATTTCTTTCCGCTTGCTACTCCTGCTTTTTCAAACATCATTGCAGCTGCGCAATGACCGATCATCAATTTATTCTTATTTCCAAATTCCTGAATTACGCTGAACATGTCTACATTATAACTTTCCGAGGCATGTTGCTTAAATATGGGAATGGCGTCGCCGCACGAAAACACGAGAGCATCGTATTCATCTGCATGACCTATGAGATTGTGTATTGTGTCATCTGCTTCAATCTTAATGCCTGAATTTGTACTGATGCTTGTACTGTTGGCAACGGCAAATACTTTATACGAGATTTTGTTCTCATAAAATGATTCCAAATAATTAAACAGTCCGTATCCGTTAACCGGATTCACTGCTAAAACTGCAACTTTCTTTGTCATAATTTTTTATTTTGGTTAAACACTTATTTTATTTACTACCTTTGCAAAGGTAAAATGCTTTTGCTCTTAAAACAATAACGGAAGCTGTTATCCGTAGCGAACACAAGTGTTATTATTGTTGATAATGAGCATTATATAATAAGTTAAACAATGCAAAACTTTCATCACGACGGAATATGCCCTATAAGGGATATAATAAGCAGGCTCGGAAATAAATGGGCATTACTAGTATTGCTTGCACTGAATTCTAACGGTACAATGCGTTACAACGAGATACAAAAGAGCCTTGGCGACATTTCTGAACGAATGCTTTCACTCACGTTACATAATTTGTATTCGGATGGGTTGATTAGTCGCACGGTTTATCCTCAGGTTCCGCCTCGCGTCGAGTATCATCTGTCTGAAATGGGATTCAGCTTGATACCTAATATCAAAAGCCTAGTTGAATGGGCTGTTAATAATAGTAATACTATAATGCAATCCCGTAACGAAAAAGCGAAATAGCATTATTAGTCATTCGGCTGGTAACTCCATCATAATAAATAAGCTTTACGTAATCTCTTTTTAATTAGAATACGTAAAGCTAATAAAAATATTTTATAGATAAAGATGTGTTTACAAATTCTTTCTTACAACTTCATCTAGAGTCTTAACATTATTCTTGCTCAGGAAGTCCTTTGCTATATGTTCCCATGGCTTCAACACTCATTCCCATAGACGAGAAACCTCCGTCGTGGTAAAGATTTTGCATAGTTACTTTGCGAGTGAGGTCACTAAATAATGTGATGATATAATCGGCACATTCGTCAGCAGTCGCATTTCCAAGCGGGGACAATTTCTCGGCAAAGTCTACAAGATTATTGAATCCATTGATGCCGCTTCCCGCTGTTGTTCTGGTAGGTGATTGCGATATTGTGTTGACGCGTACATGCTTGTCACGTCCGTAAATATAGCCGAAACTTCGTGCGATGGATTCAAGCATAGCCTTGGCATCAGCCATATCATTGTAGTTGCAGAATGTGCGTTCACCCGCGATATAAGTCAGAGCAACAATAGAGCCCCATTCGTTTACTGCGTCAAGTTTGTGGCATGTCTGAAGGATCTTATGAAACGACATTGCCGATATATCAATTGTTTGGTGATATAGCGTGTAGTTCAGGTCGTTATATTCAAACCCCTTTCTCACATTTGGCGACATACCGATGGAATGCAATACAAAGTCGAGTTTTCCTCCCAAAAAATCCATTGCCTTGGATACCAAATTCTCAATATCTTCGATTTTGGTGGCGTCAGCCGGAATTACAATCGTGTTATATTTCTCGGCTAATTCATTAATAGTACCGAAGCGCATACCGGCCGGACTGTTTGTAAGTACGAACTTTGCTCCTTCAGCAGCGGCGCGTTCTGCTGTCTTCCATGCAATTGATTTATCATTTAATGCGCCGAAGATAATTCCTCTTTTTCCTTTAAGTAAATTGTAAGTCATATTATTTCATTCTTAAATTTCGTGACAAAAGTAATGCTTTTTATTGAATTTGAAAGGTCGACATTACAAAAAAGATAGAAATATATATACCACATTTGTGGTATATTTCTTATTAAAAGCCAAATATGTTCTATTTAAAGATAATAATTATTTAACTTTGAGCCGTTTTTTAAGGTAAAATTATGACGAAATACAATTTTGATGAAATCATCGATAGAAGTCATACCAATGCATTGAAAATTGACGCAGTTAAGTTGAGATGGCATAGGGAAGATCTTCTGCCGATGTGGGTAGCGGATATGGATTTCCGCACACCGCCATTCATTATGGATGCTTTGGCGGAACGATGTAAGCACCCGGTTTTGGGATACACTCTGCGTCCGGATGCATGGTATGAGGCTATATGTAAATGGCTGAAACTAAGGCATAACTGGGATGTGAAGCGTGAAAATGTCGGATTTGTACCGGGTGTGGTCAACGGCATTGGCAACGTGTTAAAATGTTTCACAAAACCGGGTGATAAAGTAATGATACAACCTCCTGTGTATCATCCTTTCAGAATGCTGATAAAAGCAAATAAGTGTGAGTTGGTGAATTCTCAACTGGAAGAAAAGGATGAACGTTTGTATATCAATTTTGAAAAGTTCGAACGTGATATCAAGGGATGTAGTGCTTTTATACTCTGTAATCCTCATAATCCAGGAGGCAGAGTGTGGTCAAAAGATGAGTTGCAACGAATGGCAGATATATGTAGCAAAAATAACGTGCTTGTTATTTCTGACGAAATTCATTGCGATCTGACATATCCGGAATATAAACATATTCCGTTTGCTTCCATATCAAAAGAAGCTGCACAAAATTGTATTACGTTTATGGCTCCAAGCAAAACATTTAATTGCGCCGGATTGGGAAGTTCGCAATATATAATTACGAATGATGATATCTATAAACGTTTTACGGAATATCTTCAACAAAACGAATTGAATGAGGGACATATATTTGCTTATTTACCTGTCATAAAAGGTTTTTCAGATGCTGGTGCCGAATGGATAGCACAAGCATTGAAGTATATTAAAAGCAATGTAGAGTTTACACATAACTATTTACGCGAAAACATGCCGCTTATCGATATGATAGTGCCTGAAGCATCATATCTTATTTTTATGGATTTCAGAAAGATGAGGTTATCACAAAAAGAATTGGTTAGTTTCATTGAAGATGAGGCTCATCTGTTATTAAATGACGGTACCATGTTCGGCCCCGGTGGAGAAGGTTATATGCGTATAAACATAGGTACGCCCAAGGCTATTCTTGAAAAAGGACTGAATCAATTAAAAGAAGCTTATATTAAAAGGTCAAAATAAAGTATGAATAAACAACATTTTGAGGCACAGGTATTGCACACTCCATTTATAAAAAAAGATGCATACAATTCACTGTCAATGCCTGTTTACAATACAGCTGCATACGCGTTTGACGATGCGGCAACAATGGAAGATGCGTTTTGTGAACGCCGTCCCGACTTTGCATATTCCAGAACAACAAATCCCACTGTACAACATTATGAAGATATTATTCGCGGCGTTACCGGCGCAATCGGAGTTACGGCGTTGAATTCAGGTATGGCTGCCATAAGTAATGCCTTTATAACAATAGCTGAAGCAGGAGCAAATATTGTTACTTCCAAGCATCTTTTCGGCAATACTTATTCTTTCTTTACCAGTACTTTAGCGGAATTTGGTGTGGAAACGCGTTTTTGTGACATGACGAATCCGGCTGATGTGGAAAGTAAGATAGACGAAAACACATGTGGCGTTTTTCTTGAAATAATCACCAATCCGCAATTGGAAGTTGCAGATTTGAAGCTCCTTTCCGACGTTTGCCGTTCAAAGGGCGCTCCATTGATAGCAGACACTACGGTTGTTCCGTTCAACGTGTTTCATGCAAAAGATTTCAGCGTTGATATTGAAATAATCTCCAGTACAAAGTATTTAAGCGGCGGAGCAACTTGTCTTGGCGGTATCATCATTGATTATGGTACGTTTGACTGGAGCCGTTCAAAGAAGCTTGCCAAACTAGCTCAAAAATTCGGTAAGGGAGCGTTTACGAATAAATTACGTACAGAGATACATCGTAATTTGGGTGCATACATGACTCCTAACGTTGCATATATGCAAACATTGGGAATTGAAACGATGGAAGTCCGTTTTAACCGTGCAGCAGCAACAGCTTTGGAATTGGCTAAGCGGTTAAAGTCGTTGAATGGTATAGTAAGTGTGAATTATCCCGGACTTGCAGATAATAAATTCTACGAATTAAGCAAAAAGCAATTCGGCGATTATCCCGGTGCCATGTTTACATTTGATATGAAGTCGCGTGAAGCATGTTTTGAGTTTTATAACAAATTAAAGCTAATATGCCGCGCCACAAATTTATTCGACAATAAAACATTGGCCATTCATCCAGCAAGTACCATATTCGGCGAATTTACTGAAGAGTTGCGCAAATATATGGATATTAAGCAGACAACAATCAGAATGTCAGTAGGACTTGAAGATGTTGATGACTTATATAATGATATAGCCCAAGCTTTACAATAATAATTAAGTACCATAAATGTTTTGAAGCTGTTGCCATTATGTGTAGCAGCTTCTTTTTATTTTATCCGAAATAAGGAAAATCATTACCCGGTATATCATTTTCCAATCCGATAACCAACGGCCATTTTCCGGTGCTGGCAATGATGAATCCCATAATCATTCCGGTATGATATTGTAGATGGCGAAGTTGTGCCATGATTAATGTCATGCGTGTCCATTTGCAACCGACAGGTTTTTGCAGCAGAATGTTATCGGTCAGTTTATATGTATAGGCTTCAATTTTATTTACTGTTGAATTCAGATATTGTTTTAGTTCTTGTTTTGATAAAACTTTATCGGTATGCAAGTTCAGGTTATTCAAATTTGTTTCGTGGAAAGGCGGTTCTTCATATTTGTCAGGATTGATGTACCATCTATCCAATGAATGCAAAGTATGATAAACATGTTTCCATAAAGGCATCTCGCAATAGCATTTATCGTATTTCGAATCTGGTATACAACTTATAACGTTAGTAGCACTCCATAAAGTACGATGCGTTTGTTCTCTGATAATTTTTGTTATGCTTGATTCGTCCATATTCCTATTTAGATATTTGAGCAAAAGTAATAATAGTTTCTATAAATGCCAATTAAGGTGTAAAAAAAAAGCCCTCCCGCTATCACAGCGAAAGGAACTTCAAAAAAGCGATAAGTTGTTTGTGTATTATTGCTTTTTTACGATTCTAAAAAATATCAATTTTCATGTATTTCTGTTTTCAAAACATAACCTCATATAATATTTTAATTTATTTCAGTGTATAATCGGATAAAATATATAATAAATAGGTTAAAAAGTACGGAGATAATTTTGTCTGAAACAGACAAATAACATATTACAGTTAACCACGTATCTGCATCCGTTTGTAAAAACTTCAGAATACACTTCGTGATTATCTGTCACATTAACAGATAAATTTTGAGGATTTTTTTCACAATTTCTATAGTTACGGTTCTATTATTTATTATTAAGTCATTTTTTATTTTGCAATAAAACTTATATGGAGGCAAATATACGTAAAAACTTTTTCTAAAAGAATTAATGTCCATTTTTTTGCTATATTTAACAAAATGTAATCATCATGAGTTAGCGATATACATAGTTATTAATGGTAAAATGTTTGTTGCAGCAAGAAAATAGATTGTTGTATTGATAATCTGAACAATTCTTGTAGGTATTATTTAATTAAAGTCTGTATCTTCGCACAAAAATAAAGCAGACGAATATGAAAATACACAAAGTCTTATTGATGTGTTTGGCATTTGCCACTTCTACAGTCTTTGCACAAGAGGTGCATAGGTTTGATATAGATACACAGAAAATGACTGCAACCGTGCCGTCTACGATGTACGGGGCGTTCTTTGAAGATATTAATTTCGGCGCCGATGGCGGACTATATGCTGAAATGGTTGAAAATCGTTCGTTTGAATTCCCTGATCATTTGATGGATTGGAATACGTTAGGCAATGTGGAAGTTAGGGATGACAAACCTGCTTTTTCAAAAAATCCTCATTATGTACGTTTGACCGATGTAGGTCATAATCAAAAGTTTACCGGTATAGAAAACCACGGATTCTTCGGTATGGGAATCAAAAAGGGAATGAAATATGATTTTACGGTATATGGACGATTGGCAGCTGCTCAAGGAAAAAACGGAAAGATAAGAGTAGAACTGGTAGATTCAAGCGATAATGTTATAACTAAAGATGAATTTTCCATTGTTGCTCCTCAGTGGCAAAAATATTCGCTTACATTGACTTCTCCGGTTACCGATGCAAAGGCTTTTTTGCGTATATATTTGGAATCGGCCGATGGAGTTGATTTGGATTATGTCTCGTTGTTTCCTGAGGATAGTTGGCATGGCTTAAGAGGCGATTTGGTAAAAGCATTAGAAGATTTGCATCCGGGTGTATTTCGTTTCCCAGGTGGTTGCATTGTTGAAGGAACTGATTTGGCAACACGTTATCAATGGAAAAATTCTGTCGGTGAAGTTGAGGAACGTCCTTTAAATGAAAACCGTTGGAATTATACTTTTACTTCTCGTTTGTTCCCAAATTATTTTCAATCTTACGGTTTAGGATTTTATGAATATTTCTTGCTTGCTGAAAAAATCGGAGCCGAACCACTGCCTGTTTTAAATTGCGGTATGGCTTGCCAATATCAAAATAATGATAACGATGCTAATGCTCATGTAGCGGTTGCCGATTTACAAACTTATGTGCAGGATGCTCTTGATTTGATAGAGTTTGCTAACGGTTCAGTTTCAACCAAATGGGGCAAGTTACGTGCAGACATGGGGCATCCGCAACCTTTTAACCTTAAGCTTTTAGCTGTCGGCAACGAGCAATGGGGCAAATTATATCCAGAACGGCTGGAAGTATTTGTAAAGGCTATTCGCAAGCAATATCCATATATCAGGATTGTCGGTTCTGCCGGACCGGATTCTGAAGGGGGAAAGTTTGATTATGCATGGCCGGAGATGAGGCGTATAGGTGTTGATTTGGTTGATGAGCACTATTATCGTAATCCGCAGTGGTTCTTAAGTCATGCTAATCGCTATGATTCGTATGATCGCAAGGGACCGAAAGTGTTTGCAGGAGAATATGCATGTCATATCGATGGAAAGAATTCGTTTATGTCGGCATTGTGTGAAGCTGCTTTTATGACAGGTTTGGAGAGGAACGCCGATGTAGTGAAT
>Ga0210129_1000293_pt1 | contig 13012 bp, 11 predicted proteins | sample WestPond_Cattail_2_FD_185582 | JGI IMG/M metagenome (GOLD analysis project Ga0210129, IMG submission 185582) | Wetland microbial communities from the San Francisco Bay, California, USA, that impact long-term carbon sequestration -... | ecosystem: Environmental > Aquatic > Marine > Wetlands ... | reverse complement strand
AACCTTGTACTAAGCTAAAATAGCATCTTATCGGATTATGGATTTTTATGCTGTTTTTTCTTCTCCCTTCCACTCGCTACTCATTGATGTGGCAAACCATTTGCGATAAACCCATTGTGATAGGAAGAATACAAGGAATGAAGAGAAGAATCCTACGATAACATCGGTGACGTAGTGCGCTTGGATGTAAACTGTGGCAAAGCACAGTAGTACATAAAACGGGAATAAAAAGCTTTGGAATTTGTGACTTATTTTACCTGCCAATATCATCAGAATCGTGCTTATTGCCACATGAGAACTAGGGAATGCCGCAGTAGGCCTTTCTCCGATTTTTTGACTTGTCTCTACCAAATGGTAGAAGAATCCGTCGTTTGTTCCAGGGTTGGGCAACAACATGAAGTTGTGATTGAAATAGTCTCCGATATGCGGAAATATACCTGCTGTGAGGTTTTCCATTCCTATGGCAGGATAATAGAATTGCGGACCGGCTACGGGAACAAATATGAAAATGATATAGTAGACGAAAAATGACATGCAAACGATGAATGACCATTTCTCAAACAAATCGAATCTTTTGATGAAATATACAACACCTACGGTGGCAATCATAAGAAAATATGAGAAATAACCCAAGTTGAGGAATTCGCTTACCCACTTGCTGGGGAACCTCTGGCTAAATAATGCTGCCGGCTGGCAACCGAAAAGGAATTGATCGCAATGAGCAAAGACAAAATCCAGATTTATGAATAGGCGGTTGAATTCGAATGTATCGGGATACCAATATGAGAGTAACGCCATCTGCACCGCCACACGTATAAACGTAGTCATCCTGCATGGGTAAATCCGATACAGAAACATAAGCCCGAAAGTCATGACTACAATCATTAACCGGTCGGTGAGCATAATACTTGGATGCCCCATACGGTCGTAAAGAATCACGATGAGTATGGTGGTAAACAGGTTATATATTAAATTTATCTTTTCAACCGCAAACAGCCCGTTGGGGGCTTCTATCTTCTTAAATAAATAATCTAAAGCCATTGATGCTTCTTATACCATTCTATTGTTTGTTTCACTCCGCTTCTTAAATCATATTCAGGTTTATATCCCAATTCATTTTTGATAGGTGAAATGTCGCATCGCCAATTGCGTTGTTTCATTATTTTGTATTTATCTCTATTCAATGTACTGGGCTGTCCTGTTATTGATGATAAGAATTCCGCGCACAAAGATACTATTTTTAAAATAAATAATGGGCTTTTGATGTGTAATACCCATTTTATGTTCATTTCTTTTTGTATTAAATCTGAAAAATTACGGCTTGAATACTCTTTATCGTCGCTGATAAAATATTCACGCTTCACAATGTTGCTTTCTATGCTCAGACGTGCGGCCTGTACTACATCCTGCACGTATATGAAGGTGATGCACTGCGGTTTGCAGCCGACAGAGAAATCGACATGTTGTTTGATGCTTTTGGCCATCATGTAGTAGTCTTTTTCGCGCGGACCGTAAACGCCGGTAGGGCGCAAAATTATATATGGAAAGTCTGGAATATTGCGTATGTATTGTTCGGCACGCAGCTTGCTGCGCCCGTATGCAGTGTTGGGTTGCGGCGTATCGGCTTCGCTTATAGGTGTTTTGCTGTCTTCGTGTAAAGCGCCGAAGATACTTAATGAGCTGAGATATACGAATTTATCTGGTCCCATATCATTTGACAGTAATGCTTCGATAAAATTACGTGTGTTTACGTAGTTGACTTTCATAAAGTCGCGCGAATCCATACATTTGGTTACTCCTGCCGCATGAATGATGTAGTTCCATTTGCCGTTGGTGTTTTTAAATACATTTAGCTCTTCGTTTAACCTCGTTTTCTTTTCGCATGTCAGCACAATGATGCGTGCTCCCATTCGCTCCAAATCGCTTGTTTTGCTTGACGCACGTACTCCTGCCCACGTCTCGTAACCGCGATCAATCATTTCTTGCACAAGCGCGTGTCCGATGAAACCGCTTGCACCTGTAATTAATATTTTTTTATTCGTTTCCATCTTCTTCATCTAAAGGTTCCACATGTATTGTTACGTATGTGCCTTCTCCATATTTAGCCTTGACACGGTTCTCAATCTCTGTTGCCGTGTGATGGGCATTTTGCAGGGTGATTCTGCCGTCCATGCGTATGTGCAATTCAATGGCATAATGACTGCCTACGCGGCGGGTGCGCATATTGTGCGGGTCGGCCACTCCGTCCGATTCGCATGCTATTCGCCTGATGTCTTGTTCCACAGAGTCGGGAAGGGATTCATCAAGCAATTCACCCATGCTTGGAACCAAGAGCTTGACGGATATTTTTATTATATAAATGCTTACAACCACAGCAGCCAACGGATCGAGTATTCCCCAACGGTTGCCTAAAAGTATAGCACCTCCGATACCGACAAGGGTACCTATCGAAGTGAATGCGTCGCTTCGGTGATGCAGAGCGTTGGCTAATGCAACTTGTGAATTACATTCGACGCCCACCTTATTGGTGGTTCTATATAAAATTTCTTTTATAATAATGGAGACAACGGCCATATAAAACGCTATAATTCCCGGCGAAGGATGATGAATGCCATGGAACCACTCGTAGACGTTTATGATGTTTTTGTAAGCAATCATTACGCCGACGGCAAACAACAGAATACCTACTATTGCCGTTGCCAGCGTTTCGAATTTTCCATGCCCGTAATCGTGGTTTTTGTCTTGAGGTTTATTGGATAGCTTTACAAAAATCAGTACAATAACATCTGTAATAAAATCGGATAATGAATGAACGGCTTCGGCTATCATGGCATTACTGTGCCCTATGATTCCTGCTGCAAATTTCAGTGCAACAAGCAACATATCGCTGATGCTTCCTATTATGGTGATGCTGTAAACCCGTTTTTCACGTTTCAGATTATTTTCTGTCATAAAAACATTTTATTTTAGTTTGCAAATATAAGTCTTTCATTAAATTATATCTTACGAAAATACAGAAAACGTGAGATTTATTTCAATTTTATTATCATTTACATCTACTATTGTTTTTAAATGTGTAAGTTTGCACTGAGAAATGTTTAATCAACATAGTCATGATTAAGAATATAAAAGAAAAAGCTGCGGGGAAAAAAAGATTGACCAAGGCTCAATTGGTAGAAAGATTGTTTGATTTGTTTAATACTAAGCGCGACGAAGTATTAGGACTTAAATATATTTTTTCATCTCTTCGGTTGTTTACTCATCCGGTGAAGATGTTGTGTGTTTCGATATTGACGGGGCTTGTTAACGACGGCTATCTGTCTGAAACAGAGAGTAATAAGTATAAACTTGTAAATCACGGCGTGGAAGAGGTCGGCACTTTTCATCGTAAAAGTAACGGCAAAAACTCATTTCTGCCGGAGGATGGCGGTGAACCTATTTTTATTGCCGAACGTAATTCGATGCACGCTATGGACGGCGATAAGGTGAAAATAATGTTTTATGCCAAACGACAAGGACATACGCCTGAAGGCGAGGTTATTGATGTGCTGGAAAAAGCTGATAACACGTATATAGGTACTTTGGATGTGTCGAAAGAGAAGCATTATGCCTTTCTTGTTACCGAAAACCGCAAGTTGGCAAATGATATTTTCATTCCTTTCTCTAATTTGAAAGGCGGACAAGACGGTGATAAAGCTTTGGTAAAGATTGTCGAATGGCCCGGCAAGGCTAAGAATCCAATCGGAGAAATATTGCAGCTGTTGGGTAAATCGGGCGAGAATGATACCGAAATGCATGCTATCCTGGCCGAATACGGATTGCCGTATGATTATCCCGAAAGTGTTGAGAAGGCAGCTGAAAAGATTCCTTCCGAAATTAGTAAGGAGGAGATTGGTAAACGTGAAGATTTGCGTGATGTAACCACCTTTACCATTGACCCTGATGATGCTAAGGATTTTGACGACGCCCTCTCGATAAAAGAATTGAAAGCAGGATTATACGAAATTGGCGTACATATTGCAGATGTAAGCCATTATGTGAAAGAGGACGATATCATTGACCATGAAGCTGAAAAGCGTGCCACTTCGGTTTATTTGGTTGACAGAACCATACCGATGCTTCCCGAACGCTTGTGCAACTTTATTTGTTCGTTGCGCCCCGATGAAGAGAAGTTGGCTTTCTCTGTAATATTTACTATCAATGATAAGGCTGAAGTTTCTAAATATCGCATTCGGCATACGGTGATTAAAAGTAACCGTCGCTTCACTTATGATGAAGCTCAGGAGCGGTTGGAAACCAAACAGGGCGATTATGCCGATGAATTGTGCAAGATGGACAAACTGGCAAAGATATTGCGGGAAAAACGCTTTAAAGCAGGTGCTATAAACTTTGACCGTTATGAGGTGAAATTCAACCTTGACGATAAAGGTAAACCGTTGGGCGTTACTTTTAAAGTGTCTAAAGATGCCAACAAATTGGTTGAGGAGTTTATGCTGCTTGCCAATCGTACGGTAGCTGAATTCGTAGGTAAGGTACCAAACGGCAAAAAAGCCAAAGTATTCCCTTATCGTATTCATGAATTGCCAGATCCTGAAAAACTTGAAAACTTATCGCAGTTTATTGCTAGATTCGGTTATAAAATTCGCACATCAGGAACGAAAGAAGATGTATCGAAATCAATAAACCACTTGTTGGATGATATACAAGGGAAGAAAGAAGAAAATCTGGTTGAGACTGTCTCAATAAGGGCAATGCAGAAGGCACGCTACAGTACTGAAAATGTAGGTCACTATGGCTTGGCTTTTGATTATTATACGCATTTCACTTCGCCTATTCGCCGGTATCCTGATGTAATGGTTCATCGTTTACTGACAAAATATATGGAAGGCGGTCGCTCGGTTATGCAATCGAAATATGAAGATCTTTGCGAGCATTGTTCTGAGATGGAACAAATTGCAGCTAATGCCGAACGTTCATCTGTGAAATATAAGCAGGTTGAATTTATGGGTGAACGACTTGGACAGGTTTACGATGGTGTGATTTCAGGCGTTACGGAGTGGGGCTTATATGTGGAGATTAATGAAAATAAGTGCGAAGGTATGATACCTATTCGCGATTTGGATGATGATTATTATGAGTTTGATGAAAAGAATTACTGTCTTCGTGGGCGGCGCGGCAAACATACTTATAATCTTGGCGATCCGATAACTATCAAGGTAGCCAGAGCTAACCTTGACAAGAAACAATTGGATTTTACATTGGCATAGACGAAAATCAATAAATGGAACAAAATCGCAGAGTACCCTTCAGTTTAATCGGGGTTATTATGGCTATTGGTATCGTATATGGTGATATCGGTACTTCTCCTTTATATGTAATGAAGGCTATAATTGAAGGCTTGGGCAACACAAGCGCTAATCCTGATTATATTATAGGTGGTATATCATGCATAATTTGGACGCTGACTATACAGACTACAATAAAATATGTTGTCGTCACGTTGCGGGCGGATAACAACGGTGAAGGTGGAATATTATCATTGTTTGCCTTGATTCGTAAAAAGTTCAGATGGGCATATATATTGGCGATTATTGGTGCTTCCACTTTGTTGGCCGACGGTGTTATCACTCCGGCTATTACAGTGGTGTCGTCCGTCGAAGGGTTGAATAATCTTATTCCTTCTATTCCTGTGGATGTTGTTGCCATAGTTATCATTTTAATTATCTTTTTGCTGCAACCTCTTGGGACAGCGCGTCTGGGTAAAACTTTCGGCCGCGTTATGGTTCTGTGGTTCACAATGCTTGCCGTACTCGGCTTGAGTAGTATTCACAACTGCCCAATGGTGATAAAAGCTTTTAATCCGATTTATGCAGTGAAGCTTTTGATTTATGCTCCGAACACAGTGGTCATTCTAGGTGCTGTATTCCTTTGTACCACCGGTGCTGAGGCTCTTTATTCCGATTTGGGACACTGCGGATTGCAAAACATTCGTACTTCATGGATATTTGTCAAAGCATCGTTGATACTTAATTATTTAGGTCAGGGTGCATGGATTATTGCTCATCCGGTACAGGTTCATGAAGGCGTTAACCCTTTTTTCAGCATTATGCCTGAGTGGTTCTCATTTATAGGTATTGCTATGGCTACAATGGCAGCTATCATAGCAAGTCAGGCTTTGATTAGCGGTTCTTATACAATTATCAGTGAAGCTATTTCCTTGAATTTATGGCCGAACATTAAGATAAAGTATCCGACTAACGTTAAGGGACAGATGTTCATTCCTAAAGTGAATTATGCATTATTGATACTTTGCGTATTAATTGTTTTTGGCTTTCGGACTTCTTCGCACATGGAAGCTGCCTATGGTTTATCAATAACCATTACAATGTTGATGACTACAATGCTGCTCTTCTTGTATTTCAAGTTTAAGCGCGTCCCGATGTATTTGGCCTTGCCTGTGACGTTGTTTTTCTTTACAATAGAAAGTAGCTTTTTATCTGCCAACCTGTTTAAGTTTACAAATGGAGGTTGGGTTACAATACTTATTGCAGGTATAATTTTCTTCATTATGTGGATATGGTATAACGGCCGGAGCATCAAAAACCATTACTCAAGATATGAACCTATTGCACCTATCATTGATTGCTTAAAAGATGTTAGCATTGATGAAACGATTCCTAAGTTTACCACGCATTTGGTATACGTAACACAGGCAAAGTATCAAAATGATATTGAGAGTAAAATTGCATATTCGTTGGTGAACAAACAGCCAAAGCGTGCTGATACGTATTGGTTCGTGTATGTTTGCCGTAGCGATGACCCGTATTATTTTCGTTATGATGTGAAAACTTTCGTCCCAGGCAAGATATTCCGCCTTGATATTTATTCGGGATTTAAACTCGGGACACACGTGGATAAGTTCGTACGTGATATTTGTAAAGAGATGGAAAAGAAAGGGTTGGTGGATTTGACAAGCCGTTATCCATCGTTAAACAAACATCATGTTGAAGGTGATTACCGTTTTGTGGTAGTCGATCGCATTATTCGTAATCTCGATTTGCCTCCTGTCAAGAAAACTATTTTGATGCTTTATTATGTAATCAGCCGTTGCTCTACTTCGGATACACAGATACTTGACCTTGATCCGTCGGTAGTTACTGAGGAGAAAGTTCCTATGAAATGGGTGGATACTTAAACGTTATCTTCTTGATTTTGTTCTTCTTCTGATGGGTCTTCTTCATGAAGGGTGATAAGGCGGTTTCGCAACTCCTCGTCATACATTATTTTGTTCAAAGCTTTCTTTGAAGCCTTTTGTTGAGATTCTTTCTTTGAATATCCTGTGCCTGAACCTAAGATTATGCTCTCAATAAGAACATCTGTTTTGAAGACTAAATTGCTGTTTTCATCACTCTTGCAATCTGTTAAGCGATATTCAAAGTTAAGATGTTTTTTTTGTGTCCACTCTATAAGGCGGGATTTGAAATTGACTTCTTTTTTAGCGATAGTGTTTATGTCAACAAAGTCTTTCAGAATCTTATCCCTCATAAATGTTAAGCATGCTTCATAACCGTGGTCAAGGTATAGGGCACCAACCAAAGCTTCGAACGCATTGCCGCTTAAGTTACAGTTGTGTGATGACATTGAATTCAGATGCGAGTATTTAATCAACTTGTCCAATCCTATCTTATCACTCACCTTATTCAGCATGTCACGTTGAACGATTTTTGAACGTGTGCTTGTTAGAAAACCTTCTCGTTTACTGTTGAATTTGCGAAATACAATATCTGCTACGATTGCGTCAAGAATGGCGTCACCCAAAAACTCAAGCCTTTCGTTATTGATTGTGTTTCCACTTTTATCTTTAATGGAAAGAGATTTATGAATAAGAGCCTGTTTATAGAGGCGTAAGTCTTTTGGATATACGCCTAACAAATTATAAAAAATATAATAAGACTCTTTATTCTTTCGGAAAAAGAGCCTTATTTTATGTAATGTATTAAAAGTCACTTGTATTAATAAAGTGTTACTATTTACATTTTCTTGAAGATAACGCAGGCGTTGTGTCCGCCGAAGCCGAATGTATTTGATAAAGCAACTCTAACTTCACGCTTTTGAGCTTTGTTGAATGTGAAATTAAGGTTGTAATTGATATTTTCGTCGTCATCACCCTCTTCATGGTTGATGGTTGGAGGAATAATACCATTATTAATCGATAAAATACATGCTATTGCCTCAATTGCACCGGCAGCACCAAGTAAGTGTCCTGTCATTGATTTGGTGGAACTGATATTGAGTTTTGTGGCATAATCGCCAAACACTTTCTCGATAGCTTTAACTTCGGATAAGTCGCCAACTCCTGTCGATGTGCCGTGAACATTGATGTAATCAATATCTTCGGGCTTCATTTCTGCGTCTTCTAAAGCATTTCGCATAACCAATATTGCACCTAATCCTTCAGGATGTGAAGCCGTTAAGTGATATGCGTCAGCTGATGCTCCCGTGCCTGCTACTTCTGCGTATATTCTTGCGCCACGTGCCTTGGCATGCTCGTACTCTTCGAGTATCAAACATCCTGCACCTTCTCCCATCACAAAACCGTCGCGGCTCTTGCTAAACGGACGAGATGCGGTTTCAGGCGAATCATTACGTGTTGATAATGCATGCATGGCATTAAAACCTCCGACACCGGCGTAAGCAATGGTTGCTTCCGCACCACCGGTTACAATTGCATTCGCCTTACCCAGACGAATATAGTTATACGCTTCGGAGATAGCGGTTGATGAAGTGGCACATGCAGAAACTGTTGCAAAGTTAGGACCGTGAAATCCATATTGTATGGATATTTGTCCTGCTGCGATGTCAGCTATCATTTTCGGTATGAAAAATGGGTTGAATCGCGGACCTTCATCTTGGTGAAGAACATAGTTGCCTACTTCTTCTTCAAATGTCTGGAGGCCACCAATACCTGCACCGAAAATCACTCCAATTTTGTTCTTGTCCTCTCCTTCAAGATCCATGCCTGAGTCGTCTATGGCTTCTTTAGCTACCACCATGGCATACTGTGTGTACGGATCCATCTTGCGTATCTCCTTACGATCTAAGAAATCTCCGGGATTGAAGTTCTTTAATTCGCAAGCAAAACGGGTTTTGAATTTTGATGCATCAAATTGTGTAATAGGTCCTGCTCCGCTAACACCATTAATTAGGCCTTCCCAATAATCATGGACGTTATTGCCTATTGGTGTAAGAGCACCAAGACCTGTTACTACGACTCTTTTTAATTCCATAAGTTGAAATAAAAATTATTTTTTAGCTGCGTTCTCAATGTAGCTGACGGCATCACCTACGGTTGAGATCTTTTCAGCTTGATCATCAGGAATCTGAATACCAAATTCTTTTTCAAACTCCATAATGAGTTCTACCGTGTCTAATGAATCTGCACCAAGATCATTTGTGAAACTTGCTGTTTCTGTAACTTCAGATTCTTCAACACCCAATTTATCAACGATAATTGCCTTAACTTTTTCTGCTATATCAGACATAACTTTAAGTATTTAATTATTAATATATCGAATTATTTTGTTTAAATTTGCAGCTGCAAAGGAAATAATATTAATTTTCTTCAGCAAATATTTAACGAACAAAATTCAACTTGTTGCACATTTTTTACTTTTGTGTGTATAGATTTAGGGGTCAATGAGTAAAAATATATTAATTTTCGCATCGGGTGAAGGTTCAAATGCCGAAAATATTGTTCGATATTTCGACAAGAATCCGAATGTGAACATAAAAATGATTTTATGTAATCGGCAGAAAGCCGGCGTATTGGACAGAGCAGTAAAATTGGGAATACCTGCACGCAGCTTCTCGCGTGCTGATTTATATGACAGTGACGTCGTACTTAATATGCTGAAGGACTTGCAGATAGATTTCATAGTTCTTTCCGGTTTCATGATGCTTGTTCCTGTGTCTATATTGAAAGTTTACCACAATCGCATTGTCAATATTCATCCTGCTTTACTGCCGAAACATGGCGGTAAGGGTATGTTTGGTATGCATGTGCATGAGGCTGTGAAGGAGGCGGGCGAGAAAGAATCGGGGATTACTATTCATTTTGTTAATGAAAAGTATGATTCCGGCGATGTCGTTTTTCAGGCGAAATGTACTGTCGATGCGTCTGATATGCCTGAGGATATAGCCGCAAAGGTTCATAAACTTGAATATCTTTATTATCCGGAAATAATAGAAAAGGTTATTAAAACGTTGTAGAGTATGCGCTTACGTTTATACTATATATATATAGGTGTAATTTGTCTTTGTTTCCAGTCATGTAAGCATTCGATGGCTTCAAATGTCATTAATAATCGGAAGATTACATGTGAGTTACCGGTTGTTGTCGGTGCAAAACGGGTCAATGTTTATTCGGCCTGGCTAAAAAACAAGCGTGTAGCATTGCTTACAAATCAGACTGGCATGGTTGATAATGTTTCTACGGCTTCTTTTTTGATGAAAAATGGCATTGATGTCAAGTTGTTGTTGACTCCCGAACATGGATTGTCCGGTAAAGCTGCTCCCGGAGCTGCTGTTGCCAACGGCGAAGATAATGAAACTGGATTGCCTGTATTTTCTCTTTATAATAATGGTTTTGCTCCTCCATCGGCTAAAGGAATGCAAATGTTTGATGTCCTTCTTGTGGATATACAAGATGTTGGCACGCGATTTTACACATATTATATAACTATGGTGCGTATTATGGATGTTTGTGCGGCTTGTCACAAGCAGGTGATAGTGCTCGACCGTCCTAATCCAAACGGCTATTATGTTGCCGGTCCTGTGCTGGATATGAAGTATAAATCCGGTGTTGGGTGGTTGCCTATTCCGGTTGTGCATGGATTGACGATGGGCGAATTGGCTTTTATGGCTAATGGCGAACACTGGTTGAGTGCTAACCGCAAATGTGATTTGCGTGTGGTCAAATGCTTGAATTATACTCATCATACAAGATATAGATTACCGGTGATACCGTCACCTAATTTGCCTAATATGCGTTCCGTTTATCTTTATCCTTCATTGTGTTTGTTCGAAGGCACAATGATGAGTGTAGGTCGAGGCACTAATACACCTTTTCAATGCTTCGGATATAAGCAGGGTAATTATTGGAAGGACCTTAGCCGGATGACGGAGGATGAGAGTTTGAAGGTTGGTTTCAATCTCGATTATTTGATTGAAGCTTATCATGCTACGCGGTTGGGCGATAAGTTTTTTACTTCGTTTTTTGAAAAGTTGATAGGTGTCGGCTATGTTCGCACTATGATTGAGCAAGGAAAAACGGCAATGGATATAAGTAGTAAATGGAAAAGCGATTTAGATAAATACATCAAAATACGCAAAAAATATTTATTATACAAAAATTAAATGAAAGAACCAATAGTAAATGTCGGCATTATGTCGGCAAGGAGAATTAAGTTTGAATTGTTATCTCCATATATTTTATATCAAGACACTTTTTTAGGTATGCAAGAAGTCGTATTAAGTGACGGTAAGATATATTTTAACGGGCAGGACGAAGGTCAAGAATTTATTTTAAAAGCTCCCGATATTCATTCTTCCTCATTTAAAATATACAATGTTATGATCGGTATTCATTTCCATTGGGAGCGACCTGAGGATCAAACGTTTATAGGAAATCTCAAGTTCATAATCGAAATTGATCATTTAGGTGATTCGCGGATAACAGCTATTAACGAAGTGCCTATGGAGACGTATCTCGAAAGTGTTATTTCATCTGAAATGAGTGCCACCTCGTCTCTCGCGCTACTGTATGCGCATGCCATCGTTTCGCGTAGCTGGATACTTTATCAATTAAGAACCAAAGTGCATACAACTTATTATAAAGGTCCTCGTTTCACCGATGAACGAATGATACTTTGGCGTGAGCGTGAAGATCATGCCAGGTTTGATGTTTGTGCTGATGACCATTGCCAACGTTATGAGGGTATAACTCAAATCTCTTCATTCAATGTGGTTAAAGCTGTTAGGGAAACACGAGGGAGTGTGCTTATGTCTGACGGCGAACTTTGTGACGCCCGTTTTTCAAAATGCTGTGGAGGAATTACCGAAAAATTCTCAACTTGTTGGGATGATAAGGATTATTCATATCTTCGTCCGGTGAGAGATACTGACGATGAAACCGATATGCCGGACTTGACGCGTGAGGATAATGCCCGTGAGTGGATACTTTCTTCACCCGAATCGTTTTGTAACGTGACTGACGAGTCGATACTTGATCAAGCTCTTAAAGGTTATGATCGTTCGACAACTGATTTTTATCGTTGGAAAGTTGAATTCGATCAAAGTACATTGTCATATCTGACCAGAGGAAAGACTGACATTAATTTCGGTACTATTACTGATATCATTCCTGTAAAACGTTCACCAAGCGGTCGTTTGGAGGAAGTGAAAATAGTCGGCACTGAACGTACTTGCATTATTGGCAAAGAATTGGAAATACGTTATGCTTTTGCTCATTCTCATTTGTATAGTTCTGCATTTGTAGTAGATAAAGAGGTAAGGGATAACAAATTGTATTTCGTATTTCGCGGAGCAGGTTGGGGGCATGGCGTTGGACTTTGTCAAATTGGTGCTGCCGTTATGGGGGCTAAGGGATATGACTATAAACGAATTCTTCAACATTATTATCCCGGCAGCGAAATTACCAAATTGTACTAATGGTCTCTGCTGTCATCTTAAATTAGACATTTTACAACTCGTTATATTATTATTCTGAATAATAAAGAACAAAAGAAAGAATCCAATAAATTAAAGAGAACGATCAAGAAAAGTGCAGAGTCGGTAAAACACTATATAACGAAGTCAGTCAGCCTGTTGCTTTAAAATGTCCGAGCAATACGAAAAAAAGTCAAAAAAAAGGTGTAAAAGATTTGGAGGGTAAGTAAAAAGGCCGTACTTTTGCATCGCTTTTCCAGAAAACGGAAAGGCGAAGAGATCATTG
>Ga0210129_1000292_pt1 | contig 13025 bp, 25 predicted proteins | sample WestPond_Cattail_2_FD_185582 | JGI IMG/M metagenome (GOLD analysis project Ga0210129, IMG submission 185582) | Wetland microbial communities from the San Francisco Bay, California, USA, that impact long-term carbon sequestration -... | ecosystem: Environmental > Aquatic > Marine > Wetlands ... | reverse complement strand
ATTTCATGTGTAATTAGCCCTGTGCTCTACCTACTGAGCTATCCCGCCGTTAGCCCGGAATCTCACCGGACTTTCTTTTACTGCTGTGTTTGTGGTGATGTGGTATCAGTTTTCACATCGTCGTCCGTTGAAATGAATTCATAAAAAGACTTTGCCAGTTCTACAGGATCTTCCGTTGTTTCGGTGTTGCTTCCAATAGAAGTAGGTTTTGTCGTAATGAATTTAACTGCTTGGTCTACACAATAAGATTTGATACCTTGTTTGTTTTTGATACACATAATAATTTACTTTTTTAATTAAACAATATTTATTTCTTTTCTACGTTCATGGTTGTTTCATCATCAGATGAAGCGTCAAAAGGGAAAATATCCATTATTTTGGTTTCGTCGATAGTATAAGTCTCGTAGTCGGATAGTGTTCCTTTCATGCCTTCTACTAAATGCTTTTCGGCTTCGTTAATGTTATCGGCCGTGACTAAAATATGTGTATATGTTCTCTTTTCTTTGGCTGATTTTTCATCAATAGTGACAAAACCTACTTTGCAGTTATAGTATTTGTCGCCGCCCTGTGTATCAAATAAATCACTGTAGTTAGCTCTTTTAATAGCTGTAACAGTAAATTCGCCAGTAATATAAGGCTGCATGTTTTTGGTTATTCTAGCTTCTGCCTCAGTGAATGAAAGAGCATCGACTAAATATATTTCAGTGACTTTCTTTATAAGTCCATTTTCTAAAGTTTTCTCGTAGCGCACTTTGCACTCGAACCAGTTATGCATCATAATTTTATTGATTTTAATTTGTTGATTTCATTAGTTAGTAATCTTATTATTTTTGACACTCCTCGTGTCCGTGATAATTCACGTTCATACATTAGTTTATACATTGCAGCTTGATACTTATATTTGTCAAGCTCCGATGTTCTTTTGTTTGCAAATTTCCCAGTAGAATCACGCCTATAGGCTCGTGACGTTCTATATGTAACGTCGTTACCGAATAAGTCATTCATATACAAAAGATTTATTACGTTCAATTTCCAATCGTGCGGCCTGTTGCTCTAACTCATCTTCCGGGCTAGGCAAATAAATACTTGCTTTTTGAACACTCCAGTTTCTGAATCGCTCTATTGATAATGTCATTTCCCGTGTATCCAAGTCACTTGAACTTCTTAGATACCTTTCACCCGGTCTCTTTGGATTGTCACGCCAAAATAGATCCGAATTACAGGTACACTTGTAAAACCTGACTTTGCTTTCTTCCGTACCGCAACCATATTGTACGGCAAAGTATGAAAGTATTAAATGCAGGTATGAATTTTGAGACAATGACCGCTTCGGTTTCTTTTCAGTAAGTTCAAAAACGCACTTTTTATCAATTAATTTGTTTAATTTCAGTCGTGCGTTTTGAACATCTAAAGGATTATTGCCGTCGTAAAACATCAGAATGGCAGATCGTCAGGTGATGCACTTGGAGCGTTATTTATATCATCAGCGGTTGGAGTATTGTTTTTCCATTCCTTAAAATCTCCAATAATGTAATTAACGCCTTCTACACGTTCTTCTTTCTTTGGTGCGCAACTCAAAAAGTGTGTGTGTCCATATTTTGAAACTTCTTTGCGTTCAATCATTGCAACGTTTAAGTAGATTCTTGTTACACCGTCTTTGCACGGTACTTTTTTCATCAATTCCTTTGGAATATCCGAAAGACAAATACTTCCTGTTATCATATCATAATACTTTTAATGTTATACTTTCTTTTACTGTACTGACTTTTATACATGCGTTGTATGCATCTGCATAGTCATTCTGTAGTTTCTCGTTATCAACGCTTATACGTTCTGTTTCAGGTTTGTAAATAACTTGAACTAGGTTTCCTTTGTATGACTTATCGTTATTTGTTTTTAATAAGTCCATCATCTTATTTAAGATGTCATCTTTTTTGCTTTTTAACTCTTTAATCTTTTCGTTGATTTCTTTTAGTTCCGGTTCTGCCTTTATGAATTCTACCGGTGCCATAATCATAGGCTCAACTTCATTCTTGTATTGTTTCCCGTCAACTTCGCATTGAAGTAATTCGCAAATAATATCTGCCGGAATTCTATCCAATTCTACAATTTCTTTAATCTCACCGTGTAAGTGAATGGCAAACAACTTATCTACTTTACATTTAGGATTCTGTAACTCAAAAAGAAATGCGTAAATAGATAGTTGCCAACGTACACTTTCTGTGTACAGCTTGTTTGTTGTCTTTAGGTCTGCCAAAGAAAATGTATTAGTGCCTGTACGATATACAATATCAATAGGACTTGCAAAATGTTCTCTATCTGTTACGATATATTCGTTAGCCTCTGTGATTAATTTGTATTTATCCTTCAGTTCGAAGTAATTCTGAACTTCAATAATATTTGGATAAAATGCTTTATTGTCACAATCCTGTATGATTCTATGTATTGTAGAGCCTCTTTTGCGGGCTTTTTCTAAAATGTCTTTAGGAACACTCTTATATGTATCCGGGAATAATTGTCGGCCAATCATACCGGTTATACCTTGTAACTGTTTACCGTCTAAATGGTACGTGTGCTTGTCGTCATCGAAAACAACGCCGCTTTCTTTTAATTCAATGTTTCGCATCTTTTATTTAATTCGTTGATAAATGTTTCATTATTTGAAAAATCGACATACTTTTCTTTAATTGCCTTTATTTCTTCGAATGATTTTGCCTTCTTGATTTCCTTTAGGACATCTTTTAAATCTACAGGCTTACTTACTGTGCCTGCTATTTCGTCAATGTCCCGTGTGTCGTTCAAACCAAATAGTTTGCTTAATGCGTATTTGTCAGCGTAACTCATAGCCATACCGGTAAGTTGGCATGAATCAAAATCTAATATATGGCTTGGCTCTTGTGCCCAACCTATAGCAGATTCCGTTTCGCCTTTGGCATTCTTAATAGTAGCCACCGATTTAACGTAGTTGTGGCCGCCTACATTGATAACTTCACTTGTGGTGTGTATCTCAACTTTCAACCTTTTTTGAAGAGGTTTTACCGCTTCTAAAATGTCTTCACAATTTCTGTATACATACTTTCCACTTTGTGCCTTTCTGCCTTTAGGCACTTTCAACGATTGTTGAATTGATAATAATTCTTCCATGTTTATAATAAATTTGCTTTAGATTCTTCCCTATGATAGAGGCTTATTCTTATGTCTCTTAGCTTTTCGTAGCCTTCCTTTGTCTCGGCTGCATCTTCGTTAACTTGATACCAGCCATAACAACTTAGCTTTTCGGCTGCTTCAATTAGCTTTAAATCATGCTGCGTTGGTTTTCCCGTCATTCTTTCCATTGTCATTGTCTTTATCTTTCATTAATAAGCAGTCTAGCGTAAATATTCCAAGTCCAACCCAAAAGGTAAAGTTCATTTCATTTACTCCTTGTAGTATAAGGAGTAGTGACAATCCGAAAATTGCCATGTAAGTAAATTCTTTCATTGTCTATAATTTTAATTGTGCCTGTGTGAGTTCCGAGGGCGTCAATCAAGACTGTCACTTACTGCCAACTTAATGGCACAGGCTATATTTTTAATTGTCATCTGCATTTAGCGGGCTTTGAACCGTCATAGGCTGCATTACAATGAATGAAGAATAAACACGCCGCAATGTCTTTAATAGTTTCGTTGTACAACATTATACCGCCAACCCACGACGGCGTGTCCAGCCGTTACCAGCTCGAAGTGTCAGTTTATAATGCGCTATCCAACATCGTGCGCCAAGTCATTTTTATTAGCTCCTGTATGCAAGTACATACAGGATAAAATCAGTCAATTATTTATTTATCAGCCCATCTCGGGTGTAGTAATTATCTATTTCTCTTTTTGAAAATTTTATTTCGCCATGTATCTTATGAAATGGGATTTGATTATTTGCGCATTTTTGGTATATGGCACGGACCGTATAACCGTATTCTTTTGCAGTTTCTCTAACATTCATTATTCTTTCAGGTTGCATTTTTTTTAGAACATCTTCAAAGATTTCTTTGATTTCTCTTTTATCTTGTGGCGTCAACATAATCTTTGATTTTAAGTTCATTGATTAATCTTTCTTTCACTTGTTCTTTGTGTTCGCCGTATAGTTCAAAAACCTTTTTATCACTTAGGTGAACAACCGTATCAAGTTCTTTTGTAATGCTACACAATTCCTGTATCTGTCTATCTGTTAGCATGGCAAAGCAGTTATTTCGATTCTACCTTTTTTGCGGTCAACTTTGGTTTTGTATTTTTTAGCCAATTCAGGATATGTACTATGTACATAGCTCACCAATACTCTTGTTGTATTAATCTCTTTTGGAGTTACAGGGAATACTCTTGTTTCTCCAACTTTAATGCTTTTGATTTCATCAGTACCAATCTTCATTTGATATTTTTATTAATTTTTTCTTGTTAAATAGAAATGGAGTTACTACATTTGTCTTGTTGTTAAATGAGTGTTTCGGCCTATGTCGTAACAGCCATTTCTATGTGATTTTTTATTTTATTAATTAATTACGATGGCAAATGTATAGGATATCCTATAAGTAACAAAATATTTTATAATAAAAATTATAGGATATCGTATAATTTGGAATTAATTCTAAATAATTAGAAGTATGGAAAGTTCGATAAATAAGCGGTTTGCTGAGATTATTAGTTATAGCGGAAAATCTATAACTCAATGTGCGAAAGAATTAGGAATATCGCAACCAACGTTGAGGGCGTGTGTTAATGGAGATAATAAACCAAGTTATGATGTTATAGAAAAGACACTTATAGGATTTCCTATGATATCTAGTGAATGGCTGATGAGAGGAAATGGAAAAATGGTTAAAGAAGAAAAACCAATAATAGAAGCTACAAATCAAGATTCAGTCAGTATGCGAGAATATTTTGAGCAGACAAACAAATTAACCACTCAAATAACAAATCTTATTGAGCAAAATAGTAAACTAACTGAACAAAATAGCAAATTGACCGATACAATAGCGAACCAACAAGAAATGATATTATCGCTTCAAACAGAAAATAGAAAAATGGCTGCCCGCATGGCAATTGCAGAAGGTGCTGCGGGTGGTGCCCAGGCGGTATGAGAATAATAAAATATAATGAATAAATGAAGAAGCTGTGTTCCTTTTTACTGTTGCCTTTATTGTTTGTTTCATGTAATGGATATGAAAGTAATTTAAAGACCATGGAAACTAAATACAATCAAGTATTTGATGATAGTATATTTAAAGCTAATCTTAAAATTAGGTTATATGAAAGAAGGTCTGTAGGGTATGATACGGTTAATGATTCGTATTTTTATAATAAGATTAAAGATTATATATCTAATCATTCAATTTCTAGTCAATACGATTTAATATCTACATATAAAGAATCTAAAGATTACTTTGAAACCTCCTTATCCTTTTCTGGTGGTCGTGATGATGAAGATATAAAAGAATTGAATAGAGTTAATAAAGAATTACACGTTGCGATTCTTAATTTGAAAAAATATAATAAGCTATACAATCTTTTAGATAAGAGAAAATATGAAATATCAAACAATAGATATTATTTATACAAAGAGTATATAAAAGCTACGATTACTGACAATAAAGGAAAATCTACAAATAGAATGGGAGTTATAACACAAATATTTGATTATAAGCTTAATATATTTGAGAACAATGATAGTATCCCTCAATATATTATGAATAAAGTGGAGAAAATAGGAGGGGAAATTGATAAAATGAATCTTGAAAAAGAGAAATTAGATGATACCTCAAAAGAAATAATAAATGATATGATTTAAGAAAATAGCATTTTAATAATAAATTCGATGAAAAGACATTTATTTACAACGATTTTATGTGCTTGCGCATTAGTTTTTTATTCATGTAGTCAAGGCAGTACTTCTTCTAACCAAGAACCTACAACCACTTCAAAAGAATACACAGTGCATTTAGGCTTTGGAGGTGAAATTACTAATATTTCAACTTCACCACTCACAAAAGCGGCATCGGAAGATAGCGATTTATACGGAATACAGGTATATTCATGCCCAGCAGCTGATTCTATTTCTCCTACATATTCATATTATGCTAACGGATTATTTAATGATAAAAGTGACATGACTATAAACCTTTTGCAAGGTTATATATATAAATTTGCTTGTACAATGGTCGTTGATGGGAAAGACAAAATATATCATACATGGAACGATTTGTTTGGTTCACCATTCTATTTATATGGAAGTATTACTGGCAGCGATACACTAAATAATAAGTTTATATACTCAACAACAAGTTATATATATATATTGGCCAGTGGCGATGCGTGGTTATATAATAATGGTAGTATGACCGATTTTAATAGACCTAATATAGATAGATATTATGGTGAGTTGACGGATTTCGTTCCAGCTGATAATAAATTGGCTACAATTTCGATGAAAAGAGTCGTTTTTGGTGCAAAATTTAATGCTGAAGGATTAACAGGAGGTAAATTAGATATATCAATGAAAGATGCTCCGGATATGTATATCACCTACCCTGATACTACATCACAAGGTATATTTACTCTTGAAAATCCTAATTATTATAGCAATTCTATGGCATGGACAGGTGATAACTATTCTGAATCTATATCCACTTCTATAACGTGGACTAAATCAGACGGTGCAACTGTACCTTTAGCAACCCAAAATATTACTTTCAAGCGTAATATGCTAACAACAATTACGGTTAAAGTAAATGATACTTCAACAAAAAGCGGTATTACTTTAAGTACTGAAAGTACAGGTATGGGTGACGGAGGTAGTGTAACAATTAATGGTGGTTCAAGTGGTAGCACGACTGTTAATCCATAGTGTCTGATATTAATTAAATATTTAAACAATAAATCATGAAAAAGCTATTATTATTTACACTATTGTTAGTATATAGTTTTTCCTATGGACAGACTGTTATTACTAAAAATGAAGATTATCTTTTTACTGATAAAGTAGAACTAAAGGATTTGTATAAACTTACTGTAGGTGAAGTAAAGCATTCTACTATCCCTAAGAATGAAGAATTGCAAGTAGTAGGTTTTGATACAATTCATAACAATTTAATCAAGGTAAGATATAAGAATAAAATAGGGTGGGTTAAAAGGGCGATTTTATATAATAAGTATGTTATTAAAGATAATGCCGTTTTAGAACGTGTTGTGGTTAATGGTACAACAAACACGGCGGCGTTTTTGAAACATAATTTATATAAAGACAGTATACTGGCAATAGCATGGGCTAGTGCAGATGATAGAATATATTTTAGGCTTGTAAATAACACAACAAAAACTATATCTATTGATTGGGGTAACTCTATGTATGTAGGTATTAATGGAGAGGCTGAACGATTTATGCATGATGGAGAAAAGGTAGTAGATAAAGAAACAGATAAATCGTCTAAGATCATTCCAATGCTTTCACAAACAACTGATTTTGTTTTACCTAATCATTTAGCTTTTGAAAGTCCTGATGATATAGCAAAAGCTGGGAGTAATATATATATTTTCCCGATGAGATTTTGCAATTGTGATAATGATACTTTAAAAAGCACCATTAATGACGGTGGTGTGAAAGTTTTATTGAGGATTAGGTATAACAATAAGGATCTTGATTATACGTTTTGCATAGATGCTATGACGTTACCTACTACAGGTGTATTGGGTGATTGGTATGATGAATGGCGTAAGCTACATAAAGACGATAAAAAATAAATTGTAAATAATTAGATAACAAATAATAAATCAAATGAAAAAATTAGCTTTAATCTTATCAATTGTGCTGCTTCCTATAGTAGGAATGCCTGTACAAGCAAAACATGTGAAAAGACACCATAAGGTGCATACTACTATGGTCTATATTTGTACTGGACCTTACGCATCAGTATATCATTCAACCCCAAATTGTAGTGGATTGAATAGATGCTCTGGTAATATAGTTAAAGTTTCATTGAAACATGCTAGAGCTATGGGACGTAGAGCCTGTAGTAAGTGCTATTAATCTATTAGTTATGGTTGAAAAAAGAGAAAAACATCATCTAAAAATGAAAAATAGATGGAGTGATCATAGTGATGAAAAAATACCACCAATGCCAAAACATCGTATTTTAGATAATTCTGTAAATCACATGCGCTATAGTAAAAACGGGCGTTTTTGTGGTTGTACTTTAGATAAAAAAAAGAAATGGACAAAGAAGAATACTAATAGTGATTAATAATTATATTGGAAAACAAAATTAAAAGATGAATGATCTAAAAAAAGATAATATGTCTATTCTTGTTTGGAATGAACTTTCTCATTCTACATATTGGGAACAATACTTATCTCAATACTGCAATCATAAGCAGAATAGAAATATATTGTTCAATACGTTAATGATTATATTTTCATCTTTCGGTACTACTTTTTCGTGTATTTGGAAAATAGCCGACAAAGACAAAAGTATAACAATATATGTGTCAATAGTAGTTTTTGCATTAATGTTAGCATCACAAATATTGGCTATTTGGCAAAAGAATGTCATTATAAGTAATGAAACGGAACGCAAAATACGTAGTCTTAGAGTTATGTATTTGGATTATTTAAATGAAATAGAAAAATTATGGATCGATATAATATCCACTGAAATAGGAGGGGACGAGGTTGAAAAAAAATACTTTGAATTAAGAAAAAAAGTTCAGCCTATAGAGGATTTAAAAGATTCGTTGAATATCAAGAAATTAAGAGACCCGAATAAAAAAGGGATGAAAGAAGCTCATATTAGGTTACATAGAAAATTTGGCTCAATTATTCCAGAAGAGAAAAAATAATATTAATTATTAATGGAATGTATTTGTAGTAAATAAAAGATTAAAAATTATCATCAATGCCATCAAATATATCTTTACATATAATCCATATAAGTTTTAAGAGAGACAAAAACATCCAAAAAACTGCAATTGCTAAAGGTGTTCCAAAGATGACCAATATTACTATTCCTGTAGTGTCTAATTTATTAATCATATAATTAAAATATTAAATCATGAATAAAATTGAAATTTATCAAGCAAATGACGATCCCAAACCTGAAACTATTCATACACGGGATTTTACGATAGACGATCAACCTGATCCTCCAAAAATAATAAAACGTTGAGTAACCATTATTAAAAGTATAAACCTTTTGGGTCGTTAACCTCTCCGTTTTTAATATACTTAAAAAGAAGATCGGCTAATTCCATAGGTGCTATAAGCTTTGAACCAAACCTATTGGGTAATCGTTTTATTATAAGAACGGCTTGTACCAAACAAAATTTACGTAATTGAATATCATTCATGTGCTAATAAGTTTTTAGAAACATAGAATAAGTAAATTTTGGTGGCATTTGCTATAAAACAATAAAAGATAAAAGAATAATAAATATATAGTTTAACAGATATGCTCTGCAAAGTGTTCTATTAATGTAGAAAATGTGATATAAATTAATCTTTAATAAGACATGTGCGCCAATAAAAGGTTATAGGTCGTAAATATTTTAACAAAAAATGTTCTACATCGCGCTCTACAATTAAAGAGAAGTGTAGATAATTTATTGATAATAAGCTATTTATACGCACCCTACCATGGTCACGAAATAAATCGCTAATTAACTTATTAATAGTTGGTTAGCGGTTTTCGTTATATATAAATCATTTCTATCTGCTTTAACCTCATCGTCGCTTTTACGAAACCTTTTAAAATCTCCATATTTTGGCTCTTAAGTATCAGTAAGTGTTTTGAACATATCTGTTATTTCTTGCGGTATGGTTGTTTCTATCTGATCGTGCTCTTTGTCAGCTACACGTAAAAAACAAAACACCAAGCTTTGTATTATTTCATACACAGACTTAAAGCCGTATTTATCTGCTATTGTCTGAAGGCGATTATAATCCATTTCGGATACACGTGCAAAAATCTTTTTGTAATCGTAAGTTATTCTTTTATTTTCCATGCGTTTTTATTTAGCGAATAGGATATTGTTCTTTGGTGACATTTGCATATTATTACCCCCCCACAGACAAATTTTTACTCGTGATTGTACATATGGGTATGCGTAGGTTTCAAGCATGATTGACGACTTCAAAAAGTCATAGCCCCATTTCGTCGATGCTTGAGTGTTAAGCATTGCTAATTACCTTACAAAATGGCACAAAAAAAGATGTCAAGCAGCTTTTACACCACTTGACCTCTTTTTATATTTGTTTATAACAACTTACGCTATAGGTTTTACTATTTCAATCTTCATTCCTAAAGCATTCATAATCCTATAGAATGTCCCTACACTTGGATCGATGGCTCCGTTCTCTATACGTGATATATATGACTTAGTGGAGCTAATTCTCTTAGCGAGTTCGGATTGAGTAACCTTTGCTTCTTTTCTGGCTTGCAATAATATTTGACCGGTATAGAAAGCATAAGCCTCATCATCAAACTTTGCACGTTCCGGAGTTCCATGTTTACCGAACTCCTTTTCAAGCTCAGTACTAACGTCTGTTATCATGTTGTCTTTTGTAGTCATAATATTCCTCCTTTATTTTTAAAGCCTTTTCTATTTCTTGTTTGGGCGTCTTTTGTGTCTTCTTTTGATAACCATTAAATAACACAACTATTTGCCCATCATCAAATATAAAGAACACACGATAAATGTTGCCGTTATACTCTATACGTAATTCATATAATCCGTCACCAATAGACTTAATGAACTTTATCGGTATTCTGTCGTATGTTTCAAGCAATGATAGTACATACTTTACTTTTAAAGCTTCTTTATCAGTCAAGGACGTAATAAAGTCCTTGTAGTAATTACCGAATGCGATTATCTTCCTGATCATAATGCAAAGATAACATAAGTTGTAATATGTTGAAACTTTTAATCTATTCTTTTATGTTTATTTATTGCTTAAAATGCACCAGCCTAATAAAGTAGACACTGCTAAAAAGCAGCAATAATACACATGTTTGATGTTGATTAATCACATTGTCAGATATTATAACAAGAATAGAACTTAATACATTTAAACTGTCACTCTTCCTATTATACAATAATAGCATTTATTGACTAAAATAATAACTTATTGTTCATATACTAATATCGTTTATCTTGTATTATGCATATTCCGTTTTATACCGGTTCTTCGTCAAATTTGGTGCTAAAAAGTCTTTGTTTTTATTAAATAATTCAGGATCTTTAAATGTATATAATACTCTTATTATCAATAATATTGATCCAAAAATATTAGCAAATTAGAAACATTTTTATTAACTTTATAAGTACTAAGAATAAGGTTTAAAAAAGAGAGAAAATTCTAACAAGAGCAAAGATATTATTTATCCTTTAAATAAGAAAGCCCTTAAATATTTTTTTGGAGTAAAGGATATATCCTTTTACTCAAGCCTAATAGTTGGAGATACAATTAAACTTTTTGCAAAAGCAAACAAACGTTTCGTCATTTGCCCTTGTTGCAAACAGAGAAGCAGTCATGTTCATTCCTATTATTAACGGAAAATGTCTGATTTACCGATCTCCGGTAAAAGAGTAATCATTAGCTTCAAAGCAAGAAAGTTTAGATGTGAAAATCCTAATTGTTCAAGAAAAATATTTTCAGAACAAACAAGATCCTTTACATTAAAGTATTGTAGACGAACAAATCGGCTAACTGCTTATCTACAAAAAATTCTTATAGAGATGTCTGCCCAGAAAGGTTCTCTCATTACTGGATATCTAGGGGTAAAGCAAAGTTCGTCAAGTTGCTTGAGAATAGTAAGTCAGATGCCTATCCCAGATCAAAAGAACTTGCATGTTGTAGGTATTGATGATTGGGCAAAGCGCAAGGGACTGAACTATGGAACAATTATTGTCAACGCTCAGACGAGCAGACCGATAGACTTGTTGGATAGCAGAGATAGTAAAGATATCGTGTTCTGGTTAAGTAAACACCCGGAAATACAATACGTAACAAGAGATAGGGCAAGTGGCTATGCCGGTGCCATAAATAAAAGCATTCCAAATGCGGCACAAATTGCGGATAAATTTCATATATTGAAAAATTTGGGAGATTATATAGCAGAGGAGATACGTAATCAATATCCCATAATAAAAAAACAGTTCATGTCTACACAAGAAGTAATGGCAAAAACAGATAGTGAAACTTCATTTTCCACCATAAGTCAACTTGAGGACACGGAATTGTTGGAATGGGCAAAGTCTATTCATGTATCTCCAAGATCAGAAACCCTATTTAAAGAAGTTCAACGCCTTAAAATTCAAGGCTTTTCACAAAGAAAAATAGCGAAAATCATTCATGCAAACAAATGTACAGTAAGAAAATATTGGCATTTGACAGCTCCTCAACCGAGACTTAGTAACGGAACAAATAATTATCATATTTTTCTTTGTAATATAATCGAAGGATGTCATAGGGGCATAAATATGCGTGATATTTATAAAGAGATTGTATCATTAGGCTTTAATGGCAAAATAACCGCTTTTTATGGATGGTTTCATAAAGCCTTTCCTGATTATAGCTATAAGAGGACAAGAAATGTTATAGAACAAAAGGCGATAGGTAATGTTGCAACTATTAGAATGAAGCTGATCTCACCAAACAGACTGGCAATACATGTTGCCAACCCAGGGTGGGGTCTATCTAAACAGACAGGCAAGTGTAATGAATCACATATTTTGGCTGAAGAAATTTTGAAATCTTCATCCGTTTTGAAAGAACTCAGAGCAGCCTATATCTCATTTCGTCAGGTCATCAATGGCTCTTCAATACAGGATTTGGAAGATTGGTTGAAAAGCAATAATAATACTAAACTGAAGAGTTTAAAATCGTTTGTCAATGGCATCAATCACGACATAAATGCCGTTAAAAATGCTATATTGTATAATTGGACAAATGGACTCATTGAAGGGGAAGTCAACAGACTTAAAAGCAAAAAGAGAGAGATGTAT